>Ga0209541_10017054_pt1 | contig 10678 bp, 8 predicted proteins | sample RifCSPlowO2_01_FD_184027 | JGI IMG/M metagenome (GOLD analysis project Ga0209541, IMG submission 184027) | Groundwater microbial communities from Rifle, Colorado - Rifle CSP2_plank lowO2_0.1 (SPAdes) (version 2) | ecosystem: Environmental > Aquatic > Deep subsurface > Groundwater | place: Rifle... | reverse complement strand
TCCCTGGTTGGAAGTCAAGCTTAACTGGCCGAAAGTATCAACGTTTAACCCCGATGTCCCCGAAGTGGACAAGGTGACGCCGTTGGTGCCGAACAAGAAGTTATATCCCAGGGTAGCTCCCTCCACGTCCAGCCGGTCATCAGGCGTGGCGTCACCCAAGCCCAGGCGGTTGTTGGCATCGTCCCAGTAGAAGTTGGCGTTGTCCTGGGCCAAAGCCCCATTGGAATCAATGAACACCACCGACCCTTGAGTGAAGTTTAAGTCGATCGAGCCTTCCAGGGCGCCGTAGATGGTGCCATCCACTTCCAAATCCCGTTCGATGTAGACGTCCCCGGCGCCATTAGCCGTACCGGCAGTGGCGGTAGAGCCGAAAGCAGCCAGGCCGGTGGTGCCGTTAAGGGACAAGCCGGAACCCAAAGTGAAAGTCGCCGTAGACAAGTTGATGCCATTGGTGCCGGCTTTTAAGTTGATGGCGTCGCCCCCGAGGATGTCAATATCCTGGGAACCGGAGCCGGTGGAAATGTCGATGCCGCCGGTGGTGGAGACGAGTTGAATGGCGGTAGCCGTCCCCGAAGAAGTCTGGAGAGAGACGGCGCCGGTATTTAACACGTCAAAGGTGCTCCCGTCCTGGTCAAAAGCGCCGTCCAGGTCGATCGTGCCATCGACTTCGAGGATGTCCTCAACGTAAACGTCGTCATCGGAAGAGGCGGTAGAAGCTGTGCCCGAATCAGAAAAGGCACTATACCCCAAATTAGTCACCCCGCCGACGTTGACGCTGACGCCGGACGGCAGGATGACCTGGCCGCCTGTGGGCGTGATGGTCAGGTCAGCGTCGGAAGTGATGTCATCGCCGTTGACGGCCAGGTCACCGTAGAGGGTGACGTTGCCGGAGGTATCCAGGACAGCCCCGGATTGGGCCGTGGAAGTGCCCGAGGACAGGTTCAAGTTGCCCCCCACCGCTTTTATATTCACCCCATCCCCGCCCAAGATGTCGATGTCAGCCGTGGAGGAGCCGGTAGAGATGTCAATGCCGCCGGCGGTAGAAACTATCTCGACCGCATTAGCCGCTCCCTGGTTGGAAGTCAAGCTTAACTGGCCGAAAGTATCAACGTTTAACCCAGACGTTCCAGATGTAGATAGTGTGATGCCGTTTGATCCGAATAAAAAGTTGTAGCCGAGGGCAGAGTTTTCGATATCCAGCTTGTCGTCGGGAGAGGTGTCCCCGATGCCGACGTTGCCGGTAATGAAAGCGTCGCCGGTGACGGCATTAACGTGGAACTTGGCCGAGGAAGTGGCATTGCCGCCGATGGCAAATGAACGCCAATCAGCAGTGGGGAAAATGAGGCCGTTGGTAGTAGTCCATAAACCACCGGCGTTACCCACGGCGGCGTCGTAGGCGTCGTTGATGGCGTCGACGATGCCTTGGGCGAGATTGGTATTGATGCCGGTGTCGGCGACGGTGAGGGGCAAAGCAGTAGTCAGGTTGGTGTCGTCGAATTTTAAGACCGGGGAGGTGAGAGTGTTGCTTGACACATCGAAGAAGAAGGCAGCTGCCGCTTGGGTGGCGCCGCCTAAAGCCAAATCATCAGTGGTGGAAGTTAAATAAGTGAAATCACCGCCGTCGGTAAACAGGCCGATGTCTTGCCAATTGGCGCCGTCGTAGTATTTGACCAGGTTGGAGGCGGCGTTGTAATACAAGGCACCTTTGCCGGCGGGAGAGGTGGGGTGAGAGGAGAAGTTGCCGAGCTTGAGTTGTTGGGCCAGATCCAAAATGCCGGTGATATTGACGCCTTCGGTGATAGAAACGTCGGTTTGGAGCTGGAGCTGGCCGGTGCTGGGGTTAGTGGTAATAATCGCATTGGTGCCGTCGTGAGATAAAGAGATATATTTTGATCCTGATGAATCGTAAAGACGTAAGGATTCTTTGTCGGTGGGATAGACGTAGTTACCGGCGTCAGTGAAGATATTACCGGCGTCGAACGCGGTTTGAATACCGCCCAAAATAGAAGTAGCGCCGTCGGGTAAAGCAGTATGAGCAGCATCCGAAAGATTGATAGGGGAAGATAGGTTTTGATCTTGTAGTCCGGTAAAGAAAACCCGGCCCAGGGCGTCAACGCGGAAGCGGGTTTGTCCGTCTGGGCCGGATGATCCGCCGCGAAACTCGAGAAAGTTGTAGGTAGTAGTGTCGTTGCCGACATATCCGCTAATCAGGTTGCCGGTAGACAGATTGGCGGTCTCGATGTTGGTGGCGGAGCGGAGGTTAATCTGGCCCTGGCCGTCGGGAGCCAGGGTGATGTTGCCGTCGGAGGCGAAGGGGGTTTGGAGGACGATAGCCTGGCCTTCGATGGCAAAAGTGTCGTTTAGGGCTTTGATCTTGGGAGCAGTGGCAGACAAAACCAGTGAACCATCGGCATTGATGACCGGAACGGTCAAGGGGCCGGCTTCAAGGGCGAAAGGGTAGGGCAGCTCGAGATTAGTAACGTTTTGGACCACGGTAGTGTCGGCGGGGGCTTCTTTGGCGCGGTTGATGAGGTTGAAGAAGCCCGGAGTACGCCAGTTTAAGAGCAGCAGAATGATGGCAATAATGCCGATACTAACGAAGGCATATGGGTACAGACGCTTGACAGTACCCTTGCGTTCGCTTGGCGCCGCGAATGCAGTGCTCGACTCCCCAGAGTACAGCTCTGGGGGTCCGGCTGCGCGCTTATTCGCAGCGCCTACGCTCGCACTTGCGCCTGTGCTCTCTTGTGCTAAGTATCCGTGGCTTTTGGCCCAAGATTGGAGCTGATTGAGAGAAGCCTTGCGGCGGTTGAGGGTAGCCGAAGGGGTGCCGGATTGTTCCAGTTCCTTGAAGTACTGGTCGATTAAATCCGGATGAAGTAGGTTATCTAGATTCATACCAATTGAGATAATGTCTGATGTCGGAGAGGTAGTTGGCGACGGTTTTGTGCTTGTAGCGGTTTTTAGTCAGGTGAAAGCGGAAGTTTTTGAGAATGGTGGGGATAAGAGGTAGGGGTGGGTTATCCAGATTGACGGGGAGGTTTAAGAAGCGGGCAAATTGGCGCAGAGATGCCAGGTGACGAGCCAGAGTCGAGCGGGGGACGGATTGGGATTGCAGGTGATATGTGTAAGCGATAAAGATGTCAGATGTCAGATCATAGATGTCAGATATTTTTGACCAATTCAGAAACTGACTCGCATCGGAATGATAATTGCGAATAGTTTTTTGGCTTAGTTTTTGAGCTTTAAGAAAAGCAGTAAATTGGGGCAGGGACATGGTTATTTAATTAATTCGGCGATAAATAACCAAAACATGGGTGAGAGCAGCAGCAAGGCACCGACGGCGATTTCGAAGCTTTTGTATAAATTACCGCGTGGATTCATGATTTTCCTTTCTAGCTTCAAATTAGACAGTTTAGACAGGGTGGGGGTCAATCAAGCAGTTTTTTCTTATAGTAGGGGGTGATGCTACTCAAGTAGAAGGCAAAATTAGTGTTTTCACTCAATTTTCACTCTTACGTAACTGTATCAGAAGTTGTCAGTTGTCAGTTGTCAGTTGTCAGTTGTCAACGGGGCTTGACACAGGGGTGATGTTTTGTTTTAGTGATGTGTGGATGAAAGAATTGAAACGCAGACTGATATTTGTGCTGGCGAGCGACGTGAACCCGGAGGAGACCCTGGAGGCGTTTGCTTATTGGTCTTACCCGCAGTTGTATTGGCGGGTGGGGGGGCCTGCCTACCGGCAGGCAGGTTTCGCGCCGGTGAGCGTGCGGGGGGCTGTCAATGGGTTAGTTAAAAGCGGAGAAGTAGCCCGGATAGTGCGGGATTCGCAGCCGCGGTTTCGATTGACGGTGGTGGGGCGGGACAGGTGGTGGCAGTGGTTTGCCGGCAGCGGGGCGAAGGGGCGATGGAATAAGGTTTGGCAGATGGTGATGCTGCACCGGGGGGTATTACCTCAAGTTGACTTGAGGAGATTACGGCTACTACTTGAGGAATTTGGGTTTGTAGCTCTTGAGGTGGGAGTATTCGTAGCTCCAGGGGTAGAAACAAGAGAGGTGAAGCGGCGGTTGATGGATGAGAACCTAGCCCGGGCAGTAATTATGGTAGAGACGAAGAGGTTTACAGTGGGGGATGACCGGGCGTTTGCGGCGGCTACCTGGAAGTTAGATGAGCTGGTAGGCAGGTACAAAAAGCTTATCAGTCGGGGTGAGGGTTTGCTAAACGAGGTGATAAGGCAGAAAAAGTTGACAGATGGCGATAAATTGGCTTACAACAGCATCAATTTGGAATGGATGAAGTTGCTACTTGGGGTGCCGAGACTACCCTATAAGCTGTTACCGAGCGATTGGCCCCACCTGGAAACTGTCGGATTGATGGTAAAATTGGCCAATGCGGTGCGGGAGTTGGAGGAGGAGGGGATGGCGAGTAACACGTAGCCTATAGCATGAAGAAAAATTTCTAATTTCTAATTTCTAATTTCTAATTAAATTCGGGTGATTTGGGATTTGATTGGGTGGAGCGGGGGAGTCGGTAAATTTCTAATTTCTAATTTCTAATTTCTAATAATAAAATTTTGATTCTGGCTTCAAAATGCTGGGTCATTTTTGTGAACGGAAATATAAGATTAGTTAATTAGAAGTTTAGTTAGTTAGCGTAAAAAGGGGGAAATTAGTGTAAATTTAGAAATTACTAAGCTACTAATTTACTAAGCACTAATTTACTATTCCCATGTCCTGTAATTTTAAGGATATAGGGTATTAGTTACTGAGAATTTTGATTAACTCTCCGGGTGAAACGACCTTAAAAATTTTTATTTTTGACTGTAGCGTTAATATATGTTTTTTGTCCAGGCTGACCAGGAATTTGCTACTAGCAGCTTGAGCAGAGGCAAGAACATGAGCGTCGCTTTGATCTGCTACTAAATGACTGTATTTTTCTGTCAGGTTGTGTGAGGGAGGGGGTACGACCTTGAATATGATTCGGATTTGTTTTTGAGCAAGATCCGGATTTATATGTATCTTGGGGCTTCGTCTAATGACTTCATCGGCTATAATTTCACTGATTATGCCGGTGATATGTCCGCTTTTGACCCAGTTTAGGAGCTTCGCTGAACCTCCAGTGGATGAGCTAAGTCCTGCCAAGATGACTGAAGCATTGAAATATACTTTAGGTGAATAGAGTTTGTGGGGCACTTACAGTAATCCTTTTTTCTTGAGCTCCTGGCTTTCTTTGTTGTCTAGCTCGAGGAATTCGTCTATCTCGGCGTCGGTGTAGCTTCTGACTGGATAGGGGAGGGTGCGGACTGGCTCGACGATTAATCGACCCGCGTTTTGCTTGACTCTGGCTAAGCCGTTTTCTTCAAGTCCCAGGCTCTGGCGGAATCTCTTGGGGATAGTGATTAACCCTTTAGGTAGGATCTTAATGATTTGAGATTGATCCATTAACGACATATGGCCAACTTTCTATATTTCTGACTATTGGAATTATAGATGATGAAGGCGGTCTTGTCAAGCGGGAGAGAATGTGGTTTAATGCGGGTAATGATTCGAGAGTTACTCCTTCTTAGCCTTTTTGAGCTAATCCGCTGAAGCGGGGAGGAGTAGTTTGGTATTTAACTCCCCGCAAAGGGAGTTTTTTTATGAATTGAGATGGGTTATGATAGGAAGTAGATTATGTCAGATAGTGAAACTTTAACCAATAAATTTGTGGCTGTTTTGAATAAAAAGGTGCTGGTGGGTAGCTTGATGAATGCTTTGGCGCATATGGCGGCAGGATTGTCGGCCAGTTATGGCAATATCCCCGAGATGAGGTTTGATACTTATATTGATAAAGATGGAGGAGAGCACAAAAGCATTTCGGATCACCCGTTTATAATCTTGCGGGCGGATAATTCTAACCAGATCAGGAGTTTGAGGCAAGAGTTGATAGCTTCAAATGTACATTTTGTAGACTTTACCAGTACTATGACGGTGGGGACGTATGTCGAGCAAAAGCAACGCACGAGCGAGACACCAGAGGCGGAGCTAGAGTATTATGGCATTTGCATGTTTGGTAACAAGGGTGTGGTATCAGAATTAACGCGCAAGTTTTCGCTGTGGAGGGACTAAAGATGCAGATTTATGATCATAAGAAGATAGAGGCGAAGTGGCGGAAGCGGTGGCTTGATGAGAAAGTCTATCAACCTGACTTGAAGGGTGTAAAGAAACCATTCTACAACCTGATGATGTTTCCGTACCCTTCAGCCGAGGGGTTGCATGTGGGGAATATGTACGCCTTTACCGGGGCCGATGTGTATGGCCGGTTTAAGCGGATGCAAGGCTATGATGTGTTTGAGCCGATAGGCTTGGACGGGTTTGGCATCCACTCGGAGAATTATGCTATTAAAGTGGGCAAACATCCGGCAGAACAGGCCAAGATATCGGAAAAGCACTTTTATGACCAGCTAAACAAGATTGGCAACGGTTTTGCCTGGGATCAGAGGTTAGAAACTTATGATCCGGAGTACTATAAGTGGACCCAGTGGCTGTTTGTGCAGATGTTTAAAAAGGGCCTAGCCTATAGAGGTAAAGCCCTGGTGAATTGGTGCCCGAGCTGCAAGACGGTGCTGGCGGATGAGCAGGTTGAGGCGGGGGTGTGTGAGCGGTGCAAGACGGAAGTGGTCAAAAAAGAGATGGAACAATGGTTCTTTAAGATCACGGCCTATGCGGATAGACTCTTGAGTAATTTGGATGAGATCGATTGGCCCAAGAAGATCAAGGTAGCACAACGCAATTGGATCGGGCGAAGCGAAGGGTACATCGTTAGATGGCAGATGGCAGATGATAGATCTCAGATAATAGAAACGTTTACTACGAGGATAGATACGTTCTTGGGAGTGACATTTTTGGCCGTAGGTGCAGGTAAGGGAGGATACAAGGTGATTCATCCGGTCACCGGCGAGGAGATTCCGGTGTGGGCGGCGGACTATGTGGTGACGGATTACGGTACCGGAGCAGTCATGGGAGTGCCGGCCAGTGACGAGCGGGATAGGGCATTTGCCAAGGAACACGGGTTAGAAGTGAGGCAGTTTAAACCGTTTACGCCTCACGGAGAAAAATTTATCAAGCCAGAGGTGAGATACCACCTGCGGGATTGGTTGATTAGTAGGCAGAGGTATTGGGGGCCGCCGATACCCATGATTTATTGCGAGGAGTGTGCTAATCGCAACACTCCCGGAGTGAAAAATTCCTCCACTCCGGGAGTGTACATGGGCGGTTGGTATCCCGTTCCGGAGGCGGATCTGCCGGTGGTGCTGCCGGAAGTGAGACACTGGAAGCCCGGCAGTGGCCGGGCAGGTAAGTCGCCCCTGGAGACGGCTCCGGAGAGTTGGCTCTATACTGAGTGTCCTAATTGTGGCAAGAAAGCTAAGCGAGAAACTGACGTATCAGATACGTTTTTGGATTCTGCCTGGTATTTCTTAAGATACCCGAGTGTAGGTGATGAGAGGTCTAGATTGATGCCGTTTGAGCCAAAAGTGACGAAGAGGTGGTTGCCGGTGGATGCTTATATCGGCGGAGCAGAGCACGCGGTGCTGCACCTGATGTATTCCCGGTTTGTGTGGATGTTTTTGCGCGATTACGGCTATCTGGAGGTTGACAGGGACGGACCTTGTCAGGGGGAGGAGCCGTTTCCGTTTTTGTTTTCTCACGGCTTGATCATTAAGGATGGGGCGAAGATGAGTAAATCGCGAGGGAATGTGGTCAATCCGGATGAGTATATTGACCGGTATGGGGCGGATGCGTTGCGGATGTACTTGATGTTTGTGGGGCCGTATGGCCAGGGAGGCGATTTTCGGGACACGGGTATGGTGGGGATGTATAGATTCCTAGAAAAAATCTGGAAACTTTTCCAGGAAGTTATCAGTAATCAGTTAACAGTTGACAGTAAAACTCATCCAGAGTTAAAGAGAAAACTGCATCAGACGATTCAAAAAGTAACTCAAGATATAGCCAAATTCAAATATAACACGGCCATAGCCGCATTGATGGAACTTACGAATCAGTGGAAAGATAAATCGATGAGTAAAGAAGATGCGGTTAGGGTAGTGAAGCTTTTGGCGCCGCTGGCGCCGTATATAGCCGAAGAGCTTTATCAGTCTCTTCGGAAGCACGAAGCACGAAATTCGAAATTCGAATCTATACATACTCAAGCTTGGCCGGAGTTTGACGAGAAGCTGATCCGAGAAGACGAGGTGACAGTGATAATTCAGGTGAATGGGAAGGTGCGCAACACTTTACAGCTACAAGCTACAAGCAACAAGCCACAAGTTATTGAGAAGGCTGAGGCTGATGAGAAGGTCAAAAAGTATCTTGAAGGCAAGAGGATTAAGAACGTGGTGTGGGTGCCGCAAAAGTTGGTGAATTTTGTGGTAGAGTGAAGGGGTGATGAGGCTAGTTTTGGTTGGGGTGGGGTTTTTGATAATGATAGTTGGGGGTGTGGTGGCGGTGAGGCAAGGGAAAGATTCCGAACGGGTAGAGATAATCACTGAAGGCACTGAAAAAACTGAAGGCACAGAGATTTGGGTAGATGTGGGAGGAGCGGTGGAAAACCCCGGGGTGTATAAGCTGGCGAGTGATGCGCGAGTAAATGATGCCTTGGTAGCGGCAGGAGGATTGTCTCAACGAGCAGACAGGGATTGGGTGGCGCGGTATCTGAATTTAGCCCAAGCGGTGATAGATGGCGCGAAGATATACATTCCCAATCAAGGAGAAAGCATAAGTAGCATAAATAGCATAAACATCAATACGGCGACGGCGCAGGAACTGGATAGTTTGTGGGGAGTGGGGGAGAAGCGGGCCGAGGATATTATTAAGAACCGGCCCTATAGCAGCATAGACGAGTTGATAACAAAGGCGGGGATACCTGAAAATGTTCTGAAAAAAATCCGAACCTCTCTGGTGCTTTAATGTTTTTTGCAATTAGTGCATGAAATATCGATACTATTTTATACTTATTGTTATAGTCTGTTTGATCATAAGCTGGAGGCTAAAAAATAATTTACGCATTTTTTACGTTGATGAAATTGGGGTAAAGCAGACGGTGGTGGTGATGGATGAACCCTATCATATTGGGTCAAAGCAAATAGTGCGGTTAGATAAGTTGGTATTAGAAATCGATGAATTTGAGGACGTAAAAGTAGGCGATGTCTTGAGGGTTGAGGGTAGGGCGAGGCGGGATATTAGCACTAGCAGAGGAGAAGTGAGAAGCTGGTTTAATCGAAGATTTAGATTGGTGCAGCCGCTAATTGTCAGAGTTCAAAATGAGGAAGTTGCGATTTGGTTTCGGCTTTTGTCAGTGACAGCTGGATTGCGCCAGCAGTGGCAGGGGGTTTACCGGCAGGTTTTACCTGAACCGCAAGCTTCACTAGTAGCGGGAATGACCTTCGGCTGGAACTTATCGGTCCAAGAGTCATTTTACCAAAGTTTGCAGCGGACGGGGGTATTACACGTAGTAGCGGCGTCGGGACAGAATTTGACGATACTGGCGCAGATGTTACTGATCTTGTTTTGCCGGTTTGTGTCCAGGAGGCAGGCAATTGGGCTACTGATAGCGGCTATTATTGGTTACACAATATTGTCGGGTATGAGCCCGTCGATTGTGAGAGCGGCGATCATGGCGACGTTAAGCTTTGTAGCCTTGAGCCGGGGAAGGCAGCAGGATGGGCTATGGATGCTGTTTATAGCGGCGGCGGCGATGCTAATTTGGCGACCGCTACTCATATTTGACGTGGGGTGGCAGTTGTCGGTAGCAGCTACGGCAGGACTATTGCTGATGCGGCCAAAGAATGAGTTGGGAGTAACCTTAGCGGCGCAGGTGGCGACATTGCCGATTCTGCTGCTAACCTTTGAACGGGTGAGTTTGATTTCCCCGTTAGTGAATCTGCTGGTGGCGCCATTGGTGCCGGTGATTATGGTAGGAGGCGGGCTGACGGCGGTGGCGGGAAGCATGTGGATAGGATTAGCCAGGGGGTTTGGTTTACTGGTATGGGTGCCGGCGACGGCATTTGTCAGAGTAGTTGAGGTTATGGGCCGAGTGCCATGGGCGCAAGTAGAGATTAAGGGCTTGCCGTGGTGGTGGGCAGTAGGGTACTACCTTGTGCTCGGAGCTTTGCTCACTCGCAAAAAATTAACCTAATTGATCTAATTAACCTAATTTCTAAATAATTGGATCATTGGGATTTGTTTAGGTCAATTAGAAATTAGTAATTAGAAATTATGAAGCGGTATTGGGTTGGCGCGATAGCTGGGTTAGTGGTTTTGGTTGTTGGCATTATCTGGCAGTGGCCCGATGGTAAAGTGCATCTGGTGGCGTGTGATGTGGGGCAGGGAGACGGGATATTGATATGGCGCGGGAGCGCTCAAGTAGTGGTGGATGGAGGGCCGGATAAGAAGATTATCGACTGCCTGTCTCGGTTTGTACCATTTTGGGATAGATCGATAGAGTTGATGGTGCTGACGCATCCGGAGGCGGACCATGTAACGGGATTGGTAGAGGTGCTGGGTAGGTACCAAGTGGGGCAGTTGGTGGTGAGCAATGTGGCCAAAGACACAGCGATATTTAAAAAGTTTAAAAATAAAGTAGTAGAAAATGGTGTGCCGGTGCATATAGCTATGGCGGGTCAGGAAATGAGGATTAACGG
>Ga0209541_10017053_pt1 | contig 10678 bp, 19 predicted proteins | sample RifCSPlowO2_01_FD_184027 | JGI IMG/M metagenome (GOLD analysis project Ga0209541, IMG submission 184027) | Groundwater microbial communities from Rifle, Colorado - Rifle CSP2_plank lowO2_0.1 (SPAdes) (version 2) | ecosystem: Environmental > Aquatic > Deep subsurface > Groundwater | place... | reverse complement strand
CAAGAGAACTAATTACAAAGGGCTTAATGCCAGTAATTACGGCGTATTCAGAATATCATTCAAAATATGATGGAATACAAAGAGAAGAAGCGATAATAACTCCCGAAACATTAGAAAAAATAGTTGCTGGAACTTTTAATTATCCCACAAAAAGATTCCATTTAATTGATGATAATATTCATGGTGCAGATATAGGTGATTAATTTCTAAATCAATCACCTTTTAAACTCAAAAACAGTCCATATTTCATGAGAGTACGATTCAGCTTTTCAAGCAGAAGAACAAGAAAGATAGATTCACACAATAAACATAGACAGGACTATCCTTTTCTTGCAAAGGAAGTCATTATTTCATCAGACATAGTATTAGAAATATTAGACGCTCGTTTCATAAAGGAAACCAGAAATTACGCAATGGAAGCATTCGCTCGTGAGCACGGCAAAGTTTTAATTTATATCATAAACAAAGCAGACTTAGTCAATACTCAAGAAGTAGAAGCATCAGGAATTTTAGAAGACACAAAACCATATGTATTTCTTTCATGTGTAAATCATCATGGTAGGCGAGAGTTACGAGAAACTATTAAAATTCAAGCAAAAAATTTCAAAAGAGGAAAGAAAAGAATTCAAACCGAGCCAGCATCAAACAATGAACACATAGAAATTCACAAAATTGGACAAGGTTATCAGAAATTCTTCAAAACAGGAACTCAAGTTCACGTTGGAATTATAGGTTATCCAAATGTAGGAAAAAGCTCAATAATAAACATGCTCACAGGAAAAGGTGCCGCACGAACATCTCCAAAAGCAGGATTCACCAGAGGAATACAAAAAGTAAAACTAGCAGACGGAATTATTTTATTAGACACTCCGGGAGTCATGTCCGATGAAGATGCGGCAGCCAGTCAATCCTTACATTTAAAGAAACACGCAATGATTGGCGTCAGAACTTATGACTCAACAAAAAACCCTGAATTTGTAGTGGCAGAAATAATGCAAGACAACCCTGGGTTATTTGAGTATCATTATAAAATCCAGGCAGAAGGAGATTCAGAGGTTTTATTAGAAGAACTGGGAAGAAAAAGAAACTTCTTAGTTAAAGGAGGAGCAATAGACACAGACAGAACTGCAAGAATTATATTAAAAGAATGGCAATCAGGGAAGATCAGGAAATAAAATCAATCAATAGTTACAGACTTAATTAATTCATTAAATTTACTCACAAGGTTCACGACACGATTTTCTTGTCTAATTTCAGAAGGCACAGAGCTTTCAAAACTCTTCAATCTTTCTTGAAGAGAATCAAAAATCTGCCTTTGACGTTCAACCACATCATCAGAACCAAGAGTCCGACGGCCAGTTAAATTTACAAGGTTTTTAATGGCACTTCTATAAAATTCCTCTAGTTCAAGACAACTACCAATATATTCATCAACCTCATAAGCACTATATCTTCTCGTATTGGTCATTTAAACAAGTGTAAATATTTATATTTAAGCATTATTGCTCTTTCTTGTATATGACTTAATCAAAAAGTCTATTCTGCCTGTAAGTTCTCGGACATATTCAGCATCTCTTATTTCAGAACTTAATTCCGATTCAAATTTTATAAGCTTTCTCGCAAGTTTGCCCACAATTTTTTCTTCAAAAGCAAATTGAGTTTTAGAATCAATATTATTTCCCTTTCCACGATAAGTAGTAAGCAAATCTAAAGCATTCTGATAATCACTATCAAGATGTTTATGTCTTTTGTCAAGACGAGCATCAAGCGCATAAGCAAGAGGTTTTCGCAAAGAATCCATAAACCATTTTAGAAAAATAAATATTTAAGCATTTATATGGTATAAATTATCTCACAGTCTCAATAAATTCAATAACACGATAAAGAAGACTTGCTATGGGTTCTATTTCTCTAACATTATATGGAATATCTCCAATAAAATTATCTAAATCCTTTCTGAGTTCATCTGCATAGCCAATATCCCTAAACCATTTAACACGTTCAGCTCTATCTCTTTGAACTCTTGTATGCGCAAATCTTCCAGAACTAAATGTAGCCTGCTTGTAAACCTCAGTTAATGTTTTTTGATATTTAGCATGTAACTTAATGTATCTCTGTCGATACTCAGATAAACGTTCAGATGGTATTTCTTCCATAAAAAACAGTCAAATAAATCATTACTTAAATCTTACTAAACAATTTAAAAAACCATTTCAAAATATTAAACTGAACAATATTTAATCAAAAGTATTCAGATGATTCAATTAAACCAATGCTCTTCTTAACTAAATAATTAACTTCATTTATATTTCTTAATTCATAAGGCACAATTTCAATAAATTTATCAATTGCTCTTTGAAGGTCATTTGCAGACCTTCTAATCGTCCTCTTTCTTTCAGACTCTTCAGATTCTATGATTGGATTAAATTCATCTCCACTTAAATCAATTAAAGGAGAGGTGTCTATTTTTTTCAAGTCTCTAATAGCCACATCATATGCCTGTACTAAATTTGCATATTCTCCAATATATCTTCCCAAAATTTGAGCAGTAAAATTGATATCAACCATAAAAATAATGTTTTTTATTAATATTTAAGCATTATTGTTATGTCCAAGTGTTTGAAAGCCTCAATTAACAAGTTTTAAATATCTCCCCAAACTAACATTAAAAAGAGCATGGATCCAATACTTCTCGCAGGACTTCTAGGTGCCGTCGGAGGCCTAACTCGAGGAGTCGTAGGTTTACTAAAAGCCCTCTCGCTAAGAAGAAGAATTATCTGGACTTATTATGCAATAACAGTCTTCATAGCAGTAATAATAGGAATATTTGTAGGAATAGTATTCAACTTCGACCCAAGACTATCTCTGTTGTCAGGCTACGCAGGCACAGACATTTTAGAAGGCATATACAAATCATTTGCCGTCCAGAAAGTCTACACGGCTCCGAAAGGTAAGAAATGAGAGATATCTAAATTAAGAATAAGCAATTTCTCTCATTACTGAAATATAAAGGCTATCTCTTAATCCAACTTTTTCTGCTTCTGTAATTGCAAGCTTTAATCTACCTTTTAAAACTTTTTCTGGAGGGAAGTTGTCCAGAGCAAGATCTGCAGTCGCCTGCTCAAGAGCATCCCCTACTCCAAATACTTCTTGATGTGATTTTTTTTGTAAGTCAGCACGACTAACCAATCTACGAAAAATTCCCTCAACTTCTTTCATTACAGACATCTGTTCTGAAGTATAATCTCTTTGAGACATATCAAAATCACATTTGAATAGTATATAAGGATTATTATATAAATATAGTATAGTCAAGGACACTGAAAATTGAGCGTTTGTGCCTTGACTATTTAGGAAAAGACATACAATCTTGTTCAGTTATTTATGTCTTTAACTATAGATGAGCTTTTCCAAGTAAAACAATCCCATCTACTGTCACAACCCAAAACCTTAAATACAAGATATATCTTACTTATCTTGTGAACTAAAATGGTACGAATGATAGAAATAGGAACAATAAGCTCAAGAGGGCAAATAGCAATACCTTCAAACATAAGAGCAGAACTTGAACTTAGCGAAGGTGAGAAAGTAATTTTTATACTGGAAGATGATACCCTAATAGTTAAAAAATTAATGTCTCCAAAAACATGGGAAGAGCTTACAAAACCAATCAGAGAAGCTGTAAAGAAAACAAATCTTAAAGAATCTGATGTTGTAAATATTGTTAAAAAATTCAGGAAATCTAAAAAATAAATATGATAATATTAAAACTCAAGTTTGCAAGTTAAAACATTTTTGATATTAAATTATTTTGTCTCTTCTTTCAAATTCTTTTATTGTATCAACAAGAATTTTAAAATCTATAAATAAATAATTATCTCCACACATTTCAAGTATCTTATTATCATTCAAACCTATTATGCATACATTGCCCATTCTTTTCTTTAATAAAATAAGCGCAGTTTCACTTATGCCACAATATCTATTTTTAAAACTCTTAAAGTTCATTATTTCTTCTTTTGCCAAATTTTCTTCTTTTATAAAGGCGAAGTTTTCAATTAGTAAGACAATAATTGCGCTAAAATCTTGAGAGTGGGTTATATTTTTTCTTAGCTCATGTATTAATTTTGTAAAGATGTGTGGAGTTATAAAAATAGAATATTCTTCAATATCTCCTTTAATCTTATTTAATAATATTTTCATGCTCTTATAACTAATTCTTTCTTCTTCAGATAATATGCTAACTCTATCTATTTTTTCTGCATAACTGCCCTTTAGTAAAAAATAAAGAAGTTTAGGTTCAATCAAAATGCCTTTTTTAAAACAAGAGATATATTTGCTAATAATTAATTCATTATTTTTATTATGTCCAAGTGTCTCCCTAAAACCACATTCTTTAGAATGTGGTCGACACTTTGAGCATCCAAAAAACAAGTGCCAGTCAAACCACACCTTTTAAGGTGTGGTGGCACATTGTTTTTTTGATTTAAAAGATAAGTCTCTGGTTCAAATATTTCTAAATCAGAATCCATTTTATTGATTATTCAGGCGGAAGATTAATCTTTTCCCAGTTAACATTATTTGTTTTATCATCTCTATGGCCTTTTTGCACTTCAGATAGGCTCCTGGTTCCAATATCCACATTAATGGAGTAATATGTCCTTTTTGAACTTCCAAGACTGGTTATTAAACTGCAGATTACATAATATTTTGTTTTATCTCCATTCTTTCTTACTTCTTCAATTCTAAAGAGAGCCATATTCAAACTGCCATAAATGCTTTCCAGATACCGAATAGCAATTTCAGTTGCCTTCCTTACATCCAATTCATTTTCAATCATTTTAGAATACCACCTTCATCTTTACAACCAATGAGTATCTACTTAAATATTTATCTACATTTTTGAGTCAAAACGATTAAAAACTTATCAATCTAAAGAATCTTGACATGGCAAACACAGATTTAATCAGATTTATTTTAGAAGCGCAAAAAAGAGGTTTCAGCGATAGTAAAATAAAAGAAGCTCTGCTAAGCAACAAATGGCCAACAATTGAAATAAGTTCAGCATTTCAATCCCTAAGAAAATCGCATCATTTCAAAGAAAGCCTAAATATATGGCTCGATTCAGAAGTCATAAAAAAATTAGAAAAAAGAGCAAAAAGAAACATGTTAAATTTAAACGAGCAGGTAGAAGATATTCTAAGAAGAAGTGTAATAAATCAGAAGTCTACGCAAAAAAGCGAAAAGCTCGACGATATGCTAATAGGATTGTTCTCGAGAAAATCAAAGAAACACTGAAAACGATAAATTACCTAATCAGAGATAAAACATTCCCATAATCAGAACTCGTTAACCCAAAACTTATCGTTCCATTAGCCCACAATATCAACAATATGCCAAGAGCAATCATAACCAGTCCGATAAACAACCTCATCCATCTCTTCTGCTTGTCTTTCCACTTCTTGACAGCATTTGTAGACACTCCAAAGAAAACAAGTCCAAGAATTACAAGAAGAGGCAGAACAAAAATAAAGTTATAAATTATAAGCAACCAGAATACTTTAAAACTGAATCCAATTTTAGCCAATAAAGTAGTTATTGCCAAATATGGTCCTCCAGTGCAAGGCAATTCCACAGCAGCGACGAATATTCCAAGAATAATACTCCCAGGTATAGAAACATTCTTCATCATCTTCTTTATCTGTTCAGCCCTCTTAACAGGAATAGCCAAAGTAATGCCTTTGCCGTACCAAAAGAAATCTTTCGCTTCAATAAGTCCAAGAATTATGACTAAAACTCCGACTATCCAGCTCAATTCTTCAGATATATTAAATTTCTGAATAAACGCCAGCAACCCAAATCCAGCTAACAAATAAGTAATGAAAACCGCAGAAATATAAATCAAACCGACGACAACCATTTTTTTCTTATTTTTAGAAAGTCCAAGCAAAGTTGCAATAAGCAATATCAAAACTCCAATTGCACAAGGATTTATAGAATCAATCAAAGCAGTAACAATCACCACAGGAAGGGGAGGCAATGCTATGTCTACAACCATGTTTAATTTCTTCCCTCTAAAGAGAATTTTAACAATTTAAAACATAATATTTTCATTTACTCAATCTCCGGAACAGGACATCCAGTTTTTTCAGATAATTCTTCAAATGACGGCTCGCCAACTAACCAAGAATTAGAATCATTATTAAATTCAAAAGTAGCATAATTTTCAATTCCCTTCTCAATGCAAAGCAATGACTGCTCATCATCGCCTCGCGGGTCGCACTCAACATATTTAACATAGCTAAAAGACTCTCCAAACATCTTCTTCACATTGGCGCAGTGAGGACACCAAAACGTGCCGTACATAACTGCGCCTTTTTCAGTTATGCACTTGGCAAAAGCATCAACATCAGCGCGATTGTAATTCGTGCCAGATTTTAAAACAAAAAACAAAGCTAAAACAATCAATAAAACGGCAATTCCAATAAATAAAAGCGTTTTACTCCCCCTCTTTTTAATTATCTTTTTAGCCATTTTATTTATTAATCTTCAACGACAATATTAAAGATATTATTATTATTAAATCCAATGCAATGCAAAGAATGCAATAAGTCCTTAAAATAAAATGCTGTATCAAAAACAGGTAAAACCCATAAACCAAACTGAATATTAATATTCCGCGAATCCATTTTAAATTATCTCTCTTAGAAACAAACATGAATTTGTTCTTTTTATGTTTTAAATTAAGCAACAAAATAAACAAAAGAGTAATAAAACCAAGAAAAGCATTAGCCGTTATAAAATCAAAAAACCAGTTTATTCCTGAAATATCTATTAAAGGCAGAGGCAGATTAAAATCAATTGTTAACAAATAAGATATTCCATCTAAATTAGCATAAGGGCTTTTATTCACAATTCCACAGTCAAAACTATCTCCAAATGTGCAGAACTTGCTCACAGTCAGAGAAAAGTGTTCATAAACCAGGAAAGCAGATATAAGCATCCCAATAATCAAAGCAACATTAAGCCAAAATCTTTTTCTATCCATACAACACCCATTATATCAGAACAAATTGAGTTATATAAATATAACTCAAAATAAATGGTTAAAACATAATTTTATAAATATCTAATACCTTCAAATAATAGAAAAGAGGATGTATGTTAAAAGGAAAAGTCGCAATAGTCACAGGGGGAACAAAGGGCATAGGCAAAGGCATTGCTGACGCATTAAGCAAAGAAGGCGCTCAAGTTATAATTACTGCAAGAACAAAAGTTCCAACTAAACATTATTTTGTTCAGTGCGATGTTTCTAAATCAAGCGACGTTAAAAATCTTGTAGCGGAAGTAATAAAGAAATTCAAAAAAATTGACATCTTAGTAAACAACGCAGGAATATATCCATTCATGCCATTTGAAAAAATGACTGAAGATGATTGGGACAAAGTCATAAGCACAAATCTTAAGGGAATATTCAACTGTTCAAGCGCAGTTCTTCCTCATATGATTAAACATAAATATGGTAAAATAATCAGTATCGCTTCAATTGCAGGAGCATTTGTAGGTTTTCCAAATCTAGTTCATTATTGCACGACTAAAGCGGGAGTAATGGGCTTCACTAGAGGAGCAGCATTAGATTTAGCAAAATACAACATTCAGGTAAATGCAATCGCGCCAGGAGCCATTCTCACTCCAGGCGTAGAAAGCGGTTTGGGTAAAGAAGTAACAGCCCAACTCATTCAGGCAATACCCGAACACAGAATGGGCAAACCAGTGGACATCGCAGCCACAGCAGTATTTCTTGCGTCAGACTCATCGCAGTATATCACAGGACAAACAATAGTTGTAGACGGCGGTTACACCGATCAGTAAAAACGCCATGATTCGCAACATCCTTTTAATCTAAAAGCATTACCGACCGCCAAATAATATGTTTTAACAAGTTTTACATACAAATCCTGCCAAATAGCAAGATTTATATATTAGGTAAGACATTTCTTACCATGGTAGAAATAGAAACAACTAAGATGAGCTCAAAAGGACAAGTAGTCATACCTTCTAGTTTTAGAAAGCATATCAAAGAAGGAGACACTTTAATTGTATTTAAAAATAACGAACAGATTATACTAAAACCTGCCAGTTCTATAGATAAACATATTGCTGAAGATTTAAAGTTTGCAAAAAGAACTGAAGAAGCTTGGAAAGAAATAGAAGAAGGAAAGGGAGTTAGAATGAATGTTACGGATTTTCTTAAAGAAATGAAAAATTGGTAAGCAAAACATGGTAAAAGAGATAATCCGAGCGCCAAGGTTTATTCAACAAATAAAAAAAATTGATGGCAGTCTTATTGAAAGAGTTCAGAAAATTATTATTAAAATAATTAACAATCCTGAAATCGGAAAACCTATGCGATTTGACAGGAAGGGAACAAGAGAAGTTTATGTTTCACCATTTAGGTTGTCTTACAGCCATGATAAAGAGAAAGATATTTTATATTTATTGGAAGTATATCACAAAGATGAACAATAATATAGATAACTGACCTAAAAAATAACTTGACTAAGTCAGTTCTCTCCCCGAACCCAGTGCGAGAACAAAGTGTCCAATACTGAGTAAAATTTCCTCAAAATTTAGGCAATATACTTTCTTCCCCGCTTATTCCGGTGCTTATATTTTCTTTGATACTCTCTTCTCTGCTTTGTAATTTCATATAAAACAATTCCTGATGTGGTTCCTAAATTTAAACTTTCAATCATGCCAAACATGGGGATGTTTACACACAAATCACTGTTCTTTACAGCAAGATCACTTATGCCCTTGGATTCATTGCCGAACCACACTGCTAGTTTAGGATATTTCGTAAAATCTCCTTCATGCAAGATTACATTTCTATTGCCTTTTAGATGAGAAGAGGTTACAATAGAAACAAAACGATTCTTTTTCAAATGTTCAATGCAATCCTCCGTGCTATCAAATCTTTTAACAAAACTCCATTTTACTGCTGAAACCGATGTTTCAAAAATAGGTCCGCCCTCCCTCATCTCTTTCCAATCATCTGGTAATACATGCTTTGGATCTATTATATATGTCTTTTCAACACCGAGGGCGTTCACATTTCTTATAATTGTGCCTATATTTTTCATATCTTTTGGATTTTCAATAACTACAATCAAGTATTTGCATCTATACGGTTTTATTTCTTTTATCCTTTGTCTAACTCGGTTCTTTTTGTCTAGCTGTTCCATAAAAAACAATGTATTCAAGAATATAAAAATGTTCTTTTGTGTAAACTCTTAAATTGGAAAAATAAATTATCTCCAATTTTGTGGGTAGATATTATAAAATTTTGGGAAAGAAATAGGAGACACCCAGACCACTCATTACTCCGTAGCGAGTCTCCGATCTCACTACTCAGCAGCGAGCAAGTCCGCAATCATCAGATGAGGAAGCCTTCAACTCGTAAGAGTTGGAGAATCCGCTAACTTCAGTTTGCGTGAGTGCACAGCAATAGAGGAGTGAGAATGTATCTAAGAGTAAGCGAGGAGAATCGAGCAAGAGAGGATGAGAAATATTCGATTCCTGTGAAACGCCCAGGCCAGGATTTGAACCTGGGAATCACTTGCGTGAAAGTGGATTAGCAATCCACCGGAGTAACCGCTGTCCCACCTGGGCTTAAGATTACTGAAGAAGTATGTCTTTTAAGGTTTATGCTTTTCATAGGCTTTGCACGATAATCTATAAATAACCTGTGCAAAAAGTCACACTATGGATATTCAGCTTACCAAGGACGAATTGCCTTTATGTGGAAAAACATCCTTCAAATTACTGATTCATCCTAGACTTTTAGATCCAAATACAAGATTAGATCCAAATTTAGCTGACGAAGTCTTCCCTCAAGCAGCAGATGAATGGTATGATGATTTATGTGCCTCTCTGGCTAGAAATGAAATGGACACTGAAACTAGAGAACATTGTCAAATGTTTGTTGATTTGGGAAGGCCAACAGTAAGTTGGGACATATATTCGAGACGGCCCAGGTTAAGCACAGTTTCAAGTTATGAGGGTTTAGTGCAAACTTCTGCTAACGGGTTTGCGTATGTTTTAGGAATAGAAAGAAATTTTGCTGGTTCTCTTATTTACAACCCAAATTTTCTGAGAAGTGACCAGCAGTACATGCCTCTAGATGGGAGTAGGGGTAGATTATTCAACGGCATTCATCCACAAAAAGCCAGAGAATTTGCAATCGAAAAATTAGGTAATGGGATGGCGAGAGTTAATACATATTCAGAACATAATATTTATACCCATTCAGGTGCAATATTTCTAAGAAACTGGGGCATTCTTTACCTTAATGCAGCAATGAAGTCAGTTACCTGACTTCTCCATAACCCATACGCTTATAAACACATAATAATCTCAATATTTAGGCGAGAGCCGGAATAAGTGAACGGAGGAACAAAGTAATGGAAAGACAATTTGGCGACGATCGAAGATCATTCGGCGGAGAGCGTAGATTTGGCGGACCTAGACGATTTTCGTCAGGACCACGAGAAATGCACAAAGCAGTATGTTCTGAATGCAAGCAAGAATGCGAAGTACCTTTCAAACCTACGGAAGGAAAACCTGTATTCTGTTTGACATGCTTCAAGAAGAAGCGTGACAGCGAAGGCGGCGGTTT
>Ga0209541_10017052_pt1 | contig 10680 bp, 11 predicted proteins | sample RifCSPlowO2_01_FD_184027 | JGI IMG/M metagenome (GOLD analysis project Ga0209541, IMG submission 184027) | Groundwater microbial communities from Rifle, Colorado - Rifle CSP2_plank lowO2_0.1 (SPAdes) (version 2) | ecosystem: Environmental > Aquatic > Deep subsurface > Groundwater | place... | reverse complement strand
AACATGGAATCAGTATGGTAAGTATAGCTAAGATTGCAAGGTTAATTGGGGTTGATCAATTGCATATTGGAACTGTTGTTGGAAAGATGGAAGGTGGAAAAAAAGAGGTAAAGGATATTGAAGAGGAAATTGAGGGTAAATTAATAAGAGCAGATAAACAAGGACATATTTTAGAACAAAAATGGTATAATATAAAACCTGTCTTTGCTGTTGCTAGTGGGGGTTTACATCCTGGTTTAGTACCTAAACTGGTTAATATTTTGGGTAATAATATAATAATGCAATTTGGTGGTGGGGTACATGGAAATCCATTAGGAACAGAATCTGGAGCTAGAGCTGTTAGAGGGTCTGTTGAAGCTGTGATGAAAAATATTTCTTTAAAGGAATATAGTAAAAAAAATAAAGAATTGGAAATTGCTTTGAAGAAATGGAAAAATATTTAAAGAATTAAGGAATAAATAAAAATATGAGTAAAAAAGGAAATACTTTTGGTGGTTTAATTATAGTGTTGTTAATTCTAATTGTTTTTATTGGTTTATTAAACGGAGATAAGATTAGTGGAAAATATGCAAGAGATATTGTATTAACTCAATGGAATAGACCAAAAATGAGTTCTATTGAAATTATTCCTGAAAAATTTAAAGCTGGTGAGGTAGTAAATATTAATGTTTATCCTGGTAAGGGTGGAGCTACTAATGATATAAGATTTTATAGACTTGGTAATAATTTAAGAGTTGATAGAACTGGTAGTTTATGTGATGGAACAACTTGTTTTGAACCTAGTAGTAATTGGGTGAGGAAAAGTAATAATGTGGTAAGAAGACCCTTGAGATTTGTTACATCAACAAGATGGACAAAAGGAAAATACTATGTGGCTATTCAAGATGATAGATCAAGAACATGGGTAAAAGATTATTTTGAAATAGAATAAAGTTTTTAAAGTTTTTCTAATTCTTTATTATATGTTAATAAAAAATTGTGATTTCGTTGTAACGCAGAATAAGGAAAGAGAGATTCTTAGAAATTGTGACGTTAAAATTAGAAATGATAAGATAATTGAAATTGGAGAAAATTTAGATGGAGATGTTTTGATTGATGGCAAAAGTAAGGCTTTATTGCCTGGACTAATAAATTGCCATACACATTTAGCAATGACTTTTTTAAGAGGTTATGCTGATGATATGGAAGTTAATGAGTGGTTACAAAAAAAGATATGGCCTATGGAATCTAAATTAACTAAAGAAAAAGTGTATGAAGGTTCTTTGTTAGGTTGTAAGGAGATGATTAGATCTGGTACAACTTGCTTTAATGATATGTATTTATTTATGAATGAAACTGCTAGAGCTGTTGAAAAATCTGGATTAAGAGCTGTATTATGTAGTGTTTATTTTGATTTTACAAAAGAGGATATATTTTCAGATGAATTTAATTTGGTTGATAAATTCAAAAAACATGATAGGATTAAATTTGTTTTTGGTCCTCATGCTCCTTATTCTTGTAGTAAGGAATTATTAATTAAAAGTAGAGAGTTTATGGATGGAAATAAATGTGGGGCACATATACACGTTGCTGAAAGTAAAAAAGAGATTGAGGATTTAAAGAAAAAATATGGGAAAAGTCCTGTTGAATTATTGAATGAAATTGATTTTTTAAATGACAGGGTTTTGATGGCTCATGGTATATGGTTAAGTGATGAAGATATTGAAATTATTAAAGAGAAAAAAGTTAAATTAGCTCATTGCCCTGTTTCTAATATGAAGCTAGCTTCTGGTGTTATGAGGTTATTTGATCTATGGAAAAATGGGATTGTAGTTGGTTTAGGAACTGATGGATGTGCTAGTAATAATAATTTAGATATGTTTGAAGAGATGAAATTTGCAGCTTTGTTGCACAAGATAGATAAGATGGATAGTACTGTAGCTAAAGCACAGGAAGTTTTTGATATGGCTACTTTGAAAGGAGCTGAAGCTTTGAATATGGAAAAGGAAATTGGAAGTATTGAAATAGGGAAGAAAGCTGATTTAATAACTTTAAATTTAGAAGATTATAATATGAAACCTGTACATGATATTGTAAGTAATATTGTTTATAGTGCTAATGGTGGTAATGTAAATGATGTTATTGTAAACGGTAAGGTGTTGATGAAAGATAAACTTATAAACAAGTTTAACTAAAAAATATATTATTGAATAGATAGGTTCAAAACAAAGGTGAAAACTTGTGAAGGTAAGAATTTTAGATATATCTACTGGTGGTATTAAAGTAGTTGTGTTAAATGATGAAGATGCTAGTAAATTGAATTTATATGCTTTGGATAGAATTAGGATAAGAAAAGATAAGAAAAGTGTTGTTGCTATTTTAGATATATCTGATGGAATGGTTAGGAAGGGTGAATTAGGTGTTTTTAAAGAGGTTTCTGATTTTTTGAAGTTAAAGAATAAAGATAAAGTAAAAATAGAATATGTGGAGAAACCTAAGAGTATATATTATATAAAGGAAAAATTAGATGGGGAAATATTAAATAAAGAGGAAATAAATGAGATTGTAAAGGATGTGATACATGATAAATTAAATGAGATAGAAATTGCATATTTTATTTCTGGTTGTTATAAGTATGGTTTGGATTTAGAAGAAGTTAGTAATTTAACAAAAGCTATTGTTGATAACAGTAGGAAGTTGAATTTAAATAAAAAGGTGATAGTTGATAAACATAGTTCTGGAGGGATTCCTGGAAATAGAACCAGTATGATTATAGTTCCTATTTTAGCTGCTGCTGGTTTGGTGATTCCGAAAACAAGTTCAAAAGCAATCACATCTCCTTCAGGAACAGCTGATACTATGGGTGTTTTTTGCAATGTTGAATTTACAGTTAAAGAAATAGAAAAAATTGTAAAGAAAACAAATGGTTGTTTGGTTTGGGGTGGGACTAAAGAATTAGCAAGTGCTGATGATAAATTAATTAAAATTGAAAGGCCTTTAAGTTTAGATCCAGAAGGTATAATGTTAGCTAGTATTATGTCTAAGAAGTTTTCTGTTGGTGCTAAATATCTGTTGATTGATATCCCTGTTGGTAGAAATGCTAAGGTTAAGAGTATGAAAAGGGCTATGCATTTAAAAAATAAATTTATTAATTTAGGCAAGAAATTAGGAATTAAGGTTAGAGTAATGATAAGTGATGGTAGACAGCCAATAGGTAATGGTGTTGGTCCTGTTTTAGAGGCAAAAGATGTTTTGAGAGTTTTAAAAAATGATGGTGTTGAAGATTTAAAGAATAAAAGTGTGGAGATGGCAGGGATGATATTTGAAATGGTTGGTTATAAAAATGGAAGGAAAAAGGCTTTAGAAATTTTAGAAAGCGGAAAGTCTTATGAAAAATTTAAAGAGATCGTTGAAATGCAGAAAGGTAAGATAAAGGATATTAAATTAAGTGATATTAAATATAATTTTAGAAGTAAGAAAAAAGGGAAAATAGTGAGTATTGATAATAATATAGTTAATAGGGTATGTAGAATTTTAGGATGTCCTAGGGAAAAAGAAGCAGGAATTTATTTTAATTTTAAGATTGGTGGTAAGGTAGAAAAGGGAGATAAATTATTTATTGTTTATGCAAAAGATAAGAAAAAATTAAAAGAAAGTTTGAGTTTGTTAAATGGTATTGTTGTTGTAAACTAAAATTATGGTTATTGTAATAAATGACGAAAGGTTTATAAATGAAAAAATAATTTTTAATATATTACTGATTAGATAATTAATTATCAATAAAAAGGTGACACGGAGGTTATTCATATGAATAAAAATAAGGTATTTTTGAGTTCTCTTCTTATAATTTTAATTTTATTAGGAGCTTTTTTGGTTTTTGGTGGAAGTAAATTATCAACTAAAGGGACTTATATTAAAACAATGTATAGACCACTTAATTGGACTGGTGGTTTTGGAAAAAACAAAACAGAAATAATTAACTTTACTATTAATAATACTGGTAATGATGATAATATAATTCAGATTAGAATTACCCTACCAGGAAATGTTACAGTTTCAGCTAATAATTCAAATGGTTCTGGTTGGTGGAATGGTACTGGTGCTAGTGGTCCTGGTGGTCGGGATGTTTTTAATTTTTCAAGTAATGGAAGTGTAGTAAGGTTTGTTGCAAGAAATATAACTGGTGGTGGTATAAAAGAAAACAAGACATTATTTGTCTGGTTTAACATAACAGTTAGGGATGATAATAAAACTGAGAAATATATGGTATGGAATATAACAACATATGATAATTCATCTGGTTCAAACCAAACATTACGGAGAACATTCCATGGTGTAGATGCAGCAGCACCAAGATTTAGTAGTATGAGTGCCAATAATATAACTTATACTAAAACAATGACTGATTTAATAAATGCAAGCAGTAGTGATTGGTTTAGAAATTCAACAAATGTAACAATTACATTATTGGTGAATGAAACAAACAATTTAACAGCAAAGATATGTATTAATTGGACTAGAATACTTAATGTTAGTAGTCCAAAATGTAGAAATGCAACAATGACCAGTAGAGGAAGCGCTGCAGCTGGTTTAAAGAATTACACATATATGATAAATTATAGTTTCTTTGCACCAGCAAATGGTGGAAATGTAACTTTTATGTTTTTTGCTGAAGATCTATTAGGTAATGAAAGAAGAATTAATAATTCAAATCACACAGCTTATAGAATAAGGGCTGATGGAACAGCTCCAACTGCAAATTTGATACAACCTAATGTTAAAACCGTAGAAACTCAGCAAGAAATAAAGTATAAATGTAGAGGAAGTGATGAACAATCTGGATTAAAGAGTTGTACATTAGAAGTTACCAAACCTGATGGAACTAAATTTACAAGAACAGGTTGTGATACAGAGCAAAAATTAAAATTAAGTGATACAAACAGAGCAGGAACATATTATGTACAATGTAAGATTAAAAATAATGTGGATCAATTAACTACAACTGAAAAGAAAACATTCCTAGCATTATACCCATCAGAACCTGAAGAAGGAGTTTTGATTGTTGATATGGACTTTTCAACTGGAGAAAAGAAACAGATTTCTAAGAAAGGACAAGGAAGTGTTATAGACTTTACATTAGATGGGTTAACACGACATACAATAACCTTTACAGAGGTTGATATAGATAGGGTTAAATTAAGTATTGCATCAAATCCAAGTGAGGTAGAATTGGGTGTTGGAGAGAGTATTGATGTAGATGTTGATGAAGATGGTGTTAATGATATAAAAGTAACATTAAGTAAGGTAGAAAGTGGACAGGGAGAGATAACAATAGATGTACTTGAAAAGGTAATACCTGAAGAAGAGACGACAACACCTGAAGAAGAAGAACAACCAGAAGTAAAGGTTAATGGTAAGGTTGGATTATTAATAGCATTAACAGTAATAGTGATTGGTATTGTGATCTACTTCTTAGTTAAACCAAAAGGAAAGAAAGTCAAAAAGAAAAAATAAACTTTCTTTTTATTTTATTATAGAAAATTATTTAAATAAGTTCTTATTCATATAGGTTTAAGATGAAAAAAATACTAATATTGTTGTTTCTGTTGATAGGTTTACAGATAGTTATGGCTGGAGAGATCCATAGAGTTGATTTAAGTGATAAATTGATTCATGTTATTAAAATTCCTGAGAGAGATGTTATAAGATTTGATTGGGATGGTAAAGAACAGGAGATAATGATTAAGTCTGTAGATAGCGATGGTGTAAGTTTAACTATCTTTATTGAAGGTTCTGATGTACCATATTATGCAAAACTTGATTACAATAATTTTTTAAACTTAGATTTTAATAGAGATAGAAATACTGATATAATGGTTTCAGTAAATAATATGGAGGGAAATACAGTAAGTTTAGCTTTAGAGAATAGAGATTTTGAAAGTAATTCAATAACAGGAAATGTGGTTGGTGCTTCTGGAAGTAGTAGTTTTGGTGTTATTGCTGCTATTTTAGTCTTAGTTGTTCTTGTTGTCTTCTTCTTTGTCTGGAGAAAGAAGAGGTAGTTTTAGATAAACAGGAGTTGTGCATTCTTATCTAGTAATTGATGATACTAAATTTGATCAAATTATTCTTTTAGGAATAATTTAAAGGTTGCACAAGTGTACTATAAATCAAAACATTTAAATATTATTAATACTTACTGTACTTACAGGTGTTACAATTGATAGTAAAATACACTAAACATGCAAGAGAGCAAATGGTTTTTAGAGGAATATCAGAAAATGAGGTAATAGAATGTGTAAAAAGAGGGGTTAAGGAGATACAAGAGCCAGACAAAATATTATCCTATTATAGGTATTATTGTGTTGTTTATAAAAAAGTTAATGACACATATTATATAATAACAGTTAAGCCAAGGTGAAAAAAATGAAATGTCCATTATGTAAAGGAAAATTAGAAAAGAAAACAATAAAGGAATATATGCTTGGGGTTTACTTAGGAGAATTTCCAGCAGAGGTATGTGATGCTTGTAATGAATCTTTTATTGACAGTGAAAACATGAAAAAAATAGAAAAGATAGCAAAACAAAAAGGGATTTGGGGTTTAGAAATGAAAACTAAAATTGCAAGAACAGGAAATTCTTTAGCAGTTAGAATACCTAAGAAGATAGTTGATTTTTTAAATTTAAAGGAAGGAGAACCAGCTTATATCCATCCAGAAGATAATAAAATAGTGGTAGAAACAATGAAATAATATTTAATCTAAAAATTCTTTCTTATTAATAGATTGAATTATAAACAAAGATTATTTTATAGATGTAACGCCGAGAGAGGGATTCGAACCCCCATATCCCGAAGGAAACTGGCTTACCTGATTTTTTGATTAAACTTTTTCTAAAAGTTTATCTCAAGGCTTACACATAACGCTTTTTTCTAAAAAGGGTTATTCAGCGCAATACCAGGTTATGCGATCTCGGCATAAGGATTATAGATGTTTGGATATTTTTAAAGTTATTGTTTGATATTCCAATTCATTCCTTCTGTAAGATGTTTACATTTTAAGGTTGGATCTGCAAATATTTGGAAATCTTGTTTAGAAACATCTTTACAGAACCAAACATCATCAAATGCTTTTTCTTGTTTTTCATATCTAAATTTGATTTTTTGTAGAACATCTTTATGGATCAATAAACAACCTAAGCCACAAACATCTACTTTTAATAAATTTGACTGTTCTAATTCCTCATCTGTTAGGTATGTCATTAAATTATGTTTTTTATCTTCTTGTGTAATCTTCCATAACAAAGGTGTAATTTTAGTTATTTCTTGATTATCAAGGGTTATATAGACCTTTTTGTAATATACACCTGAAATTATTTGTTTTTTATGGCTTAGTAATCTTTCTAAGATATCTTTAGGAGGTATTACATCTTGTTCTAGGCTGAATAAATAATCATAATTGTTGTCTAGAACATGTTTTCTTAGAATGTTTCTTGAATGGATTATTCTGTCTCTGGCATATTCTTGGTATTTGTCTTTTATTACAGGAATATTGTAAGATCTTATCTTTTTGTAGTAATCCTTTGTTTGTGAATTGTCTATTAATAGAATGTCATAGTTTGGGTATGTTAAAGACTTGATTGCTTTTATGTATGGTTCTAGGCAATAGGCTTTGTGTTCTGAAGTTGGACATCCTAGAAGGATTTTCATAAAAATGTGGGCAAAGATACTCCTAACTTTAGTTATGGGAGGAATGCCACCTTTCACCTCCGAAAAATTTATAAACTATTACATCTTTACCATTATTATGAAATCCGTCGCTATTATCAAACTGAAAATTCCTCAAAGGAATGAACTTATTGAAACTATGAGGCGATATTCTCAATCTGCTCAAAAAGTTATTGATTTTGGTTGGAATATTCAAACCGATGATAAGAGGGAGTTGCATGATTTGACTTATTATAAGATTAGAGAAATGACTAATCTTCCTGCTCAACTTGTTTGTAGTAGTAGAGATAAAGCTGTTGAAGTTCTTAAAGCGAAACCTAAATCTAAACCCATCATTAAAGAATTTCTTACAATTAGGTACGATGCTCGTTCCTTCTCTTTTAAATGTAATAATAAAGGATACTATGTTTCTCTTTCCACTATTGATGGCAGGATAAAGATTCCTGTTGATATTCCTGAGTATTTCTGGAAATATTTGGATTGGAAGATTTGTTCTGCTGATTTGATTATGAAGAAGTTTGGATTGTTTCTGCATATCTGTGTTTCCAGAAACATCACTCCTATGATTTCTGACGGATTTCTTGGAGTGGATGTTGGAATAAACAACATTGCAGTTACTTCCAACAAACAATTCTTTAATGGAAAGCAAATCAAAAGTAAAAAACTCATATTCAAGCGTTTGAGGGCTAAACTCCAAGCTAAAGGCACTAGTTCCAGTAGAAGATTGTTGAAGAAGCTCTCTGGGAGAGAAAACCGTTGGATGACTTGGATTAACCATAATATAAGCAAAAGAATAATTAATTGTAGTGAAGGAACGATAGTTATTGAAAATATCAAAGGTATTAGAAACAACAATAGAGGTAAAAGACTGAACTTCTGGTTGGGTAATTGGAGTTATTACCAACTTCATAAATTCATTGAATATAAAGGAATTTTGAAAGGAAAAAGGATTATAAAAGTTAGTCCTTACCATACTTCCAAAATCTGTTCCAAGTGTGGACAGATCAGTTCTCGTTCCAAGAATTTTTTTGTTTGTAAACATTGTGGATATTCCTTGAATGCTGATTTAAATGCGAGTTTTAACCTCGCTAAACATCACAGCATGTCTGATGGTGTTTCGGTTGCTGTAACACAACCATACAGCCGAAGTGATGAAGTCAAAAATTCTTCACGAATAACTGCGACTGAGTTTATGGCTAAAAGCACCCATCTTTAGATGGTGGGATTATGTTACTTTATAATGCCTAATAATTCATAGACTAATCTATTTGATGCTTTTATTATATCTTCTTCATTTTCAGCTTGTATTATTATACAATAATCTTCTGGATATATTTTTGTTTCATCACCTAATTTTAATAGAATAACAGATGTTTCATTGGTTGCATCTTTACATGTTTTAACCTCATTAATACCATCTGGTTCTGTTATTGCTGCTTGTGTTGGAATTTTGAAAATACCCCATTCTGGATTTGTTCCTGTAACTTTCACTATATCTATAACTGCTAATGCTGTTGGAGCACCAGGCATTGATGGATTAAAGGTGGTGTAGATTTGTTTAGAATTAAGTATTTTATCTTTTACGGTTTCTGAATTGATCTTATCTACTTCTTTTGGACCATAATGTAGGTAAACTATGTATGGCTGTTCTTTTTGTCCTGCATAAACAGTTGCTGCCCATCCAAATTCATGTTTTGTTATTGTGTAACCATTGTATGTGTATTTGTTTTGAGAACATCCTGCTATTAAAAATAAGATTATTGGTATAATTAAGATTCTTTTCATTAATATGCACCTTTTTCTTTAATATTTGTCCATTTGAAAGGTCGGTTAAGATATAAATGTTTGCACCTGACTGTATTATCTAAAAATACTTCAAAACCATGTTTATAAGCTTCGTAAGCTATCCATCTATCATCCCAGGCATCTATTTTTGGATTATATTTAAATTTGATTTTTTTTAGTATATCCTTATGTATCAATAAACAACCTGCTCCTGCAAAGGCTATCTTAATCAATCCTGGTTTCCATATTTCTGTTTCATCTAGGTATCTTACCTTACCCCAGAAATCTTTTTTTTCTGTGAAAACCCATGCAAATGGCATTATTTTATTTTCTCCTGTTTCTAAAGTATGATGACCAAAATATAAACCAGAGATGAATTTTTTATTGTGTCTTAGTAATTTTTCTATTACATCTCTTGGTGGTATTGTATCTTGATCTAGATTTAATAAGTAATCATAATTGTTATCTAGAACATGTTTTCTTAGTATGTTATGAGATTTTGTTACACGTTTTCTTGCTTCTTTTACATAAGGGATTCTTTTGATTGGTATTTTATTTTTTAGTTTATTGTAAAGATCCTTAGTTTTTGAATTGTCTATTAATAGAATGTCATAGTTTGGGTATGTTAAAGACTTGATTGATGATATAAATTCATCTAAACAGTATTCATGTAAATCTGAAATTGGTGCTCCTACTAATACTCTCATTTTTTGATTGAACTCCATGGAATTCTATTATAGATTAGATGTTTACATTTAACTGTGTTGTCACAAAACATTTCAAAATTGTTGTTGTAACAATCAAGTCCAAACCAGCGATCATCAAAACTTTCAAAGTTTTTATCATATCTGAACTTAATCTTTTTTAAGATATCCCTATGTATTAAAACGCATCCTAAGCCACAGGAAACTATTTTTAATAATTGTGGATTCCAAAGTTCATCATCTGTTAAAGTTTTCATTGTTAGGGTTTTTTTATCTTTAAGGATATAAACTAGGGGTATTAACTCTGTATTTCCTGTGTTTGGCAGTACATTATGAGCAAAATATACACCTGAAATTACTTGTTTTTTATGGCTTAGTAATCTTTCTAAGATATCTTTAGGAGGTATTACATCTTGTTCTAGGCTGAATAAATAATCATAATTGTTGTCTAGAACATGTTTTCTTAGAATGTTTCTTGAATGGAT
>Ga0209541_10017051_pt1 | contig 10680 bp, 11 predicted proteins | sample RifCSPlowO2_01_FD_184027 | JGI IMG/M metagenome (GOLD analysis project Ga0209541, IMG submission 184027) | Groundwater microbial communities from Rifle, Colorado - Rifle CSP2_plank lowO2_0.1 (SPAdes) (version 2) | ecosystem: Environmental > Aquatic > Deep subsurface > Groundwater | place... | reverse complement strand
AACACTAAATCCACATCTAGGATGACAAAACAGAGTAATTTCGGTATGATTACTCTGTTGATGTATTTGCCTTTGTCAAAATCACAATCCAAGGAGCACGCCGCGGCGGACGACTGAATGTGATTTTGTGAGGAGATGGCTTGATGGGGTAGTGAATAGTACCGAGCAAACTTGTTTTGTCGGTACTATGTCTACCCGACCATCACACATTGACGTAGGGGCGTAGCTCAGTTGGTTAGAGCGTTGGTCTCCAAAACCAAAGGCCGAAGGTTCGAATCCCTCCGCCCCTGCCATTTTTTGCATCAGATACGTAATTGTTATAGGATAATAGTCAATGGCAAAATTGCAACTCACACATCCTACGCTGTTTCTGCTCTATGGTTTTCCAGGGGCGGGAAAAACCTTTTTTGCAAGACAATTGTGCGAGGAGCTGCAGGCCGCACATGTCCAGGGCGACAGGATTCGGTTTGAGCTGTTTGACGAGCCTCGTTACGATCGTCAAGAAGATGATATAGTCACGCACCTGATGGAATATATGACAGAGGAGTTTCTTCAAGCAAATATTAGCGTTGTTTTTGACGTCAATGCCATACGGAGCGGCCAAAGACGACAATTGCGTGAATTGGCTCGTCGTAATAAAGCCAACATCAATCTAGTATGGTTCCAAATTGACACCGAAAGCGCATTTGCACGAGTCGCTAAAAGAGATAGACGCAAGGTAGACGACAAATACGCTATGCCCATGGATCGCACCACTTTTGACTCAGTGATAAGCGGCATGCAAAATCCTACCATTACAGAAGATTACATGGTTATCAGCGGCAAACATACCTTTAACACCCAGCGTAGCGCAGTAATCAAAAGATTGTACGACACTGGTCTTTTACACTCTGAACAAACAACTACTGGCATTGCCAAGCCTGCGCTTGTCAATCTTGTGCCAAATACTGCAGGCGGCCGCGTAGACCCATCGCGACGCAACATATCCATACGCTAATGTCCCAAAAACGCATCATTTTACAAAGTGTTGGTGAAGTTATTTATCAAAAACGCAGAAGTGCTCGCAGTATCCGGATAACTGTAGCCCATGACGGAACAATTAAGGTCAGTATGCCCTCTTGGACTCCGTACAGTGCTGCGGAAGCATTTGTTCATAGCAAAGCGTCATGGATTCAGACACAACAGATTGGCAAGGGACATCATTTGTTGCGCTCTGAGGAGCGAATCGGCAAGGCTCACCGGCTCAAATTTATTCAAGAAAAGCGCAAATCAATAGTTGGAAGGATAACTAAAACCGAAATTACCATTAGGATGCCTCACGATTTGGGAACCAACGATGCTATGGTGCAGGCAGAGGTCCGCAAAGCCGCCGTACGCGCCCTAAAACAAGAGGCAAAGATTCTGTTGCCTCAGCGGCTTGATGCATTAGCCACCAAATATGGGTTTACGTATCGTAATGTTGTAATCAAGCAACTCAAATCGCGTTGGGGTAGCTGTAGTTCTCATAAAGATATAGCACTCAATTGCTTCTTAATGCAACTGTCTTGGGATTTGATAGATTATGTCCTGTTACATGAGCTTCAGCACACGCAAATCATGGCGCATGGTCCGAAATTTTGGAGCTCACTTGACCAATATGTGCCAAACCTTGCTGCCAAACGTAAAGCAATCAAACTACACAAACCAACTCTGATCACGGTGGCATAAACTACAAATAGTCCCTATAAAACGTCCGATCGGACGTTAAATCGGGATTTTTGTTCTAAAGAGGGTCTTTACACTATAATATGCTTATGCCAAAAACAGTCCCTAATGCTGCGGCCGTAAAACACAAGGTGGTCTCTTCTGCAAAGACCATTGCCCATGCAGTTAAAAAAAATATTACTCCAAATGCAGAACTTGAGCGAGAACGACTAACAAGTCTAATCAACAGCATGGCCGACGGCGTGATTGCCACTGACGAAAACACCAAAATAGTACTATCTAATGGCGCAGCCCTAAATATTCTAGATGTAAACAATACAATGGCCGGCAAATATGTCAATGACGTGTTGAAATTGCTAGATAAAAATAATCAACCAGTTGATATACGACAAACAGTCTTGGACACCAAAACCCAGTTTACCAACCGTGATTGGCGATTGATGTATACCGATGGCAGTTCAGTAAATCTCTACCTAAGTATTGCTCCAGTACGTCTGGGTTATGGCAAAAATGGTAAAAAAGGCTATGTCATTCTACTGCGCGATATCACCAGAGAAAAGTCTCTGGAGGAAGAACGTGATGAGTTTATCAGTGTCGTTAGTCACGAACTGCGCACGCCTATCGCTATAGCCGAAGGCAACATTGGCAATGCAGTATTCATATATGAAAAATCCAATATGGATAATAAGGGTATAGCGGATGCTCTGAAACAAGCACATACTCAGATTACTTTCCTAGCTAGTATGATCAATGATTTAGCAACATTGTCGCGAGCCGAACGCGGCAAGCTACAGCTGGATGTTGAGTCCATAAACGCACATGAACTTATAAAAGATTTGTTAGACAATTACACACCCCAGGCTGAGGCCAAAGGCCTAAAACTAGTTGCAAACCCTGACCCAAGCCTAGAATTACTACAATCCTCAAAACTGTACGTCAGGGAAATATTACAAAACTTCATTACAAACGCTATCAAATATACAGAAACTGGCACCATAACTATCAGCGCGAAGCCCATTGATGATGGAGTGGTGTTCCATGTTATAGATACTGGGATTGGCATAAGCAAACCGGACCAAGAACAAGTATTTGACAAATTTTTCCGTTCTGAGGATTACCGGACTCGCAAGAGTAACGGCACCGGACTGGGCCTGTACGTAACCATGAAGCTGGCTCGTCTAATTCACGCCGAGATAGACATGAAGAGTGAGCTCAACAAAGGCTCCACATTCACAATTTCTATCCCAAACCTCCAATAGACGTTGGACTGTGGACGGTAGACGCTAGATAAACAACTCCAATGTCCAATGTCTAACGTCTATTATCTAGTATTGGAAGTTTGGGGATGGTGTGCATGACGGGAATGCATATATTGCGGTCTTTCCATACCACCTTAAAGAATTCGTACCTGACCATAGAAGTTAGGCCCAATATTATCTCGGTAATTACTACTAGCGGGAAGTTGAAGACTGCCAGCAAGCTGTTGGCCGGATCAGTTACGCCAATAATTATTAAATGAGTAATGATGAGTAACGCGCATGTGGTAGCCACTATCCATAAGTTTATAAAATGCCACCAAATACCCGCAACAAGTAAACCAAATGGCAATAGTAGGAATAATAGCTCAGCTGTAAAGAGAGTTAATGCTATCTCTGGACGTCTACGAATCTGCGGGTAACGCATCCGAAGGGTCGTATCGCGTTGTTTTGTAAATGACTTCACGGTACTGACGTCCAGCTCGTTACTACTACGCAGGAAGCTGTACTCGTTTGTTTTTATCAGTTCACGAGCAAAGAATCCTTCTGGAATAATGGCGTGGCAGACAGCCTCAAAACCCCCAAGCTCACGAATTTTGTCGCGGCTGATCAGCCAACAGGTACTTAGCACAGCTGGTCTATTGAACAGCTTCCTAGGGAGGGCAAGTTCCCACCAGTAACGCATCGGCTGTACAAGTGCAACGCTAGACGTGCCCCTAACTCTTACCGGCAGTACGCTTATCATGGATTTCTTACGTGCATGAAGTAAATTAACCATATTTCTGATTGTTGTTGAACCAAACCTAACATCTACACCACAAAATAGCATTAGATCACCGCTTGCCTCCTCGTATAGCTTCTGATATGCCTGATTTTTTGCTAGCCATCGCTCGGCCGGCTCCAGACCACGTACAAAACGCACCCCATCTTGGGCAAACGAACGAATAATTTCAGCAGTTCTGTCCCCGGAACAGTCATCTAAGACTATAATTTCCAGTTTGGGATAATCATTTGCTATTAATGAACGCAGGCATTCTTCCAGATCGTTTGTCTCGTCTCTGGCAGGGATGGCAACAGTAACAGTTGGGAGCTCTTGATCTGACAAAAAAACAGTCGGCATATTAAATCTAAGTTTTATAACGTTTTTAACTGTTATAAGTAACAAACTAGCCGCAACACCTAACTGAATCAAGACAAATAATCTTATAGCAAGATCTTGGGTTGAAGTAATCGGAATAATCAGAAACCAAAAAATGACTGACTGGATTATCAAAAGCCAGAGCACAGTGCGCTTGATGACCCTACGCATGTACTGTTCATGCATGCGGTTTCTGACTACTCTAGCCATGTTCCCAATCCGAAAAATTAATACTAAGCTGAGTGCTAGCCCCATTATCTCACCGCCTTCATAACCAAGCCATACGGTCGCGCCCAAGATGTAGAAACAAATAACAATTGCCGCCATACGCCTGTATCGCCATATAAAAGGAGCGTACAAAAGCAACCCCTCGGCAATAAATGTTCCATACCAAACCTCAAGCATGATACACATGACTATATCATGTAACTTAGCAGATATCAGATAGCATTTGTCAGAGACTTATCGTGTAGCAGATTACAAACTTATGTTACATGCCATCTGTTAACTGATAAATGTTTTACTATCAGCAAAACCTGTGGTATATTGACATCTGACGAACCTACTTAATTGGTAGGTTTTTTAATTGGAGAATAACTTGGTAGACTCACAAGACACCACTAAGAAGCGAAAGCTCAAGAAACCGCAAACAGTCCGTGAGCGGGCTGAAAAAGCTGGTGTAGTTAAAAAACCACGCCGAATCCGAAAGGCCGGTATTGTTGTTGCCAAGCCATTTAAGGCCGCCTCTACAATTGGAAGCAAAGAATACTACTTACCGTTACCAGATAATAAAATCGGGCAATTTCTAAACAAGAGACGTCGTTTTATACCTGCTTATTTCAGAAACAGTTTTAGCGAGCTCAGAAACGTTGTGTGGCCCAACCGAAAGGAAACAGCCAAACTAACAATGGCTGTATTTTTATTTGCCTTCTTTTTCGGCTCCCTCATTACGGTTGCTGACTACGGTTTAGACAAAATATTTAAGAATTTTATACTGAAATAGGAGATACATATGACGAAACGTTATGACGAGACAAAACAATGGTATGCCATCCATACCTACAGCGGTTACGAAGAAAAAGTAGCCGAGAGCATCCGCCAGCGGACCGAGAGCTTGGATATGAAAGATAAAATCATTCAAGTGTTAGTACCGAAAGAAAAGATGATTGAAGTCAAAAACGGCAAACGCAAGGTTGTAGAAAAGCGAATTTTCCAGGGATACGTATTAGTGCAGCTCAAGATGACAGAAGACGCTTGGTATATAGTACGCAATACCCCGTCTGTGACTGGTTTTGTAGGTAGCGGAACAGACCCAACCCCCATTAGTGCCGATGAAATAGACAAGATTATGAAACGCATGGGTCGTGACGAGCCAAAGCACAAGATTGACTACAAGATTGGCGAAGTTGTCAGCATCACAGATGGTCCGTTCAAGAGCTTTGACGGCAGTATCAGCGAAGTAGACCAAACTAAGGGCAAGCTAAAGGTGCTGGTCAACATGTTCGGCCGCGAAACCCCCGTCGAACTCGACAGTCTGCAAGTAAAAAGAGTCTAGACAACAGAGGTAATCTGTAGTAAACTCTACGGGTTACGCACGCGCGGCAAAGCCACTGTAGATAGGAGTTAGTAGGTAGTAGTTGGCAAAGCTTCAAGACCAACTCAATAAACCATCTACCAACTACCATCTACAAACTACAAATTAACGGAGTTAATTCTATGGCGGATAAACCAGTCAAAGCTAATTTAAAGATGAAAATTAAGGGCGGCCAAGCCAACGCGGCTCCGCCTGTTGGTAGTACCCTAGGCCAGCACGGTGTCAACATGATGGATTTTATCAATCCATTTAACGAAGAGACCAAGGACCGCATGGGCCAGGATGTAACCGTGCATATAACTATTTATGAAGACCGCACCATGTCATGGCGGGTTGTAGGCACGCCCACGGACGACCTTATACGCAAGGCTTTAGGCATCCAAAAAGGCTCAGGTAAACCAAACAGCGAGAAAATCAGCAAAAAACTAAATGACACTCAGCTGACAGAGATTGCTACAACCAAAGCTAGCGATATGAATACCGATGACATCCCAGCAGTCAAAAAAATGGTAGCAGGTACAGCTCGTAGTATGGGCGTGGAAACTGAGGCTTAACTATTATGACCGAAATTCTAAACCCTGAATTTAGAGAATCGAGCTCACGGACAAACGAAAACACTTTATCCGCAGCTGCTTTTCTAAATGCTTATTTTGACGAATACGGAAAACCTGAAGTAAACTTCCAGCCTCGGGGAGTGATCGCCTTGGGCGATATCATTAACCAAGCCGGTGAACTGGCCAGACCAGAAATAATCAGTTGGTATGAAAACAGAATTAGCGAGATGGAAGTCCGGCAATAAATAATTAAACTTAATTTGTGGGAGTACGTTTAATCGCACGATAACACCACGAAGGAGACAGTTATGGCAGAAGCCAAAAAGAATGTTAACAGTAAACAGCTGACGGCTGACAGTAAGACAGACGAAAAACTGTCTAGTATAAGCCGTAAGCCGTCAGCTAAAGCCGACCTAAAGGAGGTGTCAGATGGGGATATTCAAGAAAGTTCTAAGGTTGAGACTGAAGCAAATAGCCAAGCAGAAGTAGTAAAAACAGCCAAAGCTGGCCTGCCTGTGGCAAAGGCTGGCAAGCGCAGTGAAAAAGCCATCAAGGAAACTGAAGCAAAGCAAGCCAAAGAAGAGCGCAAAGCGAAGTCCTCCGAAGCCTTGGCGAAGGAGGAAAGCAAACCTAAGATTCACCAAAAGCCTGCAAAATCTGTGCTAGAACGCAAAGGCAAGAAGTTCCGAAAGCTTGCTGAATTAATAGAGCCTGGCAAGTCATACAGTCTAAAAGATGCTGTTGATCTGGCCACCAAATCTAGCCCTGTCAAATTTGACGCCACAGTTGAGCTACATGCCCGTTTAGGCGTTGACCCTCGTCAAGCTGACCAAAACTTGCGTGACACCATTGTACTCCCAGCTGGAACTGGAAAAACAGTCAGAGTAGCAGTCTTCGCTGACGCAGATGGCGTAACGGCTGCTAAAAAAGCCGGAGCTGATATTGCGGCAGGCGATGAATTTTTGCAAATCCTTGACACGGGAGTTATAGATTTTGATATTCTAGTATCTACACCTGCATTTATGTCCAAATTGGGCAAGTATGCACGTCTGTTGGGGCCAAAGGGATTGATGCCCAACCCCAAAAGCGGTACGGTTACTAACGATGTTGCCAAAGCTGTAACAGAGTCTAAAGCTGGCCGTCTAGAATATCGTGTAGATAGTACTGGGATTATCCATGTAGGCGTGGGTAAGGTAAGCTTTGGCAGTGAGAAGCTGCTACAAAATGTACAGGCTGTCATGACCAGTATTAAAAATAACAAACCCAGCAGCCTAAAGAGTACATATATTATATCTGTATTCATTACGACAAGTATGGGGCCAAGTATTCCTATTGATTTGTCCGAACTAAATTAAGAAGTTGGTTATTAAATATAGCGCGGGTATAATACCAGCATGACCACAACCCACTCGCTTGAGTATCCAGTGCATTTTTTCGGCGAGCAACGGACCGAGCTGTGCGAGTGGCACTGCTCGGGAGTAGCGCAGATGAAAAATGTACTGGGTGCCAAGAATTACTTTCAAGGACGAACTTGCTTCGGCCTGGAAAGTCATGACGGGTAGGTTGAAGTGATTGTACTTGGTATGACTGGGCCTATTGGGCACGGTAAAACAACACTTGCACATGCGCTGGCCGACATGGAATCTTCCACCGTGCATTTTGAATCATCTATGATAATTGCAGAGGTTGCAAATGCGCTTCAAGCTGTCCTGACAGACCTTCCCGACCCATACAACGTAGCACAACTTAACAATTGGTTCAGAGCACTGCCTGCAATCTTGGCGGACGTTGTTCACGTTCATACAACCTATGACAAGATCAAACTTGAGCAAAGCGCCATGGAAGAACACCCTATTGAGTACCAAAAATTGTTGTTACATGTCGAAAACCTGCATCGCAAGCCAGAACTATTGAAACAAAAAATTACGCCCGATACGAAGGAAAGCTATCGGCCATTTTTGCAATGGTTGGGCGGATATCTGGCTCAACGCATAGATAGTGGCATATGGTACAACGAAATAGCCAGGCGTATCAAACAGGCATCATCCGCTGGCGCACAGCTGTGTATTGTAGGCGGGCTTCGCTATCCAACAGACGCCGCAATATTACGCGGCGTGGGGGCAATCATCGTCATGGTTTACAGACCGGGGCATTTACAGAGCGATTTATTAGACCCCACCGAGCGCGAACGTCAAAACATTCAGGTAGACTGCACGGTCATGAGCAACGGCACGGTAGCTGATGTTAAGGAGTTTGCTAACAAGTTTTACGAAGACCTAAAAAATAATAAACTCCAGCCTACCTATCACACGGTGACTATATAAGATCTTCAAGTAGTTGTAATATTTCCACATATATTGTGCATATGCCAAAATATTTCGTACAATGTATACGAAGATTATAAGGGGTATCATGGGAGTCTACAGCAATGTACAAATCAATGAGGCGTTGGATGAGGGGCATATTGTATGCGTGCCGTTTAATCCAAAGCATGTCGCGCATGCCAGTCTAGATGTCACTTTGGGCTACTATTATTACCGTACGGAACGGGACGGTGACCACACCATATATAATCCGTTTGACGAAACAGATGTCAGGCGCTATTTTGGTGGACCCAAACAGGCTATTTCTCACAAAGATTGGTGCGACAAAAATGGCGTAGCGCTCCAGAAGGGCATACCAGCCGACCATCCCATCATTCCATTGCGGCCTGGCGAACGTATATTGGCCCATACGCATGAGTTTTTTGGAATTAAGCCCCCAGGGGCATATGAGCTCAAATCGCGCTCTAGCTGGGGCAGAAATGGCATTGCCGTGTGTTTTGACGCTGGTTGGGTGGATCCTGGTTATATAAACCGACTGACTTTAGAAATATTTAATCTAAACCAGCACGAAACGGTTTTACTCCCAGTTGGCGAGCGTATTGCACAAGCAATTTTCCATGAAACTGGGCCTGTTGAGGGTAGCTACGGCGAGGGCCGCGATAGCGGATTTAGCGGCAAGTATCAAAGTGGAACAGATCTGGATGAGTTGATTGCGACTTGGACGCCAGAACAAATGCTACCCAGAGCTTATAAAGATTCCCGAACCTTGCCGGAGGAAATCCAAGGTTTAAAAGCACGATGAACGGTCAAAAAGACATGGGCAAGGGCACGTTTTTGGTCATAGAGGGAACCGATGGGTCCGGCAAAGGCACACAATTTGCCAAACTGTGCGACCGACTTGAGACTGAGGGTTACGATATCGCCAAGTTTGACTTCCCGCAATATGACCAGCCTTCGTCGTTTTTTGTCCGCGAATATCTGAATGGCAAATATGGTACGGCAGAAGAGGTCGGTCCATATACTGGCTCTTTATTTTACGCACTGGACCGTTACCAAGCATCAAATGAAATACGAGAGGCACTAGACGCAGGTAAGGTTGTAATTGCTAACCGGTTTACGGGTAGCAACATGGCGCATCAGGGGACTAAATTCCAGCATGCGGAGCAAAGGCGAGGCTATTTTATCTGGCTGGATAATTTAGAATTTGAAATGCTGCATATTCCGCGTCCTGACCGATCGTTTGTATTGCGAGTACCCGCTGAAATATCTCAACAACTGGTAGACAAAAAAGAGTCACGGACTTATACAGACAAAAAAAGGGATCTGCATGAGGCAGATATTGACCACCTAAAATTATCTGTAGAGGTTTATGACGATATGACACAGCTTTTCCCTAAAGATTTTGCTAGAATTGACTGTGTTAGAAATGACAAATTGTTGGATATAGACAGTGTGCACTCGCTGTTATGGCAAGCGGTTGAGCCGCTATTGCCAGACAAGTCAAAAGTCAAAAGTCAAAAGTTGAAAGTCTCGGAAACCAAAGTTGATATGACTCAAGCCGTTTCACAGTCTGTCAACCCATATGTTGAAAAAACAAAATCCGGCTACAAGGTAACATCTGCTGGCAATGCCTTTCTGGAAGAAAACGTAACCAATACTACGGGTAATGTCTACGCTTTCAATGAAAAACTAAGCCCCATTACCGTAGCGGCGGCTATGGCGAGGCTGTCTAGGCGCGGCGATGATTTGCGCATAACACTCTTGGATGAATTTGCAGGAGCTGCCGGTAAAGACGAAAAGCTATTGCAACGCGTCATTACAGCTTTCGGCGATGACTCGGTGCAACAGCTAGTCGGCCAGCACGTAGTGGTAGAAAATGCCAGCAATTTACTTACTAAGAAATTGGAATGGGGTCGGATGGCTTCGTATTTGGAGCAATCCACTCGCTACATTTATTTTGATCAAAAAGATGATACTGGAAAATACAAGTATTTCACGCCAATACATTTTGATGCAAAAACTGAAAAATATTATAACTCCACTATAGACCAAATATTTGACCTATATTCAGACATGGTCCACAAGATAACAGATTACGTTAGGTCAAAGT
>Ga0209541_10017050_pt1 | contig 10681 bp, 10 predicted proteins | sample RifCSPlowO2_01_FD_184027 | JGI IMG/M metagenome (GOLD analysis project Ga0209541, IMG submission 184027) | Groundwater microbial communities from Rifle, Colorado - Rifle CSP2_plank lowO2_0.1 (SPAdes) (version 2) | ecosystem: Environmental > Aquatic > Deep subsurface > Groundwater | place... | reverse complement strand
CTGAGTTCAACTTTATTGAGGTTACTCGCCAACCTGAGGGGATTGATTTTAGCCAGCCAGAGAATCTCATCTGAATAAATATTACCGATACCGGCAACATTCTTTTGGTCCATAAGAACTGTCTTGATACTCCTCCTCTTCCTGGAAACAATGCCTTTAAATTTTATGAAGGTGAAACGCTTATCAAGAGGTTCCGGTCCGACTCCTAAGCCGGCTATAACCTTGTCTTTGTCACCCAAAATAACTTTGCCAAACTTCCTGATATCGGAGAAAGCCAAAGTCTTGGGGCCGCTGAGCCTGAAAATCAAGTGGATATGCTTATTCTCTTTAAATTTTTTAAGTTCCCCAAGGAGCAGGTTGCCGGTCATTTTGGGATGAATTAAAAGGATTCTGTCTTTATCTAGATAAATTAGAATGTTCTTGGCGCGTCTCTTGATATCCAAGATTCTCGCTCCAGCTATTTCCTTTTTAAACTTGGCTGACGAGTGGCTTTTAAGATGGCCGGGCCAAAGAACTAAAACAGATTTAATTCTTTGGCCTACTATTCTAAGTTTGAGATCGTTAGCGATGGTTTGTACTTCCGGCAGTTCGGGCATTATTGAGACTCGCCATAGAATACCTCTTTGGGAGGAATAAGGGTTGGATCGGTTGGCAGGGTAATATAAGCCTTAGTTCCCCGGCCTACTTCGGATTCCAGCCAAATATTGCCGCCGTGCCTATTAATAATATTCTTGGTGATGTAAAGCCCCAAGCCGGTTCCTTCGGCCCTAACTCTTATGGCATTCTCGGCCCTAAAGAACTTTTTAAAGAGTTTTCTGACGTCGCTGGCGGGGATGCCTATGCCGGTATCAACAACGCTAATCTGAGCGTAGGGCTTATCTGGCAGCTTCTCTAGTTTCACCGTTACGCTGCCGTTTTTAATATTATATTTAATGGCGTTATCAACAATATTGGATAAAGCCATGCCAAACTTAATGGGGTCTATTTTAACTACCATTGAAGGATCTGTCCCTTTATCGAAATACAAATTCACCCCATACTCTTTAGCCATTAAATTGGCATTAATCAAAATATCGGATAAGAAAGAGACTAAATCTATATTTTCCATATTATAGCCAAAGCGTCCTTCCTCAATCATGGAGACATCAAGGAGGTCATTAACAATCTTAAGCGTCTTCCCCGCCGCCAGGGCCCCATTTTGTATCAATTCTTTATCACCGGGGGGGAGGGAGGTTATTTTATTCAAAGCTTCAAAGGTCCAATTAATACCTGTCAGCGGAGTTCTTAACTGATGAGCCGCCACAGTAATAAACTCTGACTTTGATTTATAAAGCTCAACCTCTCTAGTTCTGTCGTGGATAATTTTCACGAAACCGCTTGTCTCGCCGTTAGCCATAACCATTTTAACCGTAGTGACGGTTAAATTCATTTCCGGATTATCAAAGGTAACGTCAAAAATTTGGGGATAACCGTCTCCTTCACTTCTTTTAATAACCAGGGGAGCGAGCGACGGAAAGAGGATCTGAGCCAATATCCTGAATCTTCCTTCTTTAGCTCTTTCGGGTCCGAAATATTGCCCAGTAATATCTTCCCCTTTAAGGCCCAATAGTTTTTCGGCGGCCGCGTTTATTACTGTTATCTTAAAATTATTATCGTAAGAAATAATCGCATCGGATAAGCCGGAGACTATGTCGTTAAGCCTTAGGGCGCTGGACTTCATCTCTTTATTAGACTTGGCGGTCCGTAAATTGTTCCAGAAGATAAGCAGAACGATGACTAAAATAATAGAACCCTTAACCGCCCAGTTGAGTGAGGTGAAAAAATAATCTGAAGCGAAAAGCAGGCTAACGAGGGTCAAGAAAATCCATAAAGACCTCATTTCGGGAAGTTTTAAGTCGGCTACCGAGAAATTTACGGTTTCTTTGAGTTTTTGAAACATTGGGTTTAATTATAACCCGCTTACGCGTTCAATTAAACTATTAAAGCCTAGTCCTTTAAACTCTTCTGAGATTTTCTCCAGATTCAGTTCGCCGCGATCCAAATCAAGAAGAGAGGCCTCAATCGGCAAATCAAAACATAAAGTGGCCAGTTTTTTAGACAAAATACCCTTGTCACGCCCCAGTGTCAGCTTGCTCTGAACTTTGAGCTCGGGGAGGCCCACTTCGTCTATCTCCTTATAAATATTTTCCAATGAGCCGAACTTATTAAGCAGAGTGACGGCGGTCTTGGGTCCTATACCCGGAACGCCTGGGATGTTGTCGGATTTATCCCCGACCAATCCCTTGTAGTCGGCCAAGAGAGACGAGGGAAGGCCAAATCTGGCCCGGACCGCTGCTTCGTCGTAGATGAAAGTATTGCTGATTCCCTTTTGGGGAGACATTACCACCACCTTATCGTTTCTGACCGCCTGAAGCAGATCTAAATCCCCAGAGAGGATACAGATTTTTTCTAAAGATTCTTCTGTTATAAATTTTTTAGAAAAAGTAGCTACGATATCATCCGCTTCCCAGCCTGGGGCTTCGAAAGATTTGATGCCAAAAAGGGTCAATAGGTTTTTGGCTTCTATCAGCTGAGAGATAAGCTCTGGATCGGCGGCAGCCCTAGTGCCTTTATATTCTTTGTAATCTTGCTTTCTAAAGGTGGCTTGGGGGGTATCAAAAGCGGCGGCAATGTAACGAGGGGCACCATTGCCGATTATTCCTTCTCTCAAGACTTTAATGAGGATGCTGGAAACCCCATAAAGAGCGCCGGTAGGCTTTCCAGTCGGGGAAGTAAAGGGAGGCAAGGCATGATAGGCCCGATGAATAAGGGAGTTAGCGTCTATTAAAAGTAAGGTATCTTTCATTCTCTTTCTTGCCATGCCTGAGATTTATCCAAATAGTTCCTTTAGGAAGCAGATGCTTAACCTTATCGGCCCACTCCACCACTACTATATTGGGGGACTTAAGAATCTCTTTAACTCCCAAATGCGCGAGGTCATGAGCCGTTACCCGGTAGGCGTCAATATGGTACACGTTCCTCTTATTTTTTAAAACGAACTTCCTCATAATTAGAAAGGTTGGGCTCGTGACTTTTTTCTTACTGCCTAAAGCCTTAACTAAACTCTTAGTGAAAGTAGTTTTACCGGCGCCCAGATCGCCGACCAGTCCTAAAACAACCAGAGATTTAGTTTTTGTAATCTCACTCCCTAAGACTGCGGCGAGATGGGAGGTTTCTTTGGAGCTTAAAGATTTTACTTTCATCGTTTATTCAAGAATTTAAATATATAGACGCTTACCAGACCGGAGAGAACGGCCAGAAAAAGTCCTAGGACAAGGGGCCAAAAATCGTAAGTTTCTTTAAAATTGAACCCTGTGGCCGAAGCGCCTTGAGTACTGGGAGAGATTATAGATGCCTCGACGCGCGCAGTTTGATTAGTTTTAAACTGGGCAGCTGTTACAGTTTGCCCCTCGGTAATTCCATTGTAGCTTAATTTATCAACTTCTTTGCCTGAGGCGTCGGAAAGGTAAACGGAATCGGCATCATTATTTAAAGTTATTCTTGTTTCGTTGTAGGCCAGCTTTAAATCCCCGGAGGCCGAAATAGTTTGTCCATCTAATTTAAAAACTTTCCCGCCCACATCTCTAAGAGACCAGCCATTCAAAGTAACCGGAGAAGAACTATCGTTAAAAAGTTTTATCCATTCACCGGCCGCGTCTTTACCAGCCGGATTAGGTAAAAGCTCTTTTATATAAATCATAGAAGTCTGTCGGGATGCTTTTTACCTAAGTGAGAATAAGCTAGGGGTTCGACAGTACGACCGGCCGCGGTTCTCCTAATAAGGCCTAGTTTTAGCAAATACGGTTCGTAAACATTCTCTACTATGGCTCTATCCTCATTAATGGAGGCCGCAATAGTACCGACACCGACAGGCCCGCCATTAAATTTCTCTATGATGGCCAAGAGTAAAAGCCTGTCGTGGGCTTCCAGTCCTAATCCATCTACTTGTAAAATATCCAGCGTTTTTTGAGCTACTTCTTCGTCTACGCTGGGTTTACTATGAACTTCCATAAAGTCTCGGGCCCGTTTCAACAGGCGGTTCGCGACCCTGGGAGTGAAACGCGAGGCTTTGGCTAAAATGTTTATAGCGCCGTCTGTTATTTTTAATCCCAGAATAGAAGCCGATCTTTTAATAATAGCTTCTATATCTTTTTCTTCGTAATAATCCAGCCTGAAGGTGGCGCCGAAGCGTGACCTTAAGGGTTCCGAGAGCAAATCCATTCTGGTTGTGGCCGCCACAAGAGTGAAGGGAGGAATATCCAGAGAAATAGTTCTGGCCCCCGCCCCTTTGCCTATAATGATGTGCAGCTTGCGCGACTCCATAGCGGGATAGAGAACCTCCTCCACCATTCTGTTTAAGCGGTGAGCTTCATCTATAAAGAGGACGTCGCCGGATTCCAGGTTGCTTAAGATAGAGGCCAGGTCTCCCATTTTCTCTATCGCTGGGCCGGAGGTAATTTTCATGACGGAATTCATCTCTCTGGAGACTAGTTTAGCCAAGGTGGTTTTACCTAAACCCGCCTGGCCGTAGAAAAGAAGATGGTCTGACACTTCGCCGCGAGATTTAGCGGCATCAATAATAATTTTGAGACTTTTCTTTATTTTATCCTGACCAATATATTCGTCCCATTTACTGGGGCGGAGAATAGTATCAACGGTTTCGTCCACCTCCCCTGGATGGAGTGGATTTTTAGCTATCTCTTTGTCTTTGTTATTGGTTCCTTTTGACATATTGACAAAACTTATTTATTATGTTACACTTAACTCAAGTTAGAAAGCGTAGGCCTGCGGGCAGAGAATCTATTGAGGCAAAGGACAGTCTGGTTTCGGCTGGGCTGCTCCCCACAACAGATTCTAAGCTTTTTTAGATTTAATTTAAAAGAGCATCATCCCTCCAAGGAATTGCCCGCAGACCTACTTTTTTTAACTCAGCCAATCTACGGGGCCGGTAATACGCTCCACCTCTTTAAGTGTGGTGAGCCCCGAGATAGCTTTTAAGACGCCATCTCCCTGCATTTCCACCATACCCTGGGATCTGCCCAGTTTTTTAATGGCTTCTTCGGTGGATTCCCGGGCAATCAGAGCCTCCATTTCATCGCCGCACTTCAGAAATTCAAAGATACCTATTCTGCCTTTAAACCCTCCGTGGCATTTAGAGCACCCATAAGATTCGTAAAGCTTCGGGGTTTGATTAGCATAAAGCGATTTGGTCTTTTCCGGGAGTCCATTTATAAAACTTTTTATTTTATTAAGAATCGCTTCGTTGGGAGCGATTTCTACTTTACAGTCATCGCAAAGTTTTCTAACTAATCTCTGGGCGATAATAATATTTATAGCCGGGCCGATAATTGAGGTCTTAGCCCCTAAGTCCACTAATCTAGGCACGGCGCCGGCGGCGTCGTTAGTATGTAGAGTTGAAAAAACCAAGTGGCCGGTTAAGGCCGCGTGCATACCTATCTCGGCAGTTTCCAGGTCTCTGATTTCTCCGACTAAAATAATATCCGGGTCTTGTCTTAGAATAGAACGGAGCCCGGTTGAAAAGGTGTAGCCGCTGCCCGGGTCAACCTGCGTTTGTTCAATCCCATCTAAATGGTACTCAATTGGATCTTCTATAGTAATTATTTTAAGCTCCGAACTTTTAACGGCTTTCAAAAAAGCATAAAGAGAGGTAGTCTTGCCGCTTCCAGTTGGGCCGGTCACAAGAATGGTTCCATTGGGCCTTTTAAGTTCTCTGTCGATAATTTCTCTGTCATCCGGCCGTAATCCCAAATCAGTCAAGCTTAGGGAGATGGTTTTGGGGTCCAATACCCTCATAACTACAGTCTCTCCGTACTCGGAAGGAATAACAGAGGTTCTTACTTCTATGTCTTCTTGTTTAAGGGTAGTGGTAAACCTGCCGTCTTGGGCGGCATCGGAAACATTAATCTTAAGGCCGGAGACTAATTTCAAACGATTTAGGACAAAAGTATAAGACGGTTTTTCTAAGCGGCAAACATCGTAAAGTAAGCCGTCTATCCTAAATCTAACCAGCGCATCTTCCTTGGCGGGTTCAAAGTGAATATCGGAAGCGCCGATCGTAATAGCCGAACCTAATATGAAATCTAAGAGACCGGTGGTCTCTGTAGATGATTTTTCCAGTTGTTTTATCTCTGCCCCGATATGAGTTAAGTCTAGGCCGGCAAAAGATTTTGTTTCTTTAATATTAACTTCCCCTAAAGCTCCCTCACGTGGAGCTTCTTTAATTTCCCGGTACCTAATCCAGGTGTGTTCTAATCCCCTTAAAGAGGAAATAAATAATGAGACTAATATTCCTGCTCGATTAAACTCTTCTACTAACTTCTTCAGTTCTGGATTGTTGGCATCAAAGATAGCGATAGCCAGCCTGTTTTGTTTGGAGTCTATGACAGCGGCTTCGGCCAGCCTAGCTCTTTCCTCCGGTATTTTTTTGAGGGAATCCAGATCAACCGAGGTAGAGAAGAGGTTAATATGGGGGAGTTTGGCCTCCACTGCCCGCCTCTCGGCGTCTCTCTCTTCGGCTTCATGGTTAAGGCGCTCTAAGTCTTCGCTAACCTTTTTCTTCCCGAATAAATCCATAATTACTTATAATCATACTACATAAAAAGGGGCCTTTATACTACACTAATGGCACTATGTCAGGACACAGTAAGTGGAAGCAGATAAAACACAAGAAAGAAATAACCGACAAAAAACGCAGTCAAAGTTTCAGTAAGCTCCTGAAAGCCATTAAGGTGGCGGCCAGGGGAAACCCCAACCCCGAATTTAACCCCAGGCTCCGTTCAACTATTGATAAGGCTAAGGAATTTCTGGTGCCTCAGGATAATATTGAGCGTGCCTTGGAACAGTCTGGAGAAAAAGACCTGGAAGAGGTTACTATTGAAGCTTATGGCCCCAGCGGATCGGCTTTAATTATTGAAGCCGTAACCGACAATACTAATAGAACTATTAACGAAATTAAGAACATACTGAAGAATATGGGCGCCAAATTTGCCGAGCCCGGAAGCGTACGCTGGTCTTTTGAATTACCCACCAGTGAGACCAGTTGGACTCCTAAGTTTAAACAGGAGCTAAACGAAGCTGATTCGGAAAAACTGGCTCAACTCGTAGAAGCGCTTGAAGAACACGATGATGTACAAGAAATTTTCACCAACTCCTAATACAACCATCCTCGGAATAGATCCAGGAACGATGAGGATAGGTTACGGAGTCATAAGTAAAAAGGGCAGCCATCTGACAGCTCTTGATTATGGAGTTATTGAACCGCGGGCGGGAAACGGCCGCTTTAAAGAGCTGGCCCAAAAACTCGATAAACTCATTAAGAAATATAAGCCTGAGGTGGCGGCAGTAGAGAAAATATTTTTTTCCAAGAATAAAAAAACAGCTATAGCTGTCGCGGAAGCGAGGGGCGTAATTCTCTTTATCTTGGAGCAGCATGGCATCAAAACACTGGAGTTCTCGCCTAATGAAATCAAGGCGGCTATAACTGGTTCGGGAGCGAGTGATAAAAAAACGGTGTCTCAATTTACGGCGTTCGCTTTAGGATTGAAAAAAATTTCCGGATACGACGATGCGTCTGATGCCTTGGCGGTAGCGGTCCGGGCGGCCTTCGAAAGGAGCCTGCCTGCCGGTAAGTAGGCCCGTCTGCCGCCTGCCTGCGCAGGCAGGGTAGGCGGGGGTTGACACAACGTGATGTTCATATATACTGGGCGTATAAAAATATTTAAGTATTTTTAAGCTGAAAAATTAAAAGGTCGTTAACTAAAAAAGGAAATGATCGCAGAGATAAAAGAAATTCTTCCTAACTTTGATGAAGAGCCGGGCATCGAAGGAGAAGTATTGGGGAGTGACGAAGAGGATCTTAAGAAAAAAAAGAAAAGCGGAGATGAAGACGGTCTCTTGGACGACGACGAAGAAAAGTTAGACTTCGGCACGGACGACATAGAGGAAGAAGACGAATCTTAATCGATAAATATCATTTAATTTTTAAAAACCTCCCCTGAATTGATTTCAAGGGAGGTTTTGTTTACCCCGACACGCAACTGCGATAAGATTAACTCAAGTTGTCCTATTCTGATGTTAAGGCGTATTTTAAATATAAAGGTCGTAAGATAGGCTATAATGTTAGTTAATTAATAACTTACAATCGCAGTTGTTGTGCGGGGTTTATAAATAGTATTTCTCATGAGACTAATAGGTAAATTTATTGTAGCTTCAATGGTCTTTCTCGTCCTCGGGGTAGGTTTCTTTTTTTATATTATTAGAACTTTACCCACCGCTGATGAGATAACTCAAAGACAAACAATAGAATCCACTAAAATATATGACCGGACCGGGGAAACTTTGCTTTATGAAATCCACGGCGAAGAGAAGAGGACCACAATTCCTTTTGAACAGATCCCCGACGTGATGAAAGAGGCCACTATCAGTATTGAGGATAGCTCTTTTTACAGTCACCCGGCCTTTGACTGGAGAGGGATATTACGAGCTCTTTTCGTTGATATTACCACCGGCACCATATCCCAAGGAGCTTCAACTATAACCCAACAGCTCGCCAAGAAAGCTTTTTTAAGCTCCGAGAAAACTATCACCAGAAAAATAAAAGAGCTGGCTCTCGCTTGGAAGCTGGAAAATACTTACACTAAAGATCAAATACTCAGTCTCTATTTAAACCAGATACCTTATGGGGGGAATGCTTACGGAGTGGAAGCTGCCTCACAAACTTATTTTAACCACAATGCCGAGAAGTTGAGTTTGGGCGAATCAGCTATGTTGGCCGCTCTGACACAGGCTCCGAGTTACTATTCTCCCTGGGGGAGCCACACTGATGAATTAGAGGATAGAAGGAAGTTGGTTTTAAAAAGGATGTTGGATTTAGGTTATATAGACCAAGCCCAGTATGACAGCGCTTCAACTAACAAACCGAAAGTAGTTTCTCAACCTACTTCAAGTATCAGGGCTCCTCATTTTGTTTTTTATGTCCAGGATTATCTAAGAGAGAAATATGGCGAGGATATTCTAGAAGCCGGCGGATTAAAAGTCATAACCACCTTGGATTGGGGTTCGCAACAGACAGCCGAATTGGCGGTGGAAAATGGCGTTAAGAGGAATAGTGAGCTCTATGGGGGAGAAAACGCGGCCATGGTAGTAGAAGACCCCACCACTGGGCAAATACTGGCTATGGTTGGTTCTAAAGATTATTTTGCTGACCCAGTGCCCAAGGGTTGTACACCAGGGAAGAGCTGTAAATTTGAAGGTAATTTCAACGTTGCTACCCAGGGGCAAAGACAGCCTGGTTCGGCTTTAAAGCCTTTTGTTTATATAACTTTCCTTCAGCAAGGTTTCTTGCCGGAAACTATTCTCTGGGACGTACCTACTGAATTTGCGGCTGGTCGATCCGACTGCCCCGTTGATGTTAATTTCAATAACGACAATACAAAATGTTATCACCCCCAGAATTTTGACGGTAAGTTCAGGGGGCCGATGATGGCTAAAGAAGCCTTAGCCCAATCTATTAACGTCCCGGCTGTAAAAGCTCTTTATTTAGCTGGGCTCAAAAATGTGTTGGACAACCTTTCGGCTTTCGGGATAACAACTTTAAACGACCTAGATCGTTTCGGTTTATCGCTAACCCTAGGAGGGGGAGAGGTTAAACTCACTGAATTAGTTGGGGCTTATTCTGTTTTAGCCAACGACGGCGCTTATCATAAACAGGCTGTGGTTTTAAAAGCAGAAGATAAGAACGGTAATATCTTAGAAGAATATCAAGATAATAGTAAAAAAGTTATAGATGCAAATTATCCGAGATTAATAAATGATATCTTATCCGATGTCGATCTCCGCGCTCCGCTTTATTCAGCCAGCTTGGGCCTAACCCTGGTTCCTGGCCATCAGGTGGCCTTAAAAACCGGCACAACTAACGATTATAAGGATGCTTGGACTATTGGCTTCACGCCGGACTTAACGGTCGGTGTTTGGGTGGGGAATAACAATCAAAAACCGTTAACAAGTAAGGGTGGCAGTGTTTTGGCCGCCGTGCCTATCTGGCACGAGTTTATGGCCAAGGCTCTAGCTAACAGGCCGTTAGTCACCTTCCCCAAGCCAGATCCGGAATCAAGCTCTAATCCGATAGTGAGGGGCGAGTTGGTCCAAGGCGAGTATCACGAAATACTTTATTACTTAGACAGAGTTAATGATTCTCAGTTCAACAACTGGGAAGAAGGAGTGAAAAAGTGGCTCTTAACTAACAAGGTTGATGTTAATAAATTTAAGACCACAACTTCGGCTCCGGTTGTCGGAACTGCGCCGAATGCCCCAGCCGGAGATATGGGAGTAACTATTAATAGCCCAAGTAATGGTAGTTTTATTACTGACACTATCGACGTCAGCGCCGATGCCTATTCCAACAACAAAATAACTAAACTGGAAATTTATTTAAACGAGAAACTTATAGACAGTAAGGTCAATGATCTGGGGCAATCTTATAAATATATAACCTCTTTAAAGCCAAACAATTTGGAGTTACAAAATATTTTAGTTATAAGAGTAACTGACGAGAGTGGTATCCAGTCTTCCAAACAAGTGATTGTTTACAAAAATCCCTAAAACAATCTGCACGATTATTGCT
>Ga0209541_10017048_pt1 | contig 10682 bp, 10 predicted proteins | sample RifCSPlowO2_01_FD_184027 | JGI IMG/M metagenome (GOLD analysis project Ga0209541, IMG submission 184027) | Groundwater microbial communities from Rifle, Colorado - Rifle CSP2_plank lowO2_0.1 (SPAdes) (version 2) | ecosystem: Environmental > Aquatic > Deep subsurface > Groundwater | place... | reverse complement strand
ATTCACCACTCAGTCCCCTCATCCTGCGTTTGCCGAAATGATTGGCTATACCCAGACAACCATGAATGATAAAATCGTCTGCACCCAATTAAAAGAATTCATTGAAGGCAAAGATTTAGGAAAAGCAATCGAACAATCTGGTTCTCTTGGACCAGAAACCGCAGTTGAGTATATGCTAGAAGCTGCTCAAGTATTCTCATTTATTCACGATAGAGACCGCCTGGTACGTGATTTTAAACCATCCCAAGTAATCGTCCAAAAACCAACTAGAAAGAGTAATACCTCTCAACGCCACCTCCGGTTCACCGATTTAGATAGTTTAGGAACACAAAAACAAGTTGCCGGCACAAGCGGTTCCACCATGATGGTTGGCAGCGACACCTGGACTCATCCATATGGTATAACTTCAGATTTAGCATCCGTGCAAACCGATTTATTTGCCTTAGGCACTACATTTTATTATTGTCTCACCGGCAGAAAACCAGAACAGACCACAAGCCCTAGTGGCGGTACCACACTCACCGATGAAAATTTCAGTCTCTTAGAAAAAAAAGTATCTTCATATGCTCAAGGCGGACCAGAACTCACTCGCACAATCAAAAAATTATTGGAACCCATACCCGCAAAACAATACAAATCCGCAGCCGAACTCAGCGAAGATCTGCAACAGATTCAAACAATTCTTGAACATGGCTACGACGCTTTAGCCAATCAACGCTTCCGCGTCAATCAAGAATGGGCTATAGTAAAAGGTTTTAAAGATTTAACAAAAAATGGCGGTAGTATCGGCTCTGCAATGTATGAAGGTCTTAGCAACTTTTTGAGTTCCGCCGGCTCTTTATTTTTCGGTTCAGCAACAAGATTAGTGTTATCTTTAGGAACCGCTGCAAGTCTTACAACCAGCTACATCTCGTATTCGTATCTCCAGCACCAAAGTGAAACCCGCGCCGTCATGGATTTTCCCGCCGTTTCATCCGAACGCCATCCCATCTTACAAGCCTCCGCCGCATTGGCAGATACCGCCCAAGACATCGGTGGCGTCTACGTTCTCTTAACCGGCACATCGCCGCAACAAGTACCAAACGACATTAAATTACAACAACTTTTACAACAAGAAAGAGGAAAAGTAGAAAAAACAAAAGAAGTATTAGAACAAGCAAAAAAATCGCTCGACCCCTATGCCACAAGCATTACAAATATTCACAGTGGCGGCCAACGTCTACGACGATCATTTGTCCACACATCAACAGATAATTATCATACTGAATTGTATACCGTTCCAGTAGAAAGTTGCAGCGGTTCAGGAAACACTCGAACCTGTACAACTCATATGGAAACAAGATCACGCCAAGTCTATGACGACACCGATCATTATTGGACATTCACCCCAAGTATCGCAATCGAAGGCGCCAAAGAATTAGAAGATGGCACAGACGACTTACGCGCCAAACACCCAACCGCCGTCTCTTATGACGATTTACTTCGTAACACTATTCCCGCGCAAGATTCTTTAGGACGAAAAATATCAAAATCAGATATCCTCACCTACGGCGAAGGCCAAAACGAATGGCTCAAAAAAGGTATGCCCCCAAAATATAACGCTTTAGCAAATATCGATGTCGTCTTAGATAACCGTTCAATCCTCGCCATGCTAGAAATTGCCCAAGCAGGTTTTGACACACATCCAGGGTATCCTTTACGAACACACGTTAATAATACTTGCTCTAGTTGTGAAGACCAAGGTGCTCCCGCAGGCTATCTGCATGTCAAAGATGTCGAATACATAACCACTGCCTACACTCGTCCCTTTGGTGACTTGCACTACGTCTTTCGCAGCGCCGAACCAGAATTAAATCGCTTGCTCACCGAATTAAGTTCATTGGATCGCCGTCTTAACAGCGGTGAAAAAATAGACGCAAATGACCTCTTAACCGCAGCAGACATCGGCACAACCGCCTATAAAGTCATGGTTGCGAAAAGTGTTATCGCCGCACCAACCGCCGGAGAACGAACCTGGTGGCCTATTGGTTTAGGACTTGGCGGATTAATCTTAACTGCAATTGCAGGTGGGATTATTGCCTATAATGATAATCAAAATTCCTATCGACGATTACGATACGGTTCTGGACCGTACTAATAAAAACAATAACCATTATAAATAACTCCTCTTCTGCAACACGTAATGGACTTATGGTCTAGCGGCTATGGTCAAAACCACCGTAAAGGATACTGCCTTCACAAATGAAGAATTTGAAAATGGCAGGGGTCGCCGGTTCGAATAATCTCTGCGTGTATCATCCACCGAAATACGAATGTCCGGCTAAGTCCATTTTTTTATTTATAGAAACATCTTTGCCGACTTCTTCGCCGCAATTTGATTAATATACGTTAACGCATTTGAAAGTTTTGCACCACCAATTACACCAATATCCTCACCATTTCTTCTTGAAGCATAAACAACTATCCCAATTAATTCTCCTTTGCCATTAGCAATAACACCTCCACTTTGTCCTTGCTTCCCCCGCGCATCAGTTTGGAATAAATCATGAATCACTTTTCCATCTTCCTGTTTCCAGGAATGGTTTTGATCTGTGATTATCCCCATAGTATTATATTTTTGTCCATCACGAAATCCAAGAATTCTCACTTCATCACCTTTTTTTAATTTACAATCTTGATCCACTTTTACTTTTATGGGTTGAGAATATCCAGATGCTTTTGATGCTTTAATAACCGCAATATCTGTACTTACATTGTACCATACATTTTTTGTTGATACAGGATACGTAGCCCCATCTTGGGTTTTTACTCTTCCTCTCCCGCCATTCTTTATCATTTCATCAATAACATGGTGAGCAGTGATAACATATCCATCCGTTGTTATCATCAAACCAGAACCAAGTGATCTTTTCCCGCAACTATCAACCATCACTTCAACCAAATTTTCACTTATTTGCTCAAGTGATGTATCAACGCTTACATTTCTGGAATCATTAGTAGCATTTGCAAACGCATTCAATGCCGCAATAGAATAAGCTTCAGATTCTGAAATTATTTTTTTCCCTAAAACTGTTCTCATAACTCTATTCCCAATAACTCCAACCACAAAAGCAGTTAACCCTTGTGTAATTTGAGGAATCATATACTTCTGAGAAAAATAATCATTTAACGTATCTCCTAATTCAATTCCCCCATAAGTAGCTAATCCAGTTCCTACGATAATTCCTGAAGCTTTCAAGATAGTTTCTAATTTTGACATAGTAGAAAAGTATGGTTCCCTTTTATAAATCTTTTGTACAGTAACTACTTTACAAAGACTAATAAAAAAATTAAGAAAGGTATATAACTTAACCTGAAATCGTTTAAACAAATAAAATGGTCCTCAACTTCCAGCTCCAATTACCCCAAGCTTTACTCGAAATAGCCTACACCTCTCAATATCATTCTTTCATTATCCACGATAAAGAAACAATACTGCCCTCGCCGCTTCTTAACTCTCAACAACACGACCAATTCATCGAGCAATACGCCGCCGCTAAATGGGGCGTAGTCGACCTCCTCAACAACCAATACTCCTCTATCCTACCCTTCAAATTCGACCTCTACAACTGGGCAACCCACAACACCAATGACGAAGTCGCGTACTTCTTAACCGAAGCCGGCTCCAATTGTATGAACTACGCCCAATTCAAAGCTCCACATACATTTCACCTCTGGTGTGGCCGCAACGGATTTATTATTGGCATCGAACAAAAAGGCCAACCATTTCCCGCACAACTAATTGACGAAAAAAACATCAAACAAAACGAAGGTGCCGCATTTGAATTTTATAGAAGATGCAAAGGGATAATTTTTTTTGACAATACAACAGAGACAAGAATCGTGTATCTGCAAGTAAGATTGTAAAGAAAATCACTCTTTTTTAGGTCACAAGTTTTATAAATAAATATTCTATTGAGCTTATATGACAAATTCCGCAACATTAGCAGCAATTTTCACCCTTCCTCCTCGAGCTATTACCGGCAAGTCAGTAGTCGATGAGCGATTGGAACGCTCCCAACGTGATATCGCCTCAGATATGCGCTCCTATTTATCAAGTGTTGCCGTCGTACCCGGAAGTGAGTTTGTCAATGAATTGCTAGAAGCCACCGGCCGTCGATTAATCAAATACGTTGATTCTTCAACCTATCTTCAGTTAGGTTCACTTCATAACTCATTCTATGTTTCGGGCATGATGGAAATATTGTATAATCATAGCAAAGAAATAACAACAGAAATATTTGCCCCAAAAGAAAAAATAGATTTTACCTCCTATTGTGAACGCCTCGCAACACAACTCAGTCACCACATGCACCAAGAACAAGGCATGGGCTGGGAACTTGCCAAACCTCTCGATCGCTGCCTGTATGGCATGCCCATAGTCTTACCCGGAACAATGGTGTTAGGTATGGGATTGTATTTAACAAAACAACAATTAAACCATGGCAATCTCACATCTCCCTTTGCCCATGAAGATGGCTATGTCTGTTTAGAGACAGTACTGCTAAAAATTTAAACGAATTCCTCCCATTGGCTGATTTTGCAAACGAACCCTCGCCAGATAATCATCATGCGTCTTTACTTGTGCTAATTTTTGTTCTAACAATGAGGTGGCAAGAAGTAATTTATTTCCAGAGAGAGTATGGACGGAAGAACTAGCGCCTTTAGAATAATACTGCTGGGCAGCCGGGCAAGAATGATCATTTTCTTTGTATATAACATTCCCGTCTTTGTTCACTTTAATCTTTCTTTTGTCATCCCGTTCATAGTCGTCACAGTACGCCATTAGAACATACAGGTCAGTTTCAGCATAATGATACTCTATCGATATATCTTCAAATTTCTTTGTACTGTAAAACAGACTACAATCGTTTGGCCAATCCCGACATTGAGGCTCAAAGACAGAACCTGTAATAGAATAGGTATTACCATTGCTTTCGGTGTAGTTTAGACGGATATAATCAAAAAAGGGCATGCCCTCGTTTTGGTACTGTACATTTGTACTATACGCGTTGACATCTTCTTTTATATGTATTATGGTGTCTTCGCTAGGACCAAAGCAACCAGTAAGAGCGGTTGCGAGTACGGCTGATGTAATAAGATTTTTTAATGACATGTATTTCACCTGTTTGAATATCTGTTTTGTTTTTTTCTCAAGAATGGTTTTATCTTGATATGAGGCTAAAAGCGGAGGTTATATTTAAATCTTTTGTTACTTTTAAGTGAATATTATCTGTTTTTTCTTCATATTTCCGAAAATCCCCATTTTTCCGAAAAATATATAAATTCCGAATTCTTCCAACTAGCATGAAAAAAACAAGAAAAAATAAAGAAAAAACAACCAACCCTAAATCTAAAATCCCATTCAAAAAAGACTACATCATCCAAAAACCCCACACCCTCTTTATCAAAGAAGTAACAATGGCCAAAAAAGGCCAAATCACCATCCCTAAAGCCATCCGCGATGAAGATGGCCTCAAAGAAAATGATGTCTTCACCGTTACCCATACCTATGGCGGGGATATTGTGTTTACAGTGAAGAAGCAAAAAAAAGACCCTGTAGATAATATAATTGAGATGTTAAGAAAAGGGCCTCGTATTAATGCGAATGAAGCGTGGCAGGAAATCCTAAAAGAACGTAAAAAGGAGCATAGATAAGATGTTATATTGTGCTGATACGTGGTTTATCCTTAAACTGTTTGAAGAAGATATTAAAGCTATTGAATTGCTTGAGAATACAAAATATGGAAAAGATAAGATAATCATCCCTTTGGTTGTATTTACCGAAGGGACTAAAAAATTACTTCAAAAGAGCGTCTCACAAGAACGAATTGATCTCTTTTTTCAAGAAGTAGAAGCATCGCAAAACATAATTTTGGTATATCCCACAAAAGAATTGGCAACAAAAACCGCACATATTTCTTTATCATTCTCTCTTTCAATTATGGATGCATTTGTCGCAACAACGGCAATACTGATGAATTGCCCTATCTTATTATCCTCCGATGCCGATTACGACATCCTCAAAAAGAAAAAATATTTGAAAGTGCAATCGTGGTGAAAAAATCAACTCCACAAAAATAAATTAAATCGTAAACAAAAAATGTTCTCAAAAAATTAATATAGTACTCCAACTAAATAATTCGGTGTTGAAAAGTTGAAGTACTATTCTTTCCGATTAGGAAAGTTCGGAACCGCAGCCAAAGGCGAGGACTTTGAATCGCAATGAGAAGACGATAGTGACAGAACAGAAGTCCAACTGTAACCCTGTACTTTCCGTAAGGAAAGTCACGAACGTAGTGACTTGAGGATTAGTTGGACTTCTATATCTACCTAAACTTCACCAAATCCAAATGCGGATCATACCGCTCCTCTTTAAATTTCCCAATATCTGTTGTAAAGCACGCAGAATACCCATCCCTCATCACTTTCTTCCATAACAAATTCTCAATTTCCGTATGATTCAACGACCGTTTGCTCCATTTTTGCGTATCTTCTTTAAAGTAAAGCATAACTGTTTGATAACGTAATCTATCCACATATTCCATCATCTCTTTGGTTGGCAGCACAAACGGTAAATATTGTATCGTTCTCTCAAGTTTCCCCTCATATTTTTTTCGTAGCGTATGACACGCCGCAATTTCATGCGCGCAATAGAAATCCTCACGCATCCCTTTATCTGCTTCTTGTTTTCGTCTATCCGAGCGATACACTTTATCCTGACAATTACAATTCCCCGCAACCTCCCAACATAACGAAAAATGCCCTAAATTATCTTTCTCTAAAATAGGAACATCCGTTAATTTAATTAAATAAGTGTGATGCGAAAGATCTTTATAATTTGGATGCCTAGGATCATCAGACACTCGTTTTATTTTCGCTCGCGAAGGCACGCGCATCATCTGGCCCGTCTGATATGAAAACGTACCCTGCGGTTCAATTAAATCCGTAAAATGTACATCAAGACGTTTAATTTCTGCCGTAATGTCACGCACCGCCATATAGCGTGTATAGCGCTGCACTTTTCCCGTCTTATCACTAATCTCTTCAGGCGTCAGCGGTTTTCTCGTACGCGCATTCAGTCCCGTCCGTAATTCCTTATTAAACGTCGGTATCAATAAACGAAACGCCGCATAATCCTGAAACGCTCGTAGTTCCGCCCCTTGAATTGCTCTATACAATGAAACGATATGCCGGTGATTATCTTTGCCCCACCACGCATAACAACTCAGCTGCTGCTCGGCAAACATTTCTTTCTCTTCATACAAATGCGTAAACGCCGCATTCAACACTTTTTCCGGCGTCCATTCATACTGTTGCTTTCGCTTTTGCGACAATTTACCTCGAAGCTGACTATTCCCAAGTAACGCCCGCTTCACAACACTGCTATCCAAATTCACAAGCGTATCTAAAGAATACGCCACCATCTCTCGCACATCTGACGACTCAATACGATACTGCGGCGGCAGGATTAATAATTGATCCTCTTTGAGTTGCTTGATTTGCTCAACAAGCCCAAGCGAATCAATCGTCTGCGATTGCGCCAATAATTCATCCAGCGACCCCGTAGTCGTTCCAATAACCCGCCTCTCTTCTGGCAACTGTTGAATATCTTTAACACGAATATCTCCATCTTTATGAATAAATTTGCGAAGAATATCAGCAACAGATAAATCTTTAAAATACTGTTCACGTGGTAATTTGAGATTGATGATCATGTTAACATTATATACTATTGAAGCGCGTTACGTATTTTTTCAGTCAATGAAACCATATTTAAAAGATACGGTCTCACATCATCAATAGGCGTAGGCTCTGGTCCACCTCTTAAGATAGGAAAACCAATGTTTTTGGGCACATCTTTCCAACTAATTTGTATACTTACAAGATCTTCCAATTCTTGAACCGCAGTAAGAGCTTTATCTTTAGGCATACTATTTATTGCATCAATTAAGTGCGAATGAAAATGGTTTGGAATTGACGCATGCACTGTATTTAACATCGATACCTCCATTGGCTGAGTATCAGGATACATCCCTACAAGTTTATCTTTCAATTGACAAGTCATATCCCGAAGTTCAACAAGTTCTTCTATATTCAATCTTTCCAAGAGTACATGACGATACGGTAAAATCATCACATGGCCTGGTTCTATCGGTGCATACGGAATTGCTGCATAGACATATTTCCCTCTCTCAACCAGTTGCGCTGGTTTTGTATCAGGAATAAGACATAACGGACAATCATCTTTCATAGAAAACAGAAAATACAACCTATTTATAAATATTTTGCTATTTATCAGTGATACTTAGATAGATTTAAAAAAGACTTCTCTTTTCTTTATATCATGTACACACTCAAACAACTTCCGCAAGACTTCATTGTCACCGAACTAAACTCCGCTCTACAACTAAAACCATCCGGCAAATATCTCTATTTCAATCTCACAAAAACCAATCGCAACACTTTAGACGTCATCCAAGAACTTAGCCGCATCTTTCATCTCCCTGAAAAAAACATCGGATTCGCCGGCACCAAAGACAAAAACGCTCTAACAACACAACTCTGTTCCATCCCAAACATCTCCCAGGAACGAATCAATAACCTAAATCTCCAAAATGTCACCTTTCAACCTCTCGGCTACAGCAACGAACCAATCACCCTTGGTTCATTAGATGGAAATCATTTCAATATCACCATCCGCAACATCACAACTGAAAAAATTACCCCTCAACACTTCATCCCCAACTATTTCGACGAACAGCGCTTTAGCAAACACAACGTCGCAATCGGAAAACATCTGCTTAAAAAAGAATTCAAACAAGCAGTCGAATTGATCGACAACGAAAAATCTCTCCTCCACCTCAACGAAAAAACCAACGACTACGTCGGCGCATTAAAAAAACTGCCAATCCGTCTATTACGTTTATACCTCAACGCCTACCAAAGTAAACTCTGGAATCAAATCGTCGCTGAATATCTCACCCTCCACGGAAAAAATAATCACACCTCCTCCTATTCCCAAGGCACATTACAATTTCCCCAAAACATCGCTGATTTTCAACACCTCACAATCCCCATCATTGGCTTCACCGGCATCCCCGACGCAACAACCGCAGAAATAAAAAACATAATCGAAACCGTAATGAAACAAGAAAACATTACTATTAACGATTTCATCATCAAACAAATCCCGCAACTCACTTTAGAAGGCGAAATGCGTTCTCTGGTTACAGAAATAAAAGAATTAACCCTTGGCCTTCTCGAAGAAGACGACCTAAACCATGACAAAAAGAAAATTCAAATCTCTTTCTCCCTGGGCAAAGGCAGCTACGCCACCATGGTCATCCGCACTTTATTCAACTAAATTTCCTACTCCTCACCTGACATTTTTGTCCCACTTACAGACGAAAAGCATATATTCTTCATTGCCTTTAATAGAGTTAGTAACATCAAAACGTCACACAATGGAACAAAAACAAAAAATGAGTAGTACAATGGGTTCAGATCAAGTATACTTTAAAGAAATTACTCCGGATATGGCTTTTTTCAACTCATTACCTAGTTTTACCAGATTTGAATATTCCAAACAATTACCCGCAGGGGGGCCATCCTATTTTGACCGCTTGCAATCTACCTCTGGAATTATCCTACCAACCGTACGAGCATATGGAAAATCAACCGCAACAATCGACAGTAATGTAGCGGTACTATTAAGTATGGGACGAAATCAAGGGTTAGACCATCTAGTGCAAGGAAATGGAGTCTATAATTCAGGCACAAGTCAAAGTTCACGAAGTTATACACCCTCTGTAGAGGGCTATGTGGGATTGGGGATAGGAAACAACTCTTATACTGCAAACTCTTCAGGTAAAAGCTATGGCGGCAGTTCCTATCTTGGCTCAAATTCCTCCTCTTCTTCCTACCAATCCTAACAATTCATCCTCAAATTCATTCTTCCATAATAAGAGATAAACCTTTATAAATAAGCCCTGTTCTTTTACGTTTAATGACTGTAAAGAAAAAAACTAAAGAAGAGAATCATGCTGATAGCAGTCCATCCGCTACACATTCATCTCCTTCTCCTGCTAAAGAACAACATAAAGAAAAAATTTCCATTCAACCCGAATTAAATCTTGCGTTAGTTGGTCACGTCGATCATGGTAAAACCACATTAACTGAACGTTTATCAGGCAAATGGACCGACACCCATTCCGAAGAAATGAAAAAAGGTATCACTATCCGTTTGGGCTACGCCGATTTCACCATCTCTAAATGTGATAAATGCAATTTCTACACAACCAAAGAAAAATGCATCAAATGTAACTCACCTCCCAATCCCTTGCGAAAAATTTCCCTTGTCGACGCACCCGGTCACGAATCATTAATGGCAACCATGCTATCAGGTGCCGCCATCGTTGATGGCGCTCTTCTGTTAGTCGCTGCAAACGAAAAATGTCCGCAGCCCCAGACCAAAGAACATCTGATGGCTTTACAGATTACCGGTATCAAACATATCATCATCGTCCAAAATAAAATTGATTTAGTATCTAAAGAAGAAGCACTTGAGAATTACAAAGAAATAAGACAATTCCTCTCCAATACTGAATTTAAAGACGTTCCTATCATTCCAATTTCCGCCC
>Ga0209541_10017046_pt1 | contig 10682 bp, 8 predicted proteins | sample RifCSPlowO2_01_FD_184027 | JGI IMG/M metagenome (GOLD analysis project Ga0209541, IMG submission 184027) | Groundwater microbial communities from Rifle, Colorado - Rifle CSP2_plank lowO2_0.1 (SPAdes) (version 2) | ecosystem: Environmental > Aquatic > Deep subsurface > Groundwater | place: Rifle... | reverse complement strand
CTGAAGGCCGCGCAGCCCGGGACTTTGTTGAATCGCTTTTAGCGCTTCCTTCAGCGGAAAAAGGCAAAGGCCCGTACAGGGACGTATTGATTGCCACGACCAAGACTCCGGACAAATGGGACCGCTACCTCGTCGACCTTTATTTTGAACAAGACGGCCGGGAAGTGTACCTCAACCAGCTTTTGCTCGACTCAGGCCACGCCGTCCCGTACCAAGTACCGGACGCCGTCCAGAGGGAGACGTTGTAACCTCTCCCCGCGGACGGCGTCCCGTTTCTTGAAAAAACGATTCATCTATGATAACTTAAGCCCTCCCATGAAAGTTATATTCCTGTCCTTGATCTTAGTGTTGGTTTCATTTCAAGCGGCCCGCGGCGCAGATCGAGCGGTAGTCGATCAAGTGCTCGCTGTGGTCAACCACGACGTGATTACTCAAAGTGAATTTGACGCTATTTTCCGGCCTGTATATGAAAAAATAAAAGAGTCGATCGGAGAAGCGGCCACAGAGTCGCAGCTGCGAGAGATTCGCCTTAAGCTGCTCAATCAGATGATTGAAGACAAGCTCGTGTATCAAGAATCCATAAAATTGGGGATTGAGGTTTCGGATGTTGAAGTGGAAGAGGAGTTTGGCGCGTTCAAAAAGCAATTTCAGGATGAAGAAACGTTTGAGAAAGAATTGAAGTTATCCGGAGTTTCCGTCTCTGACCTCAAGCAGCAATTTCGGGAGCGGACAGCCATTACGCGGCTCCATCAACACGTCATCCGCGGGAAAGTGGTCGTGTCCCCCGAAGAAGTTGCCAAGTACTATGCGGAACATTCCGGCGACTTTGTCCAGAAAGATCAAGTGGAATTGTGGTGCATTACCGTTCGGAAGAATCAAGAAGCGATTCAAAAAGGACTGATGGACGAGACGGCCAAGGAAAAAGTGGAAGGTATCCTTGCGAAACTGAAAAAGGGCGCCGATTTTGATAAGCTTGCGAAAGCGCATTCGGATGATGCGAGCGGCGCGCAGGGAGGATCTTTGGGATGGATGGGCCGAGGAGACATGATCGGGGGGATCGACAGCGTGATCTTTTCGCTTCCCGAGGGAGCGCTTTCCGACGTGCTTGAAACCGAACGCGGTTATCATATTTTTAAGGTCGGCAAACGAACGGTGGGCGTTACCAAAACGTTTGACGACGTCCGCGACCAGATTCGGGACGTCCTATTCCGCCAAAAAGCACACCTGCGGTTTCTTGCGTGGATGGAAGACTTAAAGAAGCAGTCCTACGTTTCCATCCGATAATAAAAAAGCGCTTTCTTTATAAGGAGCCCAATGGAACCTTTCATTGGCATTACGATGGGAGATCCCGGGGGGATCGGCCCTGAACTTATTCTCAAGTCGCTCGCAAAATTCCGGCCGCGTCACGCCGGACTTTTGATCATTGGCTGCGAGAACGTGTTCCGCCAAACAGCCCGCCGTCTTCGTCTGAGTTTTTCGCCGCGCCTCGTTTCTTCCGAGAATCTTTCCGTACTCAAACGCGGCCGTACGTATTTTCTAGATACGACGAGCGAAGCGGAACAAATGTACGCCCGTCGTTTTGGCCAAGAACCCAAACGGGGAGCCATCATTACCGTCGGGCGGGAATCAAGATGGAATGCGTGCCTTGCGTTGAGCGCGATACAAGCAGCGGCCCGCTGCGCGGCTCAGAAATGGATACAGGGAATCGTGACCGCGCCGGTTCATAAAGGCGCCCTACATTTGGTTGATCCTGATTTTGTGGGACACACAGAGTACTTGGCGCACGCCGACGGCACGCGAAAATTTGCGATGATGTTTGTAAGTGCGAAACTCCGGGTAACCCTCGTGACCATTCACATTCCTTTGGCGGCTGTTCCGCGTTCCCTTAAAATGAATGACATCGTAACGAAGATTCGGCTGACGCACGAGTTTCTTGCGAAAAGACTTCGGATTCGATCTCCGCGGATTGCGGTTACCGCTTTAAATCCGCACGGGAGTGAATTTGGCACGGAAGAGAAAACGGTAATCAAACCTGCCGTCACCAAGGCGCTTAAAACCGGAATGTGCGTAACAGGACCGCTTTCGGGAGATCAGGTGTTTTTCGATGCGTACGAGGGAAGATATGATGCGGTGGTCGCGATGTACCACGATCAAGGACTAGCGCCGTTTAAGACGATTGCTTTTCGCGAAGGTGTCAACGTAACACTTGGGCTTTCTTATTTAAGAACCTCGCCGGACCACGGAACCGCGTTTGATATCGCCCGAAAGAACAAAGCGTGTCCCGCGGCCTTTATGAACTCTCTTCGTTTGATTGATCAAACCCTCGCTTAAGCGCTCTTAAATGGCATAAAAAAACGGATGTTCCTTTTTGGAACATCCGTTTTTTTGTTCGATCGCCCGATCGGTTGTTACGATCCGAAATCGGTTCCGCCTTCCGGAAGCGGAACATCGATGTGCGGGCAGGGAAACGTGACAAAATGAAGGACGCCGCCGACGGTATCGATAATTCCGTTAAATAACCCTTCACCGATTCCGGCAACCACGTTGCTCCCTTTTGCTTCATAAGGTTCCGTCAAAATTTCGGTCCAGCCCAGGAACATATTTTTGAGACCGAACTCGAATTTAGCCCGAGCTTTTTCACTGTTCGTTGCTTTGGTGGTCCACGGACTCGCCGGCAAATCGGCATAGGCAGCGGTTGCTGTAAACAAGATGGCTAAAGCAAGCAGTGCCGCGCCAACCGCGCGGTACCGCTGCTCCAGGCGCCCGACCGGCGCTTGACCAAGCAGTGCCGCGCCAACCGCGCGGTACCGCTGCTCCAGGCGCCCGACCGGCGCTTGACCAAGCAGTGCGATTCCCATTTTTTTGGCCATTGGAAGACCTCCCTCGTTTCCTTGTGGTTTCATCGTGAGTACCTATGAAATGACTTCTAGACTTTTGAATCTTGCGATCATTGTACACATTCGCCGGTGGCGCTCAAGAAGATTTTCAGGTTTAAAATGCCCGTGCTAAGTCAAATTACTATTTCGTACATCAACGCGCCGGGATTCCAGTATTGCTAAAATGTTCCCCCGTTGTCTTTTTGTTTTAGGGTCGCCCGCAGGAGTTTTTTGCGTACGAATTCGAGCCCGCCTTTCAAATTTCCGATCCATTCCGCACGCGTCTTCTTCTCAAGTGGGATGAGGAGGAGATAGGCCGCGGGGACTACATAGAGTGTAAACAGGGTGGAGACCGTGATGCCTCCGATCACGGCAACTGCCATCGGGATGCGCGTTTCCGCACCGGGCCCAAGAGCGAGGGCGGGAGGGACAGCTGCCGCAATCGTGGAGACCGACGTCATCAGAACCGGCCGGAGCCGGATTGGGCAGGCTGTCGTGAGCGCTTTGACGGGATTTAAGCCGCGCTCGCGCATTTGGTTCGTGAACTCTACCAGCAGGATCGAATTTTTCTTGACGATTCCGAGGAGCAGAATGAGTCCGATCAAGCTGAACATGTTGATCGATTGATTGCTGATCCAAAGCGCGACAAATGCGCCTGAGGCGCTGAACGGGAGCGCCAGAAGAACGGTGAAAGGATGCACCAGATGGTTGAATTGCGACGCGAGCACCATGTAGGAGACGATGACGCCGAGCCAGAGTGCGAACATGAGACTTGAGGTGGACTCCTTGAAGGTTTCGCTTGTCCCGCCGAAAACGATGCGGTAGCTGTCGGGCAAAATTGAATTTGTGATCTGACGTACCTGTTCTATGGCTTTCGCCTGTGATTTACCGCGCCCCACGTTTGAGAAAACGCTGATTGCGCGTTCCCGTCCCCGGCGCGTAATGGTCATCAAACTCGGTTTTTCTTCGATCCGGATCACGTCTTTAAGCCGGACGATTTCGCCGCGGTTGTTCCACAACTGGAGCTGCTCGATGTCCTCCGGCTTTGTCCTCCGGTCGGGCGTCACCTGAACGCGTACGTCATAGCGCCGCCCGCCTTTCGTGTATTTGGCGACGCGCTCGCCGCCGATCATGGCATTGATCGTGCGGGCAATTGTCTTCACGCTTACGTCGTATTCGAAGGCCTTCGCGCGGTCCGGATAAATTTTGATTTCGGGCATGTTTTCCAGATAATCGGTATCGGCATCCCGGAACAAATCGCTTTCCTGCATTTTCTTTTGTATGGCGGTTGAATATTCCACAAGCTTGTTCCAATCGGGCCCCCGCACGGTGAATTCGACCGGGAAACCCCGCTGGGCGGAGAAGCCGCGCATCGAAAGGTCCTGAAAAAACACCTTGAGGTTCTGGATTTTCTTGAATTCACCTCGGAAATATTCCATGAGTTCTTCCTGGCTCAGGCGTTTCTTTTTGACCGGATCTTTCGGGCGTTCGTGTGGCTGTTTCAAACTAAAAAACAAAATGCCGTTGTTCACCTCGCCGCCGCCGAGCCCCCCTACCGCACCGAAGTAACGCCTCAATTCAGGCCGGTTCATGATGATTGCTTCCGCTTCTTTGAAGCGCTCGCTTGTGTATTCAAGGGAAGAGCCGATCGGCGTCTGGAGCCGCGCAAGAAACATGCTTTGGTCCTGGGGTGGAATCAATTCCTTGCGGAGAAGCGGGACAATTCCGAGGGAGACCAAAAAAAGTCCGGCCGAGACCGCAAGCACTGTCTTTTTATGCCGCAGGGCGATTGTCAGGGAGCGTCCGTAGAGTTCGATCAGCCGTTTGATCATCTGTTCAAAGCGTCTGCCAAGTGCGGTGGCGCGTTCGCCCGTCTCCAAAAATTGCGAGCAGCGCATCGGGGCAAAGGTGAGCGCTTCAAACAGGGAGAGCGCCACTGCGACCGAAATCGTGACCCCAAATTCAAAAAAGAACCGCCCGATAATTCCCTTCATGTAGGCGACTGGGAGAAAAATGGCGATGATGGCGATGGTGGTTGCAAGTGCCGCAAACGAGACTTCTTTGGCGCCGGTCAGGGCTGCGCTGCGTTGGCTTTCTCCTTTCTCCCGGTGACGTACGATGTTTTCGAGCACCATGATTGCGTCGTCCACCACGATGCCGATGGCAAGCGACAGGCCGAGCAGCGTAAACGTGTTGAGCGTGAAATTGGAAAATTTGAGCACGATGAAAGTGCCCAGAATTGAAGTGGGAATAGCCAGCAGGATATTGAACGTGCTCGACCAAGAGCCGAGAAATAAATAGCAGACCAGGGATGTCAGAAGTGCCGACAGGATGAGCGTGAACACAAGTTCGTTGATCGAATCTTCGATGAATTTCGTGCTGTCGAAATTGATGCCTATTTCAAAACCTTTGGGAAGCGACGGCTCGAGTGCCGCCACTTTCTTTCTGGCCGCTTTGGCGACGGCAACGGCGTTGGCGCCCCGTTGTTTCCTCAAACCCAGGCCGATTGCCCGTTTGCCCATGACGCGCGAAATACGTCTAAGATCGGCAAGTCCGTCTTCAATTTTGGCAACTTCCGCGAGGGGAATGGGCTTGTAAATCGGCTGCCCGCCCCGCTTGTGAATCAGGATTTTCCCGAAATCTTCTACCGTGTGTGCTTCGCCCATGGCCCGGATGCGGATTTCGCGCTCGCTCGTTTCAAGCCGTCCCGCCGGCATTTCTACGTGCTCGTCCTGAATTGCTTGGACTATGTCCTCAACGGTGAGCTGATAGGATTCCAGTTTTTCGGGATCGATCCAGATCCGCAAGTTCCGGTCCGAGAAGCCGCTCAAGAAAACTTCTCCCACGCCCGGAATAATTTTGAACTGGTCTTTCAAGGTGTTGTCCACATATTCGATGAGTTCCCGGAAGGGCTTGTTGCTGGTGACCGCTATCCACATGATCGGCTGGTCCTGCGGGTTTGTCTTGCGGATGATCGGTGGGTCAATGTCCGTCGGGAGCCGGCGCTGGGCCTCCGAGATTTTGCTTTGCACTTCCTGGAGTGCGACGTCGATGTCGCGGTTCAATTCGAATTCAAGCGTGATGTCTGCCTGCCCCTGCTTTGTGCTCGAGGCAACTTCTTTGAGTCCCTGCACGCCTGTCAGGGCATCTTCAACGATGTCCACCACGTCACTTTCCATTACTTCGGGGGCAGCGCCTTCCCATGTGATGTCTACCGAAAGGACCGGGAAATCCACGTCGGGCATCTGGCTTACACCCATACCCTTGAAGCTAAGAAGCCCGAACAGCATGAACCCGGCCATGAGCATCCAGGCAAAGACAGGGTTCTTGATCGAGACTTCAGATAAGTTCACGAAGCACCCCTGCGGCGACCACAAGCTGCCAGTAGTCTTTTTTCATCTCGTAGTAAATTTCGTTGGCCTGCCGCTTCGTGTTGTAAAGTTCTTCGAGCGCCTCTAAAACGTCCAGATTGGAGACGAGACTCCGGGCGTAGTCTTCCTTCTGGAAATCAAAGTTTTTTTGGGACGTTTCCACTGCCTTCCGAAGCGCTTCGAATTCTTCGCGGGAAGCGTGCCAATTTTGGTAGGCCTGTTTGATTTCAAGATTCGCTTGGCGTTTCGAGAGCACATAGGAATATTTCGTTTTTTTCCACGTGCTGACCGCCTGCTTTAAATTTCCGAGGTTTTCGCCGCCACGGGAGAGAGGAATGTTGATTTTAAACAAAATGTCCCAGTCGATGTCTTTTTGAAATCCCTCGCGTTTGTGATACACGTTGCTGTCTAGGGTGATTTCAGGCCAAAATCCGCTTTGAACGTCGATCACGCCGCTTCGCGCGGTTTTGACGGCCTGTTTTGCGGCTTCCACGTCTGATCTTTTCTCCGCCGATTCGAGAAATATTTCCAACTTGGGAGCGCTTTCCGGAGGGGCGCGGTCTTGCATCTGCGAAAAATAAACGGGCATTCCGGTCAGGAATTCCAAGATGTATTCGGAGACCACGAGTGCGCCATTTGCGCGCGCGAGCTTAGACTTGGCGATTTGCATGCGGGAGGTGGCGGTGGCCACCTCGCCCGGCCTCGACCGTCCGATCCTTTCCCGTTCGTTGAGCTCTTCGATCCGTTCCTCATAGGATTTCAAAATAGCCTCGATCGTTTCCACGTCGCGTTGACGGTAGAGCACGTCATAAAAGGCCTGCGCTACGTCGATGAAAAGAAGTTCCTCGGCCCTTTTCCATTCTGCTTTGCGTTGTTTTTTCAAGCTTCCCGCCGCTGTGAGCGCGGCAAAGGATTTGAATCCCTGAAAAAGCGGCTGGCTGATCACAAGTTTTCGCTCCCGCCGGTCATACGCAGTCGATGCCCTCTCGATTCCGCTGCTGGCTGAGCTGCCGGTCCGCGGCGCATCCTGCCGGAAATCCGTGATGAGAAAGTCGACATCGCCCAAGACCTGGCCGCTTGCTTTCAGAATTTCCGCCTCGGCCGATTCAATTTCCTCTTTGCGGATGGCGAGCGTTTCGCTGCGTTTCAGAGCGAGCTCGAAACAATCCTTAAGAGTGAACATACGGATGTCGAGGGGTACGACCGGGGAAATTTGATCTTGCGCCGGTTGGACGCTCGTTTGCTTCGACGGTTCGCTCCCCGTGGCAAAGGCAGGGCGCAACCCCGTTATGAGGAGGAACACGGATAAAACGTACAATCTTACGTTTTTGTGCCGCATGGTTCGAACAAGACCTCATCTATGGTTTTGGAGATGAGCGCATAGAAGCGCACAAGCGACTTGCGTTCAGCCGCGTTCAATTGATCAAACGTTTTCAACAGGAATTTCAGAATTTCCGATTGAATTTCGCGGACGATTTTTTCACCCTTGGGTTGAATTTCAAGCAGGTAAACGCGCCGGTCTTTAGGATGCGCGACGCGTTTGATCATTTTTTTCTTTTCAAGGCGGTCGACCAAATTGGTGACCGCGGGTTTTGAGACGTGAAGCTTGCAACTGATTTCAGTCATCGGGCCGCCCGAAACCGCAAGCTGGTTGAGCAGGGCATATTGGGAAATAGAGAGGTCCATTTCGTTCAAGGCGCGGGCATAGAAGCGGGAAAATTTAGGCTGCATTTCCCAGAAGAGGTTAAGAAATTGTTCGCGTTCGGACACAGTTCTTTTTAGTTTCAAGGGTTAATAGTTAATAGTATTAACTAACTGAATTATAGAGGAGTCCCCCGGTTTTACAAGTAAAACCTGTGCAGAAAATTTTACGCCGATTGCCTTTTTAAAATGCCCGTGTTAAAGTCAGACATGCATCAAATCCAGCTGCTCAAAAAATACGGTCTTTCGGTGCGCGGCGCCCGAGGTCAGCATCTTTTGGTCGATGAAAATGTTCAAAGGAAATTGATTGCGTGTGTCAAACCCCGACCGAACGAACCCGTGATTGAAATCGGCCCCGGTTTGGGAGCGCTCACCGAGCTTTTACTGGCTGCCGGAGCTTGTGTCACCGCGATTGAACAAGACGAACGGTTTATTCAGATCTTGAATGGGGAACTGGGCGGCGCTTATCACCATTTAAAGTTAGTGCACGGAGACATCTTAAAAATTGATTTGGCAAAATATGTGAAACGGGGAACTCGGGTCAAAGTGATCGGTAACATTCCTTATTACATTACATCCCCCATTTTGCTTCATTTGATCGAACATCGTCATGTGATCGACGCTGCGTATCTGACGGTGCAGCGGGAAATTGCGGACCGGATATTCGCTCAGCCGGGGACAAAACAATACGGCCGCCTTTCTCTACTGGTGCGGTTTTACAGTGACGTCGACCGGAAGTTTGAAATATCGAGACATTGTTTTTCGCCGAAGCCCGATGTGGATTCCACATTTCTCGAAATCGAATTTCGGGCTCGCCAAGCCGGTTCGGTCAACGAGGCCTTATTGTTCGATTTGATCAAAGCGGGCTTTGGTGTTCGTCGTAAGAATATATTAAATGCACTGGCCCGTCATTTTTTGTCTCAAGAGAATCAAGTGTTCGGCCTGTCGAAAGGGGAACTCGTCAACGTATTGTCTCGTGCGGGCATTTCCGGCTCCGCCCGAGCAGAAGACTTGATGCTCAAAGATTTTGTTCGACTGACCGAACACCTCACCCTCCGGCTGAACGTGCCGCAGGGCGCCGTCCCTTGACTTGAAGGACAGTGTGTGTTAGCATCTCCTTTCCCTATAAGGAGTTAGATCATGCCTCAGAAAATCAATATTGATCAAGTTGCAGAACTTGCCCGGCTCAATTTGAAATCCGGAGAACGTGCAAAGCTCGCCGCGGATTTGGAACGCATCCTTACGTACGTGGATCAACTTCAGGGAATCAATACAGATCACGTAACCCCCACGAGCCACACCCTTGCCCTCGAAAATGTATTTCGGCCCGATGCTGTGGTTCCAAGCAAGATCCGCGATGCAGTGCTTCAGCATGCGCCGAAGTCGGAAGGGGCCTATTTCAAAGTTCCCAAAGTGATCGGAGATGTTTCGTGACGGAGCTTTTTCGTTTGACCTTAAAGGAAGCGTTGGGCTTTGTGTCCGGAAATCGCTCGAAGCGTGATCAATTGATTCAAGAGTTGACAGATCGCGTGAAAACGGTTGATCAAAAGGTGAACGCTTATATCCATTTTGATCCGGAGCGGTTCAATCGTGATCAAGAGGTTCCTGCCTCGGGACCCCTGTACGGCATACCGATTTCGATTAAGGATAATTTGACCACCGCAGGTTGGGAAACCACCTGTGCTTCCAGAATCCTTAAAGGGTTTGTTCCGCCGTACGACGCTACGGTCATCGGAAAATTACGGGCTGCCGGCGCGGTTCTGTTTGGAAAATGCAACATGGATGAATTTGCATTTGGTTCGTCGTGCGAAACATCCTGTTTTTTCCCCACTCGCAATCCGTGGAATTTAGAGTGTGTTCCGGGAGGATCAAGCGGGGGATCTGCCGCGGCGGTTGCGTGTGACGAAGCCATTGCAGCGCTCGGTTCCGACACCGGCGGATCGATCCGGCAGCCGGCGAGTTTTTGCGGTGTCGTCGGCCTCAAGCCCACCTACGGCCGAGTTTCACGATATGGACTCATTGCTTTTGGATCCAGCTTGGATCAAGTGGGACCGATTACCAAAACCGTTGAAGACAGCGCGATTTTACTCGGGGCGATTGCGGGGCATGATCCGCTTGATTCGACCTCTGCGCGCGAACCCGTACCGGACTATACCGCTTTTCTAAACCGCGGTGTGAAAGGAATGAAAATCGGGATCCCGAAAGAATATTTTGCAAAAGGACTGGATCCCGAAGTGGAATCGGCGGTACGGAACGTCATCCGCGATCTCAAAAAGCTGGGGGCTGCTTGTGTGGAGGTAAGCTTGCCCCATTCACAGTACGCCGTTGCGGTGTATTACATTGTGGCGGTAGCTGAGGCAAGCTCCAATCTCGGGAGGTTTGACGGAGTGCAGTATGGGGAGCGGTATCCAGCGCGTGATTTAAGGGAAATGTATTTTGAAACGCGAGACCGCGGATTTGGGAACGAGGCAAAACGGCGGATTTTGCTAGGAACCTTTGTCCTTTCTCACGGTTATTATGATGCCTATTACTTAAAGGGCCTGAAAGTGCGGACGTTGATCAAGAAAGATTTCGATGATGCGTTTAAGAACGTAGATCTCATCATCGGTCCCACTTCCCCTACGCCCGCTTTCAAATTGGGTGAAAAAATGGACGATCCGCTCGCTATGTATCTGTCCGACCTTTATACCATTCCGGCGAATTTGGCAGGTCTTCCGGCCATCAGTATTCCTTC
>Ga0209541_10017042_pt1 | contig 10684 bp, 11 predicted proteins | sample RifCSPlowO2_01_FD_184027 | JGI IMG/M metagenome (GOLD analysis project Ga0209541, IMG submission 184027) | Groundwater microbial communities from Rifle, Colorado - Rifle CSP2_plank lowO2_0.1 (SPAdes) (version 2) | ecosystem: Environmental > Aquatic > Deep subsurface > Groundwater | place... | reverse complement strand
AATTCTTTTTCACGGGACGGGGCAAACTTTGATTCAACAAAAAAGCCTTGCTTTTTTTGAGCACCAAAAATTCTCTGAATTTTTGAGTGTTTTCCCTTCGGCATCGTTGCACTAAAAATCAACCACCCCAGTATTCGTGGGCAACTAACAGCGCATCGCATATGTTGGAAGTGCATTTTGACTAACGAATGGAACGAAGTGGAATGACTATATATCACAGGCAAGGCACAATATCATAGGCAATGCACAGACACCAGTACTACGCTGGCGGCCCTACTCTTAAGGCTATAACTTAAAGTTATAACACCTGCTCTATATAATCCTAATAATGCTTGATATACAGAATTTCTTTTCCACCAGCGCCTTCGCAGAGAAAATAACCTCCGCGCTCCCATCTTTCCACAAATTTTAACTTCACGCAATGGGGAAGAAAGTATATTTTAGAAGTATCATTAATCAGATTTTCTGGCTGAGAAGAGGAACATTCTCCGGAGCATCCATTCAAAATGCCAGCCAATCCTATTTCTGCTGCCCCTAATATTAATGCTTTATAAGAAACCATTTCAGCCCTTCAATTAATGACTTATAGCAACTGACATTAATTTTTGAACAATAAATAGCAGTTACTATATACAAAAGACATAACTAATTGTATAAAAATTTATGTCTTTTGGTTTAATTTCATTTGCCGTCTATAATATCCACCAGCCCGTAATCGTTTGAGCCAATTAAGACATCAGCGGTTTTAAAATCATCCTGCAGGGACAGCGATCTTTTTAGAACTAAAACATCTTCCACCTGGCTCCATTTTTGCCTCTGGTAAAATTTAGCCGTATTAATCATCTCATCTTCAGCCACGCCGTCAATCCGAAAAATTAATCTTTTCATGGAACGATTGTGAAGTAAAAGATGCTCCAGAACTGCCCGCTTCAGTTTAACTTCAGATTTAACGCCAGTAAATCCTAAAAAGCCGGCATAAGCTTCCACGATGGGCTGAAGGTTTCTCGAAAGATACATTTTCTGGGCTGGAAGCGCCTGATAAAATTCCTTTACACCAGGGAATAATGATTTGGCTATATCTCTTTTATTAACCAACTCTGTCAGTTCCTGCTGTACTTCACGTTTCAACTCAAGCCGGCAATTATCAACCTTAGATGTTCTAAGAAAAGCGCTGTCGTAAGCGCTAAAGCACTGTTCCTTGGCCTTCTCCATAGCTGTTTCGCGATCCTCGCAATGGTAGGCCGACAAAAATTCCAAGCCCGTCCAAAAAGCCCAATTAGCGTATCTTAAGTTTCCCAAAGATGTTGAGGAAACGCCGATCCTCTGTTTAGCCAGGTCTTCAGCCGGGGAACCATTAACATCAGTATGATCCAAATCAGAAATGCAGTGATCGGCTAATAATAATCTTTGTTTAAGTTCCAATTCTAAAAGGTCTTTAACAGCAACCTGCTGGCGCAGAAAATTCATGATGTTGTGGTTTCTGGTTTATTTATTAAGATTATGAAGTAGAAATTTACCTCTTAAGGGTATAACAAATAGGCCAAATATTCGTACATTTATCCCCACTATCAAGAGTAAACCTTTTTATACTCTATTTAATTCATTATTGCAGATGTTCAGCTTTACCAAAGAGGAAATAACAGTATTAAAAAAATTAAACTGCCCAAAAAAAATTCAGGATTTTCTTAATAATATCCCGACTAATTACGAAAAGGACGGCGATACCGTTCTTTCGCCGAGAATGGTGTTAAAACAAAATCGCGCCCATTGCATAGAAGGGGCTCTGTTAGCGGCCGCAGCATTAAGATTTCAGGGTCATCCGCCGTTAATCGTTGATCTCAGCGCCGCTAAAAACGATTACGATCATGTAATTGCTGTTTTTAAAAGAAAGGGCCGGTGGGGAGCCATTTCCAAAACTAATCACGCTGTTTTGCGTTATCGGGAGCCGGTGTATAAAACCATCCGGGAATTGGTCATGTCTTACTTTCATGAATACTTCGCCAACGATAATTGCAAAAAAACACTGCGGTCTTATTCCCTGCCGGTAGATTTATCCAGATTTGATAAGCAGGGCTGGATGACCGCAGAAAAAGACCCATGGTATATCCCGGAATATTTAGTAAAAATTCCGCACAAACAAATTTTAACTCGATCGCAAATTGCTTTTTTGAGAAAAGCCGACCCTATCGAAAAGAAAGCTGGGTCAATTTTGGAATGGGAGAGCTGTTAACTTTAGTTTACAGATATTTATTACAGCTTATGTTTGACATTTTTTCCTTAGCTTGTCAAAGAATTTCTTAATTGCCTGACAAAAATAACATATAGAAGTATCGACTACAAGAAAGCTAAAAGGTCAAAGATAAGTAATAACTTAAAAAAAGTTAATAAATAATTATTCTAGTCCTAGAAAAAGAAAAAAGACAACATTCAGAACATTTATTTTTTGGCTTTCGCTGGTTTTGTCTCGCAAGCCAGAGCATTGCAGCTAGAGCATTTATTAGGCAGGACTAATTTAATAAATCCGCTCAAAACCAACAATACAGCTAAAAAAGTTACCCAGCCGTCAACACCTAGCCAGCGCGGCCACCAAAAAGCATTAACTAAAATTAGCGCTCCGGTTATCAACGCGCACACGCCACCGCATTTATCGCATAAATTTCGGGTCATTTGAAACCACCTGTTTTCTGTTTATTTGCTTGCCAGCTTAAGGCCGATTCTACTTAAGCAACTTAAGACTTAAAGCAACACATGGTATAATTCTTTTAAAGTATAATAAGTTTTCCACCAGTCGGCACAGTTCGATTTTTCAGTGATGTACAAAATCACTCACTTTTTTAGTTTTCTTTAAAGTTGATTTAATATAAGTTTCCACCGACGACAAAGAGATAAAATCATAACCTAAGATATTTCCAAAATATTCTTAAAAACACGAAAATCACTCACTTTTCGGATTGTGCCCCCCAGTCTTTAGCTAGCCGCAGTGAGCGTGACTGGTGGTGGTCGCTAGCGTTTGACAAAAATATCACAAAAATAATCTTCAACGAGCATCTATGGAGAAGTTTGAATAATTAATTTTTTATTGACAAAGTTATCTCTAATAATGTAAATAATGCAAATTATGTAACTGAATGGATTAGATATTTAAGAGAAACTGCTATATTTAATGCTAATCTAAAATTTAATGCTAATCTAAAATTTAATGCTAATCTAAATAATTAAGATAATTTCTTACTAGAGCATTGATCCGCGGTTCTACCAGAGGATGATATCTTGGGAGTTCATACAGATTTTCAGCATGAGCAATAGACTTATAAGCTTGCCTTAGTTGGCCATTCTCCAGGGAGGTTTCAGCTCTTTTAACTGCAAAAAGAACCGCCTGTTCTAAAGGAATAATTACTGCTGATTCAGCGTTGTTACTTGAAGTATCTTTAGCCCTTGGACCTGAAAAGGGCAATTAAGAAATCTTAACCATATAATTTCTAAGCAAATGTTCATTCACTAGTTTGTTTTTCCGATTCGTCTTCCCTTCGGATTACTTTAACTGCATCCATTTTAACCGTTATGGGAATTGGAACTGCTGATTCCAATAATTCAACAACGATCTCTTCTTTCTGTTTATTTACCCGCATAACTTTAGCATTCTCGCGTTTGAAGGGGCCGGAAATAAGTTCAACAATATCATTCTTCTGAATGTTCATCTCGATTTTGACTTGTTCCAGCATGTGCTCGATTTCTGCATAAGGTATTTCATGTGGCAATAACCCTCGAGCATAAGGAACGCCCTGCAAAGCTAATTCAGCTTCAGCTGGGGTCGAAGCTTCAACAAAAATATATCCTCGCATGCCGTGCGGCCTGATTACCGCTAAAATTCCTTCCGGCCTTTTTTGCAGCTTAGAGATTAGATAATCCACTACCTGGTCTTCTCGGTTAGCTGCGGTTCTTAATCCAAAGATCTTTGTTTCAGTCATGGTTAAAATAATAATTGTTTAATCAGGAAGATTAGGAAGCCTAACAATCCAATCAACAGAATACCTATTCCTGTAACTTTCACAATACTTAGATATTCGGTTTTACCTGGTTTTTTGGTAACTCTGATCACTCTAACAGTCTCTTTTATAAACCTTTTGACCTTAGTTTGCCAGTTCTCAGTTTGTCCAGCTGGGTTAAATTGCGGCTCCATTTACTAAAAAAACGAGAGTTTTGTTTATAAATTTTGCTATGGCGTTTGCCAAATCTTTATTTAAGCGCTCGCGCTCTAGCCAGAGGAATGAAGATGGGAACAAGCACTTCCGGACAAATAAAAGCAAAGTTATAAGAATTTAATGTAACTGCAGAAGAATACCACTGTTCACGCAGTTCGGGCCGGGAATTTCTGATCTCCGGCTTTTTCCATTCCTCTGGAGAACAACCATACTCCTTGGGACTGTGAAATTTATGCTCCCGCACCAATACTGGAACAGGCAAATCATCCTGAAGAGCTATTTCCAATAAACGATCGCCAGCGGTTTCTTCCTTCAACAGATCAAATAGGCCAAACTCTTTCCACGATGTTGGTTCGGGCTGGAAAAAAGCAAAAATATACTTCCTGACTACTGGGAAAGGAAATTGCTTAATATAATCATTCCAATGTTCTTCAGCCAGATGACTGTTAAAAGGAGCTATTGGCTCAAGAAATCCCTGCTCAACTATTCGCCGCAATTTCTGGTCCGAGAGGTAATGATAAACTGTAATGGCCATTATTATTTACTGTGAATTAATTATGGACAACTGCGTAGCTTATAGCACACTTTGACATGCTATTATACAGATTAGAACTGCGCACAATTGTTGTCTAAACTGCGCAGTTCTCTATATATATAAAAGTAAGTATAAAAATTCAAGCGCGAAGCCAGATGCTAACCGAACGAAGCGAGATTTTCTACTAAGCCGCTGATTACAGAATCTTAATAAACAAATATAGCTCCCTCCTAAAAAAATGATTAATCCAGAATTCCAGCAGCTTAAAGATGAATACCGCAACTGTCAAAGATGCCAGATTTTGGTCAAAAATAGAACTCAGGTAGTTTTCGGAGCAGGCAATCCTCAAGCTGAGGTATTATTTATTGGAGAAGCTCCAGGCGCTAATGAAGATAAGGAAGGTTTGCCCTTTTGCGGAATGTCCGGAAAAGTTTTAGATTCATTATTAGAATCCATTAACCTATCCCGGGAAGATATTTTTATCACCAACACCATTTTATGCCGGCCGCCAAACAACCAGCCGCCAGCTAAAGATGAAGTTAACAATTGCCACGACCGCTTAAAGAGATTAATGGCCATTATGCGGCCTAAGGTTATCGTAACTATCGGCAACTTTGCCACGGAAAGAATTTTGGGCCGAAATGGAGTTACCAGTTTGCATGGCCAAGTATTTGAGCATCAAGGCATTAAAGTTGTGCCAGTAATTCATCCAGCCAACTATCTTTACTCAGGAAGAAATCCCAAACTGCTGGAGCAAATGAAACGGGATTTCCAGACCATTGCTGCGATTATTTCCTCCGCGAAGACACAGAAAAGGTTGCAGGAATTTTAATGGAAACAACGATTTAATCCTTCTTTTCCTGCCGGACTATTTTTACCGCTTCCAGGCCATAAATTTCCATCTGGTGTTTCTTTCTCAGAACAACATAAATCACCGCTATAGAAATTAATAATCCAATGCCGATAATTAAACCAATGCTTACAGCTCTCTGGCTGTTAATGAAATCGCCAACTGCTGCGCCAACTAGATTTAAGCTAAATCGATTGCCAGCTTCATGGTCGGCTGAAGATTCTTCTGGAACAGTTGATTCAGCGAGCGATTCCTCGGCGATTTCTTCAGTTGATTCTGTAGCAGTAATTTCAGCCGGAGGCTCTTCTAATTCCGGTTCATTTATAGAGCTGGTGGCTATCTCCGAAGACTGGCTGTCTGAACTGGAGCCGCTGCTAGAGCTTCCTCCGCTACCAGCAGATCTCGCAGAAGAGCTGTCAGCAGATTCATTAGCAGAACCGCTGGAGCCGCCAATTTCGTTTATCTGTAAACTAATCATTGCGTTAATGCTGGTAATTCCATCGGCAGCCGTCAAAGTAACCGTATAATTCTTTTTAGCATCATAACTATGAGCAACACTTGGTCCAGAAACGATCTGGCCATCGCCAAAATTCCAAGAATACGCTACAGCCTGGCCGTCCGGATCTTCAGCCGACCCGGAAAAGGCAATTGATTCGCCTTCGGCAAAAGAAGAGCCATTGCTGGGAGCAGTTATAACCAACGCCTGCGGCGCCCGATTTTCAATTGCCACAGAAGCCGCAGAAGACTCAGCCGCGTTGTAAGCTAAATCCTGCGCGTATATCTGAAAGAAATGATTTCCTGGAATAACTGTGGTATTTATTCGGTAAACAAATTGGCTGTTGTTTTCAGCGGATAAACTATAATTAGTTAATTGCCCGCTATGCGGCGAACTAACCCAGACCGATTTTAAATTAAGGTCAGTTACTCTAGCCCTAAATTCAATCGTAGAGTTAGTTGATAAAGATCCAGAAGTAACACCGACATTAGTTATGGCTGGAACTGTTCTGTCAATAATTATTGTCCTAAATTCAGTGCCGTTGCTATTTCCAAAGTTATCAATAACCACAGCCCTAATTTGCCATCTGCCTTCTTCCAATAATGAAGTATTTAGATAAGCTAGCCAGTTCTGCTCAGAAGAATTAGAAGACTGATTAGCAGAAGACTGATTAGCTGCTATCCCAGCTAAACTAACCGAATTGTTGCCTTTAGCAACGGTAAAATTAACTGAAGTTATTTCCTCATCATCGTTGGCTGTTACGTTAATTACTATTATTCCCCCGCGGACATAGCTGTCGGCAAAATTAAATCTTACCGAAGGGAAAGCAGATTCTAAAGTAAAAAACCTTTCTCCGCTGGCGGTGATGATTCCGCCAAAATCAATAAGATAAATTTGGTAGGGCCGCCGGCCGGCGCTGATGTTGGTGAGATTTAAAAAATAAGCCGTGGAATTATTTGAGGCCATAGTAAGATTAACGCCATTAACTTCCGCCAAGGCCTGAGCCACAGCCCGGTCCGCGTGAACTTCCAGCTTCAGATAAGGCTGGCGAAGGGAAAAATTATTCTCCGGAGAAATGCTTGCCATCTCTGGCTTAATAGCTAAATACAGATCCAAACGAGGGAAAACCAGGCTGTTTCGGGCATCGGTAATATTAACCCCTTTTTTTAACCTTAACTCCACTTCAGCCGAAGACAAGGAATAATTATAGAATTGGGAAAAATATTGCTTTATTAAAACCATAGCTCCAGAAACATGAGGAGCGGCCATGGAAGTTCCCGTACGCGGAACAAAATTTCCAGCAGCAGAAGCTGATTTTATCGCCGACCCGGGAGCTAGAACATCTAAAATAGCGCCGCTGTTAGAATAAGCTGGAATAACATCGCTGACCGTAGTCGAACCGACAGAGACGACTTTTGAAGCGCAGGCCGGAGAACTTATTCCCGTAGAATACCCATTGTTGCCGGAGGCCACGCTAACTAGCAGTCCAGCATCTACAGCTTGGTTAACGGCTATCCCTAAGCTGCTGCTGTCGCAAGAGGCATTGTTCAGGCTGCCATCGCCCAAGCTTAAAGAAATTACTGAAATAGACAAGTTTACTGCATGGGTAATGCACCAATCAATTCCAGCGATAACTACCGCTTCCGTGGTTCCGCTGGAACTGCCGGGAAAAACCTTAACCGCCGCAAGATTAGCGCCAGGAGCAACACCTTTATATATTGTATCATTAGAAGCAACAATCCCGGCAATATGGGTGCCATGGCCATTTAAATCCAGAGGATCGGAGGTATTATCAGCTACATTATACCCGCCGACAACCCGGCATCCTCCCGCGAGGAATTGCTGGTAAGTACAGCCGCCAAAAGCGCTATGGCTATAGTCAATCCCCGTATCTACGATACAGACTGTCTGGCCTGTCCCGGTAATCGTCTGATTTAAAGGCAAGTTATGGAGTTGCCGAGCATTGACCAAAGGCACGGAATTATCTAGAAATAAAACAACGGGCTTATCGGCTTTAATTCCCACCACGCGGTAATCTTCCCGCAATTTATCTAACCCGTCTTTAGTAATTGAACCAGAAAAAGCATTAATGGTTGTATATTGGTGAACTAACTCAAATTCTTGCTGCTCGATTCCCAACAATCCCTTCTGATCTTCCAATGCCAGACTATTCAAAACCTGCTTTTGAGCTGCAGCAATAACCTGTTGCTCTTCTTTAGGATTAGCCGTAATCCGCTCCCGCAAAACAACGATAACTTCTGCCTGCCCATTTTCCTCCAATTCCTGAAGCACGGCTGAGTCAACAGGAACTTCAGAAGCGCCTACCAAGGCTCCAGTTATGCCGCCTTGAGTAACCAGGAAATAACCCCCAATGAGCAGGATGATGATTAAAATAACTACCTCTTTGGTCGGCCGATGATGTTTTCTGATCATGGTTCTCCTTGTGGTTCTGGATTTTTTCATGGAACTTTTTTTTACCATTTATACATCCTTTTTATACCTCATTTATATGTCATTTATATTATATAATAGATAGATGGTTCTGCCGAAGGAAAACCGAACCAATGCCCTCCCCAATATTAAAAAAAAATTTAGAGATCACGGAAGTTAAAGAGCTGAATAACCCAGGCCGCAACTCATACCTGGCGTAAGAAATTTTTTTTAATTGATACTTTTCTTTAAGATATTTCTCTAAATCCGTTTTATCGCCCAAAGCATCAATTAGGCCCAGCTCCTTAGCTTCCACCCCCAGAAAAAATTCGCCGGTAGCTATCTTTCTTACTTCCGCCTGAGTTAATCGGCGATTCTCAGAAACTTCTTCAATAAAAAAATCGTGAATCTTGCCTAACTTTGCTTGGAAAATAGTTCTTTCTTCCAAAGTCATTTTTCTAAACGGCGTTCCCAAATCTTTTTTATCACCGGCAATTAACCGTTCATAGCCAACGCCATATTTATCCATCAGCCCGCTAAATTCCAGGTATGAGGACAGAACTCCGATGCTGCCGGTGATGGACATCCGGTTAGCCATAATAAATTCCGTGGCTGAAGCAATCCAATACCCGCCCGAAGCGCCCACTTCCCGGATTAAGGAAACCACTGGTTTGGTTGTTTTTTTGATTGCCGCAGCGATTTCATCGGAAGCTACCGCTGAACCTCCCGGCGAATTTATTTCCAGTAAAATTACTTCCACTAAAGGGTTTTTATCGGCTTCTTCAATAAACTGAATTATCGTTGAAGAAGAAACTGTAGCTTCTCCCAACAATCCAGAATTATCCGAACCGACAATCGTTCCTTCAATAGGAATCAAGGCTACATTTCCAGCCTTAGGGCTAGGGAAAGAGCTAAAACTAAGCGGTAAAATAACCCCTGAAATAATTACTACTGCAGCAATGGTCAAAATAATAGATTTAAACCTACTATTAACCTCTCCAAGCCTCTTTTTCATACAATGTTGAGAAAAGAAAATAGGTTTATAAAGTTAGTGGTGATGTCTGCGGCGTTGCATAATTCATTTTTAATCTAGATTTTATTTATGCAACACGGCAGGTGATGTCAAGTTAGCGGCTGGGCTGCAGAGCCGACGTTTGGTCAATAAGATCATCAATTTCGTTAATAAATACTTCCATTTCTAAGGTTTGCTTCTCCAGCGCCCGATCTAGCTCCTGCAATGCCTGCAGTTCTTGGCCTAACACCTGTTCCAACTGGTTGTGAAAAATGAATCCCAGTAGTTTCCCCATAAATTTTTGAGAGGAATCATTTTCACTAACCCAGCGAGAATAAACTTCTTTTTCCATTCTTAACTGAGCTATAAACTGCTCTTGGACCTCCTCAAAAGAACCTTGGAATTCTTGTTTATAGTAAAAAGCCTCTAGTTTTGCCAACTCTTGCCCTTCTTTTTCAGTAATCTGATCGTAATCAACATCCTTATTCACTTTACTTAATAATTGCCTCTGTTCATCTGTTAACAAAGCATATTTTTGCAGTTCATCTAATTCTCCTAAATTAGACTCCCGCTCAAGAATAACCCGTTGCCGGTCAGTTTTTAAATTAATGTCTAGTTCCTTTTTAATAGATCTAACCAAGTCCTTGGTAAAAAATAAGTCCTTGGCAACAAATGAAAGCCCTTTTTCTTTCTTGGCTAGAGCCAGAAATTTCTGCCTCATCGCTTCAAAATAAGCTTCATCGGTGGTTAGTTCGGCTTCTTTTCCTTTCAGCTCTTTCTGCAATTTAACATCGGCAGCGATCATCCTCCGGACATCCGCCCAAGTTAAATGAGATTTTTTGGCCTGCGCTTGCTCTAGTTTAACGACCTGTTCGACTTTAATTAGTTCTGTCATTACTTTTGCCTGCTCGGTCTTAAGATCGGTTACAGCAGCCATAGCTATAGCTGCCAGCACTGCGCCGGCAGCCAGGCGTCTTCTAAGTTTTTTAAAAGCAATAACCATGAGGATTATAATTAACTAAAGAAGTATATTTAAATTTATATTTATTTTTGAATTGTAAGAAAGCAGACCTAATTGTAAGAAAGCAGACCTAATTGTAAGAAAGCAGACCTAATCTGCGCAACACATAATACGTGCAACAAATAGGCCCTGTAGAAA
>Ga0209541_10017041_pt1 | contig 10684 bp, 19 predicted proteins | sample RifCSPlowO2_01_FD_184027 | JGI IMG/M metagenome (GOLD analysis project Ga0209541, IMG submission 184027) | Groundwater microbial communities from Rifle, Colorado - Rifle CSP2_plank lowO2_0.1 (SPAdes) (version 2) | ecosystem: Environmental > Aquatic > Deep subsurface > Groundwater | place... | reverse complement strand
GCATTATCGAAGTGTTGGTGCAGAAGTAATATGTGGCGACCAAAATCTGACGATACCTGAAAATGTGGGGCTAGAAGTATTACTCATCGGCGAACAAATATTCTATCCAAATAATAGAAGAGACGAAATCATAAGAAGAAAGATAAGTAGAAGAAGTCCGCATATAGTAATAGTTGGAAATGGTCATTCTGATGAAATAAAAGAACATTTCCCTAATACATATTACACAGTGCTCCAACCAAAAGGGGGATACGAAGCATCATGGAGCCATCATGGTAGCCCTCACGTATGGCACGACCCAGATGAAGTTATTACATTACAATCACAGAAACTGAAGGAAGCTTAAAAATGCCAGAAGAAAAATATTGCATAAAATTTGAATCAGCAAGGGTTTGGCATGTAACAGAAACAACCCCTTATTTAGGGCCTGAAGCTATTTACGTTGTAGTAAATCAATCACCCCCTAAAGGTTCTGAAAGTTATAGTAAACCCAGGACTCTTGCGGATGTTAGGGACTACCTGATGGAGAGAAGAAGGACTGTTTTTTCAAACACAGCCCAACGCTGCCTCGGTGTATCTCTTGAAGGAACAACAGAAAAAATAGAATTTGAACCAATAACCATCAGATAGAATCTTCATCAATCCTATACTCATAAACTCTCGGTCTTTTATCAATCTTCGTAATCAACAAGGCTCATCAAATCCCTGGTTTTCCAAATCTTCACTTTATTTTGCCTTTGAAAATGCTTATCCTCAGACCAGATGCCTGATTTTGTTGCAAGCGCCGCTGCAATAAATATTGTATCATCCTTATCAATCTTATCCATAATCTTTTTTGCCTCTTTCATCTTAGTTTCCACAAGTTCATCAGGAAGCAATATTAATTTTTCATTTAGCTTTTCAATAATAACCCCAAATTGCGAAGGGGTAATGCGAGCCTTCTGAAGGATTTCCGTCCGGTACCTCTGGACTTCTTCCTCGCTCATAGGGATGGTAAACAACTCAAAATTCCCGTGAAAAATGATCTTTCTTGTGAAAGAATCTTTAATCAGTGCGGCAATAATCCTATTGGTATTCACCACAAGATTCATGACGAAAACCTTTTCCTAATTTCGTGCTTGATTTTATGCCCTATTCTTTCCGCATCAGCTTCTGTGAATGCGCTTTTTTCAAGCAAACTGTCAATAAAATGTAATTCTTTGATTTTCTTTTCAAACGCCTGTCTGGCTAAATCACTCCATTTAATTTCAGTATGATTAAGCATTTCTTTATGCAATTCAACAGGTATTGAAAGGGTCATGTTCGGCATTTTGCATCACAAGAAAATTATGTGTTAACACATATATAAGGTTTTCGCCTTTCTATTTTCTTTTATTAGGATTCCTACAAACATTATCCCTTGTCATCAGCCATATTGAGAGCAGCAATAATCCAGCTGAGCCAGCAAGAATCTCTACCCCAAAGAAAGGCAGGCTGCTTAAGCTTGCAGTAATTCCAAATAATCCAACAATCACTGGAAACAACCCCACAAAACAACTCGGGCATGCCCCACCCAAGAGTCCAAAAAATGCTCCCAGTGCAGCAAACCCTGAAGATTTCTGAACGCTTTTCAAAGCTCTTACTTTTATAATCACCAAGTTCAAAGTCAACGCAGTCAATCCAGCAACAGCAAGGGTAAAAAGAAGATAAGGAATGATAATCTTCAGATTGCTTTGCAGCAAGGTTGGCAGGGTAACATACACCTCATTAATCCAGAAATTCAATCCAAGATACACAAAGAAAAAAAGAAAAAAGAGCAGAAGATACTTTCCCCGGAAGGCTTCTTTTAATTTCTCTTTCCTGCTCATTTTTCATCATGGTTGCCGAGGGTTCACCTGTGGTTGCACAGAGTTCGTTTTTGGTGAAGCTTTTTGCCAAAAAGGTTCGTTGATAAGGGCATCGCTGGTGCCCTTATTGCTCGACCTCAATCAACAGCTTATTCCTCCCCACCTTGGAGATGAGCACTTCTTCATTCCCTTTCAGATGCATGCTCTTCTCGATATCTGTCGGAATTCTTAGCATCGTTCCCCGAGCACTCTGGCTTAATTTCCTTGAAAGTTTTAATGGCTCACCCCAAATCCCCAATCTTCTTGCTATCTCAATAGTTTTTTGACTTTCCTTTTCTGAAAGAAACTCCTCATTGCAGTTGCTGCATCGCTCTCCTTTTTCTATGAAAAAATGCCCTTCTATTTCAGAAACAATATCTGTAACGGGCAAAAGCTCTCTTTTCTCGCATACAGGACAAATTTTTAGTTTCATGCTATCTTCCCTCCGAAGCTGATATGATGAAAAGGGTATCAAATTCCTGATAGTGCACAAAAATAATCTTCTTTGAACCCTTTTTATCTCTTACATGGGCTTCATACTTTCTTTTCCCAACCTTGTCTGTTTTATAAGCGGAGCGTATTGCTTCTCGTAAATCAGGCATATCCCAGTTCCATCGTTTCATATACTGGTTACGGAAATGCTTGCTCACATCAATTTCGCAGGTATCAATATTCCAGTTCACCACGGAAATACCACCATATTATATGGTGATAATCACTATATAAATCTGCCGTTTTCTCTGGGGGATGACTCATCTTGCTCGGAGGTGTGCTCATTTCTGTAACTCAGCATCAATCGCAGCCTTGAAGTTTGCAAACGGCTGCGCCCCACTCAAGCTGCTTTTCCCGATGACAAAGTGAGGCGTTCCCTGCACTCCAGCATTGTCCCCATCAGCAGTATCTTTCCTGACTTCCTCTGCATATTTTCCAGAATCCAGGCAGCTGTCAAACTTACCAGTATCCAACTTCAAACCAACAGCATACTGCTTCAAGCTAACAACATCAATCGCTTGCTGATTTTCGAATATTTTATCATGGTATTCCCAAAACTTGCCTTGGTCATCTGCACACTCAGCAGCTTCAGCAGCCTTTTGGGCTTGAGGATGTATAGCATTCAAGGGATAATCTCTGTATACAAATCTCACCTTTCCTGTATCAATATATTCTTTCTTCAGCTGGTCAAACGTCTGCTCTCGAAATCTCTTGCAGAAAGGGCATTGGAAATCAGAGAATTCAACAATCACCAATTTTGCACCCTTATTGCCAAGCACAGGGTCATCATCCGCAAGTTCAGCAGCATTTACTAATGCAATTCCTGTGGGAACTCCAGAAGGCGCAACAGCAAGATTGGGCGGTGCCACACTCGGCGGACTGGGCACATAACCGCTTCCACCGCCTCCAGAACCTCCGCCCCCAGCAACAAGCCCATTAAACCCGCCAGTAAATATAGCTGCAAGAAATAAAATCGCGAATAAAGCAGTTCCAAACTGCCATAAAGTTTCTTTCTTAAAGGTTATCGTCTCTTTATCATGACTCATGCTCATCATCCTCCATTTATCAATCATTATCCATCGTTGATGAAGCAGAGATGATACGGCTTTATATAATCTTTATGCTCTGAACGCAAACCCAAAGAAAGCCTATAAACTGCGAATTCGGGCAGCTTATCGTTCATAACACTATTTTGAATACACCGCCAGGGTCTTTCCTTTACTGCTCCTCGCCACGAGCCCTTTCTTTTCTAAACCCTGTAGAACGTAGCTTAATTTCGCTTTCGACATTCCTGCTTTAATTAACAGCGTATTCTGTGTAATGCCCTCCTGCTCCCTCACTACCTGCAACACTTTCTTCTCATGCTCATCAAGCCCTCGAGCAATTAAAGCAAACTCCTCCTCAGAATTCCTCTTCTTATCATCCTGCTTAAGCCTTTTCATCAACAATTCCTCTCCCCGGGCAAAAAACACCAGATAAAAACTCAGGGCAAAAACAAAACCAACCACCCCAAAAGCAAGATGCGTGATGTTTAAGTTAGACTCAATCTTCACACATCCCTCATTAGTATAGCATCCTAAAGCCTCAGCCTCCCGCGTCAGGCTCGAAATAAACTGCAGAATAATCAACGCAATCAGAATGCTCAACACAAGAAAAATAATTCCCAGTTTCCTGTTTTGCATGGTTCTGTCATGCGATGAGGGTATAAAAAAGTATCTTTCGACTTTGAATTTTCAGATAACAAAAGAAAACAACTCTTCATTGATATAGTTAACCTAAAAAACATCAAGCACTCTTAGCATTGAGAGCATGGTAACGTTCAGCAGCATCGCTCATAATTTTAGCCCCCCAAGAATCCCCCGTATCTTTTCCAATCGCACTCCTCTCAGAATAGATTCTCCAAGGTTCAAGTTTTCCAGGAAGAACTAAAAGCTTTCTCTCCCCTTCCTCGAAAAGATGCTCAACAGGAACTTCAAAGGATTTATAGCAGAGGACATTTAAGGGTTTTCCTTCAAACTCCTTATCCTCCTCCGATTGAAAATCCCCCTCAAACTTGAAAGAGCCCAAAGAACCCTTCTTAACGAGAAGCAACCTTCCATCTTCAGCAACCAATCTCCCCTGTTGCCCATCAATCTCAACCCAGTATCCAAGATGTCCATCGAGAATCTCGGCTCTCTCATTATCAGCCCGGGCAAAAACAAGCATCTCTGAATATCGTTGCCAGATACTCGGTCCATCAATTTCAGGCCATTGCTTTCGTTTTAATGCATAGGTATTTCCCCTTCCTGTATTATCCCTCCCTCCTTCCCGTCTTTCCTTCACAACAGCAACCTCGGGAAAGCGGACGACAAAGTCTTCATGGGCATCAAACAGATTAATCGGCTGAAAATAAGAAACATACACATCATTATGTGCAACAAGCTCAGCAAGAATTTGTCTGGTTACAGGTTCTTCGCGTAATGCTCCAACCAATCTCTTCTCAGCCTCATTGAGCTTTCTCCCCTGCAATCTCTGTACTCTATAATCATCCACATTCATGAAAAGAGCGAAGTGAGAAAAACTTAAAAGCTTATCGTAAACAAAGAATAAATCTTATTTCTTCTCTATCCTTGTCATCTCCCCATCAAATTTGGCTTTAAACAAATCCAAAGCCTTACCTCTTCCAAGGATAGGGGTGATATCCTCAGCATCTGCAATAAAAACAGGGGCAACAAATTCTTTCTCTCCAATCTTTATTTTCAATTCATGAATATATCCATATAAGTAAGTATTAGGGACGACCCCTCTTATTTTCTTATACATCCCATGAGTAATATCTTCAACAAGCAATTCCCCCATAAATCTAGGCAATAGGCATATATCTGCTCCAGTGTCAGCAAGAACTTTTTCAAAACTAATCCACTCGCCCGACCTTAAAGAATAAATCTCTATTTCAACAAAGGGTCTTTTGATAATACCAAACAAAGAGCTTTCTCCTTCTCTATATTTAAAAGAAGGCAATCAAAATCCCCTCCTTTAAATTCCAGCCAATAGAAACTTTTTTCCCTGGATTCTTTTTAACAATTTCTTCATACTTTCCTCTTGGATTCAGTCCACTCCACACAACTCTCCCGTTTACATAAATCTGATATTCATAATCGGGAGATTCTTTCCTCTCTAGAACTCGCTTTATTTCCTTTTTCATAGGGCGTTAGTATTCTCTTCTTTTATATAGATTTCGGAGAGGAATAAAAAGAACCATAAAAAGAAAAAAATAAAAGAAAAAGGGCAATGCCCTAATGCTTCAAAGATTGCCTGACTTCTCGAATGATGTTCTTACCATCATCCTTCAAAGCCCCACCTAAGCCAATGCCCATAGCAATCGCTAATCCAACTGCAACAGCTCCAACAATCAGCAATACAAGATTCTCAAGTATCCTGACATTCACGCCAATCTGCTGCAAAGACATAATCACAATCAGCACAATCAGCACCACCTTCACAATCTTGGAGACGAATTCAACTCCCCTCAGTTCAGTGTGCTCCTCAATCTTCCTGCAGATGAAGTGTGTAACCGCTAATCCGAAAATCACAATCAATGCAGCCACGATCACATTCGGCAGCCACAACACAAACCTATCAAGATACAAGGACAATGTTCCAAGATTCAGCAAATCAACACCTGCTTGCAAGAAGATTAAGAAAACATACCATTTAGTCACTTCTCCCAACACACCAGAAACCTGAGTATGCCCCACAGCTCCAGAGAATTTGCTCTTCGCCATATGCTTATCAATTCCGGTCTTCTCAAGCAATCGCTTGACTGCCCATCCAATCCCTAAGGCCACAAAGTAACCAATAATCAGGATGATAATCGCAGCAACAATCCCGGGAAGAACATCAATAAAGCTATTCCATAAACGAAATAATGGATTGAGAATTAAAACACCTGTTGCACTTAATGCATCAACAGCCATCACACAACACCTCCTTTTTTCATCACAAAACTCATTTTGTATCGCTATCAATCCAAAGTCGTTGTTGCTTTATATAGCTTTCGATTTATAGTTTTAACTTTAAAGGAGAAACAAAAAACTAAGAAAAACTATCTCTCCTTAAGCAAGGAGCTCAAAAATCATCTTCTGAATCAAAGCAAATTTTTTAACAGAAATTTTCCCGATTTTTAATTTAACAAGCTTTTTCTCAACACTAAAAATCTTATCGACCTTAACTTTACTCTCTCTAATAAGCTCACCTTTTTCTAAGTCCTGAGAAGTGATCAGGAAAGCATACTCCCGAATCTCAAGATTGGTTGTTAAGGGCACAGCCAGAACATCTCCAGAATTCTGATTGTAAGCTGTATTTGAAACAATAATTGCGGGTCGGATTTTTTTGTGTTCAAGATCAGAAAATGGAAACTCCACTAGAATAATATCTCTTTGCTCCATCATGCTCACTTCTTCTTTTTTTAAAAAAGGATATTAGTTATCGGGCATTTATGCCCTTTTTTAAGATATTAAAAGACACATTAAATGCCACGAAATTTGTGTCTTTTACTATTTTCATAATAAGCATCCCAAATATCATCCCCAGGATGCTCCCATAATTTCTTTAAAGAAAGCTCTGAGATTTTCAATAAGTCCTTAAAATCGTCTTCAATTTTCTTCTCAAAATTTTTCGTCCTTTCAAGCATAATACTCTTGCCTTTCTGTACAAGCAATAAACTATCCCCCACTTCAATCCCTGCAGATTCCCGAACATCTTTAGGCAAGGCAATCTGCCCTTTTTCACTTACTTTAATGGTTTTAATCAATGTTTCCATAGAAGAGTAAGAATTTTCTTACTTATATAGCTTTCGATTTATAGTTTTAACTTTAAAGGAGAAACAAAATCGGTATTTCATTATTTGCCTGCATCTTTCTCAGAAAGAACCTTCTCAAGGGATTTGCTTTGGTTGCTTTGCTCCAAAGATTGATAGAGTGATTGCAAAACTCCATTGAATTTGCTCATCTCCTGCTCTACCTGCTCTCCTTTCGCAACAAGCATGCTGTTGATGAATTTTTTGAAATGCTTCTCTGCAACAATCCCAAAAAACGCAGTAGAACTATTATTTCCATAAAATGTTACTCTTCCATCGGGAGTTGTAATGCGTAGAGCATCATATTCAATAGCCCTACCATCACCCCTTCCTGTTAATGTCCTGTTAGAAAGGCCATCCTTTAATTCCAGTTTATCTCCTTCTGCAGTAACAAGTTGAAAATAGGTATAATGTCTTTTAGATTCACTTCCATCTTCCCCCCACCTGCACAGCACCTGGCTGCCTTGATAGGAAAATCGCTGCTCTCCAAAAGATTTTACATGATTCCGAAAATATCCAGGAAAAGCTGCTACTTCAAGTGGAGGAGCTGACTTTTCAAATGCAGTCCCGACATTTTTGGTTAAAGAACTTGCTGCATTTCCAATATAGGCAAAAGGCGCACTTACCCATCTCCCGATGTCAGAAGCATTCCTATGGAGAGTCACTCCACCCACAAGGATACCAATACCAACTCCAAAAGCAACTACCCCTCGTGAGAGTGGAGTTCTCTTGCTTCCTTCTACATTCTTGGGTTCTGGAATAATCACCTCGCTTATGGGAACACTTCTTCGTTTCTTTATCATGACCTCAAGAGGTGAGAAAAGCTTATATTCTTTTCCAAATCCCAAGAATTTCTAACGTCTTCTCCAGCCCACAACAAACCGCAACATTTAAATATTTAAACAGCATTACGTTTTTTAACATCTTAGCAACGGAGCATCACAAGAGCATGGTAAGTATCACCTTGTCAATTCCAGAAGAAATAAAGCACAAAATGGAAGAATTTCCAGAAATGAATTGGTCTGGATTTATTAGAAAAACCATCATAGAAAAAACTCAGGAGCTTTCCTGGAAAGAGCAGATGCTCACAAAATTAAAAAATGAACAGCCAAGACAGGAATGGGCAGTACGCTTGCAAAGGGCATCACGAGCATCACGAGTAAAACAGCTCAGAAGCAAAGGCCTGGTATAGATGCTGCTTGTGGTTGATACCAATGTTTTATTTACTTCTTTCTGGAAAAACTCAATTTTTCATGCATTGCTGAAAACAAAGCAATTCACCTTAACAGCCCCCGTTTATGCTCTTGAAGAACTCAGCAAGTATCGAGAGGAAATAAAAGCCAGAGCCAAAATCTCGGAGGCAGAGTTTAAATGCAATCTGGAAAGGCTGAAAGAAAGTATCACCTTTATTGAAGAAAAAGAGTATCTCCCTTATTTTTCTGAAGTGAAAAAAAGCATTATCGGCTTCGCAGAACGAGAGCGGGAAGAAATGCTTCTGGACATTGATTTTCTCGCATTAGCATTAACGAAAAACTGCCCACTCTGGTCAAATGATAAAGCATTAAAACGCTTAAGTTCCATGAGGAATTTGGCGTGCTCAAGAACAGGGTTCTTGACAAAACAGAAAGCCATTATTATTTTAACCACAGAAGATGTCATTAAACTCATAGGATAATGGGAAAAGAGCTCAAGAAGCACGGGATTTATCCAACAACCTTCTTCCCAGGCAGCGGTCTTTTAATCGTAATGGGCAGGACAAAAAGTGTGTAACACGGAGTTATCCAGAAACCAATATTTGTTTGTACTTCTTTCTGATAGCATAAAGCTTTCTCTCTATTTCAGCCTTGGGAAGCTTTGAGAGTTTTTCTCTAATTCTATGAATTTCTCTTAATGGTCTTGGCTCAATTTTCATATGCTATAAGATTATACTTCCTCAGGGGTACAGATGTGTGGTGTTTTATATTTAAACCTTTTGTTGACCTCCTCAACAGACAACATGGTTTTCAATTTTACAATATGTGTCAGGTTCCAGCTTACAATGACATCCATATTGTGTATGGTTGCAATAGCAATATGTAAGAGATCATTATAGTATCTCTCTGGGAATTTTAATCTTTTTCCATAAGCTCGAGCCAACTCTTCTACACTATTATTTTTCCCCAACACCTTTAAACCATACGTACTGATGATAGACAATAATTGTTTTTGCTTTTTCTGCGTAGCGTTTTCAACCTCTAAGACGTAGATGTCTGAGATAAAACATTCATGTTTTGGGACGATCCTTTTGAAGAATCCTCTTGTGATATCCTGTCTTTCACCTGTATCTTGCGAAGTGAAGAGAAAATTCGGGACAGAGGTTTCTATATAGATTTTCATATGCTCATTCAAGAATTCATGCTTTATATAGATTATCCATCTGGCTGCTTACTCTGTAGATCTCTTCACCACAAGACATTACAGAAGAGTTTTTGAGAAATAAAAACCAACGAAGCTCTTTGAATGAAAAATAAAAAAATCATCTCTTAAAATAATAAGGTTCCTTCCCTAACCTGATAAACCCTCCCTGCTTCCCGCGAAATCCATCAACATCCCAGCTAAACCAAACTCTATCTTGATTATATGGTTTTTCTCCAAACGCATCTTGGAAATCAGCAATCTCAACCCTAAATCCTCTCGGATATAATTGCATAGGACCATTTCCAGTAACGCACACAAGATCAATATCACGAATCATTCTTCTTTCTTTCATATGTTCAGTAAGCGCAGGATAGCAAGTGGGTCCTGTAGGCATCTCTGCAAGCTGCTTAAGACTTTCCTTTCCTGAACTCCCTTTTTGTTGGGCAAACCCTGAAAGACAACCCATAAGAACCGCTTTAAAATAAGGAACAACCTTATCCTGGCCAACCCAAACTCCAGGGGTTCTATAAGCAGTTACATGGTGAAATAAGCGTCTTCCCTCATTACTAATAATCATCCTGTCAGGAACAAGATACTCTTCCAGTCTTTCAGCAACACCCAGAATATAATCTCCAAGATTTCCTCTTTTTCTCTCGCAAAAATCTGCAGCCCGAGTAAGAATACCCCCCAAATCACAAACAGCTTCCGCCATATTTTTCCCTCTTCCAGAACCAAAGACCCCTGCATCATGAAAGTCCATAAACTCATCAGCATAAGCGTGATACGCATCAGGATAGTTACTTTCAACCCCCTGATTTCTCTTTACAAAAATATGAATCGGCATAGCAACACGATAACCACTTGAAGCAGGCACAGCAGCAATATTCATATCCCCGGCTTTCTTTAATGTTCTTAAGGTTCTGCTTAATCTTTTTCCCATAAAAACCCCAAGAGAGTAAAGATTAAAAACCTTTCGTATTATAACTACTTTATAATTAATAACAAAAAAGAAAGATAAAAATTCCCACCTCTTGAGCACGCAGGAGAAATTTAGCTTGCTACCTTCTTCCCAGGCAGCGGTCTTTTAATCGTA
>Ga0209541_10017036_pt1 | contig 10687 bp, 7 predicted proteins | sample RifCSPlowO2_01_FD_184027 | JGI IMG/M metagenome (GOLD analysis project Ga0209541, IMG submission 184027) | Groundwater microbial communities from Rifle, Colorado - Rifle CSP2_plank lowO2_0.1 (SPAdes) (version 2) | ecosystem: Environmental > Aquatic > Deep subsurface > Groundwater | place: Rifle... | reverse complement strand
TTTTAATTGTCATGTTAAATATTCGTGACTTTAGCTTGTATACAAGCCACCATACAGTCAAATCAGCCTCCCAAAAGTTTCTTTAACTCCTATTTTCGAGAGCCTCTCGGTCGCTATTTCAATGCACAACAAAAGGTGGGTTTTGAGTTCTTTCGCAACACCAGCCTTTCCAAGTTCTTGCTGGGAACGAAGGACGCGAACCGCATTCGCCCACTTTTGATCGAGATGTTGAGGGATGATATCTCCCACCCAATCAGCAGGTCCGAATCCTCCTCCCGCGTTGAGCCACAACCCCTCTTTCTCCGTAGCGATATAGTTTTTAAGCTTACCCTCGCCGTGAAATTTTGCGTAACTTTCAAGTCTGCGGACATCCAAATCGGGGCCAATGCGTTGAAAAGCCTGCACGATGGCATCCAAATTCTGGAGCATGCCCCGCTCATTCGGAGATGGGTGATCGAAATTAGTAACAGCCACCTGTGTTTCAATCGATTTCAAAAGTATCTTGAACGGTTCGCTTGTTCCATTTTCTCCCGGTGCCAGCGGTTTTATCGACTGTGCATAGCGCAAGAAAGCATCTACGTCAGTGACTTTCATTGATATCGGTCCAGATGGAAGTCCATGCCGCAGACCCTCACTCGCCTCATGTGCGAGACTGAGGCCAAAACGATTCAAGATCCGGCCATGTTTCGTTTGAAGTTCCGCAAGTCCACCCCGTGCATCTTGCGCGGATTCAATAGCTACTTCCGCACCCGCTTTACCCATATCTGGCATTTCACCTTCTTCGATGCTCGCGTTTAAGAATTTGTCCAACACTTTCTCTAGATTTGCTCCAAACCCATGATTTTTGTTGTGTTCATGTAGGTCTGCAATTAGGCTGGAAAATGCCTCTACCGAATCTTTGCGAAAGTCAGCAAGATTAGCTACCCGATTCTGACTATCCATCCACGAAGCATAACACCGCGAGTCCTCGTCGACGGGCTTTTCGTTTGTTACGATGGTGCGAATGGCTGAAAATCCCTCCTCCGCTCAAGCTCCGGACGGGCAAGCAGGAAAAAAGTCCGAGGTTGCGCTACGAGAAGAGCAAACTCTCGCGTTTTGGAAAGAACGCGATATTTTCAAGAAATCCCTTGAAAAACCTGCCTCGAATGGCGAGTACGTTTTCTACGACGGCCCGCCGTTTGCCACAGGACTGCCGCACTACGGGCACATCGTCGCGTCGGTCATTAAGGATGCCGTGCCGCGCTTTTGGACTATGCGCGGCTACCACGTGCCGAGGCGTTGGGGATGGGATTGCCACGGACTACCGATAGAGAACATCGTCGAGAAGGAGCTTGGCTTCAAACACAAGAAGGAGATACATGAATATGGCGTTGCCAAATTCAATGAGTACTGCAGGAACCGCGTGCTCACGTACGCGCACGAATGGGAAAAAATAATCCCGCGCATCGGCCGCTGGGCCGATATGGAGAACGCCTACCGCACGATGGACAAGCCGTTCATGGAATCGGTGTGGTGGGTTTTCAAGGAGCTTTGGGACAAGGGCTTGGTATACGAAGACTATCGCTCGATGCATATCTGTCCGCGTTGTGAGACGACGCTTAGCCAGCAGGAAGTCGCGGAAGGGTACAAGGATGTGAAGGATATCGCCGTGACGGTAAAAATGGAACTCGTCGATGAGCCGGGAACGTATTTTCTCGCGTGGACGACAACACCGTGGACTCTGCCGGGGAACGTTGCACTCGCAGTGGGCCCCAATATCACGTACGTGAAAGTGGAAACCGAGGATGGCACGTATTGGGTAGCGAAGGAGCGTGCATCAGCAGTCGTCCCGAACGCCGAAGTGCTTGAAGAGAAAAGGGGAAGCGAACTTGTCGGGAAAAAATACAAACCACTTTTTGATTACTATGCGGGCGACGTGTCTCTTAAGAATCGGGAGAACGGGTGGAAAGTATACGCGGCGGATTTCATTACGGCAGAGGATGGAACAGGAATTGCGCACGAAGCGCCGGCCTTTGGCGCCGACGATTGGGAACTCCTAAAAAAAGAAAATTTGCCGTTCGTCCAGCACGTGAGTATGGACGGCACGTTCAAGTCGGAAGTAAAAGATTTTGCGGGTCTGCAGGTCAAACCTATCGATGACCCCCCGGCGACCGATGTCGAAGTCCTCAAGTATCTCGCGCGCAATGGCTTGCTGTTCAGCAAAGAAAAAGTCGAGCATGCGTATCCCCACTGCTGGCGGTGCGACACTCCACTTTTGAACTATGCGACGTCTTCGTGGTTCGCTTCTGTCACAAAAATAAAAGACAACTTGCTCAAGAACGGAAAAGCGATCAACTGGTCTCCCGAACACATAAAAGAGGGAAGGTTCGGCAAATGGCTCGAGGGAGCACGCGATTGGTCTATAAGCCGTCAGCGTTTCTGGGCGAGCGTTATCCCTGTGTGGGTATGCAATACATGCAAAAAACAGCGCGTATTCGGCAGTGCGGCCGAGCTTGAAGAGGCGAGCGGCAAGCGAATAAGCGACCTGCACAAGCACGTCGTCGATGCAATAACGGTGCCTTGCGTGTGCGGGCAGACGATGAAAAGGGTTCCAGACGTACTCGACACATGGTTCGATTCCGGCTCGATGCCGTACGGCGAGCGACACTATCCGTTCCAAAATAAGGAACAATTCGAGAAGGCGTTTCCGGCCCAATTCATCGCAGAGGGCCTCGATCAGACACGTGCATGGTTCTACTACCTGCACGTGCTTGCAGGGGCGCTTTTCCGGAAGAACGCGTTCCAGAACGTGATAGTGAACGGCATCGTCTTAGCGGAAGGCGGCAAGAAGATGTCGAAGAAACTGCAGAATTATCCGGACCCGATGGACGTCGTCGAAAAATACGGTGCCGACGCCTTGCGGTTCTATCTGCTCTCGTCGCCGGTCATGCAGGCGGAGAATTTGAGTTTTTCGGAGAAAGGAGTGGACGAGGTCGCAAAGAAGAACCTCGGACGCCTAACGAACGTACTCGCGTTCTACAAACTCTACGAGGATACTTCGACTTCGCTCAGTACAGGCGGAACTCCGCGCGACTGGAAGAGCGAGCATGTCCTTGACCGGTGGATACTCGCGCGCCTCGACCAGCTCATTCACGAGGTCACGAAAGAATTCGAGGCGTATCGGCTCGATACGGCAACACGGCCGATAGCAGAATTTATCGACGACCTCTCGGTGTGGTATTTGCGCAGGAGCCGTGACCGCTTCAGGGAAGAAACTCCGGATAAAAAAGCCGCGCTTGCGACCATGCGCTATGTCTTGCACGCACTCTCGCTCGTCATGGCGCCATCGATGCCATTTCTCGCAGAGCATATCTTCCGCTCTGTTCGCGAGAGCGAAGATGAAGAAAGCGTGCATCTTGCCACGTGGCCTGAAGGTCGCGCGACGCTGAATTTTGTTCAGCGAATGTTCGGACTTGGGGGCGAAGACAAAAAACTTCTCGCCGGGATGCATGCGGCGCGAGAGATGGTCACGCGCGCGCTTGAGGCCCGACAGAAGGCGGGTATCAAGGTGCGTCAGCCCTTGAGAGTGCTGACAGTGAACAGCGAACAGTTAACCGATGCGCTCAAGGTCATCGTTCGGGACGAGATCAACGTCAAAGATGTGGTGGTATCGAAGACGATCCCCGCAGGTGCCGTTGAGCTTGATACGAACATCACATCGGAACTGCGTGAAGAGGGGGTCGTTCGAGACACTATCCGCCTTGTACAGGATGCGCGCAAAGCGGCGAAGCTGCATCACAGCGAGCACGGACAAGTATCCATTCAAGTCCCGTCGGAGGATAGAGGTGTGGTTGAGAAGTATCTCGATAGGATCCAAAAAGATACAAACACCAACATCACGTTTTCCTAAAAGCTAAAAGCTCGAACCTCGAAGCTATCCAATATGTACCAGAAGTACCACACCGAGGCCCTCGTACTTGGAAATCGAGAGCGGGGGGAGAACGACCGCGTCTTCACGCTCTATACGGAGGAGTTCGGCCTTGTACGCGCGCGCGCGAGCGCGGTTCGCAGCGAAAAGTCGCGGATGCGCTACGCGCTCCAGAATTATTCGCGCGCCCACGTCGCGCTCGTGCGCGGCAAACACGGGTGGCGAATTGGTGGCGCTGTTTCCATACGAGGAGCGATAGGCAGCGCGGATAGCATCGCGGCGTTCGCGCGCATAGCTCGGCTCGTCATGCGGCTCGTCGCGGGCGAGGAACGCAATCAATACCTTTTTGCCACGCTTCAAGAAGCTCATAGCGCGCTTATGCAAAAGCCGTGCGAGGCATGGGCGACCATCGAGCTCGTGTGCGTCGCGCGCTCACTCCACGCGCTCGGATATCTCTCTACTGAAGCACTTGAAACAACGCTGTTTACACACACCGCGTACGCGCAGCGGGATATACGGGAAGCGGAAACCATGCAAGAAAAATTGCTCTCATCCATCAACCGCGCAATAGCCGATACCCACCTTTAGTTGGAGTGTTATCATTGAGGAATGGAGCCCTCGGAATCCGAGCACGACCACGAAAAGATAGAACGTTTGCGTCGCGCGATGTACTCGCGCGACCTTAGCGAACACATGAAAGAGCGGCCGCGCCGCAAGTTGGACGATATTCACCCGATCGTGGGCGAAGATTGGCGACATGAAGAAGCGTCGTTGCCGTCGTCGTTCGTCGCGCCGCGAGCCGCGATCACATTCGCACGCACGGCTCTCTGGTGGGTACTTGGGCTCGCGATAGTGTTCTTCATCGGGGCGGTCGGGTTTTTCGCATACTATTTCACCATCGGCCCGGGTGCTTCTCCCGCCTCCGCCGCGAACATCGACATCTCCATATCGGGTCCTCCACAGATATCCGGCGGAGACCCCACGCAATTGCAAGTCGCCGTCACGAACCGCAATCAGGTGCCTCTCCAGCTTGCAGACCTCATCATCACATATCCTCCCGGGACTCGGTCGCCGACCGACCTCTCAACAGACCTTTCGAGCCAGCGCATTTCGCTCGGGACGATAGAGGCGGGAGGCAGGCGGCAAGGCACGGTTTCTGCGATCTTTGCAGGGAGCGGCGGGAACGCGAACGTAAAAGTCGACCTCGAGTATCGTATTAGCGGCTCAAGCGCGATATTCGTCACCTCTTCGGAATACTCGGCTATTTTGAGCACATCGCCCATCACCCTTTCAGTCGCGGGCAACTCGGAAACGGTCTCCGGACAGCCGATCGAATTCACCGCGACCATCTCGAGTAATGCGAACACTACCGTGAAAGACGTGCTTCTCGCCGTCAGCTATCCTTTCGGTTTTACGCTCGGCACGGGTGAACCCAAGCCGACGCGCCCGCTCCCCGGTGGCAGTGGGAACGTATGGGAAGTTGGCGATATTAGGCCCGGCCAAAAGCGCGAAGTCGTCTTGCGCGGCACGCTCATAGGCGAGGCGGCCGATGAGCGCGTGTTCCGTTTCGACGCGGGGACCCGTAAAACGCCGAAGGATGAAACTATTACGACCAAGCTTGCGGAAAGCCCGGTCAGGGTGAAGGTCTCGGAGCCCTTCTTAGGCCTATCGGTATCCGCCAACAGGTCGACGGGTCCGAGCGTGGTCGTCGCCCCGGCCACCAATGTGAACGTGGTGGTCAGCTGGCAGAACAACCTCTCGACGCCGATACAAGACGCCGTCATCGTCGCGCGTCTTTCCGGCGTGGAGATCGATGGCTCGACGGTCGTCTCACCCGACGGCTTTTACCGCTCCTCCGACAGCGTGATCATCTGGGACAAGAACACCACGAAAGGCGCGCTCTCCAACCTTGCCGCCGGGGCAAGAGGCTCGGTTTCATTCTCGTTCCGTATGCCGACGAGCGACGAGCTCAAGAAGATAACAAATCCGACCCTCACGTTCACGGTAAATGCCGCCGGAAAACGCATCTCGGAACAAGGCGTTCCGGAGAACCTGCAATCAACCGCCTCCCAGCGCGTCGCCGTTTCGAGCGACCTTCGGGTGACGGCGCAGGGTTTGTACTACGCGAATCCGTTCACGAGCGTCGGCCCGCTTCCTCCCAAGGCGGGGACCGAGACAACGTACGGCATCGTCTTTACGCTGACCAATACGACGAATAAGATCGAGAACGCGAAACTGACGGCAGTCCTTCCTTCGTACGTGCGGTGGGTCGGTGTCTTCAGCCCCGCGTCGGAGAACTTGTCGTTCAATCAGAACGACAGCAGCGTTACATGGGACATCGGGAACGTCGAGCCGGGCGTCGGAATGGACGGCGCACTGCCGCGGCAATCTGCGATCGCGATCGGATTCACGCCCTCCACTTCGCAGATCGGACAAGAGCCGCCGCTCCTGCAGGACATCAAGTTCTCCGGCGTCGACTCCGCAACGAAACAGGCTATTACGCGCACGGTGCAGAGTGTTACGACGAATATAATCGGAGACCCTGGGTTTAGCGCCACGAACGCTACTGTGGTACGGTAGCTCAATATATGGCTGAAGAGCTGATGGAAAAGATAGTATCCCTCGCGAAACGACGCGGTTTTATCTATCCCGGGAGTGAGATTTATGGCGGCTTTTCCGGTTTTTGGGATTACGGGCCGCTCGGCGTCGAGCTCAAGAATAATATCAAGCAGCTCTGGTGGAGGATGTTCGTGCAGGACCGCGACGACATGTGCGGGCTCGACGCCGCAATAGTAATGAATCCGGAAGCTTGGAAGGCGAGCGGACATGTCGCTGGATTTGCAGACCCGCTCGAAAGTGGCAAGATGTTTAACACGATGCTCACGACGTCGGTCGGTGCCGGCGAGGAAGCAACGACTGCATACTTTCGGCCGGAAACCGCTGGCGGCATATTCGTGAACTTCAAGAATGTCGTCGATTCGTTCCATCCCAAATTGCCATTTGGCATCGGGCAGGTCGGGAAGGCATTCAGAAATGAGATATCACCGCGCGATTTCATTTTCCGCGCCCGCGAATTCGAACAGATGGAAATAGAATATTTTATCCGCCCCGAGGAGTGGGAGCGTTGGTTCGAGCACTGGAGAGAGCAAGTAGGGCGATATATCGCCCTACTCGGGATATCCGAGGATCGGATACACGAGCTCGAGGTGCCGGACGGCGAGCGAGCGCATTACTCGAAGCGCACTATCGATTTTGAGTTCGATTTCCCCTTTGGCCGCAAGGAGCTCTACGGGCTCGCATACCGGGGGGATTTCGACCTCTCGGCACACGGGAAAGCTTCGGGGCAGGACCTCTCGTACCTCGACGAAGCTACGAAAGAACGATTTATTCCGCACGTCATCGAACCTTCCTTTGGCGTCGATAGGACTATCCTCGCACTTCTTGCGAGCGCATACACCGAGGATGAACTTGGCGGTGAGCCGCGCACGTATTTGAAATTCAATAAATCCGTTGCTCCCATCAAAGCCGCCGTTTTCCCACTGCTTAAAAATAAGCCCGAACTCGTAAAAAAAGCTCGCGAGATATATGCGATGCTCAAAAAAGTACAGCCCCGGATCATGTGGGACGACAACGGCAACATTGGCAAGCGCTACCGCCGCCAGGACGAGATAGGTACTCCCGCGTGCATCACGATAGATTTCCAAACTCTCGAAGACGATACCGTTACTGTACGCGACCGAGATACAGGCGTACAAACCAGAGAGAAGGTCGAGGACCTTTCTGCAACTGTTCGGTGATTCCGATACTTAAGAAAATTTCATAAGTATTGGAACGAGGGCGGCCGATCGGAACCGATTGACACACTGGCATCCCGCGTTGCATAGTTCCGCGAGGATAGCTCCTCGCCATAGCTGAAAGCCGCTCAATGTGGGCGTTTTTCAGCTATGGCGACAATACGGTTGCCCGCTAGCCCACAAACCATCTAGAGGTTTGAACGGAGTAGAAGACATGGCTCCATACACTTACATGAGAGCGGAATGGCCGTACGAACTGCAGCCCATCGAGACGTTTGTTCCTCGAGAGCGGTTCGTAGAAACCGTTAGCGATGAAGAGGCGCTTTGGATTGCTGACATTGATCCAAAGCTCAAAAAAGTCCTCGACACAGCCGCGACGGAACAGAGTCTTCCCAAGACGTTGCTGCAAGTTGCGACTCTGGCGGGGAAAGCACTGCCACCAAGCGAGAGCATTGTCGAAGACTTAAATCTTCTCCACTTGGTCGCATACGGCAACATACATCAAATGTTGAGCATGCAGCCGAGAGGGGGGAAGGGGCGGCTTCTCGCGAACGGCTGGGGAGGTTTCGCCCCCGTAGCCATTCTCGGTGGGGTTGTTCACCTCATGTCGATGCAGTATTACGACAAGCAGGCCATAACGGATTCTCCCAAGTACAGAACAATGAGCCATCAGCGGAATGGATGGGTGTTGGGACTCGTAAGCATTACGGACGGCAACATCCGTCGTGGCGAACGAATCTGTTATCACTTCGCGTGATGAGTACGCGCGATTAACCTTGGTGACCCGCGCGGCGACGTGCGGGCACCTTCTTTTTATGAGTCTCTATGCTACGATGCGCGATATGGGAGAGCGTCCTGTCACCATCTCGATATCGACCGGCACCATCGTCACAGCCGTCGTCGTACTTGCCGGGGCGTGGCTTCTGTGGAATCTGCGCGACTTGGCCCTGGTTCTCCTCACGGCAGTCGTCATCGCATCGGCGGTCGAGCCAGCGGTGGCGAGGCTCCGACACAGCAAAGTGCCACGCGTGCTCTCGGTACTTCTTGTATACATACTTCTCTTCACAGCTTTCTTCGCGGTATTTTATTTCTTCGTCCCGAGCCTTTTTGCCGACCTCGCCACGTTTCTCAACTCACTCCCTGTGTACCTGGATACGCTGAATCGCATTAGCGCGTTCGACGACTTCGCGCGTGTCCTTGGGACGACGCCGCCCGATCTCTCGAATCTCGACTTCATGGCAAGCGTGAGGGGTGCCACGGAAGCGGCGGGATTTGCCGGGAACGCACTTACTGCGATAGCGAGCATTTTCGGCGGTGTTCTTTCTTTCGTCTTGATAATCGTATTCTCGTTCTACTTTGCGGTCATCGAGACGGGTGTGGATGACTTTTTGGAGATCATCTCGCCGCGTAAGCATAAGGACTACATTCTCAATCTTTGGAGCCGCTCGAAGCGCAAGATAGGGCTCTGGATGCAGGGACAGCTTCTTCTTGCGGTCATCATGGGGGTTTTGCTCTACCTCGGTCTCACCATCATGGGAGTGCCGCACGCGCTCCTTCTTGCCGTCATCGCGGCCATGTTCGAGATCATCCCGGTTTTTGGGCCGACGCTTGCAGCCATACCCGCCGTCGCGATCGCCTTGGTCGACGGCGGCATGACGCTCGGCCTTCTCACAACGGCTCTCTACGTCATTGCCCAGCAGTTCGAAAATCATCTCATCTATCCTTTGGTAGTGACGCGTGTCGTGGGAGTGCCGCCGCTCCTCGTCATTCTCGCGCTCATCATAGGGGCGCAGCTCGCCGGTTTCTTAGGCATCCTTCTTTCGGTGCCTGTTGCGGCGACGATCCAAGAGTTGGCGAAAGATATTCGAGAACGACGCGTATTTGCAGGCAGTGAATAATGAGCAAGCCATTTTACTTGACGACGACCCTGCCATACGTAAACGCCGACCCGCACATCGGTTTCGCGCTGGAATTGGTGCATGCGGATATACTCGCGCGCTACCATGCACTGCAGGGCGACGATGTATTTTTTAATACCGGCACCGACGAGCACGGGCTCAAGATATATCGTAAAGCCGCGGAAGAAGGAAAGGACACACAGGATTATGTCGACGAATACGCGGCCAAATTCAGGGGTTTGAAAGAGAAGCTCGGTTTGTACGAAGGACTGCATTTCATCCGCACCACCGACCCGCGTCACGTGGCGGCGGCGCAGGAGATGTGGCGCAGGTGCGCGAAGAACGGTGACATCTATAAAAAGACGTACAAAGGACTGTACTGCGTGGGCGATGAGGCCTTCATAAAAGAGACAGATCTTGTGAATGGCAAATGCCCGAACCACCCCGGGATGGAGCCGCTCCACATAGAAGAGGAGAATTACTTCTTCCGCCTTAGCGCGTATCAAGAAAAGCTGCTCGCGTATCTTTCCCGTGAGGGAGTTGTAACACCCGAGTGGCGTAGGCAGGAAGCAATAACGTTCGTAAAAGGCGGGCTCGAGGATTTCAGCATTTCCCGCATCGAGGACAAAATGCCGTGGGGCATTCCCGTGCCCGATGATGATACGCAGACCATGTACGTATGGTTCGATGCGCTCACGAATTATGTTTCCACGCTCGGCTGGCCTGGAGATAAAAATACTTTTGAGAAGTTTTGGGGAACTAAAGAAGCGCCGAACGCAATACAAATGGCGGGCAAGGACCAGGTACGCTTTCAGTCCATCATGTGGCAGGCAATGCTCATGTCGGCAGGGTTACCGACCACGAAGCAGGTCGTCTATCACGGATTCATTACAAGTGGCGGGGAGAAGATGTCCAAGTCGCTCGGCAACGTCATTGACCCGCTCGCCATCGTAGAAGAGTACGGCGCCGATGCGCTGCGCTACTATCTCGCGCGTCACGCCCATCCGTTCGAAGACTCTGACTTCACGATGGAGAAATTCAAGATCGCATACAATGCCGACCTCGCGAACGGGATAGGAAATCTGGCG
>Ga0209541_10017033_pt1 | contig 10688 bp, 10 predicted proteins | sample RifCSPlowO2_01_FD_184027 | JGI IMG/M metagenome (GOLD analysis project Ga0209541, IMG submission 184027) | Groundwater microbial communities from Rifle, Colorado - Rifle CSP2_plank lowO2_0.1 (SPAdes) (version 2) | ecosystem: Environmental > Aquatic > Deep subsurface > Groundwater | place... | reverse complement strand
TCAATCAAAACAGCATAGAAGGAGACACACACCATTTAGATATAAGGATAATAGAAGTATTCCCAAAAGCAGATTTATGCATCATATTCAAAGTTCTAGATATTTTAGGAGACAACAGAAACGAAACAGCAAGAAGACTCCTAACATTTATAGATTCAAATTTCTTTCTAATCAGCTTCGCCACCCGTACATTGGGTGGAAAACCAATGAACTCTCCATACAGACGTTGGTTTGAAAAAATATTAAATGAATTAAAGTATCCTTACAAAGTAAAAAGAATGAAACAAGAAATAGTTTATATTATTAGCAAATCCAAGCTCTAAGAAGTGCAAAGTTAGTCGCATCTTGTACCATTTTTTCAGCTTCTTTTTGAGTAATGACTTCTAAAAATCCAGGTGTTCCATCACTGGAGCTTAAAACTCTTGGTTGTTCTGGGGAGAAATCTACTTCGTAATTAATTCTTGGAGCTGTTTCAACAAATAGGGGTGGACAAGTAGCTTGAGCACAATATTGTCCTTGAGGAGAGGCTATCCGATAAAGATTTCCTTTAACTCGGTTAAACATCAACTCTCTATCGCATGCCGTAATATCTTGAAGTCTTATTATTTCTCCTCTTTCCGCGATTGCCTTTATTGCAGTTCCCGTAACCTCTGTACTCTCTTCTTTGAATCTAAAATACACTTCTGCCATAAAAACAAAACATTCCAACGTTATTTAAGCATTATTGTGGTTACCAATAAAGAGAACCTATTTTCCCCAGATTACAATACTATTTAATCCCAATTCCAAGAATCATATTTTTCAAGTTTACCATCTCTTCTATATTCGTTATATGCAAAATCACGGCTTCCAAAAACACCTAATGCTCTTCCAAGAAGAATGGATTTTTCTGCAATGTTGAGTTTCCTTAATTTTAATTTAGCTTTCAATGAATCATCTTTCACAAGAACGTTATTTTCGAGTCTCTTATAATATTCCATTTGATGCTTCGACGGAATGAAAAATGGAGACATTCTAAAGGGTACTGGCAAATCAACAGTTCTCAAAACTTTATTTTTGTCCACAAGATGCTTAATAATTCCAAAATATCCGGCAATATCGTGAGGCCCAAATACTACTCTGTCACTTTCCTCTTGGCTATCTTCGTAAGTGTATCTAATATCATAATCTTTATGAATCATCTGGTGCCTCTTTCCTGATCCTTCCACAGGAGCAGAAGACCTGAGGCTAAAGATAGTCGCCAAATTTCTAAAATCTGAAATCATTGGAACATGTTCCATACGAAATACGTACCTCGGTGAGCCTGAAGTTCTAGAAGGAACACTCAAAACAACACTAGCTCCTTCAGTTCTAACTCTCTCAGCTTTATCATAAACTTTAACTCCAATACCTTCACCAGTCTCCTGGCAAGCATATGCAAATAACTTGGCACCTTCAGCCAACCATACAAAAGGCACAAAGCGTTCCTGTCTATCTCGACCGCTTACTGGACGAAATTTATATCCTAAAAAATTAATATTTGGCTCCACTTTATAACCTATCTGAGAAAAAGTTCTTTCACGAATTCTCAAAGGAGTCTCAAAAAGCTCAACAGATTTTTCTAGCGATAAAGGTTGTTCCAACGGAATGTAATCTCCATGCCTATATGCTTTTCTCGCAGGATCTAAAGATTTTAAAAATTTGTCAGGGATAACGCTACCACTAAGAATAATGCCTTGAGGAGAATCAAGTTCATCAATTGTTTTAACAAGTCCAGACTTGCGAGAGTCAATTTCAGTTAAAGATAAGTCTTTAATTTGAGAAACAGACCTACTCCTAAAATAAGGTTTTTTTTGATTATCGGTCATATAAACCAAGATTTCACATGTTTTTTAAAGATTGTTATGTCAAAGAAAAGCCTTAGCCCCTGTAGATATCAGAAAAGCCGTAACGGTCATAACAAAAGAATGTTTTATTCCTGCCTTTATAGAACCCTCAGATAACTTTCCAATGGCAAGCCCGCTAAATATTCCTTGAAGCAAAAGCATATACAATAAAGGCCTAGATAACTCGTCAGTCGAGGCGCCAGTTCCAGAACCAACTCCGTTTAAAGCGCCCATTTCAGAAGGATTTTCAAGATTAAAACCTCCAACACTATTTACATCTTCAGTCAATGGTATAATCTTAAACTGCATAACGAGCATAATCCCTATAAATATAAAGAAAATAATATACCCCTGAACAACTAAATTAGAAATAGTAGCCGCTCTTTCTTTTTTCAATTTTTCAATTTGATAAATAGACGAAGCAACAGAATCCAATATATTATCTATTTTCCCCCCAGCCATTTCAGCTTCTTTAATCAAGCTTATTGCTCTCTTTACAGTCAAACTGCCCACATCATTTGCAAAATTATCAAGTGCCTTGCTCATTGGAATTCCAAGAGCAATTTGATTGGCCAGCTTGCCAATATTCTCAGTTAAAGAACCAAAGTTCTTACTTCTCATATTTTTTATGCTCTGACTAATAGGAGTTCCGCCTTTGACATTTTCCGCAAGAGCGCGAGCAAACTCAAGAAACTGTTCATTTTTCTCTTTTTCCTGGCTTGTTTCCAATATTGTGCTCATTACAAATGGAAGAGCCAAAACAGCAATAGCAATTCCAATAAGAAAGTAAAACAAATTCTCTCCGAAAAACAGGAAGAAATCTATTCCCAATATAACAATTCCAAATATTATTCCTATCCAGTGTGTTTTTCCAATTATCATGTCAAGATGCTTGAGTTATCTAGGCATTTAAATTTGTCGTAGCATCTTGAGCATCCAAAAAACGTAACTTTCCACATTTTTTTGATTTTATCTCAGTATTCCAATATTCATTTAAGTAACTTATTTTATTGTCTTTCATTTTCAGTATCATTATTCCAACCATAAGGCATTGTTCTTCATCATTAACATTCTTACATTCCCATTCAGCAAAACCTGTCTTGCCCTCTTTAGAAACATAACACTTTCCTAATTTAAACTTAATATCTTTTCTTTCTTTTACAACTACTTTATCCCAAAAATTAGCAATCTCTTTATGTCCTTTATATGGCTTAGATAAAGGGCTCTCCTGATAAATCCCATTTTTAGTAAAACAAGAAAGTAATAAGGAAGTATCTTGTTTCTCCCAGGCTCTTCCATATATTTTCATAACTTCCTTTATTTGTTGTATTTCCATGTTTAATATGTAGGTTGCTTCATATGAAGGAAAGTAAGGAATAAAATATTAACTATTGCCACAATTCCTATAATTGCAGTGGTCATCTGCGTCGTGTTAAATCCAGTGCTTATCTTAGAAATAGATATTATAACTAAAAGCATCATCATAATCATCGGAGTGGCAATAACTATGCTAATATACAAATCCATAAACGTTTCTGCAGACTTGGTGGCTTTTTCGCGTTCAAGCCTGTGTTCAAGAAGAAGACTCTCAGCGCGTTTCTCAAAAAAAGTGCGCATATCTCCTCCAGAGTTTATTGTTATGCCCATTCCGTTAAGCAATTCAGAAAGTTTAACACTCGGAGTAGATGCAGAAACATTTCTCAATGCTGTAGAAAGGTCATATCCATAAATATTAATCTGATTCAATATCTTTCTGAATTCACGCCCTGCAAATTCATATTCCTTGCTAAGCGCAATAATTTTCAATATTTCTATAGGTTCAATTCCACTCCCGGAAATTGAAGCCATATGAATAACTACAAAAGGTATCTCTTGATTTATCCTGCCGGCAGTAGATTTCTTTTCAGCCCCAGGATACGAATAAAATAATATAAATGTTAATATAGGCATCGCAAAAGGAATCCAAAAAACTTTCAAAAAACGCAAAAGATAACCTCCAGTATATAAATTAACTGAAAGTCCAAGAACATCTACGCTGAAAAAAAGAAAGAAAACCATGATAATAACTCCCAGGAAAAAAGAAACCAGAGTGGAAAAAAATATCATCGACAAAAAAGTGGTCGAAAGAATATTCAGATTACTCTTTCGAATATCTAATCTAAGAGACTTAAAAGCCCCACTATCAACAAGTTTCTGCGAGATGTTCAAAAATAATCTGTTAGATATTCTTCCATACGAGTTAGAAGTTTGAAACTTATACACATCTTTAACAACAACTTTTTGCTGTTTCTTTACCTTTTTCAGTAATTGCTCGTTAATATTTAGCTCTTTTAGAAATTCAGCCTTCTTTCTTTCCGAAACAAACACTTCAACTTCTTTTTTAATAGAAACTTTTTCAATTGAAGGAACATTCTTAGACTCTGGCTCAAGTTTCTTAGCGAGAGTTATATCACTCATTACTTCTGGAATACTGCTATTTAGAATTTTAATTCTCTTTGCCAGAGAGTTTATGATTTTATCATAAATGCGGACTTCTTCAGAATCAAAACTATCATATTTTGAATAAATCTGACCAAGTTCACGAGCCATCATAATCTCAGCATCCAAATTCTTCTTTAGCTGTTCAATCATAATATCTCACCAACCTTAAATTGCAAATCAAAAATTTGTTTTTTTATTTTCAAAACGCCCTCAAAATCCTGTTTATTGAAATATTTTTCAAGCTCATCAGATAGTCTGCGCATATCTGTTAATAGCTGATTAAGCCTAAGAACATCTTCTTTTCTCATCATTTTAAAAAAGATTAATTAGTTTATATATCTTTTAACAATGCTATTCTTGTATTCCAAACCTTTGCATGACTTCTTTAGGATTTCTATAATAATCTACAATTATCTTTTGAACTTCCTCAAACCCGAAAATCTTTCTCTGATATAATGCATAAAGCAACTTGCTTCTTTGAGAAAACTCTTTCTGCAGTTCATCAACACTTATTCCATTGCGGACAGATATCTTCTCAAAAACCTTGCTCTGCTTCTTGAAATAAAAAATATCTTGAGCAGCGTTCCACATAAATGGAGTATTAACAAGAACAACACCATCACTCTTTACATTTATTATCTCGACTATCTCTCTCAGTCGTCTAGTTTCATTTTTCTTAATAATGGCATGAGTCATTATAGCAACACAATCCAGAGAGTTAACTAAAGTAGGAGATAACTCTATAGGTGGCGTTTCCAAACGTCTTATCAAAGTATCCACAGAATCGGCGTGCATCGTGCTGATTGATGGATGGCCGCTAGCCATTCCTTGGAACAAAACAAACGCCTCCTTGCCTCTGACCTCTCCAACTATCACATAATTTGGATTCTGTCTAAAAGAATTCTTAAGCAAATCAAACAAATCTATTTCTCCAACTTTCCCAGTGCCAATTGCAATCCTAGCCACAGCAGGAATCCAATTTTCACGCGGAAGCATTAATTCTCTAGTGTCTTCAATGCTTATTACGTGAGCTTCTGGAGGTATAAAAAAAGCAATTGCATTAAGTAAAGTAGTCTTTCCAGATGAAGTCCCTCCTGCAATAAATATATTTGATTTATACTGTATCAATAACCAAAAATAAGCCAGCATTTCCGGACTCAATGTATTGAATGCAATCAATTGCACAGGTGTCCATGGAATTTTTGAAAATTTCCTCACGGTAAAAGTAGGTCCATGAGAAGTAATATCTTGCGTATACGTTGCATTTACTCGCTCTCCTCCAGGAAGAGTGCCATCAAGCAATGGCTCTGAATAAGAAACATATTTGCCGCAACGTTGAGCCAATTTTTCAACAAAACTCGCTAAATGGTCAATTTCTTTAAATCTTAAAGTTGTTTTAATATTATGATAATTTCTATGAACAACATAAATAGGAGTATTTATTCCATTGCATTCAATGTCTTCAATAAAATAGTCTCTAAGCAACGGCTCTACTTCATTCATTCCCACAAAATCACGATATAAATAATAAAATATTTTTCTATATCCTTCTTCATTCAGTTTAAGATTAAGCTCACTTATCAAAAACTTAGCAGTCTTGTCAACATATTCCATTATTTTATCAGGAGTCTTTTCAGTCACAACATTTACATTAATCAATTCAGTCATAGCATCTTCAAGTCTTTTTATGACATTTTTTTCAGCATCATTAAGAATGGGTTCTTCAACATTATACACAAGTTCTCCAACTTCAGAGTCCCAATAAATATGAGCGTTTGCAAAAGGTTCTATTAAAGCATAGCGAACATCAACTTTAGTTTTATCAGTAACCCTTGGCAAAGCAGGAACCACAGGGTTTGGATTTATACTTATACTTGTCATACATTCACCTCAATTAAATAAAAAGCTCAAAGACATTTAAATCTATGGATAACTGCATGAGATAGATAACAATTTAGTGCAGTTATACAGATAGAGAACTGCAAAATAAATTTAATGTAAACTATGCGGTTCTCTATAGCTTATCAAGTTTCCAGTGTATTAAAAAGTTATGTTAAAAACAGAGTTTTTTGATGAGTCCATTACAAAACTTTAATATTTTAAAATATGTCTGAAATATAGTGGTGTGTTACCCAATTAAGAGTCATGCGCTTTTCGATGAAACCTTTATAATCCTCAAGATACAACCATTTATTATGGTAATTAAAGGACATAAAGGTTACTTTAAATGCAAAAATATTTATTGGAATATTCAGGGAAAAACGAATAGGAAGTAAGATGGAAGTATCAAAAGAAATCCTCGAATTAGCAGAGAAAATAAAAAAGTATAGAACAGATGTGAAATTAGAAAGAGAAATTACTATTAAAAAAGAAGCATTAGAAACACAAGTAGAAGAATTAGAAAGAAGCATCAAGATTCTAAAACTAAATACTTTAGAACAAAACAAACTCCTCGGACAAATTAGCGAATTAGAGAAAGATAAAAAAAAGTTAGAATTAGATTTGGAGAAATCTAAAATTGGATATAAGTTTATTGTAACAACCCCAAACGAAATATCGAATACTGTTTATGGAGAAATTAGCAGGGAATTATCCAAAGCACGACAAGAAGTACTAATTTGCTCACCTTGGATAACTCATATTCTTGATGAACTTTCAAATTTTAAGAAGAAAGAAAACAATAAAAAAATCAATTTTAATATTATTACTCGCCTTATAAAAGAAGATATTGAAAAAGGGGTAACCGATTTAGATAAATTTAGAGTTTTAAAGGACACATTTGGTGCCGAGATAAGATATAATAATGACCTGCATGCGAAGATGGTTATAATAGATAATTCAGTTGCCATAATATCTTCTGCTAATTTAACTAAGAAAGGTTTATCTATAAATTACGAAGCAGGAATATGTCTGAGAGACCCAAATATAATAAATAAAGTTGTGCAATTCTTTAAAGATATATGGAAAGAAAGCCAACCTTTAACGCAGCAAGCTATTGATGATGTTTTATCAAACAAAACAAAATAATATGGAACATATAATTGCAAATACTGAAAAATATTCTAAGATTATTGAAGAAATAGAAAGGTTCATCGAAATAAAAAAGAAAAAACCAACAATCTTTAAAGGAACTGTAGAATCAATAGATTTGAGCAATAATATTATAACTGCCAATTTACAAATATATAATCGACTAAATTTATCAAGAGGTTCTTTAATTCTGATTAGAGAAGACGGTCCACTAAGTATTAATATAAGGGCAACTATAAAAGATTTCTACAATTCAAATATTAAATTAGAGATTAAAACAAATCCATCGCAGTTCGAAAATAAGAAAATTATTATAGATACAGATAAAACAAATGTAATATTAGAAAGACTAAGAAATATAATTGAGAATATAAAGAAAGGGAAGATTAGTTCAGATAATGTAAGAATATTAGATTTTATAATTGGAATAAATAAACCGCGTTACAGTAAAAAAGAAGTTTCATTTATCTCAAAAGAACTTAATGAGGCTCAGAAAGATGGAATAATAAATTCAATCAAAGCTGAAGATTTACATTTAATTATAGGTCCGCCAGGAACAGGAAAGACCTATGTTATTGAGGAATTAATCAGACAGTTCATAAAAATAGACCAAAAAATTTTGATAACTGCATGGACAAATTTAGCAGTAGATAATATAATAAAAAGGTTGTCTAAAAAAGAAACAAAAAATATTGTAAGAATTGGTCCAATTAATGAGATTGATTTAGAGGTTAAGAAATTTTCTATATTTGAAAAGATGAAGGAACATGAAGATTGGAAAGAGGTTGAAAGGCATAATAAGATTATAAGTGAATTGTATGAACTTATTCCAAGAAAAAAAGATGAACTAAATTCAGTACAAGAAAATATTAGTCATAACAAGAATATAACAAAAATATTTGAGATGGAACTTGAAAAGCATATTACAGAAAAACAAAAATATGACAAACTAATTTCAATACCAATTAATAAAAGACCTCCAGTAAATCTCTCTTTTATAAATGATGAATTATTTTTAATCAATAAGAAATCTGAAAATTATTTATCTTTAAGTAAAAATATTCTGCAAATGAATGAATTACAGTTACAAATACCAAAAGCAGAGCATATACAACAACTAAAAAACATAACAAGAAGTATGAAATTTTCTATTTTAGGCAAAAAAGTTTTTTCTTTTTTCTCTAAAACAAATAACAAAGAACTTGAAAAATTAAAAAAAGATTATGAAAGAAATAGAAAATCTATAGATGAATTTTCAAAACTTCAGAGAAAGTATAATAATTTAAATAAAATATGTAATGATGAGTTCAACAGAATTTATTTCAATGGAAATGGGTCTCCAGATAAAGATGCATTAAACTTTGAATTTATGGCTTATAAATTATTAGAAGATAATTATCTTCCAATTTTTAAAGAACAAGAAATAACAAATATGACAAGAAGAACATCAGAGGTAAATCAAGAAGTTTATATGATATGTATAGATTCCATAGAGAAAAAGATTGATTTACTTGCGGTAAAAATAAGGGGTTTAAATGCAGACAGAGATATCCAAATTAATCACGAAGAAGATTTAAATAACCAATATTTAAACCTACAATTTTCGTTAGATATTTACGAGAAAAATATTGATATGTTAAAAAAGACCATAATGTCCGATATTATCAATAAAGCGGATTTAATTGCAGCCACGGCTATATCTTCTTGCCATAATTTCTTAGACGATACGAACTTTGATGTTATGATTATGGATGAAGCAAGTCAAGTGGCTAGTTTTATGTCTTTATTGCCCCTTTTAAAATGTAAGAAATTTATTTTGGTTGGAGATAATAGACAGTTACAACCAATAGAGGAAGAAGATATATCTAAAGAAATGAATTTATCTATATTTAATAGACTTTTTGAAATGTACCCTGAAGCATCAACTTTGCTTACAATTCAATATAGGATGCATAAAACAATAGCCCAAATTGCAAGCGAAATTTTTTATGACGGGAAATTAATAACCTCAGAAAACATTGCAGAAAGAATACTTAGTTTAAAGATGAGTGAACACCAATTTTTAAACCCTAAAATGCCTGTTATATTTATAGATACTTCAAATGTAGAATATTACGAAGATGAAGTTGGTTCTAGCTGTTCAAATCAAAAAGAAGCAGAGTATGTAGCCTATATTGCCTCATTATTCATTAAAAGCAGAATAAAAACAAAAGATATTGGTATTGTTACACCCTATGTTAAACAAAAGCATTTGATAGAAGAGTTTCTTAAAGATATTAAAATAAATGATATAGATGTAGATACGGTTCATAAGTTTCAAGGCAGGGAAAAAGATATAATTATAATGAGCTTTGCAAGAAGCAAAAAATATTCATTCACCCAAGATAAATTAAAATTTATAGAAAATGAATATTTGGTTAATGTTGCTCTAACAAGGGCTAAGAAAAAATTAATTCTCGTAGGAAATTATTTAACATTATGTAGAAGTAAGTTGCTAAATAGTGTTATTGGCAAGATAGGTAGCAAAAATAGAATAATTTTATGAATTTTATTCAGCCATTATATAATTTTAGTTTTTCGTGTGCAAATGGAAAAGATTTCGACCAATTATCAACTTCCCTCAGTAATGTCTATCCATGGTTTATTATTAACATTTCCTTTATTTGTTATAAAAAATTCATAAGGCAGACTTACTGGGGTAAACTGTTCTGAATCTCTGCTATCTTTTCCATCAAAAGTTATATTATATTTATAATTTAATGAAAGAGTTATTCTATAACTTTCAGTAAGTTCAATAGTTGTAACATTGAGGCGCCCTATATCCAAAGAAAGTCCGGGCTCAGAATAACGGACATTTGATTCATCCAAAACATATCTTATAGTATTATTTAATGAATCAACATATATAGTCCCTCTCTCAAGTCCAAATGTTACTTTTCTTTTGTTTCCAGTCGCATCTAAAACATCAACAACTTTAGAGTCAAAAACATTTAAAGACTCGATAGTTTGCTCAATAACTGAACGGTCTCTAAACTCTTTTATCTTCGGCGTAAGTATTGCCAAAACCAATCCTATGAGAGCAATGCCTATCAAAGTATATATTACAGTTTCAACCCACACCTGCCCTCTTTTTTTAATTAAAAACATCTTGTCAAAGCACCACACCATTTTCACAAGGCACAAATTCAACAACATCAGCTACAGTGCATATCTCTCCAGATTTAGTAATCGGAGACAATTCAGCCTTAATATATTTTTTATTAGCAACATAACTGCGTTGTCCACCCACACTTGGCGGAAATTCAATAGGAA
>Ga0209541_10017032_pt1 | contig 10689 bp, 13 predicted proteins | sample RifCSPlowO2_01_FD_184027 | JGI IMG/M metagenome (GOLD analysis project Ga0209541, IMG submission 184027) | Groundwater microbial communities from Rifle, Colorado - Rifle CSP2_plank lowO2_0.1 (SPAdes) (version 2) | ecosystem: Environmental > Aquatic > Deep subsurface > Groundwater | place... | reverse complement strand
ATCCAGCACCCGAAAGCCGATGTTGTGGCGCGTATGTTCGTATTTTTTACCGGGATTGCCGAGTCCCGTTATTAGAAGAATTTTCACCCGCCCAAATTTTTCCGGAATTTTATTATTTTTAGCGGCGCAATTTTTGCCGCAATTTCAAAAGTACGGTCGGTTGAACCGTCGTCAATAAAGATAATTTCAAAAGGCCGCCCCAAACGCCGAAGCACCTCTAACAGGCGCGCATGTAATTCTTTAATAGTACTCTCTTCATTGCGGAGCGGCACCACAACTGAAATCATGACTTGCATGATACTATAAGAATTAAGTTATTGCAAAAATTTTTATCATCCGCTATCATGGTTTTTATGATTATTATGAGCCGTACGCCTTTCCGTTTGCCTTTGGGCGGCGGATCTACCGATCTACCGGCTTACTATCAGAAGTTCGGCGGTTTTATTTTCGGCGTGGCCGTGAATATTTATATGGACGTTTTTGTCCGACGGCCCATTATTGACGACAATATTCATTTTCAATATACCCGTTACGAGATCGTGAGTTCCCGCGATCTCCTGCTTCATGATCTGGGCCGAGAGGCGTTGGCCTTGGCCGGCATCGACAATAATATTGATGTGGTTTTTAAAGCGGAAACGCCGGCCGGCACCGGGCTTGGCTCATCCGGCAGCTGCGCCGTTGGTCTTTTGCACGCGCTTTATGCCTTTAAGGGTCGAAAAATGACCCAGGCTGATTTAGCCGAACAGTCATTCCAAATCACCCAAAGACTTAATTGGCCTGACGGCAAGCAAGATCCTTATTTGGCTGCTCTTGGGGGATTCACGGTTTTAGAGATTAGCCAAGACGGGGCGGTCCACGTCTCACATCCTCCAATTCAAGCAGATACGATCAATAAATTTTTGAGGCAAACTCTGATTTTTTATACCGGCATTAGAAGACGGAGTTTCCCCATTTTATTAGAACAGAGCCGAGAGCGGGCGCTCGAGCTCAAGCACCGAACTAAAGATATTGGCAAGCAGATTCTTGCGGCCTTTACTCGCGGAAACTTAGATGATTTTGGCCGGCTTTTAAATGAGCATTGGCAGGTCAAAAAGGGCATGTCAGACAAGATCAGCTCCGAGGCTTTTGATGAAATCTATGATTTGGCTCTCCAAAACGGCGCCTTAGGCGGAAAGATTCTTGGGGCCGGCGGCGGCGGTTATTTCATGTTTTATTGTAGAGGTGAGGCGGCGCCGCAACTGGTTCGGGTTTTGGCCGAGCGGGGGTTGCGGCATATTCCCTTTGATATTGATTATCAAGGAACACGGGTAAACTCGATTACTATCTGATTGCCTATGATGGTTTTTAATATAGCTCTGATTGGCGCCGGCGGCATGGCCTCCCACTGGGCAGAGGCGATTAAAAAAACCGCTGGGATTAAGCTTAAGGCAGTTGTTGATGTTCGCCGAAGCCGGGCAGAAATATTAGCCTCGCGTTTTAAGAACTGTGAGGCAAAAACCGATTGGCGTATAGTCATTAAGAGTCCTCATATTCACGCGGTCATTGTGGCCGTGCCTCATTATCTCCTAGCAAAGATTTCTCGGGCCGCTCTTTTAGCGGGTAAGCATGTGCTCTCGGAAAAACCAGCCGCCTTAAATATCCAAGAACTGCGTGCCGTTTTAACAGCAGCTAAAAAATCTCGCCGCACTTATATGGTTAATTTTAAGCACCGCTACCATGATGCTTTTTTTACTGCCAAGCGCCTCGTGGGTCAAGGCGCGATCGGCGCTATTTTATTCATTCGTGCTATCTATGGTTTTGGCGGCCGGAGACATTACGAACAAGAATGGCGTTTTAATAAAAGGATCTCCGGCGGCGGGGAATTACTGGATCAAGGAACGCAGATGATTGACCTGGCCCGCTGGTTTTTGGGAGATTTTAACGAGGTTCGAGGTCTTATACAGGATTTATTCTGGAAGCGCGGCATTGAGGATAACGCCTTTGTACTCATGAAAAACAGCCGCGGACAGATTGCCTCCATCCACGTAAGCTGGACACAGTGGAAATGGATTCATTCCTTTCAAATCTTCGGCACGCGCGGTTATCTCTTGATCGACGGCTTAGGCAAGAAGTACGGCGGACCAGAGAGACTTACCATCGGCCGGCGCCACCCCCAGTTTTTAAAACCACCTAAGGAGCAACTCGTGGTTTTTGAAGGCGATGATATTGAGGCCTTATCCCGGGAACTCAAAGAATTCCGGGCCGCCATGCGCGCACGGCGTCAACCAGCGGGCAATGGCCGGGATATGTATGAAGTTTTGAAAATTATTCAAAAAGTCTATAAACAAAATAAACTCGCATGAAAAGTCGGCTCCCTAATAAGAAAGGTTTAGTTCTGGTTACCGGCGGAGCCGGCTTCATCGGTTCACATTTAGTTGATGCGCTTATCCTAGCTGGCTATCGCGTCAAAGTTTTAGATAACCTCGCTCCGCCGACCCATAACGGTAAGCTGCCGCCTTGGTTTAATAACAAGGCTGAATTTGTGAAAGGCGACGTTTTAGATAAAAAAATTCTGACGCGGGCCTTATCCGGCGTACATTATGTTTTTCACTTGGCCGCTTATATGGATTATTTTCTGGACTTCAGTAATTATTTTAAAACCAATACGGCCAGCACAGCATTGCTCTACGAAATTATTGTCGGAAAAAAATTGCCGGTTAAAAAAATTATCATTGCTTCTTCCCAGTCGGTTTATGGAGAAGGGAAATATGAGTGTCGGAAGCACGGGCCTTTGTATGTTAAGCATCGTTCTAAAATCCAGATGAAGAAAGGCGACTGGGAAATACATTGCCCTTATGACACAAGCGTTTTAAAGCCTCTTCCCGAAAAGGAGGACGATTTATTAAACCCCCAGATTCCCTATGGCATTTCGAAGCTAGCCGCCGAAAAAGTCGGCCTGGTGCTTGGCAAAATTTACGCCATTCCAACCGCGATAGTGCGTTATTCTATCGTCCATGGCGCGCGCCAGTCTTTTCGCAATTTTTATTCTGGCGCGCTCCGGGTTTTTGCGATTCAGGCATTAGCCGGTGAATCGCCCAATATTCACGAAGACGGTCGTCAAATTAGAGATTTTGTGAATATTAAGGACGTTACCTCTGCCCATCTTAAAATTTTGGGAGATACCAGAACCGATTTCGAAGTTTTTAATATAGGCAGCGGCAGGGTGACTACGGTTTTGGATTTGGCGAAGCTGGTTGCTAAAGAAGCGGGCGTTCCTTTTACACCTGTAATTTCAGGCGCTTTCCGTTTGAACACGCCGCGTCACCAAATTATGGACATTTCCAAATTGAAAAAACTAGGCTGGTTTCCCCGTTTTTCTCTAGCCGATAATGTTAAGGAATATGTTTCCTGGGTTAAACAATACCCAGAGGCAAGAAAATACTTAGCCAAAACCCTAATGAATTTAAAGGAACAAAAAATCGTATTAAAGTAATGCCAAATGTGTTAGTTAAAAAAAAGGCGGTGATTGTGGGCGGCAGTCGGGGTATTGGCAGGACAATTGCTTCGGCTTTTTTGAAAGAGGGCGCCGAACTGCTTTTGGTCGCGCGGAGCGAAAAGGAACTTGAAGAGACGCAGGGGGAACTTTTGAAATTTGGCAGAGTGGAGATTAGGCGCGCTGATATTTCCAAGGAAAAAGATGTTTTAGGGGTGAGTCAAAAAGTTAAAGAGCTTTGGGGAAGTCTCGATATTTTAGTTAATGCCGCAGCCATTACCAGCCCGATTGGTCCGCTTATAGAGGCGCCGACAGATGAGTGGCGTAAGGCCATAGAAATCAATCTCGTGGGAACTTTTCTCATGATTAAAAACCTTGTTCCCTTAATGAAGCAGTCACGCGGTAAGATTATTAATTTTGTAGGCGGCGGCGAAGGAGCTTATCCGAACTTCACTGCCTACGTAGCCTCCAAGGGCGGTATTGGACGTTTAACCGAAACAGTCGCGGCCGAGCTTAAAGATTTTAATATTGATATAAACGCCATTGCGCCAGGAGCAGTCAATACCAAAATGCTCGACGACTTAATTAAAGCCGGACCCGAGAAAGCCGGCCAAGAGAATTACGATCGGGCCGTAAAACAGAAAGCCGAGGGCGGCGTCTCGGGAGAAAAAGCAGCCGCACTCGCTTTATTTCTAGCATCCGCCGCCTCCGATGGCTTAAGCGGCAAGATTATCTCGGCAGTCTGGGATAATTACGCTCAAATTCCCAAACACTTCCAGGAGATCATGTCTTCAGATCTTTATACTTACCGCCGCGTGAAACCCAAGGATCGGGGTTATAACTGGTCTTAAAAAATCGCTTAGGGAACTTTCCTGGCCCCAATTGGTTTTATAAGAGAGCTCCGATTTTTTTGATTGACGTGAGTTAAATTTCGGCGTAATCTTGAATATTATGACCAAGCGCATTCACGAACTCAAGGTAAAGATTTTTGCTGATGGAGCGGATAAGGAAAGTATGTTGGTTCTTGCGGCCAATCCTTTAATAAAAGGATTTACCACCAATCCCACGCTTATGAGAAAAGCTGGGGTTACGGATTATACTGGATTTGCGAAAAAAATCCTCGCCGTAATTCGCGATAAACCGATTTCCTTTGAAGTTTTTTCCGATGATTTCCGAGAGATGGAGCGGCAGGCGCGCCTGATTACCTCTTGGGCGGATAATGTCTATGTTAAGATACCGATTACCAATACTAAGCGCGAGTCCTCGTTCGATCTGGTAAAGAAACTTGCCTCGGACGGCATAAAGTTGAATGTGACTGCCGTTTTGACGGTAGATCAGGTGAAGCACATTCTGCCGGCTTTACGAGCGAGCGTGCCGGCCATAATTTCTATTTTTGCGGGTCGCATTGCCGATACTGGCGTTGATCCAATCCCCGTTATGAAAGAAGCCAAGGCGTTACTCGCCCCGTATCCCGATGTTGAACTGCTCTGGGCTAGCCCGCGAGAGCTCTTAAATATCTATCATGCCGATGAAGCTGGCGCCCATATCATTACCGTGATTCACGATATTTTAAAAAAACTTGAGAAAGTCGGTTATGACCATCATGAGCTCTCCGCGGATACCGTGAAGATGTTTTACGACGATGGTTGTGAAGCCGGCTACACCCTCTAAGAATTAACAATTTTTATGTACCACGACTACATTGAAACCTATTTCTCTGAAACGAAAGAAATTGCTGACCGGATTGACCGCGAATCTTTGAATCGCATGATTGGAATACTTAAGGGAGTGAGAGACGGGAAAGGCCGTTTATTTATTCTTGGAGTTGGTGGCGGCGCTGGACACGCGAGCCACGCGGTGAATGATTTTCGTAAGCTCGCTGGCATTGAGTCTTACACGCCGGTTGACAATGTGCCGGAACTTACGGCGCGCACGAACGACGAAGGTTGGCATACCGTCTTTGCGAATTGGTTGCGCGTGAGTTCTTTGAGTAACAAAGATGCGGTCATGGTTTTTTCTGTGGGCGGTGGCAATGCCGAAAAAAATGTGAGCGTTAACATTGTTGAGGCCTTGAAGTTGGCGCGCGAAGTAGGCGCTAAAATTTTGGGCATTGTGGGCCGCGACGGCGGCTATACCAAACAAGTGGCTCATGCCTGTGTGGTAGTACCGGTCGTAAATCCGGAAACCGTAACTTTTCATACCGAGGGTTTTCAGGCGGTGATTTGGCACTTGATTGTTTCTCATCCGCGGTTTAGAGTGAGCGAAGGAAAATGGGAGTCAGTGCAAAAGGCATGAGTATGACGCGGCTAAATAGCAGACGAGCGAGGCAGCGCGCCGTGTTCTTAGACCGTGACGGCGTGATTGTTGAGGCAGTGCCGCGGCCAGGATATCATATTCCCACTCCGCCGTTTACGCTCTCGGAGTTTAAGCTGGTAAGAGATGCCAGAGAAGCCCTGGCGTTTCTCCGAAAGTTGCCGTTCCTCACGATTTTGGTTACTAATCAACCCGATGTTGCCAAAGGCAAGGTGACTTATAACGACTGGGAGGTCATGCAGTCCCGGGTCAAAGAGTTGCCATTCGACGACGTTTTTATTTGTCTTCATACGCGCTTTGATAAGTGTCTGTGCCGTAAACCCCAGCCGGGTCTACTGCTCGAAGCCGTTAAAAAATGGTCTATCAATCTGCCAACCTCCTACATGATCGGCGATACGGAGAACGATGTTTTGGCTGGGAGAGCAGCCGGTTGCAGAACAATTCTCATTGATGCGGCTTATAATCAATCAACCTCGAGCGATTATCGGGTTAAAAGTTTGCTCGAGGCGGCCGAGCTTTTAAAAAGCTTAAGCCGTAAGTAATATTATCAACACACTACTTATGAAAGCTATTATTCTGGCTGCCGGCGAGGGAAAAAGGATGAAGCCGCTTACGCTTAAGGTCCCCAAAGCCCTTTTGAAGTTTTCCGGGAAAACAATTTTAGACCACATTTTTGACGCTTTGCCGGGAGAGGTTGATGAAGTTATTTTAGTTATCGGTTACCTGGGCGAGCGTATTAAAGAATACCTCGGCAATTCCTACAAAGGCAGATCGGTGCGTTACGTTATTCAAGGGCGAGTGCGGGGGACCGCCGATGCATTGTTGCGTTGTGAGCAGGCCAATATTTTCTCCAAGGGCGAGCGTTTTCTAGTCGTCTATGGAGATGAATTGCCAGAGAGGGAAGAATTAAAGGTTTGTCTCGATCAACCTTTCGCGATTTTAAGTTTTAGAGTTACTAATCCAAGTCAATCGGGCGTTATTAAAATCGACAGCAACCGGCGTATTCTAGAGATTATCGAAAAACCCAAAGAACCCTCATCTGATTTAGTAGCCGGCGGCGTCATGGTGGTTGACACGAACATATTTCGTTACCAGCCAGAGCGCCATAGCGATGGCGAGTATTATTTTTCCTCTATGCTTAACCAATTCATTAAAGACTATCCGGTCTATGCGGTTTTAGGTCCTTCCCGACCCTCGCTTAGCTCACCCGGAGATCTTGAGGGTTAATCGCAAATCAAACGGCAAAGCCAGCGAGCAAAACGCTAATTTTATTTTGAGCCAACTATGACCATCAAAGGTCTGGGAATAGATATCGAAGAAATAAAGAGGTTCAGCCGGTTGCCTTACAGAAGCCATCGGTCTATATATAAAAATATTTTTACGGCTAGAGAGATTAAATATTGTCTCTCTAAAGTCAATCCAGCTCCGCATTTTGCCGCTCGGTTTGCTGGCAAAGAAGCGGTGCTAAAAGCGCTCGGGGAGAGCGTTTACCAGCTAAAACAGTTTGAGATTTTAAACGATAAAAACGGAAGTCCGCAGGTCAAGAGTCAAGGATCAAGGGTCACGGGTCAAATTCTGGTTTCGCTAGCGCACACAAAAGATTACGCTATTGCTTTCGCACTATGGCAAAACTAGTTCAGGATTATGTAGCCCAATCGGTCAAAAAATTTCCTTCAAAACCAGCATTGGTTATAAACGGTCAGTCAATAACTTACGCTGGGCTTGATAAAAAAAGCACGCAGCTGGCTAACTTTTTGAAAGAAAAAGGAGTTCGTCAGGGTGATCGGGTCTGCCTTTATCTTCCTAAATCTATAAACTCTTTCATATCGATAATCGCCATACTTAAAGCTGATGCTATCTATGTTCCTATCAATATTTCGACACCAGAAGCGAGATTTATGCAAATAGTCCCAGATTCGGGATCCAGATTTGTTATTGTCAATGAAAGAAAATCACTACTACCTGATATTTCCGCTGTGGGCGAATATATAAATTTCAATACAGAAAAAGATATTTTCATTGAAGAACGCAACAATCCCATTAATTATGCAAACGACGAGTCAGATACTGCCTACATTTTATATACCTCCGGTTCAACAGGCGTTCCCAAAGGCGTAATGATAACCCATGGCAACATTATCAATGCCACCGACTGGGCAGTGGATGAGTTTGGGATAAATGAAAATGATCGAATGAGCCAGCACCCGCCGCTTAATTTCGACCTTTCCACATTTGATATTTACACCGCCTTTAAATCCGGCGCTACGCTTTATCCGGTTAGTGAGGAGCTTTCGCTTTTCCCCGGCACATTGCTTAAATTTATCGAGGAGAATGAGCTTACTATCTGGAATTCAGTTCCATCAGTATTGGTATATTTATGGAATTCCGGACTAGTGAAACCGGATCGCCTGAAGCCGGTTAGAAAAATATTTTTTAACGGCGAAGGATTTCCGACCAAATTTTTGGCTGAATGGATGAAGATTTTTCCCGAGAAAGAGTTTGTTAATATGTATGGGCCAACGGAAACAACTGTTCAGTGCACTTTTTACCGCATTTCCGAACCGCCGCAAGATTTGACCAAGTTGGTTCCTATTGGCAAGGCCTGCCGCAATGTTGAGGTTTTTGATATTGATGGCGAGTTGTATGTCGGAGGCCAAGGCGTGGGGGCAGGATATTGGAATAATCCGGAGAAAACCGCCGCGTCTTTTGTTGCCGATCCCCGGCCCGGTAAAAGAGGCACGGTTTATAAAACCGGAGATTTGGTTAGATTAAGAGCGGACGGCAATTACGAATTCTTAGGCAGAAAAGACAATCAGGTAAAAATTCGGGGTAATCGCATTGAGCTCGGCGATGTTGACGCGGCGCTTTACTCCCTGCCTTATATAAATGAAGCGGCTGTGATTGCGGTTGCCGATTCGGAGTCCGGGGGTAATAAATTGGTGGCCTTTGTAGATTTGAAAAAATTTGACGAGATCGATATTAAGAAAGATCTTGAAAGATTAATCCCGCCCTACATGATTCCGGATGAGGTTCGAGTTCTCCAATTACCCAAAACCAGTACCGGGAAAATCGACCGGCCAAAATTAAAAGAAATGTATGGAAATAAAAAATAAAATTAAGGATTTTCTCGAGCAAGAGACTCAACGGCATATTGAAGACGAGAAGGAAAATCTGATTGAGAAAGGAATTTTAGATTCATTCTCGATGATAAAATTAATCGGTTTTATAGAGAGCGAATTCAAGATCAGGGTAAAAATGGAGGAATTGACGCCGGAAAATTTTAATTCGGTCGCAACTATTACTCAAAAAGTTTTGACATGGCAGAAATAAGATTCATAAAAAAATCCGAGTGGGATAAACTCCGGGCTTTTAATGAAGCCGAATACCGGCCCGGCCATATTTTGACTAATAAAGTCTACTATGATTGGCAGTTTGATAATTTTGTGAATTCGAAAAAAGATTCATACACCACTCTCGGCTTATTCGACGACAAAGAAGATTTGTTGGGAACATTCGGTTTATTCGCTACTCCTTATAACTTTTACGGCCAGACGATTACCGGCACGTCTCTGTGCAATCTGATGGTGAAAAAATCGTTGCGCAATTTAGGCTATGGCTATCTTTTACTTGAGCGTGCCGCTGCCCTAAACGATTTTTCCATTGATCACACCATCAACGAAGCGGCTTGGCCGATGTTTATGCGTAGCGGCTGGCAAGGCGCAGATTTGAAGCGTTACCTTTATGTCATTAATCCCAAAACGCCGCTTTACGAACTGTCCGCGTCTACTAAATCACCACCGGCTGATTCTCTCTTTCGTTTCGAACAGGTTTTCTCGTTCGACCAATCCGTGAATGTATTTTGGCAAGATGTCAAGAATCGCTATCCTATTTCGATCGAGCGAAGCGCCGAGTACTTGAACTGGAGATACGCACAAAATCCTTTGATTCAATACCGAATGTTTACGGCAAGGAACGCCGAGCGTCTAGGCGCGGTTGCAATTCTACGTATCGAAGAGCCGAGAACAGGAGAGTCTCTAGGAATGGAAGTCGGCCGCCTGATAGATTTTTTTGCGAGCGAGGAGACGGAATTTTTTGCGCTTACGGCGTTAGTCCAATACTACCGAGAGATCGGCATTGATTTTATTGATTACTTCACGAACGGCGATTTTCATAAAAAAAGTTTGGGCGAGGCCGGCTTCGTTTACGGCGATGAGGGCAGCTACGAGCAGGTGCCAATACTTTTTAATCCGGTAAGTACGAAACGTAAAAAATTGAATTTCGCCGTGAAGGCGCAAGAACCTTTTTCACTCAAAGATTGTTATACGACCAAGGGCGGCGGAGACCAGGACAGGGCCTACTAATGGTTTAAAAGCTATTAAGTATTGTAAATTATGGTGAAGATAGTGGTAATAACAGCGAATCATTGGAGGCATCATTATTTGGTTAATCGATTAATCGGTCACTTTGATGTCTTGGGCGTGGTTTCAGAAACCAAGCGTCCACTGCAATCCGGTAGAAATCCCGAAGAGGATAAAATTATCAAGGCATATGACCGGGAATGGGAGGAAAAAGAGAGGGCGTATTTTGGCAATGAAACAGAATTTCGTTTGGCGGAAAACAAGATATTGCGAGTGGATTATCAGTCTGCCAGCGGTAAGGGAGCATTCGAATGGATTAAGAAATTAACCCCCCAGTATTTAATTCTTTTTAGTTCCAGCGTTATTAAAGATCCGCTGCTCGCCTTATATCATGGCCGCCTAATTAATATGCATCTGGGACTTACCCCTTATTATAGGGGATCAGCTGCCACTTTTTGGCCTCTGGTCATGGGAGAGCCGGAGTGTGTCGGCGCTACCGTTCACTTGGTGGTGAAGCAGGTTGACGCTGGATCGGTTTTGCGGCAA
>Ga0209541_10017029_pt1 | contig 10689 bp, 13 predicted proteins | sample RifCSPlowO2_01_FD_184027 | JGI IMG/M metagenome (GOLD analysis project Ga0209541, IMG submission 184027) | Groundwater microbial communities from Rifle, Colorado - Rifle CSP2_plank lowO2_0.1 (SPAdes) (version 2) | ecosystem: Environmental > Aquatic > Deep subsurface > Groundwater | place... | reverse complement strand
CGGAAAAGTAAACTGTGCATATGGATTTTTAACGCCGTTTTTATGGTTGTTAACAGCTACCATAGCCAACTGTTCTCGGGTTGTTCCAAACTTAAGCATATGAGCCCTCGCCATCAATGCATAAGCACCAGCAAAAGTCAATCCAGCAGAGCCTTCCCATTCCTGCTCCCCTGCAGCCATCAAAGACAAAGAAGCCTCCTCTACTTTTACATCACTCATTTTTTCAACGCCAGTAACCAAAACAACATCATATTTGCCCGATTGTATAGCCAACCATCCCTGATTGAATGCCAACGCACCAGAAGCACACGCCGCTTCACAGTTAGCCGCAGGCACATTTATCCCCAAAGATTCAGCAACAAGTGGACCAAGATGCTCCTGGCCAGTAAACCTCCCAGAAGCCATATTCCCAACAAACAAGGCTTCTATGCTTTTTTTGTCTAATTTAGCGTCCGTCAAGGCAGTCATACTGGACTCAAAAGCCATTTGCTTCAAAGACTGGTGCCAGTTCTCACCAAATTTCGTTTGCCCAACACCAACTATCGCCACCGGTTTCATTCTACAAGCACCCAATCAATAACCACATTTTCTTCTCTGCAGAAAAGATCAAGATAGCCCATGAACCCTCCACCATTTACAGCGTATGAATCATGATACAAACCACTTTCCATGAATTCGCAAATAATGTCAGGCAAACTAGATCCAACAAATCTTAACATTTCAACTTTTCTGTATTCATCGTCCATTCAATCCACCTTTATCTTACCCCTCATTTTTGCATACAATGCATAATCAATGTATTTTTTCCTGTTGACGTAGTAATCAATATTAAATTCTTTGTTTCTCCTTTCTTCTATCTTATCTGTTACCATCAACGACATTGAATCCCCGCCAGCACCAGAACCAAAACTTGTTAAAAGTATCCTTTCCCCTGCTTTAGCCACATCTAACACAGCGCATAACCCAAGAAGACTTGAACCAGAATAGGTATTTCCTATTTTTTCAACAACCAAAGAGCGTAATAGTTTTTTTTCGTCAAAACCTAATTTTTTGCAAGCAGTTCTTGGGAATTTTCCGTTGGGCATGTGAAAAACAACATGATCAAAATCCTTTTCCTGCAAAGACAACTTGTTCAAAAGGCCTTTTGTTGAATTCACAACATGCTTGAAGTAAGCCGGTTCGCCTGTGAATCTTGCCGCATGTTTAGGATACGTTTGCCCTTCCCTTCTCCAAAAATCCGGGGTATCTGTAGTATAAGAAAACATACCTTCTATTATTGCTATCGGATCTTTACCAAGAATGAAAGCACCGCCACCCGATGCCGCCGTATATTCTAAAGCATCGCCTGGCTGGCCTTGAGCTGTATCAGCGCCTATTCCCATACCATATTCAATTTCACCTGATTTTACCAGGGCATTGCAAACCATTATTGCAGTAGTCCCTGCTTTGCACGCAAATTCAAAATCACTAAGCATAAGCTCTTCTGGCAGCCCTAATGCTTCGGCAACAACAGTTCCCGAGGGCTTTACTACGTATGGATGACTTTCGCTGCCCACAAACAACGCACCTATTTTTGCAGGAGGAATTTTGGAATATCTAAAGGCATTTTTGGCTGCTTCAACAGCTATGGTTATCGTATCTTCATCCCTGTCAGCAACAGCCTTTTCCACCACTCGCAGGCCTTTTTTTATCTGTTCCGCGTCCTGTCCCCAAACCCTGGCTATTTCTTCTACCTTTATCCTGTATTCAGGAACATAGCAACCGTATCCAGAAATTCCGGTTTTCATAGAAACACTGAGGTCTTCTAAATTTAAAAGACTATAAAAGGCTTTTTTCCAGCCCCGTAAAATTTATGTACCTCATTTACCCATAGGAAGGATATGCTCGAATCCATCCTCAATCCTAAAAACGCCGAAGACAAACCTTTCCATGTTTTTGGCATCGCGATTTTATACTCTTTCGTCGCAATGATTTTTGCGCAGCAGCTGTTCCCATCACAATCATCCTTGCTGACAATAGCACTAATAACCATTATTTTCGTCCCGTTCTTCCAGAAATTATTTGAAACAGAAGAAACAGCAGACATAACAGTGCACAAAAACATTTACGAACGTCATAAGAAAAGCATACTTGTCTTTTCTGGATTTTTCTTAGGGACCATGTTTGCAATAACAGGAGCCTATTTATTTTTGCCGCAGTCCCAGCTATTCACGCTGCAAACAGAAACCCTTGGAAACATAGGCGCGCCAACAGGAAAAATAATATCGGCAGAAGATTTCGCCAGATTCTTCTTCAATAATACAAAAGTAATGACGCTGATATTTATTTTATCAGCTGTAATGGGTGCCGGAGCTGTATTCATATTAGCATGGAACGCTTCAGTTATAGGGGTTTTCGTAGGGTTATTTTCACAGAACTTAGCATCCCACACAGGAAGCATAGCATATCTTTACGGAATTCCATTAGCATTAAGCAGCATAGCACTGCACGGGATTCCAGAAATTCTCGCTTATTTTGTAGCCGGGTTAGCAGGCGGGATTCTTTCAGTAGGAATAATAAGAGAAAAAGCGTTCAGCAATAATTTCAAAATAATTTTCAAAGATTCATTATTCCTTTTCGCCTTTGCTGAATTCCTTATCATAGGAGCGGCACTGTTGGAAGCAATAGTATGAATTTAAATACCTTTTCGATATTCTAAAGCACATGGAATATGTAGAGCGTGTAATCCCAGGCAAAAATCCTATAAGAATAGCTTTCGAACCTGCCAATTGGGGAGCTTCCCGCCAAAATCTTCATGACCAGACAGACGTTGGTCTTTATGACTTATTTTTAGCTAGTAGCCAGAATAATTTTGATAACCTTTTCCAGCAGGCAGAAGAACAACGCTATACAGACAGGGATGCGTGGGCACTTATAACTAGAGATGTAGTAAGAGATGGAAACAGAGGTACAGACAGTAATGGAAGACGTCATATTATTTATATTTCTCATGCGGGTACAGAATGGGAAAGAGTCCAAAAACTATGGGCACCAAAAATCGGTTATTATGTTCCTACAAATGATGGTTGGTTCTACGAAGACACAGGGATACCATTCGAAACATTACCCTTCGATAAGAGAAAGGAAGCACTGAAAAGGCTAGAACACTATGGCATCCCACTAAAGCAACTATCAGGCTTCTGGCGACAAGATATTTACACAGATGAACGGTTCGTTGGTCGTCTCTTCTATCCGGGCGTGGGCGGCAGCGGCCGGTTCGGCGTCGGTGCGGATTGGCGCCCTTCTCGTTCGGGTGATGACGGGGTTGCCTCGCTTCCGCGAATTGAAGAACACAAAAAAGTTTTTGAAGTTTCTGCGTCGCAATTAGTCGAAGCAAGATAAAATTTCATTCATCTCTTTCTTAATTTTCTTCTTATTATACCCAACCCTTTCTTTTTTCTCAATTTCTTCCTCGTCTTTTCCTTTGCTTTCTGTCTTCTCGCTTCACGCCATTTTCTTATAATCTCCTTAGCCCGCGATACAGAAATATTTCTTTCATGAACAATTTTCTCCGATACTTTTTCAGCCAGTTCGCCTTCAGCGCCGGCGATGACAGCAATGTTTCTTGCATGAAGCCTCATATGACCAAATTGTATCCCTTCAAGCACCATCGCGCGCATCGCGGCGAAATTATTTGCTAAACCTACACAAGCCATGACACCGGCCAATTCTTGCGAAGTTTCCACCCTTAGTATTTTTTGAGATATTTTTGCAATCGGATGAGTTCTTGTAGCACCGCCTACTAATCCTGCTTGTATAGGCAATTCTATTTCACCAACAAGATTGCCTTCTTTGTCCTTCCAGTATCTTGTCAATGGTTTGTACCCGCCGTTCATAGCAGCATAAGCATGCGCACCAGCTTCCAAGGCCCTGAAATCATTCCCGGTTGCTATAGCCACAGCATCAATACCATTCATTATTCCTTTGTTGTGTGTTGCGCACCTGTACCTATCAGCTTCAGCACAGGCATACGCATCAAGTATACCTTCTATAATTTCTTCACCAAGCACCTTTTTTGGCCAGACAGCCCTTGCGTGTGCCATTCTTCTTACAGCCAAGTTAGATATAATTCTCAATCTTGCTTTGCCGCTTGTTAATTTCTCAAGGAAGGGAGCTACAGTTTCAGCCATAGTATTGACAATATTCGCACCCATCGCGTCCCTGACATCGACAATAAGATGAACAATCAAGCTCCTCCCCCTGGAAGTATTGACAATTCTTGTTTCTATATCCCTAAGACCGCCGCCCAATTTTAACAAAGTAGAATCTTTTTCGTTTGCCATTTTTATCATTTTTTTTCTATTTTGCTGGATTCTTAGTTTTATTATTCGAGCACTTAATTTTGGCAACCCCATTATATGTATCTGGCCTATCATTAATGGCGGATCGGAGTAAGTAGTAAACCCTCCAGTACTTCTACATAATTTTGCAGCATAGCTAGCCGCAGCCACAACAGAAGGCTCTTCTATGGCCATCGGCACAAAATATTCTTTCTCATTTATCAAAAAATTTGTGGCGACGCCCATAGGCAGTTGGGTAGTTCCAACAACATTCTCAATCATAAAATTAGCCGTTTTCAGCCCAAGCGCTGAGTTATACTTCAATAATTTTATTTCCTCGGAGTTAAGCCCTGCAAAATTTTTTAGTATTCCTAACCTTCGCTCCACGCTAAGCTTATGAAAGCCTTTAACAGCAGAAGTTTTTCTAGCCACAATCAGTCTTTCAAAAAGAAACATTTAAACTTTATATACTGCGTTTCAGCCACACAAAGATTAAAACATTATTCATAGGGCAGCCATATCATATCATATCTATCCCAATGCTTTTTTCCGCTATGAATTTTTTCCCAATATTGCCATTATTGTTTATAACATGAACAAGATCAATGAAAAAGAACCCCTTTCTGCTTATTTTCAACGCAACATAAGCCTTTGCCCCAGCCTTCTCTTCCCATTCTTTCAGTTCATTCAGTTGCTCTAAAGGTATCTGAAAACCCTTTCTTCTTGACTTGCATTCTATAACTATCAACTTGCCATTCTTAGCTGCTATTATATCAGGCGAAGGCAATCCTATCCTTCCGCTTCTTGGTGTGCGAACAGCCATATACCCTCTTTTAGCTAAAATATGCACTAAATCACGTTCCGCCCGATAACCTTTTTTATAAGGTTTTATCATCATTTAACCTCCAACAATATCTTTTATAATGAGACTTTTTTATCTCGCCCCATCGATTGAAATAGATCACTCGTTTTTTAACAATACCACAGTTTTGCATTTTTTCCAAATGTTCCTTGACAGTTTCTCTATGGAGATTCAGTTCTTTTGCAATTTGGTTGGTTAACATTTCACTATTTTTTCCCAAAAGACAAATTATTTTTTCATGCCCCCTATTTCTTATAGACTTCTCTTTTACTTTACTATACATTTTTACTATTTTTCCAGATAATTTCATTTTTCTCGGATGTCTAAAACCCACACTGTCAATAAATTTCAAAACATTAGTTTTGTTTGTTATAGTTATTCTGTAAACAGGTTTGTAATTCTCTTTTTTCCCTGCCCTTAGAGATGAATAAATACCAAACTCTTTTTCTAGAATACATTTTACCTTTTCTATAAATTCTCTTTTGTTACTTGAAAAATTTATTGACGCAGAATTACTATGTGGATCAATCCCACAACCACCATCAGTGTCAAATAATCCCTGCAGATATGACATAAGGAGATCACGGTTTTCAACAATAAAAGCAGGCACTTCCATCTTATATTTAAATTCTTCAAGAGCCCTAACCAAACTTCTATTATAAATAGAAACCCTATACCCCCAAGGATCCCTCTTAATAGAGGGCTCGTATTTTAAATTAGCAAAAATTAGATTTCTAAGAAGTTTTGTATAAGATACATCTTTATGACCAACAGCAACTTTAATAGCTAAATTACTTAGAGAGCCATTTTTATCTAAAGATTTACTAACTGTTCCGTCTCCCTGTATAACACCTATCAAATATGCCACATCAGGTGTAAAATTTAATTTTGTTGCAGGTTTATAGTTATACTGCATACATGTATTTTAGTTTACTGCTATATAACCATTTCTATACGCCAAAAGAAACATGCCCCTAAAATTACGACCAAAGCAATCATTTAACCTTTCGATAAAAAAATAATTCATGCCTGGCAAGGACGCAGAAATTACGGGAGCTATGAAAAAAGGAGTCAAGGGAGCATTCTTATTTTTCATTATTTACACGATAACAATTTTTGTCATATGGTACCCGTTCAGGGAATTCCAGCCAGTTTTCAACCCATATTCTGCTTATAGCCTAACACCATTTTATTTTATTGTATATTGGGGCATACCATTTACAATATCTCTGGCAATAGGCATGATTTTAGGCGTGCTTTTCAATTTTTTGCTAAAAAAGCTTAACTCCACAGCTTCAATAATCATGATATACGTTCCAGCTTCTATTTACATATTGTTTTCAAATACGATAGCAAACAAAACAGCAGCGAACGCCCTTAATCTTGTTTATGACCTGACGTCGTGGCTTTTGTTTCTTTACATTGTCTTATATTTTTTTGAAGAAGAAAAACTGCTTGCACGGGCTGTGTAATCTTTATTTACACCTTCTGTGAAATATCATCATGGTCCAGACGATAAAGGAAGCAATCTATGAAAAAAAGTTCATCATAGAAACAAAAGATCCTTACATCCTAGCACTAAAAGTAATAGATATAGCAACCAAACACGGCAAAATTATCGAAAAAGAGAACGTTTATGAAACCGATGGGCCAGTAAAGGAAGCAAAAATAGATTTTGATTTAATAATCAAATTAAGCTCATACTCAAGAGCAAAATTCAAATTCAATATTTTAGGAAGAACAAACGAGATAAGTTTTATAAGCATCGGCATAACCGGCGAATCACAAGTAAGAATACCCAAGTCTCAGGGGGCGATTTCCGAAGCATACTACAATTTTTTCATAAAACACATGTACCCAGACATGGCAAAGAAAAACATAAAGAGAGTAAAGGAAACCGCATATTATTTAGAAAAAGACATTAAACAATTACTGCCTATAAAATCCAAACATTAGAATACGCTTATAATCTTTTCGTAAAGAATATAGTAAGCCGAAAGGCAGGGTGAACTAGGTCATGATCATGATATCATATTTATCAGCGATGAAAAATTCAGATTGATCTAGTTCTACAAACTTTTTGGCAAAAAGTTTGATCAAAAACCATTATGTGTGATCTTTGATCACAGATACGAAGTTTTGGTCAATCTTTTACTAAAAAATTGGGGTGATATATTATGGGCAAATTGGCCCAGAATTTCGCAAAATATTTAGTTTTTGCAAGAATGCGTGCAAAAGGTGTGGTGGAAAAACCAGACATCATAGGAGCAATATTCGGTCAGACAGAAGGCCTGTTAGGACAGGATCTAGATTTGAGGGAATTACAAAGAACAGGCAGAATAGGAAGAATAGAAGTGATGATAAAAGGGAATAAAGGAAATTCTTATGCGGAAATACAAATTCCTTCAAGTCTTGATGCAGCCGAAACTTCACTGATAGCAGCAAGTTTAGAAACCATAGACAAAGTTGGCCCATGCGATGCAGAAATAGAAATAAACAACATCGAAGACGTAAGAACCCAAAAAAGGCAATACGTTATAGACAGAGCCAAAGATATTTTACAATCAATGATGAGCTCAGGCCTTCCAGATTCACAAAAACTTACAGAATCAATAAAAGAAGCCGTAAGAGCATTCGAAATATCTTCGTACCAAGGTCTAAGCTGCGGTCCAGACATAATGTCCACAGAAGAAATCATAGTAGTTGAAGGAAGAGCAGATGTAATAAATCTTCTAAAGAATGGTATAAGGAACGTCATTGCAATCGAAGGATCAAAAATACCGCAAGAAGTTATCGACTTGACAAGACAAAAAACAATCATAGCATTCCTCGACGGAGATAGGGGAGGGGAATTAGATTTGAAAAAACTTCTCGTTGTTGCAGACATCGATTATGTAGCCTTCGCAGACAAAGGAATGGAAGTAGAAGAATTATCGAAGAAACAGATTTTCAAATGCCTCAGAGACAAGGTACCTGTAGACAAGGACAAAAGAAGGGTTATAGAAGAAATACCAGAAACCAAAGAAGAGGAAGAAATAGACAAAACAGCACTAAAATCACTTTTAGAAGATTTAGTCGGAACAAGAGCCGCATACCTTCTTGATAAAAACATGAAAACCCTGAGCAAGATACCCATGTCAGAATTATCAGACTTGATTGATGAATTCAACGGTACATATTTTATTGTGATGGACGGCAAAATAAACCAAAGTCTTGTCGACATGGCACTGCAGAAAAAGGTGTCTTATCTTGTCGGCGCAGAAGCAAGGGAAGGTCTGCACACAGGAAACATAAAAATCCTAACATCAAGAGATCTCTAGGATAAGAATGACAGAAATAAAAAAAAGACTGGAAAGACTGGAAAACCTTAGCGATAGTCTTGACGGGGTTCTTATTTTTTCCGATTCAGGCGGGGCAATGAATTTCGAGAATCCAAACTTTTTTTACCTTTCAAATTCTGATGTCTTGGGGGCAGTTTACTATGATTTTTCTTCTCCAAAGTTGTACACAAATATAATGGAAAAAACAAGAGCAAAAAGAGGGTGGATAAAAGATATCAGTCTAATGGACAAAAACTTCGAGAAAGAAATAAAAAACAAAAAGATAGGAATAGATAAAGCATCAACTTCTTTCACAACATTAGAAAGAATAAACAAAATATGTAAAACCGTAGATATATCACAAGAATTAGAAAAAGCAAGGCTAATCAAAACAAAATACGAAATAAAAACAATAAAAGAAGCGTGCAAAATAACAGGCAAAATATACAAAAAAGTTCTGCCACAAATAAATAAAACATCAACAGAAATAGAACTTAAGGGTCTAATCGAATACGAGATGCACAAACAGGGAGTTTTACCATCTTTCCCAACAATAGTAGCTGCAGGAAAGAATTCAGCAGAACCACATCATGTTGCAGATAAAACAAAACTAAAAGAACCCATAGTCATCGATTTTGGCGTCAGATACAAGGGCTACATATCAGACGTTACAAGAACAATAGGAAGCAAAGAAGAAAAAAATCTAGAAAAAATCATCCAAGAAGTTTATACAAAAATAAAATCTGGAATTCAGGCAAAGGAATTAGATATACTTACAAGAAAATTAATGAAAGACAAATCTAAATACTTCATTCATTCTCTTGGACATGGTATTGGTATAGCTGTTCATGAAAGGCCGTGGCTGAATTCAAAAAGCACTGACATACTAAAGCCAGGCATGACTTTCACAATAGAACCAGGAATTTATCACAAGGAAGGAATAAGAATAGAAAACGATGTTTTATTGAAAGAAGACGGAATAGAAATCTTGACGAAGTTTTAAGCAACTCTTCTTTTTGCTGGGGTTTCACGTTCAGCTAATGTATTCATTAACTCAGCTTTTCTCCCATACAACCTGCCCACGTCTTGTTCAGCTTGTTGTACAGTAGCAACAGCTTGTTCTCCCAGTAGATCAATCTCCCTTCTCAAATCAACCAAATCGAAAGCAACATAAACAACCCCGTTGATCCCATAATGATGATTTTGTCTTTCTTGATCATCAAACATAGGCAGGAATTCTTCAGGAAACGCCTTCCAAACTTCTCTAGGGTCTTCTATTCGACCGTGTTCCTGAGGATTTTCAAAAATAACTACAAAATTTTTTCTAGATCCAAAATATTTAGATTCCCTCATATGATTCAAGCGCCATCTAGGATCTACCCAGCTTCTAGCAAGCGCATGAAGAACATAATGCACTGGCTGCATGTCTTCAACTTGCGAATACAACAATCCATCAGATCTGTGTGAGTACTCCCATTTTGGAGAATCCCTCCAAATAGGGTTCCGTAATCTTGTTTTATAACCAACGTCATTTGTCATACACTTACAAATTATCATAAACCTTATAAAATCCCATTGATCCAAATTAGTCAGCCAAGGCTAGAAAAAACGTCCTCTTTTCATCAATCATCCAGCATTATGGGCCTGTTTTCGGCTTCGTATTTCTTTACGTATATCACGTCGCCGCACTTTTGGCACTGGACTTCCAAAAATCGTCCAAGTTCCATGCTAACCTTCATTTCAGACCCACAGCAGGTTGGTAGTTTTTTCATAGAAACACCAGAACGCTGTTATTTAAAACAGAAATACCAGTACGTAAGAACAAGATCTATTAATCCATGTACCGGCTTTACTTTCCATAAGGTTACTTATTGCAGCTAGTATATATCCTTTCTCTGGGACAGAAATCCCACTACAGGAGAAGAAACCTAGGTTTCTCTCCCTATAACCCTCATTTCCTAGATAAAAATATTATTAATTTTTATATAAAGAATACCACTGGTCTACTGACCAGTGGTGGGGTATGGGGTGGAACCCCATTATAGAGAACCTCAGAAAAGATCAATAGAATTGTAATGTAAAAATCCAAGTCTATTGATCTCATCAAATATTTCCAAGTGTTGTGTTTTTCGTCTTAGCATACCACCAGTCTATTGACTGGTGGTTCTTGATAGAGGACCGGGTCGAG
>Ga0209541_10017028_pt1 | contig 10690 bp, 16 predicted proteins | sample RifCSPlowO2_01_FD_184027 | JGI IMG/M metagenome (GOLD analysis project Ga0209541, IMG submission 184027) | Groundwater microbial communities from Rifle, Colorado - Rifle CSP2_plank lowO2_0.1 (SPAdes) (version 2) | ecosystem: Environmental > Aquatic > Deep subsurface > Groundwater | place... | reverse complement strand
AAAAGGCGAAGCCGAACACGAAGACAACTGTGTCGACTTAATCAAATTAACGGCCGCAACCCCTAATTCATTACCTCCTCTTTCTCCAGCCACTCCTGAACCCACTCTTTCCGAACCTCCTATTCAACCAAAGAGTCATTTCCAAGACAATTCCGAGTATTACTTCCAACTCTTTTCCTATAGCAACATCACCTTCATCCAAGTCTATCCTACCCCCCAACAATGGCAGATTTATAACAAACAAAAAACAAAAAAAACACCAGACGGAAAAACAATCAAAGACTGGACTCGTAAAGAACCAACCTATTTTACAATCACCCTGCGTGACGATCTTGCCGGCACAACTCCTCAATATCGCTATGGATACATAATAGTCGAGGCCTACTCATGAAACAACATACCCTCTCCTCACTCAAAATCAACCAATTACACACAAAAAAAGCCCAGATGGAAATCATTGGTCTAGTCGTTATTGTCATCCTCTTAACATTAGGCATGCTTTTCTTAGCCATGTTCGCGTTAAACGAAGACACCAGTAAAAAAATCTTCACTCGCAAAGGCCTCGCCACCTCAACCGCAACCGCGTTGCTAAAAACCAACGTTGCATGCAATCAAGAGGGCGGTGAAAAAGTCTATCCTGCGCTAGGCAAAGACATTCTCGAAGACTGCGCCAAAAATCCTCAAAGCCAAGGCAATTCGTTTTGTACCATTTACTCCTGCGACAACAAACACTGCTGTGATTATTTCAACGAAACAACTACTAAATTTCTCAACAGTACGCTTGGCAAATGGAACAAAAAATACGAATTCGAAGCAAAGCTAATCTACAAACAAGCCCAACCTGTAACTTTATCCATAATCAAATCAAAAAAAGGTGGCTGCCCAAAAACCAAGCCCCGTGACACTTCCGGCTTAAATCCCATTACTGTAGAAGGTGGCGGCCTAATTGAAACCGTGTTATATTTATGTGACTAAGAGGTTTCTAAGCCAATTCACCTCCTAATTAAGACGCAAGGTTTATATATAAAATTACTCTTCAACTCCTAATTATAATATAATCAAACAATCGAGGTGTTATATGAAAACAAAAAAAGGGGATATGTCTATAAATGTAATTATTGTAGCTGCCATTGCGTTAATCATTCTGGTAGTGTTAGTCGTTATTTTCACCGGGCGAATTGGTGTATTTTCCCAAGGCGTGAGTAAAGAAGGCAACGCCCAGTTAGTCAAAATGCAGATAACCTATGGTGACTGCCGTCCAAGCACTTCTGCTCAGAATGCATTCACTACTGCCTACGACGCTGCTCTTGCCAGCAAATCACAAGACGGACAAAATAACGCAATCAGTCAATTTGAATCCCAAATCTCATCTTGCAAAAGCAATACCGACAAATCATCCTGTGAAGGCAGCGGTTGTAAATGGGCTTAATTAGGTGATTATCCATGAATAAAAAAGCTGACGCAAACATGTGGTGGATCATCATTGGCGCCGTGATTGCGCTAGTTGTTTTGGTTATTTTGATGCTGTTATTTACTAGTAAGACTGGCCGTTTAGAAGGCGGATTATTAGATTGTCAAAGCAAAGGCGGAACTTGTGACGAATTTTCAGACACTAAACCATGTACTGGCACTATAAGTTCAGCTTTTGATTGTAAAGATTCCAACCAAAAATGTTGTTTCCTTACTAAGAAATCATAATAACAAAGCTAGATAATGACCATCACCACAAAAAAAGGAGAAGTTGATTTTTCCAGTCCTGAATCAATTGTGATTATCATCCTCTGCATTTTGTTAGGAATTGCTTTATTATATTACGTCTGGACATTGAAAGGAAGGTTAATGCCATGAGTACATTTAACAAAAGAGGCGAGATGGAAATGTGGCAGATAGTGATGATTATCTTGGCCATTTTTTTATTAATCGCATTTATGGTATGGTATGGTTTTTTAAGCGAGAGTGCCGATTCATTATTTGGAAAATTAGGTGATTTATTATAATGGAAAGCATTACAAAAATATTTTTAATAGTAATTCCTTTAGTTTCGTTGTTCATATTAGGATTAATTTACTTTGGTCCGGATGGTGCATTGGATAAGCTCAAAGGTAGTGCTGAAAGTTTAAAAGACTACGTTCCTGATGTAAGTATGGGTACAGATCAATTGACCGCAAAAGAAGCTGGCGTTTCTGCAGATCATCAACAAGCATTAAGCACACTCAAAACAAATCTAGAAAAAATCACTAAAAGTACAGGGCCTTGTTTTGCATACTATACAACAGTAGGAGGACTACCAGAATTAAAAGAACAAGGTACATCAATCACTTTTTCATACAATCCCGTTAAAGATGAAACCACAGTTATAACCTACGGCGGTGCCGGTGGCAAACAAATCGTTACTGACTTAAGTTTCACCATTCCAAACATGAAATTATGTGTGGTTGCTGGCGAAGATGTTGTCACCTCTTTTGGCAACCGTTATTTAAATGACAAAACATGGGCAGAGAAACTCGCTTCTAGTGATACTATTCGCGAAGTTAATTCCATAAAAATAGAATACTCTACTAACAACAATAATGGCAATGTAATTCGTTCTCCCAATTTAGAGGAAGATGTTGTAAATGATGAAAACGACAATCTCCAAGATCATGGTATAGTTTATACTCCTGACGGTTCACATATTTGTTTCTTGCCAACAGTATATGGGGGTAATGATAAAGACGGATTAAATAATGATTACTTAGGCGAAAGTCCATTTGAAGATACTTCCATTCCAATGCAAATGAGCAATGGGGCATTAAAAAAATGTTTTGAAGATATAACCTCTTCTTCAAGTTCAACAACAAGCCCTCCCTCCGTCGACTTACCAGGTGACACATCATGAAAAAAGGAATGGCCGCAGGAGTACTCGTAACCATTATTCTCACCATTATCGCTTTCATGCTCATCGCCGGTGTCATCTTCCGCTTCACCTCTGAAGCCGACGACAAACAAGCCGAATTATTATGCCATGACAGTATTGCCTTGCGGGCACAGACACAGATAGATATCAATAAAGGAAGTTGGATAGGAGAAGCAAAAGTCAAAGCCGTACCTGTATTATGTAAAACTTTAGATAAAAAAATAACCGGCACGCGCGAAGAAATAAAACAACAAATTGCTGATAAAGTAGCTCGATGTTGGTGGATGTTTGGTGAAGGGAGATATGAAGAGTTATTACAAGGGAGCGAAATCAAATTTTTACCTGACTTATTTGGATTTAAAAATTATGAAAATGATTGTTTTAATTGTTACACTCTTTTAATTGACGAATCTAAAATTGAAGGTGGTCCTATTTATTCCGATGAATTATTAACATATATGAAAAATACTAATTATCCTAAATTAAAAAATGTAAATTATCTTAAGTATGTCCAAAATATTGGCGGTCCAGGAAACATCGCATTTACAACTCCTGCTATCTTACCTCAACAAGGATACACCATCTCTATGATGCCTAAAAATAAAAATGTAGGCGATGGCGAATTTTGGAAAGGAGCAGCTAAAGTAGGAGCAGGGATTGCTATTGTAGGGGTTGTAACTGGAGGCGCAATTTGTCTTATTGGAACTGCCGGAGCATGTTCTGCAATTCTTATTCCTGTAGCAGCTGCTGTCGGACAAAATGCAGCGTTAGCAGGAGGTATTGCCGCAACACAAGTAGTGAGCACAGTAGGAGTTACAGGTACAGCCCTTGCATTAGGGGGAGCAAGTTTGATGGGGTATAGCGGTTATACTCAAGTGATGTCCACAATGTATGGCGAGCGTGAAATAAGTTCAGTGTATGTGGGCCCTTTAGAAGTAGGTCAACAATTCTGCGGTTCCAGCGACATCGCCGGTGATTAAAATAGAGGTGAATTTAATATGGTTATAAAAAACAAAAAAGGAATGGAAATGACATTTCCTGTAATGGTTGGAATCGCTATAGCTATGTTAGTTCTTGTAATAATTGGAATTGTATTTTTACCTAAATTTTTTACTTTAGGAGGAGAGATAAGCAAAACTATTCTTTCTTTTAATGACACCGATAAAGACAAAGTTCCTGATTTCCAAGACAAATGCCCTTGCACTGCCTCATTAATCCAATCAAAACTTTTACCCGGCTGCCCTAAAGATATAACTGAAGCAGCTGCACTTAAAGATATGGAATTGTTTAGCAGTAAGAACTGTAAAAAAGAAGAAGAAACAAGTTCAAGTAGTTCTTCATCCTCTGTTCCTGCAATGAAATTAAAACTCTCTGATGACAGTGGTAAAGATATCTTAGTAAGTGGCTACGAAACAACAAGTTCAAAAATATATTATGAATATTCCTGTGACGATTGTTCAGTATCAATAATGGGGGTAAAAAGTGGGAAATTAAATCCCGGAAGTGGTATGTATCCAATTACAGATAAAGGTGAGTATCTTTTTACTCTAGTTGAGAAAGGAAATGAGATAGAAACTCACACAATAATAAAAAAATAATTTTTTTTAATTTATGGCGAACAATAAAAAAGGTTTGATGTTAAAATTCCTCACAACCCTACTTTTAGCTATCATTATTTTTGTACCTGCCTGCATATTTGTCTCTAAATTCTTTAGTATAAGCCAGCAGGCCGAAACCAACTTCTTAGAATTTGTCGGAGAAATCAAAGAGATTGAAAAACCCACTGTTCCCATTAACGATCAGCGCGTACAATTATTAATTTTAGACGATAAAACTGCCCTTACTTATTTCGAGAAAGGTGCCACAGAAGTTATAGTTGAAGTTGATGCCGCAGCCCCCTATACTGATTACACAATCCATATTTCAAAACCCGCTAAATGTTCTTCCGCAAAAGGATGTTTGTGTTTAATCCAAAAACCAGAATTTGACATAACTGGCTGGGGCTTAGGTATCGATGATAAAGTGAAAGTAACCGACAATTCCGCTGCGTGTTACGAACTTGACACATCCCTTGCGGTAGCACAATGCAACTTTGGTCAAGCTCATAGTGTCAATTCATATACTTGTAAAAATGGCTTTTTCATTGAACGTTATCTCGCTGGAGGTTCCAGTTGGACCGTTGGCGCATATTATGAACTCCCTCGTCGCAGTTCTTTTCAGTTGATAAAAGAAGGCACACGAATTGTCCTACAAGATACAAGTAAGCCCAAAACCCCATGAACACCAAAGCATCTAGCGTCTTATTAATGATCTTTGAATTATTAGCCGTCATCTTAGTAATTTATCTAGTGATTAGTATCTCTGAAGCATATGGTTCATCATTGACTGTCCAAAAAATAAATGCTGCTGAAGAAATGAGAATGATGATCGACACATTAGTAGGAATACCCGATGACGCTCTTGTCCAGTATCCCAAAAATCTCTCTTTATTTACACTCACTTTAACCAACGATGCCATTGCTATCTACCAATCAACCGAACCCCAAAACTTGTGGGTGATGAGAAGTATTACTTTACCAAAAAACCATGTCGCCGAAGGCACAGTAGGAAACATTTCCCAAGTCTGTTTAGAAAAGAAACATAAAAAAATTATTTTACGAGCGTGTACACCATGATCACAAAAAAAGCCCAATTTGACTTCACTCGTAAAAGTATCTATTGGATGATCGCCGGTTTCATTCTCACTATCGTTGTCGTCGCCTACGTCTTTGTCCTTGCCGGATATAATTCTAAACTAACTTATGTCGACCCCAAATTACGCGCTGAATTTCTTACCCTACGTTTCGTCAACAATCCCGATTGTTTTTCCTATCAAGACCAAGAAACAAAAATAACTACCTCAAGCATCATCGATAGTACCAAATTCACAGAACAACAACTCTACAATTGTTATCATACTGAACAAGGCGAAGGTTATAATGACTTTAATTTCCAATTAGTCTTAGAAAATGAAAAAAAAGAAATACTCACTAACAACTATTTCAATAAAAACGACTTTACATTATACAAAGAAGTTTTAGTGCGAAATCAAAAAGGAGCCATCCAAAAAGATCGCCTGATTATCTATGTGCAGACAGGTATACGATGAAAAAAACACCCAATCAAAAAATGAACCGTAAAGCCATGATGGACGACTTTTTCGACCTCATTTTCACCGTAATGGTCAGTTTCTTCCTCTTATTTTTTCTTAATTTTACCTTCCAGGGTTCCGTAGACAATTCAAATAAACAGTCCATTGAAAATGTCGCCGACTTTAAACGTATGGATTCTGCCCTAAATAATCTACGTGTACAAATACACGAAGGCCAGAATATTGAAGAAAAAGACATAACTCCTCTAATCAAAAATAGTAAAATCTTAGGTGAGAAAACTATCACTTCCTGCTCCGACTACGAAACTCAAATCGAATGCGAAAAAGACAGTGCCGACACATCCCAAGACCAACCGGATTATGAATGTATATGGGATCAACAATCAAAGAGCTGCCTGTCTTTACGAAAACCAACCGCAGATATAAAATGAACAAAAAAGGAGCTATATTTCATTGGATAATTTTCGGCGTCTTAATAGCTCTAGCAATTTTCTTTTTAGGTACACAACAATCTCTCAATGTTGACCAAAAAGCCTACTGGTCGCTCCACTTCCTCAAAAACAATTATGTAGAAGCCGAAAAAATCCTCCTCTCATATGAAAGCATTGAACGTGATATCGCTAAAAACGCCATTCAAGAACTCGCCCAAAACGGCGGCCTGCAAAAAAACGAACTCTCCGCTTGCGGCACACTCCAAAACATCAACCTCTGGAACAACAATAATCAATGGTGCGTACCCAACGCCAAAAACAACTTCTCCACCTTAGCCGCAGCCCAATTAAATCAAAAAATCCTTTCGATTGCATTTAACGAAATCTCCTATACTGGAAAAGTGTTTCATGCCAAAGCAAAAAAGCAACCTCTTCACACCCTGCTCCTAAAACAACACAACTTCCCCTCAGATCAGACCTACTTCTACGACCCCAGCTTTGCCATCGAACTCTCCTATTCATTAGATGAATACACTCAACTTCAAAGCGAAGCTAAACTTCTCGTCGAAAAATGCCACAATACGCAAGAATTCACAACCTGTATCAACAACGCCAAACCAACCCATTGGCACAGCGGCTTTTGTGAATATAAAGAAAACACCAAAAACAAACCAACCGGCCCCTCTACGCAAGATCGCAAAATTATTTTCTGCATCCAAAGCCCTAATGGCTACACTCTCAATACCGGCCAAGCCAACATCAAAGATCCCCTTCTCTACACCTTCGCCTTAGACTTCACCCCTTCATCTCTCTTACCAGTACAAGATACAACCATCACCTACCTTAAAGATAAAGAAATCTACCTCTTCCAATTCTCCCCCAACCCTCTCGCTCAAGGATATAAAATATATTACACCAATTGGTTAATTATTAAAGATAACACCCCTGGCAACGCTCAAGATATCTTCTCCTCCGTCCCTAAAGACCCGGCTTTAGGATTTTATGAAACCACCCTCATCTCCTCCGCAAATCTTCAACCCTGCGTCGCCCAAGCCGATGCCCAACCAAACCAAGCCTACCTCTGCCAAAATAAAATCAATTATTACCTCTCTAACCCCCAACTCAAAAAAGACATCTCCTACATCGCAGGCATCACTGCCCATACCGGCAAAGAAGAATCATTTCTCACCAATTTTGTCGATATGAGTTCTAAATAACTTATTTCTATTCTAAATAAACGGCTCAGAATCACCACCTCACACCCATATATAGCAATCCAACCTGATAATTAGGTATAAAATTGTTGGATTGCTTATTAGAAGTCCAAGTGTAATACTTAATGAACAACTTGGACTTCTATATCTATATTTTTCATAATCCAAATCCTTATAAACAAAGAGAAGCATTTTTTCAATTATAGTCAACCAAGAAAGTCTTCCGGTGGGAAGACGCCACTTGTTTGACTATTCAGAAGTCCAACTGTAACTTTATGGAATGAGTTGGACTTCTATAAAGGTGCCCTATGTATAAAATCCCAATCGCTGAAGCAAAAGAAAAAATTGTGCAAAGCGGCAAACTCAACGCCGCTGAACTTGACGCAAAAATCAAAACCAAAATCAACGAACTCTCCGGTTTAATTAGCGAAGAAGGTGCGGCTCACATCATCGCCAACGAATTAGGTATCGAACTATTTAACTCTCAACAAACAAAATTAAAATTAAAAGAAATCTACGCCGGTATGCGCAACGTTTCTTTCACCGCAAAAGTTCTTAAAAAATACGACGTGCGCGAATTCAACAAAAACGACAAAAAAGGCAAAGTCTGCTCAATCATGGTTGGAGACGACACCGGCACGATGCGTGTCGTTTTCTGGAACGATCAAGTCTCTTTAACTGAAACCTTTCAAGAAGAAGACATCCTTGCGTTAAAACAAGGTTATGTTCGTGAAAATAACGGCAATAAAGAAGTCCACGTCGGTGAAAAAAGCACAATTACTGTCAACCCCGAAGGCGAAACCATCACCGTTACTCGTCAACGTGTTGCCTTTCAACGTAAAACTATCCAAGAATTACAAAGCGGTGAAGACGGCGCTGAAGTTTTAGGCACAATCGTTCAAGTATTTGATCCACGTTTCTTTAACGTCTGCAGCAACTGTGGTAAAAAAGTAACCCAAGCCCAAACAGGTTTCACTTGCAACGAACATGGCATCGTCCAACCATCCCTCTCCTACGTCATGAACGTCGTTCTCGACGATGGCACTGGCACTATCAGAAGCGTCTTGTGGAAAAACCAAACAAATCACTTACTCACAAAACAAGAATCTGACATGGCAAAGTATAAAGAAAACATCGCTTCATTTGAAGATATTAAAACAGACTTACTCGGCGAACAAGTCAAAATGATTGGCCGCGTCCAACACAATCAAATGTTTGACCGCCTAGAATTAAACGTCCAGATTGTTGAAAAAGCCAACCCTCAAGAAGAATTAGCACGAGTAGAAAAAACGCAATAAAGTATTCGAAAAGTAAAAAGTATATTTTATTAAGTCATCTTATTTCCAAAAAATATGCTCTTTTGGACCCATCTAACCGTCGCCGCAATCTTCTTTCTCCTGTTACGTTCATTCACACAAGATGGATATACACTCCTCATCGCCTTCCTTGTCTTCCTTGGCAGCATCTTCCCTGACATCGACGAACCACACAGTAAAATCAATCAATGGAGCGGTTTTCTTGGAAAAATAATCACGTTTTTCACCAAACACCGCGGCATCTTCCATTCATTTTGGCCATATATAACTCTCAGCACCCTCCTCAGTTACTTTACTCGTTGGCCATACGGATTAGCATTCTTCCTTGGCTACCTCTCCCACATCTGCGCCGACAGCCTAACCAGAATGGGCATCGCCCCCCTCTATCCTTTCTCACACCAACGCATCTTCGGCCCAGTGAGAGTCGGCAGTTGGCAAGAATACGTTCTTTTAGGAATATTTCTATTGATTCTGGGAATGCTTCTTATTCTCAGTTTGTAAGTTTTTTGTTTTTATTACTCACAGAAATTGTTATGATTATATAGTGAGTTTCCTTAGAATTCGAACAATTAAATTCAACAATAGGCGAACTATTATCTGAAATTCTGTTCGAATTCTAAAGAATTTCAGTATATACTAAATTGCCTTAGAAATCAAACATTTTTATGCAATTTAGTATATATGAAATTCGCAACAAATAAGTTCGATTTCTTGCGAATTTCAGTATAGTTTGCCCTGCAAGTAATGAACGGAGAGCTACTTTTCAGGCTCGACAGTTTATCTTACAATGTCCTCCAAAGCTTGTTTAATCGGTTCACTATCAGGAATTAATTCAACCATCAATTTGTAGTTTGGAATGTTCTTTAGATAGTTTTGATCCACTTTTTGAGATGAATGCTTTGGTTCAGCCATTGAAGGATAGGAATTCCACCCATCTATTTTTATTGGTCTATTATTTTTAAAATAGACTCTCTCTTTTATTGTGGGTATTAAGTAGCACATATCAAGACTAATCAATCTAACTATAGGTTTCTTACCTAAAACATATTGTACTTCTAATTGTGCAATCCTATTTCGAAGTACGCCATTTGCATAATCATACCACACCTGCACCCATAATACTTCATCTGTTTCTCGTTTACCTCTTTCTATTTTTGCCAATCTAAAATTTGTTTCATTCATTTTATTTTCCCTCATAATTTAATTACTCTCAAGTAGAACTATGCTCCTATTTAAATTTAATTCTCCCCTAAAGGGAGAAAAACAGCAAGATTTTTATATTCAAACAAAAACCAAGAAAGTATGGACATTGAACCCCTATTAGAAGAGATAGGCTTAAGTAAAAATGAAATTAAGATTTATTTGATTTTATTAAAGTTAGGTTTAACAACGACGGGTGCAATCATAAAACAGACAAAAATTCATAATTCTAAAGTGTACGATGGCTTGGAAAGATTAGCCTATAAAGGATTAGTAACTCACGTGGTTATTGCAAATACCAAACATTTTAGGGCGGTTGATCCCGAACGTTTGCTCGATTTTTTAGAAGACAAAAAGAAATTAGTTGAAACTCAAGAAAGAAACATCAAAGAATTTCTTCCTCAATTAAAAGCAATGCAAGACCTTGGCGTCGACGAAACTCAAGCCGAGATTTTCCTAGGGTGGAAAGGGATGGAAACCAT
>Ga0209541_10017027_pt1 | contig 10691 bp, 12 predicted proteins | sample RifCSPlowO2_01_FD_184027 | JGI IMG/M metagenome (GOLD analysis project Ga0209541, IMG submission 184027) | Groundwater microbial communities from Rifle, Colorado - Rifle CSP2_plank lowO2_0.1 (SPAdes) (version 2) | ecosystem: Environmental > Aquatic > Deep subsurface > Groundwater | place... | reverse complement strand
GAACAGGATGGGTAGAAAATTGCGGTATGACCCAAAAAGCTAGTTCAGAAGGTGTGTATAGACGCCGTGCAAGATGTTTTCTTGTTTGGGGATTTAGTACAAATTCATCTGCAACATTGAGGATTATCCTGTAGAGATCTTTACTTTCATCATCATCGCCTCTCTTTAAGACCTCAATATATTTATTTATTAACGGTGTTATCGCCAAAATCAATGTTTGATATTCATCGTAAGGCATCGTATCTTCTTGAGGGTGAAAAAGCTCAATTATTTGTTCACGGGGTAAGCCGGTTACAATCGGATGGGAAAGGAAGAAAGCGTCGTTAAGTTTTTCTCCGTTTGGTTGTTCTAGACCTAAAATTTTTGCAGCTTCGCCAAAATCCTCAAGAGTCGATGAGGAAGTATATCTGGACATTTTGACCTTATCCGGTTCTATTTTTTGGTAAAAATCAAAAAAATTGTGTTGATAGACCGAGTCGGCGTCTCCTTGCGGCGAGATAATAATGATCTTTTCCGATCCAGTATCGGAAATTTGGGGAAGGAGCTGTTCAAGCCTGGCAAAACCTAGAACTTCGGCCTTTTCTCTTTTAACTTCCCGACTTCCAAGTAGCTGGCGATAACGCTGGCCGCGCTTGATCCGATCTAGAAAGGGTTCATCATACTCGTCGCTTTTCAGTTGTCCGTCGATTAATTGGTAATTGACGATACTAATTTCTACATTAAACCTTTCGCCAAGGGCTGTTTCCAGATTGCGCCTAATTGCTTGCTCGAACTGAACTTGTCTTCTTTCGTACTCATTAGTAGGTAGAGCCTGTTTTAGGTTATCTAAGTGAGCTGCTGCGTCTAAATCAAGATTGGGATCGTATCCAAGGATTTGCCTGGTTTCTAGTTTCCGGTTTCTAGTTTCTGGTAATATTGTTCTCTCAACCATTAAAAAACCTCCTCATGACCCGAGAAGGTTTAATCGCTGTTTCTTAGACAGTTATCCTGCTCGGGAATTGTAGATCCTCCTAGTCTTAGCACTTGGCTTTTCAATACTATTCGTATACGCCTAGTGCTGCGACTTTAGGAGGACTTCGTCATCCTTCGCATAAAGCTACGGATGACTCGGCGGTTTTCGGACTTTCCCACGTTCATGTAAACTGAACGTGGTTCACCGTTGCGGCACAGTTGGGGAGTTTTCCTCCTTCGTCAAGACTTCGGAAGGACGAAGCACCCCATTCCCCGCTTGTCCCGCACTTTCTGTGCGGGGCTTATGAGCGTTAAATTGTTAGTTCCACAGTAGCATGGATATTTTTGGAGATCAAGGGGTACAACCGTCAGGTAAACTGCTCAAATTTGGATTTGCTTTCCTCAAATTTCTATCCCTAATTAAAAATCTTATAGGAAGGTCACAGAGGTCGGAATTTTGAAGGCCAAACTTTAAAAACCAATCTTGGGCTTGTTTCTTAGCAGTTTTGGCAGGTTCTTTTAAAATTGTGATGAAGAATACATTTGGCGCAGGAATGTATTCAATTTCATATAAATCAGTTTTGGCAAGAAGCAGATCGCCATTTCTATTTTCAATCTGTGAAGAAATAATTTTTTGACGAATTTGCTGAACGTTGGTTGGCAATTCTTCTGGTTTTGTTGAAGGAGGAGAAATTTTATTGAGTTGTCCTTGTTTGGGTATTGACTGAAACTCTTGATCTACGCTGATGTTTTTTTTATTAACTCTAAATATTAAATAAATCGAGACGGTTATAAGTGTCAAGATTACCACTATAGATACAAGTAATAGTGGCGTAAAAACTTTTCTGTATTGAGTTAGATTCATATTAATAGCTGCATTGCCAATAGCCTGATCCATTTTGACCAAGGAGGCCAATGGCATTGTTTGTTTGTTGTCTCCATTCTACGTTACCGAAATCATAGGTACTATTAGCTAAGCCGGTGCTTCCCATTTGATAAAGACCCCATGCCCCATTTGGATCAGGAGCGTGAAAGTCTTCAGTCGGATCACCTGTTAGCCAATCATTTGGTTTATAGCTGCTTTCACAGGCAACAATTTTGTAGTACCACCAGTCAACAGCTCCGACAGCTGAACCGGCTGGAGCTTTGGTTTGGAGATACTGATAGAGATTGTTTTGGCTGTAATCACAATTTGGATCACCAAAATTACCTTGAGGAGAGTTAGAAACATCGTATTTGCCACTGCAATCTGGTCCTGTACCGCCAGGCGGTAAACCGCCTCCAGGCGGGCCTCCGGGTTGGGCGGCGGCTTTGAGGTTGCAGCCTTCTTTGTCGATATTGGTGTTTTCTTGAAGTGCCCGGGGTTTTAGCGAAATGTCGCGGGTAAAAACTTTTGCGCAGTCGGTTGCGCCGATAAAGCGCTGTTTGGCATCGTTTGAAGTTGCCCCTAGAACACTACTTTTGGCTCCAAGAACGCCAGTTGCCACCTCACCGGGCAAATTCTTGCCGATAAGTGTGGCGGTACACTTTTCAAATACGGCATAAGGGTCAGGCATGCCAAATGAGCTTAGCGCGCAATATTTAACTCCAGGAATACTGAGGAAATCTTTACATTCTTGTCCATTACCGTTTTGCAGACAGGCGTCAAGCCCTTTCTTGGCTTGTTCCGAACCCGGTTTCGGGAAAAGCACGTCATAAATTGCCTTGGGAATAAAATTGGAATAAATCCCGGGCCGTCCGCTTTTTTGTGGCGAAATGACACCTTGTTGGTCGTCTTCATTGGAATACAAAGTGTTATTCCAGATTTCGGCAAGAAAAGGGATTCTAAAAACCGGGAAAACCCTGATTGTGGTGATGCAGGTGTAAGTGCCGTCGCCGTTGTCGTCGCAGGGATCGTTCCAATTGGGGTTCTCTTGTTTCCAGTAAGAAATTGGATTATTTGCGCTGTTTGTCGGGTCGTCGGGGATATTGAGACTTACCTGTCCGGTTACGGTGAAAGTACAGCGGACATTCTGGCCTTTATTTAAATTGTTTGGGTCGTTTGGGTTGGGGTTAGAACACTCACCAGGCTGGATTTGAAGCTGGGGAGGGTCTTCGGAGTTGTAAGTGGGAACTGCACAGAAAGGAGCAGTACCCTCCTTGCCCTCGGCCAGGACTTTAATACAAGGTACAGGCGTCGGTGTGGGCGCGGGGGTTGTCGCAGAAGCAGTTTTTACTGGATTTAAGATTCTAAACGAAGTCTGGGTTGCGCCTCTTAATTTTTTAATCAAGGTTTTGGAGGCGCCCGTTAAAATTTCTTTGCATTTTTGAAGAAAGCCGGAAAGCACGTTGCCGGGGGCTTGGGCAGTTTGCGTGTAGGATCTTAAGCAGTTATCGGGGTCATCAGGATTAGGGCCGGAGCCATGGCGAAAGGACTGGGCGGCGCAAGGGACTACAATCTGGTTCAGCTGGCCGGAGAGGGAAACTGTCCTTTTAAATTCCGGCATCACAAATTCGATTGGTGTTCTTAAGACTTTCGGTTTGGGGCAGAAGCCGTTTGGACTGGTGCCGTTTTTAAGCCAATCAAAGGTTGTATTGCCCGAAAATGCCCGAAATTCCAGATAGCCCTTGTAAAACTCACTGTAGTTTGTTGGGATTTTGGGCCAGTATTTACCCCAGGTTTCTTGCCACTGCTTAATAGTAGCTTCGTCAGCGCCGGGTGGAGGTGGTTCGGGAGGATTTGGAAAGTTCAGTTCGGTAATCATCTGGTAGATAGTTACAGGGTCGTCTTTATTGGAATTTTCAATGTCAGTGTACTTAGCGGAAGCTTCCGGCAGATGCGGGTGCTGCCAGATATATTCGACGTATTTAACCCTTTGAGGATCAATTAACGTTTTGGGGGCAATTTTTACGGCGGAACCCTGATACTTGTTAAAGTCCTGAGAGTTAAGGTTGAGGACGTTTTCTTTTTGGTGAGGATCGTCCTGAAAATTGCCTTCAAGATAATTAGAATTAGTGGCGCCGAAGACCGCCTGAAGCTTAGCAAAATCAACTTCAAAGGTGGTACTGATATTGATGTCGACTGACTGACCAGGTGTACCTGTTATCCTGTCAGGAGGATCTTTTGGAGTAGTAAATTTATATGGAGCATCTCCGTTCTCTCCGGTAACGTAGTTATCGGTCAGCTGATACGTGCCGATGGCGTTAGTGCAAGGTGCAGGGCTTGGTTCGGCAGGATTGTCAACCGGTGAGGCATGGTCGGCGAAGGCGGGGCGGGCGAGAAGAGTCAAAGTGAGAAGTGAAAAGAGGAGAGTAAGTAGAAGAACAATTGACCATTGACCATTGACCCTTCGGCTTCGCTCAGGGCGAGCGATTAACGAAAATAAAACGGCAGCGATTTTTCCCATCCTTCGATTGCACTCAGGACAAGTGCAGGCTATTTCTAGTATATCAGTTAAGAAGCGTAAATGGGTTAAGGTAACGATTCCCGTTTCGTTTAGTGGTTACGTTAAACGTAAAACCCCTCACGATACGGGCTTCGTAACCTTTCAACGATCAACGTCTTTTTGTGTTTAATTAACGTCGGCGGGCAGTTCGATATTGGTAACGTTTGCACCCGTGATATTTTGTACAAGCTGGAGAATAAGCCAGGCGGAAACGACAAGAATAATGCCGATGACCGCATAAGTAAGAGTTCCGCGGGCGGCACCGACGGCTTTAGGATCGCCGCCGGAAGTTAGAAATTGGTAGCCGCCAAATAAAAGCATCACAAAAAAAGCAATTCCGGCGGCAGGCGCCAAGAGTTTAATAATGTTTTCGATTATTTGAACAATTCCGGAAAGCTGGGCAGGATCTTTCGCATAAACAGGAGTTGCTAATAAAAGCAGATAAACTGCTAAAAATAGAAGTATTACCATCGGCTACTGCTGATTATATGTCGGTATGTTAACCCCGCCGGTAATGATATCAAAACCAAAGAATATCTCAACCAGACGGATAATTGCGTAAGCGACTAAAACTACCACCAGACCGATTAAGGCTGCAGTGATCATGTTTCTGGCCGAAGCTACTCCTTTTTCGTCACCGCCTGCGGTAATCCAACGGATGCCGCCGATTAAAAGCATCACAAACGCTGCTACAAAGGCCACTACCAAAATAAATCGGATAACTCCGCGAACTACAAGAACGATATTATCTACCTGACCAATAGTTTCACCAGGAACTAAATCGGTGTTTGCGGCCAGTACCAAAGCCGGGCTGGCAAGATAAAATGCCTGAACAATAATTGGAGGTATAAATTTGCTGATTTTTTTAAACATAGGTTTTCTCTCTCACCCCCTTTAAATTAATTGTCTAAAGTCTAATGTCTAACGTCTAATGCTATCTTAGTCCTTCTTTTAAGCTTTAGTCATTAGTCGTTTTGCGTTAAGCATTCTACTGTGTTAGTTTAAGGCCTCCGGTAAGGATTTCTACCGCAAAAAAGGTCTCAACTAATTTTATTATAGCAAAAGAGCCCATGACCACAACCATGCCGATTAAGCCCCAGTAAATCGAAGACCATGACTGGCCGATGGCCTTTTCGTCACCGCCGGAGAAGACAAAGCGCAGACCGGCGATAATTGTCCAGATTAAGGCGATGACAAAGGAGGCGATTAAAAGAAGCGAAATGCCGTTTCTGATTAAACCGGCGATTGTTGATGTTGGATCGCCGGTGACAGTAACAGCTCCTTCGGGCGGATCAATTGTACCTAGTTGGGCTAAGAGTTTCATAATATAATTTTCAATTTATTAAATCTCTACGTTTGACCCCAAAAACGTCTGCAAGGCCTGCAGGATAATAAAGGCTAAAACGGTAACGGCTATACCAATAATAGCATAAGTAATTGTGGCCTGGGCGGCGGCCAATTTTTTGGGGTCTCCGCCGGAAGTGACAAATTTGATGCCGGCGATAATTATTAAAATGATGGCGATTGAGCCGGAAATGCCCATGAGAATGGTGACAACTTTGGTGGCGAGAACGCCAAAATCGCCAACAACTCCGGCGGGCGGGAAATTACCTTCGATATTGCCGGTGACTTGGGCTAAGTAGGTATTCATGTTTCCAATAATTCAAAAGTCATAAGTCAAAAGTCAAAAGTGCAAGTCAAAAGTTAAAACTTTTTGTTCTTCAATTTCAGGATGCCGCTGGCGATCATATTTGCTATTTCTGTTACCTCCTTTAACAGGTTCTCGGCTGAATTTCTGTTCACGAGATGAGCATCGCGAAGTAAACATAACCAATATTTAGTTTCGTTGGCACTTTTTAGGGCGATTTCATGAAATTTCTTAAATTCCAGTCTTGAGCTTGCAGCTTTTGCTTCTGTCAAATTTGCGCCTATCGATGTTGCGGAGCGGATTAATTGCCCGATGATAATTTTTGCGGCAATTTTATTCGGTACAGTATCCGCCAGCGCAATGACGTTTAAGCTGAACTGGTAGCATCTTTTGATCAGGTCAATTTTGAATTTTGAATTGTATTTTTGCATTTTGACTTTTAATTTTTGATTTTAAAGTCAAGTTATCACATTTCCCAAAAATAATTGGTCGACAAATTGTAAAACTACATATGATAAAACAATTAAGGCAAAACCAATAAGCGCAAAAACCAATCGACCGCGGGCCGCCGCGGCCGCCTCCGGGTTGCCGGAAGACATCATAAACTGAATTCCGGAAATAATTATCATAATAACTGCGATAAAACCGGCTAGGCCTAAGACGATCGGGGCGATATCACTTACGATGTTGCCAACTAATCCCTCATGAGTTAAGTATTTTACTTTTAGGCCTTCGACTTTAATGCCTTGGAGACAGCTGAGGAAACCGGAACAACTGGTAGGCGGTGGAGGCGGAGGCGGGATTGCTAGACTAGCTGGGGGTAGGCTTAGACTTATTATACTGATTATTAGTGCTATTATTATTGCTGATTTTTTCATAAGCGATTATTTCTATCCTGATAAATCGAGTATTTCTACCCCGATAAATCTTAAAATCAAAACAGAAAAGATTAAAAAGAGGAGCCCGGCAACGGCGGCAACAATCATATCTCGTCCAGCGTTGACATTCTGCGGATTGCCGGTGGATGTCAAAACCCGTATGGCGCCGATAACCATAAGAATAAAGGCGATCCCGCCGGCAAGCCCGGTGGCAATAGAAAGAATTTTTCCGGCAAAGGCGCCGGCGTCGGTGGGAATGTTCCCAAGTGCGGTTTCGCATTCGGTTCCGCAAGGATTTTTGCCGGAGACTGTTAGGCTGGTTTGATATAAGACTTCACTTGTGTTTTTGTCTATAGCCACGATAGAGTCTACATTTTTAAACACAACCAGAGAGAGAGCAAAATTAACTGTACATTTGTAGCCAGTGGTTTTTAAATCGAAAAACGGCTCAATAGTGCATTCTTTGGATTGAATGACTGTGCCTGTCTTATGGAGCAACTGAACTATTACTTGCTGGCCATTATCGGTAGAATCGCCCCTGACTGTAACTTCACAAGCCATGAACGGGTCATCGAGAATTAGCAGATCGCAATCTGAGTTTAGAGTCACCTTGGCCGATGTTGGGGCCATAAAAGGGACAGTGGCTAAATTCAAAATTAAGAAAAATAGTACCAAGAAGAACTTCTTGATCATGTTGATTATGAAATGGAAGACTCTCAATTTCAGTGTAACCCTTCGACTCTGCTCAGGACAAGCACTTCGATAAATCTCAGTGCGAGCCCTTCGACATGCAAAATGACTAACGTCTAAAGAAGACCTAGAATGGGACGGTCCTCAATAGGATTGATAGGATAATCCCAAATTGCATAGTTTTTGTAGGGTCAAGTGTGATTATTTTTCAGACGAGTTCTTCCAACAATTGTCCAGGGGAGATAATTTTAAGAGGTAAAAATTTCTTTTGGACATCGGGTCGTAAGAGATGCTTTTTGTCAAGAGTTACCAAATAGCGACAGCGAGTCAAGTTTGCTCCAGCGATAAGGTGCGCGTCCTCGATATCAACTAAACCCTGATACGGCTCAATTTCCCCTGCGCTGATTGGTTTTCTGACAATCAATCTGCTCTCCGCAATAAATTGCTCTATTTCTCTTTTTGATTTTTTGATTCTTGAGAATTTATCTTCTTCCAATATTTCTTCTATAACGGTTTGGGAAGTGATACCGGTGATCTTGCCCAGCTTGACATATTTAAGAAGTTGAGAGGAGCCGCCACTAGGCGAGAGGAGTGCGGCAATTATGACAGAAGCGTCAAAGAAGACCCTCATTGACTGGATAGCGATATAAGGTTATCCTTGACTTTTTTTGCTAGGCGCTTAGGCAACCTGTCTTGCCTGATAAATTCGTCAATTTCACTGTCGCTATAGACACGATAAGGAACAGCGCGGCTTTGTCGGGCTTCAATGACTACTTTGGCCCCTTCTTTTTTTGCTTTTATCACATCACCAGATACTACACCCATATCTTCCCGCCACTTTTTGGGCAATGTTATCATACCTTTGCCTAGCACTTTTAGCCATGCTTCTTGAAAATTGAGATTCGCTTGACCCATGTTAGTTTAACATTCTAACTTCTTACATTATAAACTTCTCCAGCTTAAAAAGCTAGAGTTTGCTTTAAGTTTACATGAACTCTGCTGGCGAAGTATGTATTCCCTATCGACATAAATGTCGAAGCTTTCAGCAGAGTGAATATAAACTTTCAAACTGTTTTGGTCAAAAGGTGCAAAGGAAAAGAGTTAAGGAAACCCAATGGGAACCCAATGGGGACGGTCCTAACTAAGATTGTCACAACAGTCCAAATACTGCACAATTTGTTGATGGGGTAGGCTATTGCCAAATAAATTGTTGCATTGTTAAATTGTTGAATTGCTATATTGTTAGGGGGCATATCAACTCGCTATCGCTCATTGATATAATATCCAAAGTACCAAATTTCCAAATGCTCAAAGTCTTTATTTCTCTTTTAATCTCTTTCGTTTTACTGTTTTCAATAATCAATCCAAGTAGTGCCGACGAGATTAGCGATATCCAAAAGCAGATTGATGATTTGCAGCACCAGTTGGAGCTTTCCAAGAACGCGACAACACCTTTGGAATCACAGGTTAAATCACTGGAAGAGCAGCTGGCTTCGATTCGTGCAAGGCTTGCCCAAGTTCAGAAAGATATCCAAAAAAGTGAGGACGAACTTGTCGACCAAAAGCAGATTCTGGCAGCAACAGTTAGAAATTTTTACATCAGAAGTTTTGTCGATATTCCACTGCTTACTATTTTTGCTTCAAACGACGCATCAGAAACCTTAAAATTAATAGCTTTCCAGGCAACGAGCAGCAAAGAAGATAAGAATGTAATCCGCCAAATTTCCGAAAAAATTGCAAAGCTTGCCGATGACAAAAAAAGGCTGGCTTCTGCCCAGAGGCAAATTAACCAACAGTCGCAGTTTTTGAAAGGTGAAATTGCCTCGGCAAAGTCTTTTCAGTCTGAGCTTACGGGAAAGATAGCAGCGCTTTCTGCCAGACAGCAGGAAATTTTGGCAGAAAAGTCGGGTACGTTTCAGACAACGGTTGGTGATGTGCCTTTGGCTGATGATCCTAACTCTCGACCCGATTATAAGCCGGGTTTTTCGCCGGCGTTTGCTGCCTTTTCGTTTGGAGCTCCCCACTTTAAGGGTATGAGCCAGTATGGCGCACTTGGGAGGGCTAAATCTGGGCAAAATTATGAGCAAATTTTGAGGGCATATTATGGAGGCGGCATAGAAATAAAAGACCATAACCCAGATGCCCAGATAGTGGTGGAGGGGTATGGAACGTATTCTCTTGAGGAGTATGCAAAGCGGATATACGAGATGCCGGGAAGCTGGGGAGATGAAGGGGGAATGGAAGCACTCAAGGCGCAGGCAATTGCGGCGAGAAGCTACGCACTGGCTCGTGGTGGGTCAATTTGTGCAACTGAGTCATGTCAGGTGTTTAAGACCAGTCCTAAAGGTGGTAAATGGGAGCAGGCAGTGAATGATACACGGGGCAAAGTAGTGTATGCAAACGGTCAGCCATTTTCGACTCTGTATGCCTCGACATCAGGTGGGTACCAAGAGTCATATAGCGCAAACGGGTACTCGACGCCGGGTTTTTGGGATACACCGAGCGGGCAAAGTGGGTGGACGGGGCAAGCATACGAAAAAGTTGCGGGAAGTCCGTGGTTTTATAAAGGGTGGTATAAGAGTCGCAGCGGAGATAGTTGTGGAAGGAGTCATCCCTGGTTGACCAGTGAAGAGATGGCAGATGTTTTGAATGGATGGAAGGTCCTTTTTGAAGGAGGGGGCGACAGCTCTCGGGTAACACCACAGGGGTCGTGTTGGGGAGGCAATCCGTATAGTATAAGTGAGTTGCAGTCTATAGGGGGTTATAGCAGCGTGTCCGGAGTGAGTGTAGCCTATTCAGAAAGCGGAGCAACGGCGAATGTGACTTTTCAAACCAATAAAGGGTCGGTTACCATCAATGGTAATGATCTTTATAAGGCATTTAATTTGCGAGCTCCTGGACGCATCGCACTAAAATCAGGGCTTTACAACATAGAGCAAAAGTAGATTGTTAAATTGTTGAACTGTTACATTGTTCTTTAACAATTTGGCAATGAAAGAGAGCTTGTTTCTCGTTGCAAGCTCGAAAGAACAATGAAGCAGTTTATGAAATTTGTCTTTGAGCGCAGGTATCACCTTCTGCTTTTTCTTATTAGTTTCT
>Ga0209541_10017025_pt1 | contig 10692 bp, 10 predicted proteins | sample RifCSPlowO2_01_FD_184027 | JGI IMG/M metagenome (GOLD analysis project Ga0209541, IMG submission 184027) | Groundwater microbial communities from Rifle, Colorado - Rifle CSP2_plank lowO2_0.1 (SPAdes) (version 2) | ecosystem: Environmental > Aquatic > Deep subsurface > Groundwater | place... | reverse complement strand
GGCGGTGGCAGTATGTATAGCTGTTTTTATCCCAATGCAACAAAGAACGGAACCTCCCCCGGCTATACGGTTTGGTGTGAGAAGGACTACTTTAATTGCCATGAAGGAAGCAATACGGGGCCTTCAATAAGTTTGGATGGTTTATCTCTCGGCGCGCCAAGCAGTTGTGAAAGTGGATACCAAGGCCAAAGTTGTAATAATAATAATTTCTGTGATTCAAATGAGACCTATGCTTCGTGTCCATCAGATTGTGGTGGAGCAACTTATTCACCCTATCCATCGCCTGGCGCTGGAAGTTGTCCATCAGGTTATCATTACCACAGTGAATCAGGCGGTTTCTGTATGAATGATCAGGAGAATTACGGCGGTACTTGTTATGATTCTAGCGGTACGAGCAGAATTACATGTCCTGCACAGCCGACCTATTCTCCAGGACCGTCAACTAGTAGCTGTTCCCAATCACTTATTAACCTTCTTGGTACCGGTTGTCACCAAATGTATACAGATTCATCAAATAGGTTAGTTTTCTGCGATGGACCGATGAGCAAATCAGCTAAAGAAGGGGATACATCAACTACGCCTGGTTGTTCTTCTGGAGGTGCGACTTATTCACCCTATCCAAGTTCTTCAACTTATCCATCCTGCCCTTCTGGTCAATGGTGGGATAGTGCAACAAATTCTTGTAAAACAACCTCTTCTACGGACTGTCCATCGGGTTGGTATTGGAACGGGAGTTCTTGTGTAAGTTCGGGGACTGCTACGCCCTATCCGACCGCTACCTCCTGTGGTACGGGCTACTACTGGGATTCGGCTACGAGTGCTTGTAAATCCACCTGTCCCTCAACGCAGTATTGGAATGGCTCGGCTTGTGTAGATAATGTTTCGACCAGCTATACCCCGTATCCAACCACCAGCTATACTCCGCCTCCAGATCCGTCTGCTGAATGCGCAAATTATGGAGGAACATGGGATGGTTCTACGTGTGTATTTCCAACACCTCCGCCGTCTGAACCTCCACCACCAACGTCGGCGATGTATAAACCATATATGGTTGCTCATTGTCAGCAATTAGGCAGGACATGGAATGATAAAACATGTCAGGCCAATGGATTGTTTGCTAGAATTTTGGAGAACTATACTAGAGATTTTGCTAATATTTTAAAAGCATTTGGTTTTTAAAATATTCCTAGAATAAAACTTGTTTTCGGGTGGTCTTTGATGTGGGGTAGTGAATTAAAATCGAGGTAAAACCTCGATTTTAATTCACTACAAAATAGATTCCAGTAATCTATTGAAGTTCAATTTTAATAGATTACTATTGAAACTACTCTAAGAATAGATTATTAAAATTGTTGTGGTATTTTTCTATATTGCTAAGCCATTCCTGAATGTCATCGGCATATTTTTTTGTATTTTCAAATATTTCCAACCCTAACCCGGTATTGATTATAGATGGAAAGTTTTTCTTACCTACATAATCTAAATAACTACTCCAGCGATAGTTCCCTAAAAATTCTAATACCCCATTTTGATTATTCAGTTTATTTTCTCGCCACTCTGGTGCAAAGAGATCAAGCGGGTTCAGGTGAATATAATTATAAAGATGGCGTAAGTGTTCATCTTTTTGAACTAATATTGCCTTAAATCTTCCTTGGAAAAGAGGACCGACGCGATTATTCTTCAGATTAAAATAGTTTGTATAGGAAGTTCCTAACTTTTGCATGAATCTAACGATTCCTTTTTCTTGGATCTGCCGTATAAGCAAGTGATAGTGATTAGGCATAAGGCAGAATGTCAATATTTCAACCAGCTTCTCTCGCATATATGGAAGTTGAACTTCCATATATCCACAGGTGTTGATAAGTTTGATAGGAAGTCGAGTTGACTTAGGTTTTTTGAAGAATAGAATACGGAGCATTATGTTTAGCATGAAGAAGGTATGCTTTTTGGCCTTATTTTTGGCTCTTTTATCTTATCAAATGGCTATTGCCGGAGATGTTATATTTGAAACGACTTTGAAATGGTATCAGTGGTGGTCGGAAATTCTTTGGGGCAACGGGTCCCTTACTTATACCAGAAGTTTTGCCATTACCTACAAGCCAAGTTCTAATCAGGAAGTTTGCACGATCAAAGCCGGATTTTATAAGTCAGGCAATCCAAGCGATGATGTCGTAATGACAGTCAGAGAAAATACGACCGGATATCCGACTCATGGTCAGATTATCTCTACCATAACTATTCCCGGCAGCGATGTTTCCGGTTCCCCGGTGCTTCCTCAGCAGGCGGCCTATACGACTTTTTTGGTTAATCCCTGTCTTAACTTAACTGCCGGATTAAATTATACTTTAGTTTTTTCAAGAACACAGCCAGACCCGTCTAACTACTATTTTGTCCAATTGACGAACCTAGTTTCATATCCAGAAACAAGGTTTTGGGGATACGTTCCGGTGAATGGATTTTGGCAAGAAAAGGTCGGCTACGAACCGGCGTTAAGGTTGGAAGGGCCGGAACCTAAAAATAAAGAGCCGGTGATAATTGTGCCGGGTATTTTAGGTTCACGACTGAACCGGGTTTCGGATGGGGAAGAAGTTTGGCCGGAAACTCTAAAAATGGTCGATCCATTTCATCCGGACGATGAGTATCTTAATGATCTAAAGTTGAATAGCGCGGGAGAGGAAATTATAGATATTAATCATGGAGAAATCGTCAGTAGTGTATTCGGCCTGAACCAGTACGGAAATCTTATACAAAAATTTAAAGACAACGGTTACGAATTGGGTACGGATCTATTTATTGTGCCTTATGATTGGCGTTTAGACATAAGGACATCATCTCAAGAATTAGATTCGGTCATAGCTCAAGCGCTTGATAATTCTTCGACCGGCAAAGTAAATATTATCGCCCATAGCATGGGCGGGTTGCTAGTTAAGGATTATTTGATAAGAAAAGGAGACTTGGCGGTAAATAAACTTCTTTTTGCCGGAACGCCTCATCTCGGCGCGCCCAAGGCCTTTAACGCCTTAAATTATGGAGATGATTTCGGTCTTAAGTTCTTCATGTTTGGATTAAATAAAAATAAGGCTAAAGATATATCTCAAAATATGCCAGCTGTTTATGAGTTGTTGCCAAGTAGGGAGTATGTATCTCGAGCCGGTCCCTACGTGCAGAATGATCAACTGCAGGACCTTGATTATGATCAAACTAATCAATTTATGATCTCCAGCTCATTACTTTTGGATTACAGGAATAACAACCTTTTGAATGTTGCCGATCGGCTTCATCAGTTTTTGGATAATTGGCTTCCTCAGTCAGCCAATGTTTATAACCTAATGGGGTGTCGTGAATATGACACTATGGGGTCATTTAAGATAGATAGCAATGGTTCCATAGATATAGATTCTGTTAACGGGGATGGGACGGTGCCACTTATAAGTGCCAATCATGTTCCGGGGAACGGTTATTTTGTCTCATATCCGGAAACGAAGATCGATCACACAGGCTTAATAAGTGATGATAGGACGATAGATTTACTGTATGATTTAGTTGTATTAAATAATCAGCCAGTTTTACCGAGCGGAGTATATAGAACTTCAATTGAATGCGATAGCATTTTAAGTCAGGTAAAGCGTCTTCGATTTAGTACTCATAGCCCAGTCAATCTTCATGTTTATGATTCGCTAGGCAATCACACCGGGTTAACACCCGAAGATAATATAGAGACCAATATCCCCGATAGTAATTTTCTTCAAGTTGGGGAAAATAATTTTATTTTTATTCCCGAAGGAGCTCTGTACTCTGTAAAAATTGATGCTTACGCCACCGGGAGTTTCGACTTTAAGATAAAAGAATTAAGTAATGGCCAGGTTGAGCAATCGGTTGTCTATGACAATATCCCGATAAATAACCCGGAACTAGAAGCAGATATTGAGTTCACTGGTATCAATGAGTCAGCCCTTCTTAATTTGGACGAAAACGGTGACGGAGAAAATGATGTTGGATACTCCTCGAACGGAGAGAGGATTCTGTACAAAGGCGTCGATAATTTAATAGCGGATATAAATATGGCCTATGATCTGGGATGGATTTCGACCGAGCGGGAAAGAGACTCATATCTGCGAAAAGTAAGTCGAATAATAAAGATCGAAAAAAGGATTGAGATCTTAGAAGAAAAACTTCCCGATGGAAAAAAGAAGGAAAAATGGATAGGGCATCTTGAGAGAAGGATTGACAAGGTGTTGGCAATTCAGTTTCTCAAGGATTTAGAAAAGAGTTATACTAAAAAACAGCTAAACGAACAAGCATTTAACTTAATTAAAGAAGATATATTATGGCTTCTAAGGAATTAATATGAACATCAAAAGAAATTATTTTTTATATGGATTAGCGGTGGGATTTATTTTTCTTTTTCTTCCATCTTTGTTTGAGCCTTGGGGCAACTTTACGGCATGGCTCGCTAGCTATATTACAGGAATATTCCCATGGGCGGATAAAGATTTTGGATGGGTCTTTATTTTTTGTGGCTTTTCGATCATTATATGGTTAATTGTTAAATTAATAATGCTGATAAGATTTGGCTTTCTTGTTTTACAAAACTGGATTATGGAATTAGCCTTTTACTCTTTAGGAGTAGCAGTCTTTTTATCAATATTTTTTGTTATGTCTCTGATTGCCTTTTCCAGGTTTCAAGGCCTCTGATTTCTTAGCTATATCGTTTTGGGCTCGTTAGTTTTTACAGCAGAGCTTCGGTTTCTCTAACCATTTTATCTTCTGAGAAATTAAAGAGGACGGTTTGGTGGGCTTGGATTGATAGTTCTTGGCCGAGGCGTTCGCTTGAGGCTATTTCTTTTATCTTGGCGGCGATTTGCTCCGGCCTGTTCGGTTCAACTATGAATCCATTCCGGCCATTTTCTAATATTTCCGGTACCGCTCCTACGCTTGTGGCGATGACCGGTAGTCGGGCGGCCATTGCCTCAATCAGAACCCAGGGGAAACCTTCCTTCAAAGAAGGGAGGACAAACATGTCGAAAGCCGGAAGATATTTTTTGGCATCGGGCATCTGGCCGAGTAGAAAGACACTATGCTCAAGGTCCCGCTCTTTTATCATTGCCTCAATTCGTGGCCGTTCGGGTCCGTCGCCGATAATTAAAAATACGACACCATTGTGCTTAAAATGTTCGGCGACCTCTATCAGAACCTCAAGTCCCTTGGCTGGATAAAAGTTCGCTATCGTTCCGACTATAGTTTTTGCCTGAAAAAATTCCTGCCTGCCGGCCGGCAGGTTACCGGAATATCTTGATATTTTTTCAAACAATTTCATACGAGCCTCTTCCTTGGACAAAAAACCCATTTTATAAGTATCAACGCCGTTGTGGATCAGAATCAGCTTTTCCCTGGGTTTTATTTTTAGTTTTTCAGCTTGATCTAAATCGTGCCGATTATTGACGATGATTATGTCTTTCCAACCGGCGCTTAAGCGCTCGAGCCTTTTCCATAAATTTTTCTTCCAAGATGGACCGGGATCGTTAAAAGACCAGCCCCCTATCCTGTATAGAATTTTGAATTTTGAATTTTGAATTTTGAATCGTGAGACGAGGGAGCCGATGAAGCCGGCCTTGGAGCTTAGAAGAAAAAGATCGTTCGGTTGAAAATCTTCTATCAGATTTTTAATTTCGAAGCAGGCCCTAATATCGTTGACGGGGCTAATTTCTCTTTTGAGGAATTTTAGCGTCATGACGGCTATATTTATGGTTTTTAACTTTTCTGCGAGTTCATTTCCGCCATCAGAACCGGTTGCGACCATAATTTCATGGTGGTCTTGGATATTTGACAGAAAGTTATACAAAAATCTCTGGGCACCGCCCATTTCCGATTGAGTAATTATGAATAAAATACGCTTGTTTTTAGCAATCATTTGTGGCATTATAATAGCATTTGACTCAGGAAAAATCAAAGATTCTAATACTTTCAACGGCCTATCTGCCGCTTGTCGGCGGTTCGGAGCTGGCGATTAAAAACATAACCGATCGGATCCGGGATTTTGATTTTGACATGATCACCGCTCGTCTTCAGAAAGATTCGCCGGCCGAAGAAAAGATGGGTAATATTTCAGTGTTCCGCGTCAGCGGATTCTTGACTTTATTCCGGCTTGTTCTCCCAAAAACATTTTTACCGCTGTCCATATTTTTAAAAGCTAGAAAATTGATGCAAAAAAATGACTACAAGTTTATTCATGCTTTTCAAGCATCCGGAGCGGCCGGAGCGGCCTGGCTTCTAAAAGTATTTAATCCGGAGTTGAAGTTGCTTCTGACTCTTCAGGAAGGCAAACAGCTTGAAAGCCAAGGCCCAGTCATTAATTTTTTCAGAAAACTTATAATAAAGAAAGCCGATCTGGCGACGGCCATTAGCAATTACTTGCGCGATTATATTTTAGGCGTTAAACGGGGGCTCAAAGTCGAACTGATCCCTAATGGGGTTGATTTGGTCGGCTTGTCAAGAGAGTTTAGTTACGGAGAAATGACCGAGCTGGAAAATAGTTTAGATATCATGCCCGACGACAAAGTTATAATAAGCGTATCGAGGCTGGTATGGAAAAATGGGATTGATTTGTTAATTCAAGCAGTCGGAGTTTTAAATAATAGATACACGGGCCGGACTTATAAACTTATTCTTGCTGGCGACGGCGAGGAGATGAAGAAGTTAAAAAATTTAGCTAATGAACTGGGCCTGAGCAATAATGTTATATTCGCCGGTTCGATAAGACCGGAAGATTTACCGAAATATCTTAAAATTGCCGATGTCTTTGTCAGGCCTTCGCGTTCTGAAGGTTTAGGGAGTGCCTTTCTTGAATCGATGGCGGCCGGCGTACCCGTGATCGGCACAAAAATCGGCGGAATCCCGGATTTTCTGGAGGACAGGAAAACCGGTCTTTTCTGCGATCCCAATCCAGAATCTATTGCCGCTAAGATTAATGTCCTCATTGAGAATGAGAGTCTAAGGCATGAGATCATAAAAAATTCCAGAGCGCTGGTCGAGCAAAAATACGATTGGAATTTTATAGCCGATAAATTCAAAAATTTATATAATAAATTTGCCGCATGAAGCTTAGCATAGTGATACCAGTTTATAATGAAGAAAAAACCATTGATAGAATAATCAAAGAAGTTGAGGCAGTTAATATCAGTTTTGATAAGGAGATTATACTAGTCGACGACGGTTCAAGAGACCGCTCGAGGAATATATTGAATACCTACGCCGGCCGATACAAAGTGTTATTTCAGGATCACAATCAGGGCAAGGGCGCTGCTTTAAGGCGGGGCTTCGCCGAAGCAACCGGAGATATTGTTTTAGTTCAGGATGCCGATTTAGAATATAAACCGGAGGATTATCCGGCCTTGATAAGGCCGATTGTTGAGGGGCAGGCGGATGTTGTCTATGGATCGAGATTTATCGGCTCATCAGCTTCTCAGAACATCGTGATCTATAGACACGGCTATTTATTCAGCAGAGTTTTGAATGGCTTATCTAATTTTCTAAGCGGAGTAAAACTTTCAGATATGTATACCTGCTATAAGGTTTTTTCAAGAGAGGCGATTAAGAAAATTTATCCGATGCTCATATCCAACAGATTCGGTTTCGATCCGGAAATCACGGCTCTGATTGCTAGGGAGAAGCTTAGAATTGCAGAAGTTCCCATATCTTATAAAGGGCGAACCTATGAAGAAGGAAAGAAGATAAATTGGAAGGATGGAATTGCGGCTATTTTTCATATAATAAGATTCAATCTCTAATCTCGAAACCCTAATCTCTAAATAATCTCAAATGCCCGAAAATACAAAAAACAAGCCATATGATCTGGAAGAAAGAACTTTTCAATTCGCCAAAAAAGCTTTTAAATATTTTAAGAATCTTTCACGTAATTCTGTAAACATAGAAGTCGGAAAGCAGGGAATTCGATCAAGCGGGTCAATCGGTGCTAACTTTATAGAGGCGAATGAGGCTTTTAGCCGTAAGGATTTTGTTATGAGAATAAAAATATCTCGAAAGGAAGCAAAAGAAACCATTTATTGGCTGAAACTATCTGAGCCAACCGACAGCGAAGATGACGAAAGAAATTGGCTTATAAATGAAACGACAGAATTAATGAAAATATTCGGTGCCATAGTAGGGAAATCTAGGGCCTAATCTTTATTTTTTATTTTTGATATTTACATCTTAATTTTTTAACATTTGTTTAGAGATTATAAAATTTTATGCATAAAATTCTTATTACTTCCGGTATCTTCTCTCCCGATATAGGCGGACCGGCTTCATACGCCATGACTTTAGGTAAAAACGCTCCTAATGGTTTTTCTGTTACGATTATGGCCTATTCAAATAGATTAAAATACCCTGATGATAATAAGTTGCCCTTCAAGCTTATCCGGGTCTGGAGAAAGTTGCCCAAAGGCTTAAGGCACTTAGTCTATCTTTTTAAAGTTCTAAGTGAGGCGGGCAAAAACGATATACTATTTTCTTTGAATGCGGTCAGTGCCGGCGTTCCATCGTTGATAGCGGCTAAGATCAGAAGGAAGAGGTTCTTTGTAAAAGTGGTTGGTGATTATGCCTGGGAAATAGCCGTCCACAAGAGAAAGAGCTCGCTTTTGATAAATGATTTTCAAGACGTAGCCAAGCGCGGTTTTATAAATATCCTGGCCAAAACCCAGCGTCGCGTATGTCAGAAGGCCGATGGGGTTATTGTACCTTCGGAATATCTTGCCGGTATGGTAAAAAAATGGGGTGTGGCACCGGACAAAATACACGTAATTTATAACGGCGTAGATTTTCAGCCATCTGATCTGACGAAAGAAGAGGCAAGAAAAAAGATAGGCATACCAGGCAATTTGATTATTTCAAGCGGGCGGCTTGTTCCGTGGAAAGGTTTTAAGATGCTCATAAAGATAATGCCGAAATTATTGGAGATAAATCAATTTTTACGCCTGATAATTATTGGCGATGGCCCGGAGAAGAAATCGCTTGAATTGATGATTAAAAATATGGGCCTGGACCGGAAAGTCTATTTAGTCGGTAAAAAATCAAAGGAGGAAATGGCCGTTTATTTTGCGGCGGCGGATATGTTTATTTTAAACAGCGGCTATGAAGGCTTTTCGCACCAGATACTTGAAGCAATGGCGGCTGGAGTGCCGGTTATAGCCAGTGCGATAGGGGGGAATAAAGAAGTTATTCGGCAAGGCCATAACGGATTTTTGGTTAGATATAATGATGAATTCAATCTGATAGAAGCGATAAAGGGCATGCATCAATCTCAGGAGTTAAGAGATGAATTTGCGGCTGAAGGCAGGGAAACTGTTGCGAAGTATAGTCTCGAGCAGATGATAAGTAAAACATTCCAGTTACTTAATTCTTAATGGCTAAACTTTTAATGGTAACAGGCCTGGGGAGCGTAAAAGACCTCGTTTCTGACAAGAGGGGCGCTTTTTATAATACCCTGGAAGAATTTCATAAATATTGGGAACGCATTGATATTATTGCTCCGAGAGTACGCGGCCACAAGTCCGGCATCACGGAACTTTTTGGGAATGTTTTTATTCACGTTTCTCGATGGCCTCTCATTTTGCATCCGTTTTGGTTTTTGAAAAAGGGGATCGAGATATACAGAGCACAAAAATTTGATTTAATGACCGTTCAAGAATACCCGCCCTTCTATAACGGTCTAGGAGCGAAGCTCCTAGAAAAGCTTATAAAAGTCCCATATATTATTGAGATACATCATATTGTGGGTTATCCGAAAGCGGCAAATATTAAGGAAGAAATTTATAGGAGCTTGATGAAGATTTTCATTGAATGGGATTCCAGAAAAACCAAAGCAGTCAGGGTGGTCAATCAGGATCAAGTGCCACAGTTTTTAATAGAAGCCGGTATCCCTAAAGAAAAAATAATTTATATATCCTCTTTGTATATTGATTTGGATATTTTTAAACCGACGGGTATATCCAAAGATTACGATTTAATTTTTGTCGGCCGATTGGAAGCAAACAAGGGAGTCGATCTATTTTTAGAAACCGTAGAAAAGCTAAACTGCAAAGCCATTATTGTCGGAGACGGGGCTTTAAAAAACGAGATTAAATTGAAAATTGAAAATTGGAAATTACAGGATAACATTCTGCTTTATGGCTGGGCAAAAGACCAACGAGAGATAGCCGAGTTATTGAACAAATCCCGCATTTTAGTCATGCCGTCTTATAACGAAGGCGGACCGAGGGCTGTTGTCGAAGCTTTAGCCTGCGGAGTGCCGGTTTTGGCTACCCCCGTCGGAATAGTGCCTGATTTGCTTAAAAATGGGCTAGGAGGCGAGATTATAGCCTGGGATGCCAATGACATGGCTAGTAAAATAAGGGCCCTTTTAAGCGATTTCGAGAGGTATCAGAAATACAGCCAAAAGGGGCTTGAAATAGCTAGAAAATTTGAGAAAAAGGCGGCAATTAGGAATTATGCCGATAAGCTTAAATTACTGATATAAATATGAAAAACCTTCTGATTATAGTTCAAAAAGTTGACGAGAATGATGATCATCGCAGCTATTTCATTGATTGGTTGAGGGAGTTCGCGAGAAAATTTGATACGGTTTCGGTTATAACTATTGCAAAAGGTCCCTATTCACTCCCATCAAATGTGCGCGTCTATTCGCTTGGCAAA
>Ga0209541_10017024_pt1 | contig 10693 bp, 7 predicted proteins | sample RifCSPlowO2_01_FD_184027 | JGI IMG/M metagenome (GOLD analysis project Ga0209541, IMG submission 184027) | Groundwater microbial communities from Rifle, Colorado - Rifle CSP2_plank lowO2_0.1 (SPAdes) (version 2) | ecosystem: Environmental > Aquatic > Deep subsurface > Groundwater | place: Rifle... | reverse complement strand
CCGCCACAATTCCTACCGCTTCGCCCATTCCAATCATCATATTTTTCCCCAGATCAAAACCGTAACAGCGCTGGCAGATGCCGCGATTAGTCCGGCAGGTCATGGGTGAACGCACTAAAACTGAACCAATGCCGGCCGCATCAATGACTTTGGCGGTATCTTCGTCGAGAAAGCTCCCGGCTTTGGCAATGATTTTCCCGCGAGAGTCTTTTGCGTCTTCAATCAATGTGCGCGAAAAAATCCGCAAAGCCATAGTGCGATTGATTTCTTCGGAGTCGTGCCGCGTAACAGCAATTCCCTTTTTTGTTTTGCAGTCGGTTTCGGTGATGACCAGATCCTGCGACACATCCACCAGGCGGCGCGTCAAATACCCAGCGTGCGCCGTGCGGAGCGCCGTATCGGCTGTGCCTTTACGCGCACCGTGTGTGGCGATAAAATATTCAAGCACGTTCAGTCCCTCTTTATAGGAAGAGATAATGGGGAGTTCAATGATGCGGCCGGATGGATTTCTGACGAGTCCCTTCATCCCTGCCATTGAAAAGAAGTTTTCAATCGTCCCTCGCGCTTTTGAGGTAATCATCATCGCTGGGCCGCTCTTAGGGTCTAGCGCGCCTGGCACAGCCGCCTTTAATTTGTCCATCGTGCCGCGCCAGACCTCAACAACGCGCTCATAGCGCTCACGGTCAGTCAAAAGCCCAGATTGGTACTGGCCGTCAATAATGTCAACTTCTTTCGCGGCGTTTTCTATTAGAGCGCTTTTCTCCTGCGGAACGTTCAAGTCATCCATGCCCCATGAAATTCCTGACTTCGTCGCATATTCAAATCCAAATTGTTTGATGCGGTCAAGAATATCCGGCGCATGCGCGATGCCATCGCGCTTAATGATGAGCGATACAACTCCCTCAAGATTTTTCGAGGTCATTTCCTGATTCACAAATTCATATCCGTCGGGCAAAATACGATTGAAGAGAATGCGTCCGGCAGACGTTTCAAAGAGCTCTTCCGGTTTTGGATGCTTCGCGCGGTCTACCTTGGCGCCGTAAATAGTCTCAACAGGCAGAAGCACTTTAATTTTCGCTCCCAGCTCAATGTTATCAAAGTGGTGCGCCAGAATAGCTTCATCATCCGATGAGAACATCTTACCCTCGCCTTTAGCGCCCGGGACCAAAAGTGTCGCCCAATAGCACCCTAAAACCATGTCTTTATCGTGATGCACAATGGGAGCGCCGGTCGCGGGCTTCAACAGATTTTTAGAAGAAAGCATAATGTCGCGCGCTTCAATCTGCGCCTCATCGGATAACGGAACGTGTACCGCCATTTGATCGCCGTCAAAGTCAGCGTTGAAGGCGCGGCAGACTAAGGGGTGAATTTGAATGGCGTCTCCCTCAATCAAGATCGGCTGAAAGGCCTGAATGCCCAGCCGGTGAAGAGTTGGCGCGCGGTTTAAGAGCACATACTTATTCTCGATAACTTCCTCAAGAATAGCCCAAACCTCTGGCGGGCGCTCTTCAATTAACTTGCCTGCTCCTTTGATGTTATGGGCGATCTCTAATTCTAAAAGCCGCCGAATGACAAATGGCTTGAAGAGCTCCAGGGCCATTTTTTTCGGCAGTCCGCACTGATGCAGTTTTAATGTCGGCCCGACAACAATCACCGAGCGGCCGGAATAGTCAACGCGCTTCCCGAGAAGATTCTGCCGAAATCTTCCCTGCTTGCCTTTTAACATATCCGCCAGCGAGCGGAGCGGCCGGCGCTGGGCCTGCGACGCAACCGGCTGAGAGCCGCGGCGAATGGAGTTGTCAATTAAAGCATCTACGGCTTCCTGCAGCATGCGTTTCTCGTTGCGCGTGATGACTTCAGGAGCTTTCAATTCAAACAGCCGCTTCAGGCGATTATTGCGGTTGATCACGCGGCGGTAGAGATCATTCAAATCCGAGGTCGCAAATCGGCCTCCATCAAGCTGTACCATGGGGCGCAAGTCCGGCGGGATGACGGGAATCATGGTGAGAAACATCCACTCGGCTCGTATACCCGCCATAATCATGCCGCGGATAACTTTCAATCTCTTCAAAATTTTCTTTCGCCCAATTGGTGTCGCCTCGCCAAGCTCTGCCGTTAACTTTTTTTCAAGCTCTGCCATATCCACGCGCTCTAAAATCTGGCGAATCGCCTCGGCCCCGATTTCGGCGCTGAAAGTATTGCCATATTTTAGCGACAGGCGATGATATTCCACTTCAGAAATAACCGAGAGGAGTTTCAATGAACGAAGTTCTTCTTTGGCCCGATCACGGGCTTCCTTTAGGCGCAGAAGTTCGGTTTTATCGGCCTTTTTGGATTTGACCTTAAACTCCCGCTCAATTTCTTCCAGAGCGCCCGCTTGCGCTTTGGTATCTACATCGGTGACGATATAGCCGGCAAAATAAATAACTTTCTCCAGATCCGACACTGACATATCAAGCACAATGCCGATTTTTGACGGAACCCCGCGCAAAAACCAGATATGCGAAACCGGTGTCGCTAGTTTTATATGTCCCATCCGCTCGCGGCGCACAATTGAACGCGTGACTTCAACTCCGCACTTATCGCAAATAATGCCCTTGTAACGGATGCGGCGATACTTGCCGCAGTAGCACTCCCAGTCTTTGGCGGGACCAAAAATGCGCTCATCAAACAGCCCATCACGCTCGGCGCGGATAGTGCGGTAGTTTATTGTTTCGGGCTTCAGCACTTCTCCATGCGACCACGAAAGAATGCGATCAGGAGATGCCAGCTTTACACTAATACCTTCAAAGTCCTTGATTTTAGTCTCCATAGTGTGTGTCAACAGTTAGTCGCCAATAGTCAAGAGTAGTGAATTTCCTTGAATTACTTTCCGAGAGCAACACGCTCTTTGGCTTCAACATCGCGCACCCGTTCAACCTCTCGTTCTTCAACAACATCAACTTTTTTATCCATTAAATCCACATCCAACGCCAACCCCTTTAGTTCGTTCACCAGCACATGAAAAGATGCCGGCAGGTTTGGCGCTTGGATTTTCTCTCCGTTGATGATTGATTCATAGGTCGCCGAACGTCCCTGCACATCATCGGATTTGATGGTGAGCATCTCTTGCAAGGTATACGCCGCGCCGTAGCCCTCAAGCGCCCAGACCTCCATCTCGCCAAAGCGCTGGCCGCCGAACTGCGCCTTTCCACCCAATGGCTGCTGCGTAATCAGCGAGTACGGCCCGATTGAACGCATATGAATTTTATCCTCTACGAGATGATTCAGCTTCAGCATATAGATTAGCCCTACCGTCACTCTCTGGCCAAACTTCTCGCCCATGCGTCCATCAAAAAGCTCCACCTTGCCGTCTTCCGGCAAATTGGCCGTCTTTAACTCCTGCTTAATTTCCTCCTCCCGCACGCCCGCCAGTGCCGGCGTGATAGCTTGATACCCAAGGACTTTCCCGGCCCATCCCAAGTGCGTTTCCAAAATCTGGCCAATATTCATGCGCGAGGCGACACCCAGCGGATTCAAAATAATATCCACCGGGGTTCCATCGGCCAAATGCGGCATGTCTTCTTCGGGAAGCACGCGCGCAATCACGCCTTTGTTGCCGTGGCGGCCGGCTAATTTATCCCCCACTGAAATTTTTCGCAACTGCGCCACTTCCACCTGCACTTGCTTAATCACTCCTGACTCCAGCTTATCCCCGCGCTCGCGCGAAAATTCGCGAATACCAACAACCCGCCCGCGTTTCCCATGCGGCAAACGCAGTGATGTGTCTTTCACATCTTTGGCTTTTTCACCAAAAATTGCGCGCAGAAGCCGCTCTTCCGGAGTTAAATCGGCCTCGCCTTTGGGCGTAATTTTTCCCACCAAAATATCACCAGAACGCACTTCGGCGCCGATGCGCACCACGCCTGACTCATCTAAATTCCGCAGAGCCGCCTCGCTGACGTTGGTGATATCAGCCGAGGTCACTTCAGGGCCCAGCTTGGTATCGCGCACCGCAATTGAGTAGTCCTCAATGTGAATAGAAGTAAATGAATCTTCGCGGACTAATTTTTCATTGATAATAATTGCGTCTTCGTAGTTAAATCCAGACCACGAAATAAAGGCGACGAGAAGATTTTTCCCAAGGGCCAACTCGCCATGATCTGTTGAAGAACTATCCGCCAACACCTCGCCTTTTTCCACTGTCAGGCCTTTGGTCACTCGAACTTTTTGGCGCACAGCGGTGGATTGGTTCGTCCGCAAAAATGAATTCAAGAGATAACTTTTCGTCTTGCCGGATTTTGCGCTTTTCACCGCAATATGCGCCGCATCGGCTTCGGCGATCTCGCCGTCCTCTTCAGCCACGAGCACACGGCCTGAATCGCGCGCCGCCCGCGCCTCCGCGCCTGTTGAAACCACCGGCAATTCAGACGAGACCAAGGGCACGGCCTGCCTCTGCATGTTTGAACCCATCATGGCGCGATTGGCATCGTCATGTTCCAGAAATGGAATCATGCTGGTGGCAATACTGATGGCCTGTTGCGGCGAAACATCCATATAATTTACGCGATCTCTTTCAACCAGCGTCGGCTGTCCCGCGATACGCGCCTCCACCCGTTCATGTATAATTCGCGAATCCGCATCAATCGGAGTGCTGGCGTGGGCAATCACATAATTGGCCTCTGTCGCCGCATCCATGTATAAAACCTCCCCTGTCGCGCGGCCCTTGGCAACTTTCACATAGGGCGTTTCAATCAAGCCGAGATCGTTAATCCGGGCGTAGCTGGCCAAATGTCCCACGAGTCCGATATTTGGTCCCTCTGGCGTCTCAATCGGGCAAATCCGGCCGTAGTGCGTAGTATGCACATCCCGCACCTCAAACCCCGCTCTCTCTCGCGCCAAACCCCCCGGGCCGAGAGCCGACAGCCGCCGTTCATGCTCCAGTTCCGAGAGCGGATTAATCTGATCCATAAATTGCGATAACTGTGACGAGGTGAAAAATTCTTTCAAGGATGCCATAAACGGCCGCGCGTTGATTAACTGAGCCGGTGTCAAAGTATAAATATCAAGTGTAGACATGCGGTCGCGGACAATGCGCGCCATCCGCGCAATGCCGATGCGTAGCTTTTGCTGAAGAAGCTCCCCCACTCCGCGCACCCGGCGATTTCCCAGGGCATCAATGTCATCAGCCGCGGCGTCCCCGTGATTATTCAAACGGATGATCTCGCTGATAACTCCAACAAGATCCTCAATTGAAAGCACGCGCGATTCTTCTTTTTCGGGATCACGAGTCAGGCCAAGGCGCTGGTTAAACTTATACCGCCCGACCTCCGCCAGATCATATCTTTCAAATGAGAAAAGCGAGGTAATCAAATTGCGCGCATTGTCCACTGTCGCCAAGTCTCCCGGGCGAATTCGCTTATAGACTTCAATGTAGGCCTCATCCGCCGAGTGCGTGGAATCTTTTTCAAGCGTCTTTTTAATATAGCTGACCTCTCCTGTATCAATGGTGCGAAACTGCTCCTCAATCTCGGCATTGGTCGCCAATTTAAATACGCGCAGAAGCGAGGTAATCGGAATTTTTCGACGGCGGTCAATTTTTGCGATAATCGTGCCGTCTGATTCGGTCTCAAACTCCAGCCAAGCTCCCCGATTCGGAATAATCTTGGCGCCATACAGCTTTTTCCCGCGCACCGGGTTCATCGTGAAATAGACCCCCGACGAGCGAATTAACTGTGAGACGACGACGCGCTCAACCCCATTCACAATGAAAGTCCCTCGCGGCGTCATGATGGGGAAATCTCCCAGATAAATCTCCTGCTCTTTAATCTCGCCGGTTCTTTTATTAGTCAATTTGGCGCGAACCCGCAGAGCCGCCTCAAATGACAAGTTGTGATCCTTGGCCTCGGCCTCGGTATATTTGGGTTCGTCAAGATAATAATCCAGAAACTCAAGAGCCAATTCCTTGTTGGTATAATCATGCAGGGGCGAAATCTCGTTAAAAAGCTCGCGCAGCCCCTTTTTGAAAAACCAGTTATAGGAATTTAACTGCACCTCGGAAAGCAGGGGAAGCTCAATAAATGGTTTTCGATATTTAGAAAAGTATTTTTTGGGCATTTTTTGCATAGGTGCGCATGCCTCAAAAAAGGAAGAAGCTTGGGTAGTCTTTTAGCGGCTTGCTTCAGCACGCAAATAAAAAGCGACCCAAAACCTCCCTTTTTATATGGGTTAACAGGATCCTTTGCGATGACTTACCAGTGTCGCAAAATAGACGATTATGAAATAATTTTTGTATCCCCTCCCCCGAGAAATCCCGAGGCAATTGATAGTACCTCCATTATATGCACCCCCAAAATCCTGTCAATAGCTGTAAAGACTACTTCGGCTAGGCGCTTATTCTTAGAACTTGACCTGCGGGACTTGCTCCTCCCCCGCCCCCAGCTCAAAAAAGGTCTTTTTCTGGAATCCAAATGAGCCGGCAATTAAGTTCGTCGGGAAGGTGTCAATTTTGGTATTTAAAAGAAGTACGTTTGAATTGAAAAATCGTCGCGCCGCCTGTATCTTATTTTCGGCATCAGCTAGTTCACGTTGCAAATCAAGAAAGTTCGCATTGGCCTTCAGGTCAGGATAATTCTCGGCAACGGCAAAAAGAGTTTTTAATGTGTTGGAGAGCATATTCTCCGCATCCGCCTGCGCCTTGGGGTTTCCCGCGCCCATCGCCCGCGTCCGCGCCTCGGTGACTTTTTGAAAAACTCCGCCCTCATGCACTGCGTACCCTTTCACCGTTTCTACCAGATTCGGAATCAAATCATGCCGCCGTTTCAACTGCACACCAATATCCGACCAGGCCTCATCACTCCGGTTGCGCGCGCGGACAAGTCCGTTAAAAGCGGCAATCAGCCAAATAACAAGAACAGCAACGATACCAATGAGTATATAGATGATAGTCATATAATGTGCTGGAAGTGTAGCACAAAAAGTTGCGAATTGTATAGCTATCGCCTGCGGACCAAAGAAAAACACCTCAAACAAGCCATTTTTCTTCATTTCTATCCCCTATTACCTAATCCCCATCACCCATTCCCTAGTAGTCTGGCATTCCCATGCCTCCGCCGCCTCCCATTGGCATTTTGTCTTCCTTTTTGGGGAGTTCTGTGACAGCGACTTCGGTAGTTAAAAGCATAGCGGCCACCGAGGCGGCGTTTCCAAGCGCCGAGCGCGTAACTTTCACCGGGTCAATAATCCCCTGCTTTACCATATCGGCGACAACTGCTCCCGAAACCGCGTCATATCCGATATTAGAGTTTGGGTTGGACTCAAGTTTGGATGTGACCTCTTTCACAATTTCGTCTTCATCAGTTCTCCCCGTATTCCGGATAATCTGACGCAGTGGTTCCTCAAGCGCGGTACGCACAATCTTATATCCTGCCTCTAACTCTGATGCGCTCTGGGTCACGGCCTTGTCCGGTGAGGCCTGTGATTTCTTAAATTCCAGCGCTCGCGCTCCGGCCTTAATCAAGGCCGATCCGCCGCCCGCCACAATGCCCTCGGCAATGGCGGCTTTCGTCGCATTCACCGCATCCTCCACTTTCAATTTCAGATACTTCATCTCGGTTTCAGTCGCCGCGCCAATTCGCAGTACAGCAACTCCGCCGGACAGTTTCGCCAGACGTTCCTCCAGCTTTTCTCGGTCAAAGTCTGATTTTGTTTCTTCAATCTGGTTGCGGATTTGCTTCACGCGCTTTTCAATCTCTGGCTTCTTTCCCTTGCCGCCGATAATAGTTGTGTTTTCTTTGCCCGCCACAATCCGCCGGGCGGAGCCCAGCATGGAGAGCTCAACACTCTCAAGCTTAATTCCTAAATCCTCCGAAACAACCTGGCCTCCCGTCACCACCGCAATATCTTCCAGCATTTCTTTCCTGCGATCGCCAAATCCCGGCGCTTTGATGGCTAGGGCTGAAAATGCCCCGCGAAGCTTATTCACGACGAGCGTGGCAAGGGCCTCGCCATCCACATCATCAGCGATAATCACAAGCTCTTTTCTGCCTGACTTCGCCAGCTTCTCAAGCAGAGGCAGAATATCGTGAATGGAAGAAATCTTTTTGTCCGTAATTAAAATCTGGGCTCCTTCCATCACCGCCTCCATCCGCTCGGCATTGGTCACCATATAGGGCGAGACGTATCCCCGGTCAAACTGCAGACCTTCCACAATTTCTTTTTCAATGCCTGTGCCCTGCGACTCTTCCACCGTAATTGCCCCATCCTTGCCAACCTTGTTAATCGCCTCGGCAATGATTTTACCAAGTTCCGTGGACTCGGCCGCAATAGTCGCCACTTGCGCAATTTCGTCAGATGATTTTACGGGCTTTGCGATCTCGCGGAGCTCTTCGCCAACTTTCTTGGCCGCCTGTTCAATTCCGGCGCGCACGCCCATTGGGTTCACTCCTTCTTTGACAAACCGCATCCCTTCCTGAATCATGATTTGGGCCAAGACTGTCGCTGTTGTCGTTCCGTCTCCCGCGCTGTCATTGGTTTTCTCGGCGGCCTCGCGCATGATGGAAGCGCCGAGATTCTCAAACTTGTCCTCAAGCTCAATGTCTTTGGCGATTGTCACACCATCGTTGGTAATCGTCGGCGCCCCGTATCCTTTATCTAAAACCACATTCCGTCCCTTGGGACCCAATGTGACCTTGACCGTATTCGCCAGCGTATCAACGCCTTTTTTCAGCGCCTCCCGCGCTTTCTCGTGAAATAAAATTTGTTTAGGCATGGTAGTATTCGCGAATATACGAATGTATGTCAATATACGAATTCGTATATTGGGGCATTATTTGTATATTAGCGATTACTCTATAACTCCGATTATATCTTCTTCTCTCGCTATCAAATATTCTTTCCCGTCGACCTTAACTTCGTTGGGACCGTATTTGGTGAAAAGGACGATGTCGCCTTTTTTGACCCCCATTGGTCGCAGTTTGCCATTATCGTCAATCTTGCCCGCGCCCACAGCAATGATTTTGCCTTTCTCCGGCCGCTCTTTGGATGCCGTCTCTGGCAAATAGAGACCAGACTTTGTTTTACCTTCTTTTGTATCAGACAGCGGTTCAATCAAAACCCTGTCCCCGAGTGGTCGTATATTCATAAAGAGTATTCGCGAATATACGAATGCATATCAATATACGAATTCGTATATTGACGCGTGATTTGTATATTAGCGATTACTTTAGCAATTAACTCCTACGAGTGCTAATTATAGCCGCCTAAAATAATTCGTCAAGATGTCCTGCGTTCCTTGATCCAGCGTAAGTTACTCCTGAAAGTGAAAAGGGGCAGTCGCCTACGGCGATGCCCCTTGCTAGAATGTTTATGGCTGATCATCTCTTAGCCGGAACATCCCGGCCCTCCTGTATCGCCTGATAGGCGCGCTGGCGCCACTCTTGGCCCTCCTTGACACTCCTCCGAGCGCCGAGGTAGTAGTGACCAGCCGCAAGAAACACTAGGACGACGAGCACACATACAAGCAGTGCACATAAACTCTTCTTCATCGCTGATTCTCCTCTTCTTGGATTTGGATGAAGCGAAAAACTGTTGCGTGCATAAGGCCACATACATCTTGCACTCCTTGAAGCCCAAAGGAGATGCGAATATTCAATAAATTTAGAGGTACCAGGGGGTTCATTTCCACTTGGGAGCATGTGATACGCTTCCGGGATATGATCACCGAGAAAGCCCTATGGCGAACAAGAGTCCTCGCCTTCTGGTCTAGGCATGGCCTAGCCGCCACCCTCGATGCCTTCAAAGTCAAAAGACGCACACTCTTTAACTGGAAAGGCGCTCTTAAGAAAGGCGGAGGCAAGCTTGAATCCTTGAATCCCAAGTCTCGCGCCCCCAAGGAGCGGAGGAGACGGATATGGGATGTCCGGATTCTTTTGGAGCTCAAACGCTTGAGAGGTGAGCACCCCAATCTTGGCAAAGAGAAGCTCCACCCGCTCCTCTTAGAGTTCTGCCAAGGACATCGGCTGAAATGCCCCAAGCCCCGCACCATCGGCCGACTGATTAAAGACCTCGGCGGCCTACGCCTGTTTCCCCAAAAGGTTAGCCACTTTGGCCAAATCAAGAAGACTAATCGTCAGAAAGTGACGAGGAAACCACTGGATTTCAAAGCGCAGTACCCAGGGCACTGCATTGGGCTTGATACAGTCGAGGAGGCTATCCATGGCTCCCGCCGGTACCTTATAACCTGCGAAGATCTTTTCGGGCGGTTTGCTTTTGCTTGGGCCACCAGTTCTCACGCCTCGCGGGCAGCCATGGAGTTCTTCAAGATGTTTTGTCTCCTGTTTCCCTACCCCGTCACTTTTGTCCTGACAGACAACGGCAGTGAGTTTAAGAAACACTTCGCAGCAGAGCTCCTCAAGCTCCAGATTACTCACTACCACACCTACCCCAAAACTCCCAAAATGAACGCTCACGTGGAACGATTCAATCGCACGGTACAGGAAGAGTTCCTCAACTATCACAAAGGACTGCTGCTCGATTGCGACAACTTCAACACTAAACTGATGGACTACTTGATCTGGTACAATACCCGACGTGTACACTACGCTTTCGGCAACAAACTGACACCAGTGCAGTTTCTGTTATCATGGCAACCAAAGGAGTCGTCGAGATTACCCGCGGAGTGCAAAAATGGGTGGCCTCATACAAACTATTGACT
>Ga0209541_10017023_pt1 | contig 10693 bp, 18 predicted proteins | sample RifCSPlowO2_01_FD_184027 | JGI IMG/M metagenome (GOLD analysis project Ga0209541, IMG submission 184027) | Groundwater microbial communities from Rifle, Colorado - Rifle CSP2_plank lowO2_0.1 (SPAdes) (version 2) | ecosystem: Environmental > Aquatic > Deep subsurface > Groundwater | place... | reverse complement strand
TCATTGCGAGGCCATAGGCCGTGGCAATCCCCTTACTATGCAATGTGAAATGAGATTGCTTCGCTATGCTCGCAATGACAAAAGTGCGTTTCGTAATTCAAAGTATATTAATAGCTTCTTCGTAAAACGGTGGTTGTATAAAAATTTTCTCCGCCTACGGTAAGCTCCGCGCGGATGCTTTCCGATGCCGTGCCGTTTACTATGCGTCGAAAAATAAGACTAGTAACTGTTGTTTTATCTGATGTCAGATATTCAACCGGACCCGCGTTTTTTTGAATGGTAACTAGGTCACCATCAACAGAAATTGTTATTGTTTGGGCCGTTTCGGTGAAAGGATCTATGGAGGTGAGCACAAGCGTGCCGGGGTTTGTGTTTAGCGTGCTTAGGCCCACGTTGACTGTTTCGGCAAAACGTACTTCTCGTGTGATTCGTTCAAGCGCAGCTTCGGCAGAGGAACGAAGCGTGCGCTCCGTTTTTGCTTCCCCGATGATATGCGAGAGAGATGCCACCGCGTTTGCCATTAACACAATAAGGAGCGCCAAGAGTGACGCGTAAATGAGTATTTCTATGACGGTAAAGCCTTTTTTGTTATTTGCGTGAAGTTTCATACTTATACTTGTGTCATTCCGGACTTGATCCGGAATCCATTTCTTTTTTATGTTTTTTGGATCCCGCATCGAGTGCGGGATGACCCCGCCATGACGGGGTCAATTTCCAAACAAGTCGGTAATATAAGTGCTTATATTTTGTGTTGTTGTTCCCGTTTGCGCCAGCCAAGAGACAGTTACGGTAATTTTCTTGGTGTTTGGATCCATGACGCCGCTTCCGGCTATATCATCGCTTCCATCACGATAAACGTCTTCTAGTATGAATTTTCGTTCGAAAAGATCGTCAATAAACACATTGGTAGTGGTTGTGTTCCACGCGGTTCCGTCAAACTCTAAAAAATAATCGGTTCCAGATGAAAGGGTTCCCAACGACGAAGCCCAGCCGGCGTCTCGTTGTGATCGCAGAACCTCAATTGTTTCTTCTACAAAAAATGTCGCTTGGGTGCGTTTCGTGCTTTGCTGAACCAACCGAAGCGCTTGCACCGTGGTAGCATGCAATCCCACAAGAACGAGTGAAATAATAACAGAAGCAACCAACACTTCCACAATGCCGAAACCCGATTGACTCGTTTTTAAAATGCGCTTCATGTGTCTATTGTACACCAGCAAGCCCCGTTGGTGGTATCTGAATAACTTTTAAGACGGATGGGTTGCTTGTTTGTCGAAATGTTACTGTGCCGTCGTTGTCTGTTTCACCCGTAAGTCGCTTAAAAATAACATCGGCTCCCCCGCCGCCTAAAATAAAAGAACTTATTTCTATTGTTGAAGGCAGAGCGCGAACTTTATTTGAGCTGTCCGCGGGGTTATATGTGTTGCCGACAAAAAGCACAAACTGGGATGTTTCAAAATGAACCCCGTAAATGGAATTATTTTCAGATGAAAGTGTTTTTGCGCGCGCTTCCTGTAAAAAAGAAATACTATCATCTACCGCGAGGGTTAAATCCGAACTCTGCCGCAAGCCGGAAAACCCACTTACCACAATGGCAAAAAGAATTACTGCAATCGTTATTACAACCAAAATTTCAATAAGTGTAAACCCTTTCATAATATGATTATACAGCATATATGCTATGATGGTGTAAGACTTATTCACAATATAATCTATAGGACATAAAAGACATTCTATTGGACATCATTAAGGACATAAAGGACAAGTCAATTTTATTGAATTTTTACTGTTTCATGTGAAACAGTAGGATAATATGTATTCTCAAAAGAGACAAAAAGGAAACACTGCAGAGGAGATTGTAGTTTTATATCTTAAAAATACAGGATTTCAGATACTTGATCAAAATTATTTAAGAAAATGGGGTGAAATTGACATTGTTGCTAAAAAATTAAGAAAAATTCATTTTATTGAGGTAAAAAGCTCCGTTTTAAGAAAATTTGATGGTTTTTGGGAGAATGAAAACAAAAAAGACTGGAATATAACCGTTTCATGTGAAACAGATGATTCCGTGTTTAATCCTACTTGGAACATGACAAATAAGAAAAAAACACGTTTTTCAAAGATTATAAGGACATATTTAGCAGATAAATGCGGTGAAACTATGCCAGACTTCCAAATTGATGTTGTTTCGGTTTTACTGGATTTTTATCAAAAAGTAGCTTATATTAATAGAATTGAGAATATTTTACTGGAAACTTCTTAATTTATGTGTTTCATGTGAAACATATATGGATTAAAATATACGGGCTGGCGTACCTGCCTACCGGTAGGCAGGTTATGGTGCTATGTCCCGCCAATCAATTAAATCGGGCCATAGTGTAACGGTAGCACGAGACCTTTGGGAGGTTTTAGTTCCAGTTCAAATCTGGATGGCCCGACTAGCTAGGAGGGCGGGATAGACTGGGTTTGATTCCCAACAGCCCGAATATAGAAGAAGTTTCACGTGAAACACAATATTTTCACTCCCAAACGTTAGACATAACTTTGAATTACGAAACTACCCTTTGTCATTGCGAGCGTAGCGAAGAAATCTCATGAATACATTGAAAATTATGAGATTGCCACGTCGCTTCGCTCCTCGCAATGACAGAACTTTTTGGTGTTTCATGTGAAACAAATGGGCCTGTAGTTAAGTGGCATAACGGCGCATTCGCATTGCGCAAGCGCGAGTTCGATTCTCGCCAGGTCCACAAATACCTAATTTCGTAAGGGTTCCCTGCCTACCGGCAGGCAGGGATTCCCGGTGAGTCCACAGAAGACATATTTACTCTGTGAAACAGATAATATTTTTTCAAAATGTTTCACAGAAAAAATTTTTATAGGACATTGTCCTTTATGTCCTATATATCCACACAAGACACAAGTTATCCACAGAATTATAGTTGTTTTTATGTGTTTTGGTTGTTTATGCTTGATTTTACTTAGGTATGTGTTAACATATATAGAAGTTAAGCCAACGCAGAAAGGTCTCAATATCAGCTTTTAAGTTTGTTTTTATGGCTTATAATATTTTAATGCAGGATGAACAACCCGTAGAGGATGACGGCGTGCCTACTGAACAGCCGATAGAAGGTGACGGGTCGGATGGTGGTGACAAAGATGGCACAGATGCCCCGGCTGTCTAAAGAGTTATAATAAAACCCCCTCTGAATATCGGAGGGGGTTTTGCTTTCCTATTATGAAATAGGTAGAATTTGGGTGTTGCGGGTGTTGTATAATGGTAATACGCGACCCTTCCAAGGTCGAGCCACGGGTTCGATTCCCGTCACCCGCTTCATTCTTCGCTAAAGCTACGAATGACTTCGCCCTGCCTTAAAGGTGCTATTTTTACTATGCTCGTTGTGTCAGAAGCTTAAGAAGGGCATCTAAAATACATGTATTACGTCTATATTCTTAAAAGTATCAATATCCCAAACCAAATCTACACTGGTTCAACTTCTGATTTACAAAAACGCCTGGAATCTCACAATGAAGGCGCAAATAACCACACAAGCAAATATAGACCATGGAAACTAGTTTGGTATTGCGCTTTTCCCAACAAAAAGAAAGCAGAAGAATTTGAACAATATCTCAAAACTTCATCGGGCATAGCATTTAAGAGGAAACGGTTTTTATAAGATTTCTCAACAAAAATTCCTGTTACGGGTAAAGGGACCTATCTATTGATTTTGTGTTTATATCTGATATCCTAAGTTTACGATGATAAAAAGGAGTATCCGAATCCCCAGAAATCCAGCTTCCACGGTATATTTTCAAGTAATCTCAAAACTAGAAAAGCGTATTATTACCACAAAAGGTTACTGGAACATAATCGTCAATATAAAACATCCCTCTGTCAAAGGAAAAGAAAATAAGGTCCGAGAAACGTTACAGAACCCAGATTGTATTCGTCAAAATACCACTGTAGAAAAATATATCTGTTTTATAAAAAATATGGCAAGAATTATCTCTGTGTGGTAGTACGACATCTTAACGGTAAAGGTTTTATTATTACAGTCTATATAACAAGTAAAATAAAGGAAGGAAGACAAATATGGCAAAAAAACACACAAAAATGAATACCATAAAATTATATTACGATTCAGTTGGCAATACATTGAATGTTTGGTTTGATGACCCGAGGAAAGAATATATTTCCGAAGAAACAGGGGAAGATGTGATTCTTAATAAAGACAAACGTGGGAATGTCATTGGCTTTGAAAAGCTTAACTACTCTTTGGGACGTCAAGTAATTAAACGGCTCCCCATAGAAACGGCTGTTTCTTGAAGAAAAAATTTCCACCCATCGTTACCCAGAGACAGAAAACAAAAACGACCTCTAAAAATAAAAACCCTCCCACGAAGTTCGTAGAACTTGCAGTGGGAGGGGAGGGGCGGGGCGGGTCGTTGTGCTCCGTTCAGCTTTCAAATTACCTTCTCTGAATCCACCACAATCTGCCGCTCATTTTTCAAAATAAGCGAGCCTCGCCAAACACATTGGGCGGGATGAACTCAGAGAAGGTGGGCAAGTCAGCGCAACTTGCCCAAGAGGGAGTGGATGGATTATTCAAAAAGACCTTTGGGGGCAGGGTGAGTGCACCCGTAATGCTCCATGACGTAATCCCATTGAGCATCAAATTTTTCCAACCACCTTACAATATCCTCATCGGTCATTTTTTCCTGTTCGTCCATTTTAGTTCCTCCTTCAAGTTTTTCTAGTCGCAATGATAGCATATCTCCCTAGCTTTTGTCAATAGCACTTATTAAATATCCTTATTTCACAACACTTTTCCACCTTATAAAGCAAATGAAGGCACTGAAAACACACTCACAATTCCATCAAAACAGGTTCTAACGTTATACACTAACCCAATCATAACAAAAACGAACCCGGTATGTATACCGGGGATCGCTTTTTTATTTCTAGAAATAAATACCTACTGAATGGATCCCGCATCATGTGCGGGATAAATTTTGGCTCGCCAAAATTTACTTTACTGCGTCTTTCAAACCTTTTCCGGCGCGAAATTTTGGTACCGTTGTTGCTGGCACATGCACCTTTTCGCCCGTGCGCGGGTTGCGCGCTTCGCGTGCGGCTCTCTTTTTGGCAAGAAATACACCAAAACCGGCAACACTTACCTCGTCACCCTTTTTAAGGGAGTCGGCGATGGTATCAAAAACAGCGTCTACCGCGTCTTGAGCGGCATTTTTGGCCCCTCCGATCTTGTTTAATACGGCATCTGCGAGATCGCTCTTATTCATATGTGGTTGTTAAAACTTGTAATGCGGATAATAGAAGGCTCGACCAGCCATAGGGGTATTATACACTACCCTTATTTTTCAACAATATTTGACAATAAACGTGTGGATAGGGGAAACAGAGCGTATGGGAGTGGAAATTAGCGTCCCGATTTTGTAAACTTATTTCTATGAAGCGTGATTACGCTATATACCAAGTTGCCTTAAAGATTTTTCTGCAAAATGGCGGAGATGTATTGTTTTTAAAAGATGAAAATGGAAAATGGGATTTGCCTGGAGGAAGAATAGATAATGTAGAAAATAAAAAGCCGCTTGAGAAAATCCTCGCGCGCGAAGTTCGGGAGGAATTGGGCAAGGAAGTGAAATATGAATTGAAATTGCCAGCAGTACAGTTTCGAAGGTTTATATATTCTCGGAGTGTGTTTGGTTTCATTACTGTATATGAAGCGGTGTACAAAGGGGGATATATTAAAATCTCTCACGAACACACAAGTTTTGAGTGGCTTAATCCAAAAACATACCCATTTAGAAGAAATCAGTTTGGTAATGACAATGAAGAATATGAAGCATTAATGAAATATTTTGGAAGATAGCATGCACACTCATATAGAACTTATCGCCCGCGGTGTTATAATCCACGGTGGAAAAATTTTGCTCTGCAAAGGAAAAACGAAAGCTAATTTCTTTTTTCCCGGCGGGCATGTGGAGTTTGGAGAGGATAGCGCCGTCGCTTTGAAGCGGGAGTTGAAGGAAGAAATTGATGCTGGTGTTACAAGCGCGCGGTTTATTGGCGTTTGGGAGAATCAATTCATACAAGAAGGCATACAAAAACACGAGGTAAACATACTGTTTGAAGCGCGTCTTGCTTCTCCCGACATCAAGAACATGGAGGATCATATTGAAACCGTATGGGTGCCGCTTACGGAATTTAAAAAAGCTCGCGTACTGCCCGTTTCACTCAAAGAAAGGGTGACTCAATGGATGGAAGACGGACAAACCTTTTTTGGGAGTGGGAAAGATGGGATAAAAAGTTAATAAAAACCGATATGGATATCAAAATCATTAAAAGTCCAATAACAAAAGAAGAATTGAAACACGTTGCCAGTGAAGGATTCGGTGAGTTGGTAAAAGTTGTAGTTGATTTAGAGCAGGAAATTATGGCTGTGGGAGGAGAACTGCACGCAGATGAAGAAACATTGCTTATTGACCAAGAAGGTTCTCAACGCGAATATACATGGGGTATTAATATATACCCTGACAAAACAGGAGATGATTTTATTGAATATGATTCTATGGTTAATCTAAAACCATCATTTGGAAACCGTACCCGCAGTGTGGAAAACAAAGAGATTAGAGAACAAATTAAAAAAATAGTGGGGACATTAATACAAAAATGAAATGAAGCAATTCATGCACAAAGAGCTGGCAGAAGGGAGATGGTTTCAATTATCGCTGATGGAACAGTTGGGTAATATCGGCAGTGAAGTGGGGCGAGCTTTGCACGCGCAAGGAAAAGATGGACACCGGTTTCACCAAGCGGTTGAGCGTGCTTTGGATCTTTTTGATTTAACATTGGAGGACAAACGATGGAGAGAACAAAAGCGCTTGCAGGAAATTAATCGTGCGCGCGAAGTGTTTTGCGACGCAGTATATGGTGGAAAACAATATAGGACCACGCTTGCTGATTTGGATGGATATTTTATGGAATTTGCGCTGGCTGCGAGAAGAAAATGAAATGTTGAAGAAGCTGGATTTTTCCGCTCATTTTGCTAGTCTTGAGAACATGAATGAACCCAACGCAAGGCAATGTTTTGCCACCGTGGATCGTTTCAGCACTGAAATACAACAAACCGAGAACAAATTTCATGCAGGATTGGTTTTTGATGTAAAGGTATTATTATGAAACAAGGCACTATTACAAAAGTGCTTAAGCACTATTTTACCAGCAAGCAATACGCTTCCGAAATTGAACGCGCATTGCGTGAATTTTTTGATATTCAACAAACCGGACCTTTAAAAGAATTAGTAATGAGCGAACAGGAGGATCAATTGTTCCAAGAATGGTTTTTATATGATTTTAAATTACAAAGCGGATTCACTCCGCTTGAATATTTCTATGCATCAAACCCATACCATCTTTCATCGGGCGATCTCGCGGTTTATAAGGATTTGCAGGAAAACGATTATGGATTATTTGAAGTAATGGATGTAGCGATTGATAAAGGAATTACTGTTAAAAATATGCAATCGAAAAGTGTAGTAATGGTGGTTGAGAGAAAAGCTTCTCATGAACTCAAGCCGGGTAATATAATAGTGGGACGTATTGGCACTGTGCAAGATCATAAGGAGTTGATAGGTGCTACGCCATTGGTATGGGATATTGAACTACTCGCGGGTGCGCGTGAATATTTTGCCAATACGAAAGACAAGCTTTCTCCCAAAGAGATGCGGCGTTTTGTATCAGCTATGCCTCCTAAAGATCAGAACGGATATATGGAATCTCCTTTCTATGAAATGGAAGAATGGTATGTTAAACATCCAGCCGAACTTGAAAAACAACTTCAGGACGCGCTTGTATCTTGTGGGATCGATGCGTTCGCAAGCGTTGCAACAATCAAACAATGGCTCCAGAACGAACAAGAAATTACCACACCCGTTGCTGTTTCTCTCCTTATAGGTTTAGTAAGAGATGATGTGAAGAAAGTTGCGATAGATAAGCTGATTCATCTCGTCAATTGCATGCATAACCTTACTCCTCAAAGAGATAAAGATGGAAAGACGCCTTTTGAATTACGGCAGGAAGGAATTACAGAAAAAGGAGATTATGTAATGGATGTTGTAGACCATGCCGCTTGGGCGCGTAACATGAATCAGGCTCAAATGTATATGAATCAAAGTAAATATAAAGAAGCCTTGCGGGAATTTGATTTGTGTTTTGAAAATCTTTTACATAATAAAACGACTACAAGAGAAATATACCGGCTTTATGCGAATAAGGCGGTGAGCAGTTTTGCGATAGGGCGCGCGGTGGAAGGTAAAAAATTATTGGAGCTGGCGCTCGATTTAAATCCATATTATGATTTTGCCAAGATGCAATTTGGACGATATAACCATGGAGAATACGATGACATGATACAAGCAGGGTTCTTTCAAGAGATGAAGCGTTCTTTAAAAGACAAAACACATCCCATGAACCGATGGGACATGGATGAAATCAGAGAAAAATGGAGCACGGAAGAAATTATGCATCAACTGGCGAATTGCGGCATTGCTGTTGAAAAAGAACAATTTGTGAAAGATGCGCGCGCGTTTGTTTCCATTGATGATTTTATAAAGGAGCTTATGTCCCCCAAGTATGCGGGCAAACCGGAAGATGAAGATTTTGTCTGGATTGCCGCATATGCATTGTGGAATAGATGGTGCTCTGATGTGTTGTGCATAGAAATACTTTCCGAAGATATTGAAAAGCTTGCGGATGTCGTATTTGCCGGGTACGGGGGAAAAAATCAAAAACCGATTGCGGAACATCTTGAACGTATGCGAATGTATGTGGAATTCAACAGGGTTATGCAATTAATAAAAAAATGGAAAGAACACGCATCCGAATATCTTGAGGACCGCGAGCTTCTCAAAGATTGCTTACTTGATATGATTGGCACATCTCTTGAAAAAGAAGCGCTGGAAGTGGCAAGCGCTTTCATGGAAAAAACAAATGCTGTCCAGTTCCACGCGGTGCTTCTTGCCGCGGTAGCTTGTCGTGAGAAAAATCCTTCAAAAACAACTGTCGCAAAACTTGTTTCAAAATATCTCTATGATTTCGAACCAGTGTATGATGTTGCACAAACACTTTGGCGTATGGACTACAAGGAACATGCTGTTGTATATTATGAAGCCGCTTTGAAGATCGTAGAGAAAAGAGATAAAGATCACGTATACGATCTTCCGGGATATGAGCAAGCTGAATACAGAACTATGTATGCCGATTATCAGACGATTTTTCAAGCGTTTCGGAAATTGTATAAAAAGACGGGGAATCAGATAAAACTCGCAGAGATAAAAAAGCACGCGGCGCTTGTAAGAAAGAGAAAACAAGATCTCACATATTCTCCTTATCAGGAAGCGCTACAGGAACGAATGGCAAAGAATATTGAGCGTTTTGAAGAGGAAAGATTTGAGAAAGATCCAGCAAACCGTTATTTTCAATTTTTAACACAATTCCATATTAACTTTAAAACAGAGGCTCTCACCATTTCTCACGTTTCTTTTATAGGCCCGGAAGGGAACATAAAAGTTGGACGCAATGAACCTTGCTTTTGTGGAGCGAAAAAAGCCGATGGATTGCCGATAAAATTCAAACATTGCCATGGAAAATAAATGTGTCGTCCCTGCTTGCTTATATTATAACAATATTATAATATAAAACCATGACTCAAAAATTATTACAAATTGGCTCTTCCGCGGGCGTAACCATTCCCAAAAAGTCTCTGAAAGATCTGGGGCTTAAAATTGGCGATGAGGTAATGGTGGAGGTAGATAAAGCTAAAAAAACTGTTTCCATAGCTCCTGCCAAACGCTTATCTCGTGAGGACGAACGCATTGCGGAACTTACTATGAAGTTTATCAACCGATACCGAAAAGATCTTGAAGCGCTCGCGCGAAAATAAAGCAGTGTATCTTACCGCAGAGCGAATTCTCCAGATTCACTCCATGCTTATTGATGAAACGGGCGGGTCTCATGGTCTTCGGGACCACAACGCCATTTTAAGTGTGGAGCAAATGCCGCAACAAACTGCGTTCGGAAAAGAATTATATCCCAGTGTGTTCTTGAAAGCGGCCGTATATGCGCGGAGTATTATTATGAATCATCCTTTTATTGATGGAAATAAGAGAACAGGCGTGACGTCCGCGTTTGTTTTTCTTGAGTGGAATGGATATGAAAGTACGGCAAAGGAAGGAGAGGTTGAAGAGTTTGCATTAAAAGTTGTGACAGAAAAGTTTTCTTTGGAAATTATTGCTGATTGGTTCAAAAAACACTCAAAGAAGATAAAAAAATAAAATCCCCAACGACGTGCAATCGTTGGGGTTAAGATAGGAATGGGACTGTCTTATGACTTTCGGGGTCTAGAAGCGTCATTTTCTTCTCCTTTCTTGGTTAAGCTCGGCGAGAGTTTTGATTTCTCGCCGAGAATGTTGTGTGCTAGTTCTCGGGTAGACATACAATGGCGGCAGCACACAAATCTGGCTGATTATAACAGCCCTGGAAGTGTGGCATCCCACCATCGTAGTATATGGCCATACGTCCTTTCAGGATGTTAAAGCTTTTGACAAACTCCTCTGGGTCGATGTCAAAAGCTTTCAACCTTTGCAGTAACTGTACGCAAGCAATATCTTGCTCGCG
>Ga0209541_10017018_pt1 | contig 10694 bp, 11 predicted proteins | sample RifCSPlowO2_01_FD_184027 | JGI IMG/M metagenome (GOLD analysis project Ga0209541, IMG submission 184027) | Groundwater microbial communities from Rifle, Colorado - Rifle CSP2_plank lowO2_0.1 (SPAdes) (version 2) | ecosystem: Environmental > Aquatic > Deep subsurface > Groundwater | place... | reverse complement strand
CCGCCAAACACCACGAAGTGCTGCAAACATTTCATTCACACCCCCACAGCAAAGTAGCCGTAACAAACGACAGCGGTAGCGTGGTGGGCATTATTTATTCTGATGACGTACTGAAGCTGCTGGAGGAACATACTGCTTCCTCTCTGTACCAATTTGCCGGTATTAGCCAAGAAGAGAGTGTCACCGACTCAGCCAAAAGCAAAGTACATAACCGCTACCGATGGTTGATTATCAACTTGGGTACGGCCTTTTTGGCAGCATTTACTGTTGGCAGGTTTGAAGGCATCTTGGAGAAATACGTTTTGTTGGCTATCTATATGCCCATTGTGGCCGGCATGGGCGGTAACGCTGCCACACAAACTTTAGCTGTTCAAGTCCGCGGTATTGCCCTCAAACAAATTGAACTCAAAACAGCCTGGAAGACGCTCAAGAATGAGCTTGGCTCGGGGCTTATTAACGGACTCATTAACGGTATCTTGGTGGCAACGGTTGTGATTTTAATAAACCATGACTTCAAGATTGCTATTATCCTGGCCATGGCTATGGTCATCAATTTGCTTGTGGCTGCATTTTTTGGAACCATTGTGCCTCTGATCATGTCAAAACTAGGCAAAGATCCGGCTGCTTCGGCGACCATCTTTATAACTACAGCTACTGATGTACTAGGCTTTATGGCCTTTCTTGGAATTGCCACATTAATCTTAGAATAAGCGGCGCTAGAACCACTTCTTCTGTCTAAAATACAGGTACATAGCAATCGCTGACCCAAATGAAATTACCACCGCAATTTTAAAGGTGGTATAGCTACCCAAGAATGTCCAAGCGCCACCGGTAATTCCGCCGGGCAACGGCACGTTCATGCCGTATAGTGTTCCGATTACGGTAATTGGTATCGTAAATGTAAATAACAGGGTTAAAACTGCAAGAATTTGGTTAGTCTGTTCGGTACTGGTCGTAAAATCAGCATCTTTATAGATTTCAACCGTGTCTTTGGCCTCATCAATTATTTCTAGAAGTTTGCGGGCTGTTTTTGTATTGTTTGAGTAGTGTTTGCTCAGACTCTCCCCCGTGAACGAATTGATCTGATGGGTTAAGTCATCTAGAACAATTTTTAGAGGGGCAATTACCCTTCTCAACCTAACGATTTTTTGTCTGACTTTGCCTATCCTGTAAGCGTCAGAACCATTATTATCAAAAACCAGACTCTCAATCTCGTCTAGTTCACCAATGGTGTCTTCGCTAAGTGCAGATATGCTCTCCAGTAGTTTATTGACAATATTATAAAGCAGATAGCCAGATGATTTGTTAATGCGCTGCTCCTTGTGGTCATCATTGTGCAGACATTGTTCAAACATATGTGTTATTACCGGGATTTGGCCTTCATGTATTGTAATCAGGTATTTTTTGCCCAAAAATATTCCAGTTTGATATATCTGAATCTTGCCAATTGCTGTGTCATAAAAGGGTATGTGCAGTAGCAAAAATATGTAATGCTCCTCATGCTCTGCCTCTGTTAGCTGAATCTTTTGTATGCTCTCTCTTAGATGGACAGGATGCAAGTGATAATCTGTTTCAAGCTGTTTAAAGATTTCATGGCTGGGATGCTCAATATCTATCCAGGTCACATCGTGATGTTTCTGAATTCTCATGCCATTAGCAAGCTTTTCTTCGGGGGCGTCCATAGCGTTAGCTTAATGATAGAAGAAATCACCACAAAAAGACAGAGATCAAAATGCTTACGATGGACCACTTTTAAATAGTTATCTTCGGCTTTCGATTCAGATACTGTTTCCACATAAACAATGACCCTGCACCAATCGCGGCGAGTCCTGTAATTGATAGAATAATTGGGAGCGTTTTATTTGATTTTTTGGAGGCAACTGTATTTTTGAAAGGTTGACCACTTCAAATAATAAGGGTTTCTGTTGCCCGTTTGCATGCGTTAATAAAATCAAATTGCAACAACCTTGGTTTTATAATATTAAGGTGATTGAGCTATTTCTTCTAACTTGAGATTATTGAGCTATCCAAACTAGTGACCGCATCAACAACATCAGGAAATTTATTAACAAACACATCTACAGACATATTTTTAAAGTCTTCCCTCTGCTTTAGCCCACTCTCTAGACTTGCTACAAAATGTAATCCAGCGTCTCTTGCCGCCTGTGCGTCACTTATAGAATCGCCAACATAGACACACTGATTAGGCAGTAGGTCACTATTCTTAAGTAGTTCCGAAAAAGCCCTGGGGTCCGGCTTGTGATACGCCATATTGTCCCGATAATAAAAAGCCTTGATCCTTGGTGCCAGTTTGTGGTCGTCCTCCAACAAGTGTTGCAGTTCAACATGGGTGCGAGATGTAAGCACCATTAGTATTTTGCCTAATTGATTAAGTTTATCAAGGGCTTTGTAATTAACTTCTGGTATGGAATCTAGTTTGCCTTCCTTAATATATTCTTTAATCAATGGATGATAGGCTGTCTTGAATGCTTCGACATCAATACCCGGAGAGCGAATTTTTATGGCTTCAAAAAGTGGCTTCCCCCAAGTACTTAGGTGAATATCCCTAGACATGGGCTTTCGCCCCACTATCTTGAGCACTTTGTTTTCCATCTCAAAGCAAACTGCTTCTGTTAGGCAGAGAGTGTCGTCTAGATCAATTATTACGGCCCTTATCATTGGCACAGTTTACCAAAAAATTACTTTGAGACTTAAAGAAATTTACCCAACGGTGTCTGAGCCCTCAAGTGAAGCTATCCATTCTTCTCTATCAAGCAGTCCTCTGTCGGTTAAAAATATGCTACTGCAGCATGACCCGCCCTTAGCCGATGGCATCAAGTCCTGTGGATCGGTTGACCATTTCTGATCATCGTAAGCTGTGTTTTCGGTATTGGACTTGCTGACATCGGGTGTTTGGTCTTCGGCAAGTAACATTTCAACGTCCATCAAGAAAATATCGTAACTATTACGCTTCTGAAACATAATCCCTAAAAATCGAGTAGCCTCAGCCTCACAATTAAGCTTTTCCTGGCATATTCGTTTGACCGCTTGCTCGGGTAATTCACCGGGATGTATAGTTGCTGCCGGAAATCCCCAGTGACCACCAAGGTCAGGATCATCATTTGGGCGTTTTACGATCAAAAATTCATCCGGGTTTTGTCTGTTTTTAACGATTGCCGCAACTACGTATTTAATTTGCTTACTCATTGTGCAGAATCCAGGTAATTATTCATGCCACCATCATATCAAACTAAACAAAAAAGATTTTTGTATTGAGAATTATGATTATGCTCGATAACTCAAGTACATTCGTTCGCCGGCTGGCGGATGGAACTTACTCTATTGATCAGTAGTGAAACCGACACGAGAAGGCTATAATTAAATGCAGTGATAGGTATTATTTTTGCTCTTGGCGCTGCATTATTTATTGCTCTAGCCCAAGTTGCCCTAAGAAAAAGCTACAAAGAATTTAAACCTTCTGTCGGGTTTTTCTTTGATGCCATGCTGGGTTTAGTGTTGTGGGTACCGCTTGCACTAGTAATGGGTGTTACTTTAGGCATTAATTTTGAGCAAGCTATTCTCTTTGCGGTCATCTCTGCAATATTATCAGAAGCACTGTACTTTTATGCACTAAGCCACGGCGAATTGGCAGTAACGGCGACGGTGCTTGCAACATATCCTGTTTATACAGTCCTGTTCTCAAAAATCATTAATGATGAGTTGCTCACTACTGTTTTATATATTTTGTGGTTATTGCCATTCTCGGCAGTATTGTGGCAACCTTGCCAGATAAGCTTAAATCTTCGGAATTTAAATTAAGGAAAGAACTAGTCTGGCCATTCATCGCGGCAATTGGAGTTGGCTTATCTGACACGCTTTCCAAAGGATACATAAACCGTTCAGGTGATTTCAGTTTTTTATTTGCTCTTGGATTTATGCAGGTTCCTGTAGCGCTTGCTTATCTTAGGCTAGAAAGAGAATCGGTAATCGTTGCGATCAAAGGCGCAACAGAAAGCTTCAGTCTGTATAAACATGTACTTATTGGAGGCTTGTTCAATATTATTGGCACTGGTTTTTTGTGGTTGAGCTTTTCTTATGCTCCTGCTTCAGTCGCTTCGCCAATAACTGGCGTGAGCGGAGCCTTGGCTGTTATGTTTGCTCGTTTTGCTTTCTCTGAAAGGTTATCTGCCAGAAAATATTTTGGGATTGCGCTGGCACTTGCAGGCGTGCTCGGAATAGCCTTGGTATATAAAGACTAAAAAGAACCCCGTTCCAGAGTACATTACGTTTATGCTTGGTAGCCTAGTACATTCGAATTGGAACTATATTTTTAACTATCTAACTTTATATGTAATAAAAAACACGCATTGCATATTAATCTTCTGCTATACTTCGTTAACTCGCTATTTATGTCACAGGTCATCATTGTTTCTAACAGGCTACCTATTAGTGTTAAGAAAGTTAACGCCAAATTCGTCTACTCTCCAAGTTTAGGTGGCTTGGCTACCGGCCTATCATCTTACGTGAACGATCAAGGAAATATATGGATTGGATGGCCAGGCATTGCCAGCGATGAGTTAAGCGAGAATGACAAACAACAAATAGCAACAAAGCTAGGTAAGCGCAACTGTTATCCAGTATTTTTAAGCCAGAAGCAAATTGATGAATACTACAATGGCTACAGCAACTCGGTCCTTTGGCCGTTATTTCATAACTTACCCGGGCAACACATTAGTCCAGACCGCAAAAGTTCGTGGTGGCAGACATATCGTAAGGTTAATCAACATTTTGCCGAAGTCATTATTAATTTGGCGCAACCAAAAAACCAGATCTGGATTCATGACTATCAACTGTTATTATTGCCTCTGCTCCTACGATCTGAGCAAACTGTATCCAATATCGGTTTCTTTTTGCACATACCTTTTCCTGACGCCATAGCACTAAGCTCCCTGACAGAGAGTAAAAAGCTGCTCAATGGGATGCTTGGCGCCAACTTAATTGGTTTTCACACCACTAATTATGTTCATAATTTTTTAGACTATTGCAAAATAATGAACCTTGGCTCTGTGAGTGACTCTATTATTACCCTGCCCTCACATACAGTTCAGGTCAGCGAATTTCCGATGGGCATAGACTATCAAAAATATGCTCAGGCCAGCAAAACTAAAGAGGTCAAACAAGCGGCCAAACGCTTCAAAAAGCGCTACCGCGGGCGAAAGTTGATTGTTAGTGTGGATAGACTGGACCCCACTAAAGGTCTTATTGAACGCTTGATTGCTTATAGTGAGTATTTAAAGCGAAATCCAAAGCAACACGGCAAAGTAGTGTTTGCAATGGTAGCGGCACCGTCACGCACAGAAATAACTGTTTACAAAAAACTTACTAAACGCTTGCAAGAATTGTCGAGCGAGATCAATCGTTCCTATGGTACGTTTGCTTGGCAACCCGTAGATTATATCGACACTCCACAATCTTTCGAAAATGTGGCAGCCCTGTTTAGGATTGCTGACGTGGCTTTTATAGTTCCCCTTCGGGATGGTATGAATCTAGTAGCCAAAGAATTTATTGCCAGCAGCAAACGACGCGGTGTCTTGATTTTGAGCGAAACTGCTGGGGCCGCAGAAGAGTTACAAGACGCTTTGCTGGTTGACCCCGGACGACCAGAAAGCCTCGTGGAAGCCCTAGAGCAAGCTATGAGTATGCACAAACGGGAGCTGAGAGCCAGACTCAAGCATATGAAAAAAGACCTATCAATTAACACGGTCCATCGTTGGGCCAAAACATTTGTTGAGACAATGCAGAAACCCATTCCCGGTACTCCACACTGGACTCGCTCATTAAACAAACGGCTTTCAGGGCAACTATATGCTGATTTCCATAAGGCTAAAAAACGTTTGTTACTGCTTGATTATGATGGGACATTGGTGCCATTCAGCGCTCATCATCTAGATGCCAAACCTCCTAAAGTTCTAATCCGCCTGTTAGAGCAGCTCAGTGCTGATCCAAAAAACGAACTAGTATTAAGCAGCGGCCGGAGTGCCGAAAATTTACAAGACTGGTTTGGAGCGATACCTATCAATCTAGTAGCCGAACATGGTGCCATCATCAAAAAGTCTCATAATAAAAACTGGCATGAAGTTGAAAAATCAAATACCAATTGGAAAAACATAATATTGCCAACCTTAAAACGCTACACCGGTTTGACGCCAGGGGCACGTATCGAAATTAAACAAAATTCATTGGCCTGGCACTACCGCGCAGCCAAACCTTATCAGGCCCAAAAGTACGCTGTTATCATCAGAAGGACATTAGGACCGTTTCTTAAAACTTATGGACTTGAGCTACTTCAGGGCAACAAAGTCTTGGAGATTAAAAATCCAAGAATTAGCAAAGCAAGTGCGGCCAGGCAATGGATTGATCAAGATTATCCGTTTGTACTGTCAATCGGCGATGATGTGACGGATGAAACTCTATTTTTGACACTGCCAGATAATTGCTATGGAATTAAAGTGGGACGAGGCCGGACCGCCGCCCGATTCCGTGTAGCTTCTAATAAAGAAGCCATAACTTTGCTTCGTAAACTCACAAGGCTTTGATTGTATTGCAAGGAAAGCCCCGTTAGTGTTTAGGCAGTAGCACTTGAACTATATAATCCTTGTGGCTGTCACTATAAGAAAAATGCCAATGGTGTTTAGGGTAAAGGTTACAATGAAAAACTGCCAAGGTCTTATTTTAGATAAGCCTAGCATACTTACTCCGGCTTCGTCTGGGATGGGTGAAGCTATTATCGCTGCACCAATTACTGGCAGAAGCCAAGAGAAATATGGACTTTTGAATATAGTCCTAAAGTAATTCTTATGTAATTTTTGAAAGATTGGTGCCATTTCCTCAAAAATCTTGTCCTTCATAAATCTAAATATTACATAATCACCTATCATGGCCCCTAGACCAGCTAAAAGTGATACCTCAACAGGATGTAATTTGTCTGCTAGATGAAATAATACAACCGCAGCCGGTGCGACTGTAAAAGTTGATACAAAAAATATTCCTGTCAGGAAGGCTCCCAAATAACCTAGACCACCTATAGTATTTATAACTTCGTGTAGTAGAGTAGTTTTGGCTAAATAATAAAAGGCGATCAGGCTCAAGACCAGAAAAAAGGTGTTCTTGTATCGCCATCGCTTCCAGGTCTTACTTAGATCGTTATTTAGAATGTTTTTCTTTTTCTTGCCCACTCTTTAATTATACTATGCGGACAAGTTGAGTGGAGAAACCATTTTATGGGAACAGCCTACTTATTAAGATGCTGATAAATTTCTGGGATAACTATGGCACCATCGCCAGTGGCACTTGCTACTCTCTTAACAGAATTACTTCTTACATCAAACATGAGCGGTATGAATCTTAATCACTGATTTTCAATTAATTGTTTGAGTTTCTGGATTGCTTCTTGGGGCATTGGGTTCTTCAATTCGCCTTTGTCCTCCCATTCGCTATATTCAAAGTTGGTTTGATTGCTGTCTAGCGGCCTAAATGTATATTTAACGTGGTAAGATCCATCATCTCGACTCAACGTAAAGGTCTTGTCCTGTTCGAATGCGGTAATTGTATACTCCGACCAGCCGCCTGTTTTGCCTCGGTTCCTGTATTTGGTGCCAGGTTTGGGCGGAAATTCGCTAGATTGCTCTTCGGCCATACCGTCAATCCATAGTGGCGTGTTCTTGGGGTTAAGGCTAGCCATAAAAACTTCGTGCACAGGCTTATTGATAACAACTGTATAACTCTTGCTCTTCATAAGTACATCATAGCAAATACAATGTCAGTTAATATGTGCAATAACTGAGGTTGTAAAGAAGTGCTGTATCTGTTAGACTAGGTTAGCTCAACCATCTTTTTAGTGAAAAGAGCATAGTTTTTCCCAGACCAATTCTGTAAACCACAAAGGTTTCCGAGGGAAAAGAGTAGCGAAGCTTGCCCGTAGGGCGGCTTTGCCGACAGAGCGATGAGAAAAACCTTGGTTTGTCTCATAACCGGCGCGGGGTAGAGCAGTGGCAGCTCGTGTGGCTCATAACCACAAGGTCGGAGGTTCGAGTCCTCCCCCCGCTACCAGGGTCCGAAGATGACATTTGTCATCGCCGGACCCTGTTTTCGTGGTGAGGGCCTGAACCTCGTAAAGTAAACGTAGTGAACGAGAGGTTCGTGTAGCGACTGAAGGACGCAGGAATTTATTCCGAGTACTGGAAGGAGCGGATATAGTTGGGCGCGTACGCCCCAACGCTGTCCTCCCCCCGCTACCAAGCATAAGCATTATGACCTCAGTATTTTGAGGCCATGTTAATTTAATCAACATTGCGGAATGCAACATAGTTGTAATGGAAGGACAATTATGTTACAGTATTATTATGTCGAGCGTAGAGTTCCGAAGTGAAATACCTCAACCTCCTTACCAAACTTTAGAGGTTCTTCTAAGTCAAATTCCTGGTGAAAATGGAGAAGCATGTAGGCGTATGCATACTGATTTCAAGGAACTTTTTGAAGCAGCTCCTGGCTCATCACACAATCACCAAGCATGGCAAGGTGGCTACACAGACCATATTACTGATGCTATGAATACAGTAGCGGTGTTGTACGACTCATTAAGTGCAGCACGTCCCTTACCGTTTGAAAAATCTGATGCCTTGATGATTATTTTTCTTCACGACCTTGAGAAACCTTTTAAGTTTTCGTTCGATGAGCACGGAAACCTTGTAGATAACCCAGATATACCAGATAAAGCAGCCAGGGCAGCAAAGCGAGAAGAATTGATGACTCAATACGGCATTGAGTTAGATGCTCAACAAACAAACGCTATGCGCTATGTGGAGGGTATTCGGGATGGTGACTACACAAATCAAGCCAGAGTTATGGGCGAGCTTGCTGCGCTTTGTCATTGTGCGGATACGTTAAGTGCTCGCATGTGGTATAACTATCCACTACCTGAGGGACAAGACGAATGGCACGGGGCAGCTAGGGTAAATCCAGCTGCCGTACTTATGTTGAATAGTGAGATTGTTGACTAATCAAACTCTTCCACCTGCTCAACTACACAAGGATAAAGTTCCAATTCGAATGGACTTGAGCCATCGAGATTTTACACTTTGGAAGCTACTTGGAAGTTCTTTTGTTATTCTATAGCAATGGGTGACAAATATCTTCAAAGGATTGATTTCAAAGGAAGCCTAGAGGAAAAGCTAAAAGAGATTGCCAGCGTCTTTGCTCTGGGAAAGTACTTAAACCACAAAGTAATAGATGTTGGGTATGAAGATTTCAATATTGAACTTTCAACGCACAGTGGCAAGTATTTCATAAAGATATTCGCATCTACAAGGTCCAGTGAGGACATTAAAAGATATGTGAAAGTTATGGAGGAGGTTATTAGCAAGGGAATAAAGCACCCAAAATTAGTCCCAACCAAATCTGGTAAGCATCTCTACCAAGATCCGCATGATAAATTACAGCTAGTTGTCATGGAATGGCTAGACGGGAAATCCTTCTGGGACCTTAATGAGACTCCTACCAAGCAAGATCGCCTTGAGCTTATAAGAGCAGCATCTCTGTTAAATCAATTAGTCTACGAGCCACCTTTTACCTATGATAGTTGGTCTATCAATAACTTCCCTGCTGAATTTGAGAAATGTTCTACGTACCTAACAGACGAGGATAGAAACGCAATAAAGAACATCTTAACAGAGTTTCAGAAAATTGATCACGCGTCCCTTCCTCACTCGCTGGTTCACGGAGATTTAATATCGACAAACGTAATGAAGACTGATGCCGGACTCTACTTCGTTGACTTCTCGGTGGCAAATTATCTCCCCAGAATACAAGAACTAGCAGTCTTACTTTCAGACTTACTTTATGATCCGAAAGACGCTGAGAACTCTCGGACACTATATGAAGTAGCAAAGAAAGAATATTGTAGATACATTGAGCTTACGACAGATGAACTACAATCGTTACCTATATATATAAAGGCTGCTCACGCCATGCATATTATTCCGCCTTCCAAATTTATAGCTGGAGGCGAGGATAATGACGAGAACCGTCATTGGCTCAATTTAGGGCAGAGTGGCATTGAGCTTAACATATACTAGGTTCCAATTCGAGTGTACTTAGGCTAGTAAATTACTGTTGTATAGAATTTTGACGATAGAACTGTTACATTATGCTTATGGATGAAAATGTAAAGCCTGCGACTGAAACAGAGCAAAGCCCAGATAATCATATAGAATTAGCCCACCAGCCGGACAACAAAAAACCAAATAAAAAACTTATTATCGTAGGATTCTTAGTATTAATATTTTGCATTGGGATTGCACTAATTGCACAGAACAGAAAGACTACTACTACCAAGCAAAGCGCGACAGTTCAAACTAGCCAACCCAAGGGCGATGTACTGACCAATCAGACTTATGATTGCCAACCAAGAAATGAACATGAATGGTATAGGACTGACCAGACTCTGGTTGTTGACCATTCAAATCCAGATATTCTATATGTAAATATTGAATGGAAGGGTCTATATAAATCCACAGACGGCGGTAAAACATGGACACAAAAAATCAAAGGCATCGCAGTTTATGCTCGCTCAGATGACAAAACTAAGGGTTGTTATGGCGAATATCCGGTACTCAGAATCGATCCGACCAACCCCA
>Ga0209541_10017011_pt1 | contig 10697 bp, 13 predicted proteins | sample RifCSPlowO2_01_FD_184027 | JGI IMG/M metagenome (GOLD analysis project Ga0209541, IMG submission 184027) | Groundwater microbial communities from Rifle, Colorado - Rifle CSP2_plank lowO2_0.1 (SPAdes) (version 2) | ecosystem: Environmental > Aquatic > Deep subsurface > Groundwater | place... | reverse complement strand
AGCTTTCACTGTTTACGTCCCACCCTCCGTCAAATATGAATTTCATGGGTTTATTATACTACCGATTTGTTAGATTGAGTAATAGTTATATATAATGCATTTCTTCAAGTAATGGAATCATTTGTAAAAAAGTACTAGGATTACTAACATCTAGTTTAAAATTCTCAGTCGCTTTTTTTACGCCCATTCTTTGTTCAATACTTAATGTAAGTATTTCGGGATTTTTAAGATTAAAATATAGCACAAAAGTTTGAAACAAAGGAGGAAAATCAGTAGTCAAAACTTTATACATATTACAAGCGTCCCACAAAAAAAATGTAGTAGTTTCTGGGATGAATTCTATTATACCTTCCGGGTCTTTATCAGCGTGCTTAAAAAAGTTTTTTGCCTCAGACAAGCGCCGTGAAAATTCAACACGTTTGTTTTCTTTAATTTGTTCTAATGTTTCTTTGTGAAAACTTTTTACCCCCTTTTTTAAACAAATGTCTTCCAATATTTGAAACGCAGCACCTGTTAAAGAATGAATCGATACAGGATCACCACTTCTAAAGAAAAAGTTTATGGCTGTTTCTAGCTGTCTTTTCGCTGCATCTAATTTTGATATGTAAATTTTCATTGCTGACTGACTCAGTCTAGAACCTTAGCCCGTGAGACCCCACAAGCGTTCTTTGACTGTTTTTAGTATACCAAATTAAGGCGTCTCAGTCAGGTCTAAATACGCCCAATTTGGCTCAAAACGACCCTTATTTTACATAGAAATGGGACATATGGGACACACCACCACAATTACAACAGAATTTATCCTGATGCATATTTTCCATATGGTTAATTAAAGTGCTATAATTCACAATATGGTCAAAAAAACACGAAAAAACGTCATGGCAATAGTTGCACATCCTGACGACGAAATAATAGGACTTGGCGGAACATTAGCAAAACATGTTTCTCAAGGAGACAATGTGTCAGTTTTAATCTTAGGGGACGGAAAAAGCTCAAGAAAAAGTAATTACTCTATACCATCCACAGAAATAAAAATGGCCGTAAACAAAGAGACCCTAAACGCTCTTAAAATTATAGGGGTAACGAGTTTTAAAAATTTAAACTTTCCCGACAACCGCTTTGATTCAAAAGATTTATTAGATATTGTTAAGGCTGTCAGTGAATCAGTGTCAGAACAAAAGCCCGAAATTATATATACACACCATTTTGGAGATTTAAATATTGACCACTATATTACATCAAAAGCCGTTATAACAGCATGTCGGCCGATTGAAAATAATTTCGTTAAAGAAATATACATGTTTGAAACATTGTCTTCGACCGAAATGGCCGGATTCTTAAGTAGCACAGTTTTTCTTCCAAATACGTTTGTTGACATAAAAAAATTCATTGATAAAAAAATAAAATCTATGTCCTTTTACAAATCGGAGCTTAGAAAATATCCCCATCCTCGATCGCTAAAAAGTATAAAATTAAATGCGCAAATATGGGGAACTAAAAACAATATAGAATACGCCGAAGCCTTCTTTTGTTTTCGACGAATAATTTAAATGCTTAAAATTGTATTACCATACAAAGTAGGAACCAAAGGCCAGATTCCTTTTAAAAAAATAGAGAAACTTGATATTTTTATCGAAGCAAATATCTTTGATTCAACATATTTAACCAAGAAAACATTATTTAAAAATGTCGAGATGGAATTATGCGTTGTACAGCAAAAAACATCATATCGCATAAGGGCTCTACATTTCCCTACTGAAAATGCTGACTTTATAAAAAAACAGGATATTAGAAAAAGTGTTTACCGGGCAATAGATTTGTGTAGTAAAAATAAAATACCAATTCTTGTTTTACATTCAAATAATATAATAAGGGAAAAGCAGTGGAACAGTAATAATATATCTAACACCAGAAAAATATACCTTGATTTTTTTAAACAGCTAGATAATTATATAACTGACAAAAAAATATCGTTAGAGGTATGTATAGAAAACATGCCTATTATTGGAAATAAAGGGTTAGATTTTGATTCTATATTTGTTTTCCCTGAGGACTTCAGGCAATTTAAATATAAAAATATAAAAATAACGTGGGATTTTTGCCATTGGCTATTTACATTCAAAATGACAGAAACTATAGGGAAATTACATCCGAAGTTAAAAACTAAAGATAATACTTCTATTATGGACTATTTAAAAATATATAATAAAATCAGTCATTTTCATTTCGGATCTTTTAAAAAACTAACATTTCCTGGTTGCAATATTGATTGTGAGGAAGGAGTAATGCCTAACGATGGAATTATAGAAGAAGCAAAATTGCTAAAAATTCTCAAGCCTTTAAACACTGACAAAAAGGTGAAATTTTTAACCCTGGAAATTAAAGAGAGTGACTACTCACAAAGAAAAAACTTCTTTAAAACATACAAATGGATCAATGAGCATTTTCCTCAAGAAGGTAAAAAGTCTTAAGATTGGCGCCCCAATTTTTTTTAAAAAGTCTTACTGATTCAGAGTGAGAACTACCCATGTCAAAATGTAACAGTTTTTTTACCACAGCTTCCCTAAGAGCAAACTCAACCAAGTAGTAGTTAAGGTAGTGCTTTTTCCCTAATGTGTCGGACATATTCCACCAATAATACATTGTAGTTTCATCGTAGAAAAAAACACTTGCCGCACGAACAACACCCTCAATGGATGCAGATATAAACAACGTGTTTTTATCACAAGATAATTTTTGAAAAAGCTCCATAGGGGTCACATAAGCGCTTCCGACTCTTTTTGTGGTTTCTTGGTAAATTTTATACACATCATTAATGTTATTTGGCAAAACCTGCTCGATTTTAATTTGGAAAGAACTCTTCTTTTTTAATATATATCTTGTATGTTTGTTTAATTTTTCTAGGTTAAAAGTTCCATCAAATATAGATAAATCAACAAAAGACGTAGATTGTGAATATTTTTTTAGAATTTCAATATCTAAAAAAGGAAAGCACTTCACTCTGCGTAGGGATATATTAAATTTTTCTTCAACCGTCTTCAAAACATCCGATATGTCTCCTTGGGTCAAAAAAAGATCTGTTATAAATCCACCATAACCAATAAAATTAGAGAAACCAACTCCTTCTTTTTGTTGTATGGAAATAAAAATAACTTTCTCATTAAAGTTTATTTTTAAGAATATATTTTCCAGATTAAATACTTCCCCCGTATACTTAAGCCATGCAAGGGAAGAAAAAAAAGAGAAACCCGATAAATCTTTACAGGAGTTCTCCCATTCTTCTGAATTGAGACAGTCGATAGTTATGTTATTCTTCATAATAACTCCTAATTAATCCAACTAATTTTTGTAGTCTTTTTGAGCTCAAGTTCCTAAAAGGTATTGATGCAACTTGTCGCCAGCTTTCATTAAGAATCAATCCCTTTTTGTAATCTGAGTAGGCCATATAATAAGTAACCGGGTAGTAATTCCATGTACACAAAAAGCCATTTTGGCTCAAATAAGAACCTAAATAATGCCTATCACACCCAGCAGTCCTTAAAGTATAGTAAAGTAAATTATAATTACTAGTATTGTGATTAATATTTATTTTATTTAAAAATGATAACTCTTTATTTAAAAATATTATGTTATTTTTCAGCTTATAGAAATATCTTTTGGATAACCTTAATTTAAAGTAAAAAGATATTATTTGACCTAGGGGCAACAAAAGAGGTATGACCAATGAGGGGCAGGCGTAATCGGAAGCAGAATATTTTTCTTTTAGCCAAATGGGGTGTTCTTTAATATTAAATATATAACTGAAACGAGTCATCAAAAACTTAGTTCTGTATTTAATAATAGAAATAAGATACGACCAGAGCTTAAAATAAGAAACTCTCTTGCTAGGTAATATTTTAATAATATTTGAAGCAATACTACTACTCTGCGTAGTTATAATTCCTCCACACAACGAGGACAGATGCTTTTGTGGGCCTAAACTGTAAATATTTATATCACCTAAATGCTCCCGCTTGATCTCTTCTCCCTCTAAGGAAACAAAAGACTGGGCAAGGTCATTAATTAATAATAAATTATTTTTTAGAGAAATATCTTTCACTACTTTTAAATTTTCTACTAATCCATATATATTTGAAATAATTATACACCTAGAATTTTCTCCAATTTTACTTCTGAGATCATTTATATCCAATTGAAAGTCAAAATTGGTGGAAACAAATATAGGCACGGCCCCCGATGCTATGATTGCATCAATAACATTTGGGCAAATTAAACAACTAACTAGAACCTCATCCCCATATTTGACACCGAAGGCTCTCAGAGATACAAGAATTGCGCTTGTTCCAGAATCAAGAAAAAACACAAATTTGGTGTTAAAAAATTTCTTAATTTTTACCAAAATATCCTTTTTAAAAAAAATTAGCAAAAAATCTGGAACAAATAAAAAGAAAAAATCAATGAGCTTATTGTTCCACGGATAAAGATCACTAATCCTACCTCTATTTATTGGAATAAACTTATTAAAATTATCATTTAGCATTTTTTATTATTGCCTTAATTCCTTCTTCTGGGGAAACTACAGCCTCAAAACCCAACATGCTTTTTGACTTTTCAGTTGAAGGAACTCTTCGTAAAATTTCTAAATCTTTGGATCTTATTCCATTAATGCCGTAATCCTTAAATACTATTTTTGAGGTACTTTCTGGTGTTAATGACAGCACGGCTTGCGCTAGTTCTTTTATTGAACATTCATACCTGCTACCAATATTAAAAATTTCATATTTAGAATCATTGTAGTCAAGCATCACTCGAAGAGCTCTTACAACATCATCTACATATGTAAACGAACGTGTCTGATTTCCATCACCAAATATTTCTATGTCACCGTTAGTTAGAGCTCTCTTAATAAAATTGTTCACAACAAAATCCTTACGCTGAGATGGGCCATAGACATTGAAAAATCTGGGTATCATAATCTGTGTATCTGCATTGGACTCAGATAGATGACGAAGAAAAATTTCTATCTCTTTCTTGCATTTTCCATAAAGAGAAAAAGGTTCTGGCTCATCTTTTTCGCTATATGGAATTTTATACGAATTACTATATATCTCAGAAGAAGAGGAGAAAATAATTTTTTTCACTTTACAATTTACACACTTTGATAAAAAATCTTTGGTATTTGTAAGATTTACAAGCCTTAGCTCGTCTGGTTTATTTTGACACGCATCAACTCCAACCATAGCTGCTAGGTGAAAAACATAGTCATAAGTAGACAACAAGGATTCAGAAATATTACAAAAATCAACATGCATAAAATTTTTAATATCAGCGCTTTGGTCATTCATTATATCTGCGCCAAATGTTTCAAAATTAGGATTCTTTTGTAATTCCTTCATTAATAGTTTTCCTATAAACCCATTGGCACCGGTTATGAGAATTTTTATTTTTTTATTTTGTGGTTCCATAAATTGTTGCTTTATTGATAAGTTTACAAATTCTACTTACATCCTTTATTGATAAAAGTTCGTACAAAGGTAGAGAGATCACTTCCTTGCCTATTTTTTCTGTAACGGGTAAAAGGTGGCCTTTGTATCGTTTTTCGTAAAATTCTTGCTGATGGTTAGGTATATAGTGAACACTAGTATCAATTCCATTTTTCTTTAGATAATAATACAAATCGTCACGTGAACATTTTGCCGTCGGTAATACTCTTATTACAAAAAGATGCCACGCATGCAATCCTTCTTTAGGGGATATTTTGTCTGGAGTTTTGATAAATTGGTTATTTTTTAGTAATGAAAAATATTTAGACACAAGAATTTTTCTTTTCGTCCGAAATTCTTTAATTTTTTTCAACTGAGCAATCCCGATGCAAGCATGTATATCAGACATATTGTATTTAAAACCCGGGAATAGCACATCATACGAAAAATGACTGTCTTTACCGTAACGTTCCAAAGAATTTCTGGTAATTCCATGATTAATAAAGTTTTTTGCTTTTTTGGATTGTTCTAGTGTATTGCAAACCACCATACCTCCCTCTGCTGTCGTAAGATTTTTTGTTGCATAGAAACTAAAGCATGTAATATTGTTACCTGATCCGATCAGTTCACTCTTGTATTTAGTGCCGAATGCATGAGCTGCATCCTCTACAACAATCAACCCATATTTCTTAGCTAGAGCATTTATTTTACCTAAATTTGCTGGATATCCAGCAAAGTGAACCACTACAATGGCTTTCGTTTTTGTGGTAATTTTTCTTTCAATGTCTTTCGGGTCTGCACACAATGACCTTTCTTCAATATCACAAAAAATTGGTTTTGCTCCAATGTTTACGATCATATTTACAGTAGAACAAAAAGTAAAACTCGGTACAATAACTTCATCCCCCGGGGATAGATTTAAAAGTTTATATGCTGTATGAAGTGCTGCCGTACAAGAAGAGGTGGCCACAAGATGTTCCTTTTTTAATAAATTGCCTATCTGCTTCTCAAGCTCCTTGACCCTTGGGCCAGTTGTAATCCACCCAGAATCAAGAGTTTCTTTTATGAGCCTTATCGTTTCTTTTGGTATTGTAGGCTTATGGAATAAAATGTGTTTCATATTATTTTATATTTAAAACTCTTTTTAAATATCACTTATTCATTAGTTTCAAAAATCTTGTAAATACCGTATCTACCAGTTCCAGATTGGGCACAGTACAATGTCCTCCCTGTTTTGTCATTATTGGTACCAAATTTGGTCTTGTGTATTCTGAATACCCAAGCTTTTGATATCCTTGATTGTAATTTTCCGTCCAAATCGTCCATGCTTCAAATGGAATGTCGAGCTCCTTGCATTGTTCCCTTATATTTTTAGTATATTCAATACAGAGACCGTAGAAAGTGGTGTCTAGTATTTTCATTAGTTCTGTTGTTTCTGGTTTATCAAATAAGTATACTTTAATTCCTGCTCGTCTAAATATATCAGCTATTTCACTTGCTTTTTCACCACTTAAATATTTTGTAAATGATTTTAGAGATTCTTTTAAGTGTGGGTGCAACCCAATCACTGGAGAGTGCGTAGCACCGAGTTCCCTTGAGGTGCCAGGCTTTACCGTGCTGTGAATTACTGTATATTTAGGTTTATATAGATCCTGGTACTTTCTTACTTCAGAAATGAAGTCTTTTGAATACGGGAAGGCTACATGAATTATGTCATAATTACCTTCTACTGTTTCATTTTTATCCACACCAGGGCACTCAAATATAGACATCAACACCCTGCCTATTTCCCCCTTACCGATTACGAGGTTTCTCATGATTTTTGTATTATACAAAGTATAGATAAAAAGTCAAATTTTAGGAAATTTGTTATCTAATTAATATTCAACACGCTAAAAAGTTATCTAAACTAAAATAAATGTTGTGTTTTAGTTTCTTTCAAGAGATTATCTAGGGCGATACATTTCTTTATCTTTTGTTTTTCTACCTTCGGACTAATGTTTACAAAAAGGAGACACATTAAAATAAGATTGCGCATTCTTATAAAAAATATAAGTAATCCTTGTTCTTGCTTGGAAAGTTTACGTACTTTTTGATAAGCAGATAAATATTTCTTTAATATTTCGTGGATTTTATCTTGATTGAAATACATCCACCACCAAAGACTAAAACCGAGATCAACGACGAATAACGACTCAGTTAAGTCATCAAAGTCAATTATACCTTTCACTTTATTATTTTTGATAATAATATTATTACTATCATAGTCATAATGAACATAACCTATGGGGGCTAGTGCATTTTTCAAAATAGATTTTTTTTGAATAAACAATTCCTGGGCTATGTTTAATATTTGATTTTTTACATTTATATCAATACCTGGTTTTTTTATCGCTTGGTTAAATTCAGAGCCGGCCCATTTAAAAACAGAATTTATCCCGAGTTGACCTGCTTTTTTTGATTTAGATTTTTTAAGAAGAAGGTGCATCTTTGATTGGATAGTGGCAACCTCATTAATCATTTTTAAATCACTAGACTTTAGATGATACCCTTCAACAAAATCCATCAGTACAATAAAACGTTTTTTATTTTTCAAATTAAGTCCGAGGTAATATTTTTGCTCTTTTAACGTTTTATGAAGAAGTGGTATTGGTATACTTTTTTTGGTCAAAAAATTCATTGTATCAATTTCAAAATCTATATTTTTTGTGACTTTACCTGAGATATATATACGGAGAACATATTTATTATTGTCCTTATCCATTATAAAATACGAATCGTTTATAATTCCATCTTTTATTTTTTTAAAACTCGAAACACCTTTTTTTGAGAAAAAAGAGAAGATTTTATCTATTTCGTCTTTTTTTAAAATGTAATTTGAGCCTGAAGTCATAAGCTATTTATAACAAAAGGGGAGAATTATGTCAATTCTCCTCTTCTTAAACATTTAGTATCATTTGATCATAAGCAAACCGAACAATTAAACCTGTTTTTTTAAAAACAAGACGTTCTGTAGTTTTTAACTCTTTAGGAGAGACATGGTCATGCTCTTCAATATGCATAAAAATTGTGCTTTTTGCATTAATTTTTTTTGCAATTTCGAGAGTTTGATCAAAAGTCGCTTCCTCTAAAAGAATTGGGTGATTTGCCTGCATTAGAATCTTCTTACTAATGGGATGATGTGCAAATATACCGACAGGTAAAATTGCAAGATCTACTCCAAAAATATTCGGATTCCATCCATACATATCATCCATGACAATAAGTACTTTTTTAGATTCTTCTTCAAGGCAAAACACGAAAATTGAAGCATCGGGCATCTGTATTGGAGTTACGAGCAAGTCTTTAATGTAGAATGGTTTAGTCTCTTCGTATTGTACTATTTTTACCAAACCAATTTTTTCCATAGACCTTAAGTGATTCATGTGTCCTAAATTTTCTTCAAAATCATTCATGTGAGTTTTGGAAAGAAAGACAAATGTTTTCTTGTGGTTTTCTGATATTCCGAAGTCATAATTAAGGGAATACCATATTCTCCTTCCTAGCACATGATCGCCGTGCCAGTGAGAATAGAGACAGTTTTCAATGTTGCTTATATTTGAACGATTTAGCTGATTTGCAACATCTTCAGGTGTATCAATTATTAAGCTGTAATCATGTATAAATACAGATGGGCCAGTGCGAACATAAACTCCGCCATTAATTCTTGCTGATTTGCAATTATAGCAATTGCATCCAGGACGTGGGGTTACTATCGAACCACCACTACCGAGTATTTCAATTTTCATTTTGCTTATAGTTTTTTAAGGTTAGGTGATTATTTAAGTTTACAATACTAGAAATTAAGACTATGTCAATAGTTGACATAATCTTAATTTAGATATAGAATATGGGAAACTCGTTAAAATGAAGGGAAAAAACAAGTATTCGAAACGGAAAAAATTTGATGATGAAAGTCCCATTTCTCGTCATGATTCCAAAAAAATCTCTAAAACAAACAGAAAAGTATTACTTCAAAGTCGTGCATCTGCATTTAGGTGTGTTCATTGTAGGCAAGACATAATAGTCGAGTCAGATTCCACAAAACACCGTAATCACTGCCCAAATTGCTTATACTCAAGACATGTTGATAATAAACCAGGTGATCGCAAGTCAAATTGTTTAGGATCAATGAAGCCGATAGGTATAGCTCTTAAAATACACGGTGGGGATGTCGCAATTATCCACGAGTGTCAGGAATGTGACGTTATAACAATGAACAGAATTGCAGTTGAGGATGACAACGAAGCAATAATGACTGTGTTTAGAGACAGTTTAAAAATTCCAGAAAATGAGATAATCAGAATTGAAGAAATGGGAATAAATATTCTTCAAAATCAAAAGATGCTGGAAAAAGCTTTATTTGGAAAGGGTACTGAATGATAAATTCAGTACCCTTTCAAAAACACAATTGAAGACAATATTTAGATCAATCCCCATTGAAGAAAAAAATCACAATCCAAGAAAGGTGAACCTTGTAGTTGATGCCACATTCTTCGGAAAGAAAAAAACATATCAGTGGGGTGTCATTGTTTTCAGAGATTGGCTGACAAAAGAAGACCTATGGTGGAAATTCGTTGAAGAAGAAAAGACCATTGATTACCTTCAAGGGAAGGTTTTTCTTCAAGAAAAAGGATATGAGATTCTTTCCGTAACTTGTGACGGATTACCCGGATTAGTCAACGTTTTCAATGATAATATCCCTGTTCAATTCTGTCATTTCCATGAAGCTCAGATTGTCAGGAGGTATGTGACGGAACATCCTAAATTGATTCAAGGACATGAGCTTTTGGAGCTTGTGGAGTGCCTGACAATCACAACTGAAAACATTTTTAAACACAGACTGAATATCTACATCCTTTTTCACTAACCTATTTTATCAAATTTATCCTTATTTTTCAATTATTTATTCCTCTCGATAGTTTCATTTTCGTTAATATCAACAAGTTGTAAATTATTTTCGGCGGCAAGCTTTTTCAATTCAATTTTTAGATGCTCATCTGCATATCTTTCATTATCCGCATGAACAACATACAGTTCCTTATTGCTAGGAAGAAGTCCTCTATAAAAATTTACTTTCTTGTTTTCTCTATCATAATCATAAAAATAATCAGACATTATCATAGACCCCGCGCTGGAACCAATATACAAAACGTCTTTTTTTAGTTTGCTTAT
>Ga0209541_10017010_pt1 | contig 10697 bp, 7 predicted proteins | sample RifCSPlowO2_01_FD_184027 | JGI IMG/M metagenome (GOLD analysis project Ga0209541, IMG submission 184027) | Groundwater microbial communities from Rifle, Colorado - Rifle CSP2_plank lowO2_0.1 (SPAdes) (version 2) | ecosystem: Environmental > Aquatic > Deep subsurface > Groundwater | place: Rifle... | reverse complement strand
GAGGAGGCAAAATCAAATGCGCTGAAAGCCTACGAAAAAGAAAAAGCTCATACAATAGGAGAAACAGTGGAACATAAAACTGAAAGTTCTGATGAATTTAGAAACAAAACTACCACGCCACCACAATCTTCAAGTGAAATATTACAAAAACACCCTGAATTTGCAAAAAATTATTTTAAGCTTCCAAAAGAACAGCTGGCCGCTGCTGCCCAAGTTTACGAAAGCCACGTGCAACATATGGCTAGTGTCCCTGGACACGAATACGAGTGGGGGTTCGTTAAAAATTTGTCGATCAATAGAGGTGGCCGTTTTAGCCATATTGTAAATAACTACAACGAAGAGAGCCCTGTCGGAAAGTTGCTTCATAGGGCTTATGAAGTGACGAGAGTCAAGCCTAATTCGGGCTTTATATTTACAAAAAAACAAAGCGTTGAGCAATGGTTAGTAAAAATGCTACAAAAAGCTGCCAAAGAGGGAACATTGAATCAAATAAAACTTTAATTAAATTATTATTAACCCCAGTAGTAGAGCAAAGCTCACTACGGGACAAGCTAAAAAAATATGAATCCAATCCAAAAAAATATAAAAAGTGTGCTGGAAATAGAAAATCTTTCACCCGAAGAGCAAGAGGATATTATTCTTCGGGTGGGGGGTATAATTTACCAAAATGTTTTGATGCGCGTGATGGAAATAATGCCGGAAACGGATCAAGACGAGTTTGAAAAACTACTAGACAATAATGCAAAACCAGAAGAAGTTTTTTCTTTTCTAAAAGACAAAGCGCAAGATTTTGAAAAAATAATTGAAGAAGAAGCCACTAAATTTAAAAACAAGACAGACCACATAATGAGTCAAATAGGAGTCTAGCTTCTGTGCTATACTTGTCCCGTACGAAATAGAAAATCTTTAGATTTCCGTACCATTTCGTACGGGATTGAGATGACAAATCACCTAGATAAACTAAATCCAAAGCAGAGAGAAGCGGCAACCCATATAAAGGGTCCGCTTCTTATTGTCGCGGGTGCCGGCGCTGGAAAAACCAAAACTATAACGCATAGAATCGTGAATTTAATCAAAGAAGGAGTCTCTCCCGATAGAATTCTAGCTGTGACTTTCACCAACAAAGCTGCCAAGGAAATGCGTGAACGCATTATTTCAGAAATTGAAAAAAACGCTAAAGGTCAGGATAAAATCCCATTTGTCAGCACTTTTCATTCTCTGGGAGTTTACATTATAAAAGAAAATGCCAGATTGTTGGGGCTAACCAGATATTTCACTATTTTAGACGAAGGTGACTCAAAAATTATTATCAAGGAAACTTTGAAGGAGCTAGGTTTTGACCCGAAGGAATATTCGCCCGGCAAAATAAGAGTGATAATAAGCGTTGAAAAAGGTAACTTTGTCGGCTTGGAGAATTATAGAGAAAATGCTAGAAGCTCTTTTCAAAAATTAGTGGCAAATGTTTGGAAAATTTATGAAGAAAAAAAAGCAAAAGAAAATGCGCTTGACTTTGATGACCTGCTTCTAAAAGCTACGAAGTTGCTAAAAGAAAATCTAGAAATCAGAAAAATCTATCAAGAAAAATGGGAGTACATCCATATTGACGAGTATCAGGACACCAACGAAGTCCAATATCTAATGTCAAAATTACTTTCAGAAAATAATCAGAACATCGCCGTGGTGGGAGATGCGGACCAAAATATATATTCATGGAGAGGAGCAAATATAAAAAACATTCTAAATTTTGAAAAAGATTATCCCGATACAAAGATAATAATGCTTGAAGAAAATTATCGTTCCACCCAAAACATCTTGGAAGCTGCGAACGTAGTAATCAAGAAAAATAAATATCGACCAGACAAAAACTTATTCACCAAAAATAAAAGTGGAGGTAAAATAGGCTTATATGAAGGGCTGGATGAGGCCGACGAAGCGGATTTTGTGGCGACAAAAATTTTGGAGATACTAGACAACGGAGAAAACTTTTCAGGGCGGGGTCTCTCGCAGGCTGACGAGCCGAGAGGGAGCGCTCCGCGAGCACGCGGAGACAGCGACCCCGCAATGAAAGAGTTTTCTCCGTTGTCTCAAGTAGCCGTTCTATACCGTGCAAATTTTCAATCCCGAGCGCTAGAGGAAGCGATGCTAAGATACAGCATTCCGTATCAAGTTTTGGGTATTAAATTTTTCGAAAGAAAAGAAATCAAAGACACTTTGGCATATTTACGCGCCGCGCTCAATCCACAAAGTTTATCAGACATAAAAAGAATAATAAATTTTCCGGCGCGGGGCATCGGCAAAGTTACTTTGGCTAAACTCTTCGCCGGGGACACAGAAAATCTGCCAATAAAAATGAAAATAAAGATTGATAATTTTTACAAAACTCTTGAAGCAATAAAAGAAAAAATACAAAATTCAAAAACTAGCGAAGTTATAAAATTTACGGTCAAAAAATCCGGCATTCAGGACTATTTATCAAATGGAACTGAAGAAGACATAGAAAGATTAGAAAACATAAAAGAGTTAGTTACTTTTGCACTAAAGTATGATAACCTAGAAAATGCAAAAGAGAATGCTAGTGGTGTGGAGAGGCTTTTGGAAGACGCGGCGCTAGCTTCAGACCAAGACAGCATAATGGTGAATCAAGAAAAAGCAAAAGAAAAAAAAGAAGTAAACGCCGTAAAGCTGATGACGGTACACGCCGCCAAAGGACTTGAATTTAAATATGTTTTTATCGCAGGGCTGGAGGACGGGCTTTTTCCACATCAGAGGCACAATGAAAGAGAAGACGAAAGCGACAAAGAAGAAGAGCGCCGGCTTTTTTATGTGGCCCTCACTCGCGCCAAGGAAAAATTATTTTTATCGTTTGCAAATTTTCGCACTATTTTCGGAGCACGCCAGATAAATACTTCGTCAGAGTTTATTTCCGATATCCCAAGTGACTTATTAGAAAAAGACCTGCCCGCCAATGCCTTCGGCCTCAGGCGATGGCAGGCGGGAGGAGATAAAGATATTATTTTTTAAAATCATGAAAATACACAGAGCAAAAAAATCACTAGGGCAGAATTTTTTGAAATCAAATCTGGCGCTTAAAAAAATTATTGAGGCGGGTGAAATAAAATCCGATGATATTATTTTAGAAATCGGTCCGGGCAAGGGAGTGTTGACAGAAAAACTCCTGGAAAAAGTTCACCCGAACGATTTATTGGGCGGGCAAGGGAAGGTGATAGCGGTCGAAAAAGATCACGAACTCATAGAAATTTTAAAAGAAAAGTTTTCCGAGCAGATAAAGCTCGGTTCTCTTGTACTAGTACATGATGATATATTAAAATTTGACATCGTTAGGCAAGACCTAACGACTTATAAAATCATCGCTAATATCCCATACAACATCACCGGCGCGATTTTGAAAAAGTTTTTGACTGAAAAAAATCAACCCGAGAGCATGATCTTGATGGTTCAGCACGAGGTGGCCCAAAGAATAATGGCCAGAGATAAAAAAGAAAGTATTCTTTCAATATCCGTCAAGGCATACGGAGAGCCAAAGCTCGTAATGAAAGTGCCAGCTAGGTATTTCTCTCCGCAACCCAAAGTCGACTCAGCAATAATTGCTATAAAAAATATTTCGCGCAAGATTTTTGAGACCCCACCCTTCTTGATTCAAACCCCTCCCAGACCCTCCCCGAAGGGGAGGGGAAAATTCACGACCTTCCCCTTTGGGGGAGGTTTGGAGGGGGTAAATTTAAATGAAGCCAAATTTTGGAAAATAGTAAAAGTAGGCTTTGCGCATAAAAGAAAAAAGCTCTCTAGTAACTTGAAATCTCTAAAAAATCTACACCCCATAGGCAAGACCTATGGGGTGACTTATGGGGTAGTAGAGTTGGGGGGAAAAAGAGCCGAAGATTTGTCGCTTTCAGACTGGATATTTATAGCTAAATTGTAGTTTACTTATTTAAAAAGTGTTACAATTAAAGCATAAACAAAATAGATTGGTTGAAAAAACACAAAAAGGTGCTTTGGATCGTTTTTGCGGTGCTTTTTGTCGTTGCGCTTTTTTTTATAAAAAATAAGACAACATTTAAAAACGAAAGCGAGCAGAGTGGTTTGGTTTACAACGGCACGGAAACACTGGCGGATTTGGTGAATAAAGATACAGACTTAGACGGCATACCGAATTGGGAAGAGTCTTTGTGGGGAACCGACCCGACAAAAAAAGACACCAATGATGACGGGGTTTCGGACAGCGTTGAAATAGAGAAAATAAAGTCCACACAAGTAAAAAGTGACATCGTTATTGATGAAAACGGTATAACTACAAAAGGGGGTGAGAGAGACTCAGAAAACTTGACCGAAACAGACAAACTCAGTAGAGAACTTTTCTCCACCATAGCGACCTTAAACCAAGCCGGCGACATAGACCAAGCCACGGTAGACAAACTCTCCAGTTCTTTGGCTGAAAGAATACAAAATTCCGCTCCGAGAAAAGTATTTTCGCTGGCTGATATGAAAGTAATAAAAGACGACAGTGCTCAAGCTGTGAGTACATACAATGAAGCGCTAAATAAAATTTACAGCCAAAACAGTAAAGTAAAATACACTGTGCTGGATGTATTGCAAAAATTCATCGTCGATGAAAACAATGTAGATGAAAGCGTTTTACCAGAACTCGACCCGCTTATAGCGCAAACAAATAGCACCGTAGACGCGATGGCGAAGACAAGCGTGCCAGCAAGTCTAGCCACGCTACACCTCGACCTTGTAAACACACTACAAAAATTATCTGAGAATGTCAGCGATATCAGACTTTTTAGTACCGACATTATAATCGCAATGAGAGGAATCAGCCAATACCAGACAAATAGCGAGAGCCTAGACTCTGCCGTAAATGAACTCGCAGGCGCGATAGAACAAAAATTGAAATAACAAGTGAAAATTTGTATAATAACAAGAACTAAATGCAAAAAATATCTTTAAAAAATAAGCTGAATCAGAAAATCATCTCCGCTATTTTGATTGTTGCAATAATTACTCCAGTTATTTTAGTGCCTCTACTCTCTGCACCGAAACAAGTAAATGCTCAAATAGCAGTCACAGATATAGGTGTCTGGGCACACATAAGAAATTTTTTCCTCGGTTCGTCTGCTGCCTCCAACGCCGCAACTGCCGTTAACACAACAACAACAACTGCTATCACTGTCAAACAGTGGGCAGGGGAACTTTTGAGAGGAGTTCTTAGGGTTTTTGCCATGAGGCTCCTTGCAAAAATGACAGAGGCTACTGTAAACTGGATAAATTCCGGCTTTCATGGACAACCGCTTTTCTTGGAAAATCCGGAATCTTTTTTCAAAGATATAGCAAAATATGAAATTAAAAATCTGATAAACACCATAGGTTACGACAGCAATAGATTTCCTTTTGGAAAAGCCTTCGCCCTTAATGTGATACAAAGCTACAAAAATAAATTTGAAGATAATGCTCAATACAGCTTAAGCAAGGTTATCAACGACCCCGTGCTCTTAAACAACTTCAGAAACGATTTCAGCGTCGGCGGATGGAACGGATTTTTGCTTAATACTCAATACCCTCAAAATAACTACATTGGGTCCCAAATGCTCTATTCCAATGAACTCGCTAGAGTACTAGCAAATAACCCAGTTAGTACCAAGATATCAAAAGTGCAAGACACTCTGCAAAAAGGAATGGGATTTTTATCACCGCAGACTTGTCCATCGAATCCCAATTATCCAGTAGTCACAAATCCGTATAACCCTCCAACTTTTAAAAAAACACCTTACGATCCACCACCAATCGAATGGGTCCCTAATTCTGACACATATGCCACAGAAACCGAGGCTTCAAAAGAAAGAAGAGCTCTATATGAAGAAAACTGGAAAAGAACAAACACTGTGAACAAGGAGAATTTTGACAAAAAATATAACTGTCCAAAAGGCTTGGTAGATACTACTCCAGGTTCGGTGGTGGCATCACACATAACCAGAGCCATAAATTCACCTTTTTTTCAAACCGAACTAGGTATGGCATTTGGAAACAGTTTATCCGCCATCTTTGACGCTTTGTTCAATCAATTCCTTTCCAAAGGATTAAACGCTCTAACAAGTAAAAAAAATACACCGCCACCGGCAGATGATTTTGATTACTATGGACAGACTCTTGGGAGTCCGAGCCCAAGCGCAGGAACTGGTACTGGTAGTGGTACAGGTTTTGATTGGAGTGGGCCAGACCAAGTAATAATATTGGCTGATTTCAAACGGGACGTGCAAAATTTATTAGATAATGCAAACAAAGAATTGAATTTGATAGATAATAACGACACTGCTATTCCCGGCATTATTCAGTTGTTTAATCAAATTTTTCCAAAAACACAGGAGCTGGATATGTGTCTGCCGGGGCCGAACCTCGGCTGGCAAGAGAGAATGGATTTAGAAACACAAACAGCTGGCGGAGAGCTTCAGGCAAAGGGTTCTGACCCAGACTTAGAAAAAGCAAACGCCGCCACGCAGGCTTATAGCGCTTTCACTTATGCTACTGATTCTTTTAAAGAGTGGCTGGACGGCAAAATAAACAGTGAGCTTGCCAGCTCTGCGGAATATTTAGATGCGGTAAATTCTGTTGAGGGAATAAATAGTAAAAACAACGAGCTAAGCGCTAGAAAAAGTACGATAAGTGAAACATTGGTAAAACTGCAATCAATCAAAACGCAACTAGACGCCATCACGACAGAGCCTGCCCGAGGCTCTGCTGAAGAGGCTACAGTGGTGCGGTTGAAGCAAAGAATTGATGGAATGATACTTGATCTTTCCACTAGCAGTACCGTCGTCGAAATGCAAAATAATTTAGATGACGCAAAAGATAAGTTGACTAATTTGGATAGATTAATCACAGAGTGCGCCGCAGAAAGGACTGGGAAGGGTTGGAGTGTTCCGGGAGGAGAGGCAAGCACACTCAATTCCAAAACAGAAAAAGAAGTTTTCTGTAGTTTGCCAATTACGGGAGGATACTCTCATAAGTCATTTGTAAACCACGGCACAGTTACTCACCCAGAAATTCCTTTGGTAAACGCTACAAAAGTATACCCGCCATCGGGAATAGTGGATGCCGATATAAACATAACCTTGAGCTGTGACGCGATATACAGAACCAGCATCACGGACTACAAAAAGAGCGTGCCTGTTCCATAATTTAGATGAGTATAGCTAAAGGTTAAAAATTATGAAAAAAGATTTTGACAAAATTGTTTTAGTTTCTGGTGATGGAGATTATAAAATGTTGGTTGATTTCTTGATAGAAGAAAATAAATTTGAAAGGATGTTATTTCCAAGTAAAACGAACAGTTCATCTTTATATCAAGAGCTTGGTTCTGAATATTTTGACTATTTAGAAAATAAAGACGTAAAAGATAAAATAGAATATAAAAAGAAAAGGGCTCCTTAGGCAATTAACCGTTCGGATCCCTCTTCATCATAGTACTTATATGGTAGCAAATGGATTAAAAATGTCAAGCAAATGTGTGAATAACCAAAAAATTCAAGTATAATAGAATAGAATGAAAAATAAATTTAAAAAATTAATTCCATACTGTCTGATACTCATCATGCTGGTCGGACTTTTTAGCCCGATATTTGGAGTAGCTAAAGTGCGGGCGCAAGATACAGGCGCTCCTCAAAGATGGCAATATGAATTTACGATACTTAATCCTGATTCTGGTCTTGTCGATTATCATGTTAGTAAGCCTTTTGAAGGTTTTGATGAATGTGATACAGCACGGAAAGCTGATGAGAAGGAAGGAGCAAAAATAACAAAACCATGTGGACCATCGGAAGCGACACCAGGACTTACTCCAAATAAGACAACAAGTCAGTCTGCATTTGAAGAGGAGATAGGATGCAGTAAACTTGGAAACTCTAGCGCCAGCAAATGTTTCGTGCTTATTGCCTATTATGCTTTTTATATGCTTCCGCGATTTTTGCTTGGTATGACAGCAAGTCTGTTTAATTTAATGGCGGCTTATACATTAAGCAGTGACCTATATGGCACATTCATAGCCAAGTCATGGACAATTGTGCGAGACTTGTCAAACATTTTTTTTATATTAATACTGCTATATATTGCTATCAAAATGATATTGGGGTTGGGGGGAGCTGAAGTTAAAAAAATGATAGTCAACGTTATTATAGTAGCACTCCTCATAAACTTTAGTATGTTTTTTACTCAAGTAGTCATCGACTCTTCCAATATTTTAGCTTTAATTTTTTATAATAAACTCAGTACGCAGGTGGTAAACAAAGAGGGAAAGAAAGTAGAAATAAACTACATACCTTTGCTGGATGGTACTAAAGGTCCAAAAGACAAAGACATTGCAGGAGCCCTTACGAATAACATCGACCCCACTAACAACTTAGATGAAAAATTTTTCAAAAAATATAAAGCCACAGAGACCTCATTTAGCGTGGTTCAGGGTACTGTAGCAGGAACAGGGTGTATGATTGCTGGAGGCTATCTTGGGTCCTGTATTGCTCCAGGAATTGGAACTGCAATAGGAGCAGGAATAGGAGCTATCGTCGGTTATTTTATCGGAGGCACAACAATTGCTCAGGATGTGCCAGCAGGAATTATGATTGGAATTATTGTTACCTCCGGCGCCGTCATGGCCTTTGCCGCCTACGCATTTTTTATTGCGGCTTTTGCTTTTTTGGGCAGACTGGTTGAGCTTTGGATGTTGATTCTATTTTCGCCTTTTGCTTTTATGTCTTTTTCAATGCCACAACTAAAAAGCATAGACTATCTGGGGTGGGACTCTTGGATAAAGCGTCTCTTGACAGTGGGATTTATGGCGCCAATTTTTATGTTCTTTCTCTATTTGATAGTTTTAATAATACAATCAAAACCACTTGAGAATCTTGTCAGCTTAAAGTACGAAGATCAAAACTGGATACAAGTCCTGATGCTCCTTATTCTGCCAATGTCCATAATCATAATCATGCTCCTAAAGGCGGTCAAATTCGCCAAAAAAGGAAGCGGTGAAATTGGAGAGGCAGTAATAAAGGGCGGAACAGCAATAGCAGGCCTTGCCGGCGGGTTGGCGATTGGAGGTGGAATAGGTCTGGCGGCGTCAACTCTTCAGGGAAGTGTTGGGCATGCAGGTAAGGCAATTTTTGAAAGTACAAAGATGCAAGACTGGGCAACCAGTAAAGATACTGGCATAAAGGGCTGGGGTAAAAGATTTGCTGGCTCTCGCATAAGAAGTGTCGCAGGTGGAGATGACGGTAAGGGTGGTTTAGCTGGTTCAAGCTTTGATTTGAGAAAAGGTGTAGCCGGTGGAGCTTTGGGTCTTATATCTAAAACGACTGGACTAAACTTAGGAGCGCAATCTAAATTTCTATTAAAAGAAAGTGGCGGATATGAAGCAGACTTACAGAGACGAGACCAGAGGAGGTTGAGAATAGCCGAAGGATTGAAAGCAAAAGAGGGTGAACCAGAAAAACAAGCATTAAATAAAGCACAAGAGCTTCATCAGAGTCTGATGCTAAGAAAAGTTCTTGATAACGGTGAGGATGGAAGTGGTGAAGAGATGACTGTTGAACAAAGACTTGCAAAGATCAAAACTAGAACTGATGATCAGGAAAAGACTGTGCAACAGGCTGACGCCAAATATAAAGTAACTAACGACCCTGATGACAAGGAAGATGCGGTCGTAAAAAGAGCAAAGTTAGAAAAGCTACAGGGAGAAAAAAGAGGGCTTCTGACTGGAGAAATAGCCACCAAGGACCCGACTACGGGAATGATTACATTTGGCACAACAAATGGTGGTATGACTGAAAAAATGGCAAACAGTGTTACCAACGACGAAACTGACGCTATGCAAGCTGCTAGTAATAATAAAAATGACGTTGGTCTTGCCAACGCTGCTGAAATAGCAAAAGCCTTGGCAGATGCAGCTAGAGCAGCTCAGGCCGTCACCGCCGCCGAAAAAGCAACGGCTAAGGCTATGGAAAATCCTAAAGACGATGCTCTCAAAATGGCTGCTAGTATTGCTGAAAATCATAAACAAGCAATGACTCTTATTGCAAATAACTCTGCGCAAAACATTGCCACACTTGCAAAGCTCAATCCTAATGATACTAATATTGAAAATGGTCTAAGGGCGGTAAATGCTTTAGCAGCTAATGCCACTAAGGGACTTGGACACTCAATAAAGGAGATGGTAGAGAATGTTATACCAGATGCTACGGGCGCATATAATAGAAAAAGCAAGGAAAGACAGCGAGGCTATGCTAACGCTATGGAAAAGCAAGCCAACCATTGGTGGCGTTTTTTGAATAGAGCTGAACTCAAAAAGTCTGCTCATGAGATAAGAATGGGAGCCGCGCCAGAAAAACCCCAAGGGGGAGGAGGGCATGGGGTAGGTTTAATTGAACATGCGGTAATAGAAGGACTAGGACAGGCGCTCTCTGGTCACGGTCATGACAATCAAGGTGGAGGAGGGACTAAAAAAACATAATTTATATTAACAATAATGATTATAAATAAAATTTTAGTACTGAGATGACTGAAGAATTAAAAAAAACAATTGAAGAAGAAATTAGGGAGTTGCCCAAAGAGGGGCAAGACGCTATTGGCGCTGTGGATTGGGTGAAAATTGCGGAAGAAATCGGCAAAAAGTTTTTACTCAATGAAGATGA
>Ga0209541_10017008_pt1 | contig 10698 bp, 9 predicted proteins | sample RifCSPlowO2_01_FD_184027 | JGI IMG/M metagenome (GOLD analysis project Ga0209541, IMG submission 184027) | Groundwater microbial communities from Rifle, Colorado - Rifle CSP2_plank lowO2_0.1 (SPAdes) (version 2) | ecosystem: Environmental > Aquatic > Deep subsurface > Groundwater | place: Rifle... | reverse complement strand
ACTTTGGAATGTCCTTCACCTTTCCAAATCTGTACACTTCCCCTTTGCTCACAATATACACTTCAAAATTTTGGATATTCTCTAAAAATGGACTCAACACCTCTTCCTTTAGCACATCGGTGCCCTCCAGCAAAGGATTGAAACTGGGCACGGCGATGATCTCCTTTCCTTTCCATTTTCCTTTAAGAAAACACTTGTATTTCTCCCGCTTGCTGCCATCCCGGAGGGTAATAGCAGGATGCTCATGGCCGATGATAAGCCTTTTGGCTTTGGTTTCCACCAACACATCGCCATGCACTATTAAAATATCTTTAAGCTCTAATTGGTTTACAACTGCAACTCCTCGCTTATCGGCCAAAGGCTCGACAATTGGATCATGATTTCCTTTGATAATCACCACTGGGCATCGTTGCTGCAAAACATCCAACAACTTTAATACTTCCCGCCACTCCGGCATTGACATTGTGCCAAATTCATGTTTCAGGTCACCATTGATTATGATCTTAGCGGGGTGTACTTTTTCTAAAATAATCTGCAATTGGTTTAATATCATCCTCAATTGAAGCTTAGGAACAAAAATCCCTCTCCGCCGCAGCGCTTCTTCATATCCCAAATGTAAGTCATTGATAATCAAATTTTTTTCTTTTCTTAACCATAAAGCGGTGTTAATTATTTCAATTCCCGGGCTGATTTCCATAGCTTCTAGCTAAGGAGAAATGTTTATAAAGAATTTGCTTAGAAAGAAGTCAAGCCCTAGTAGCTTAGCCTGGCGGAGCGGATGGCTGTTATCCTCACTATTGTTTGGAACTTCCAACAAAGCTGGCAAGTAACCATCAGGTCGTCAGAGTGCAGTAAAACACGACGAATTCAAATCTGACCTAGGGCGTAAGGAGGGTTACGAAGGTAACTCTCCACTTTTTTTTATCAGTTTCTTATGTTTTTTATAGTGGCGGGCATAAATGTTAAAAACCGTATCCTTTATATACCTAAATCCCTCTCTTCCCGCTATGACCAGTTTTCCCGAGTTGGTAGATAGGTGTCAAAAAGAACTTCGTTTCAGCCGACAGGAAGCTCTTGGTGTCCTAGCGGTGATGGCTACGATAGCTTTTATCTTCACTTTCCGTGATTGGGGATTCGATCAATTTGACCTGCTAGTAGGATTGCGAAACTTTTTCATGGTAGCCCTGATTACTTTAATCTCCCTGGTTTTTCGTATCACCTGTCAAAAAATTTATAGCCTTACCGAGGGATATAAAGCCGAATTCAATACTTTTTGGGTCGGCCTGGCCATTTCCCTCATTGTGGCTTTCATTTCCGTAGGATTTGTCCCCATTTTTCTGGTGGGGGCCATGACTCATGCCTTTATGGTGCGTTACCGCTTAGGAGAATTTCGCTATGGCTGGAGCATGTGGAACAATGGCATGATTGCCATGTGGGCGGTGCTTGGCAATTTGATTCTGGCATTGTTTGCTGGTTTAGGGTGGTTCTTTTTTCCTGAAAGCTACTTTTTCAGCAAGGCCTTGCAACTTAATCTCCTCTTGGCCTTTTACGCCCTTATCCCTATCCCCCAGCTCGACGGCATCAATCTCTTCTTTGGCTCTAGGGGGTTGTATTATTTCGCCATCGCGCTGGTGCTTTTAGCCGCGGTGTTGTTGCTCAGCAAAACTGCGATTGGACTCATCATTGCTTTTGCCATTGGCATTATCTATACCACAATATATACCCTGATTTCTTCGGAGAAATAAGATGGGGCACAACAGCGGCATAGCGTGGCATGAGGATTGGGTGGAAGCTCTTTCCCTCCTTTTCCTCGTGATTGGCTTCGTTATTTCCATCCTTTTGCGCAGCGCCATACTTAGCTACGTTTCCGTCATCCTTTCCGGCCTGGTCGCAGGGCGGTTCTTCTATAGCAGAAGACATCATCAGCCTATCCTTCCCGTGATCCTCATCACCATCGGCTTTTTGTTAGGGTATATCATTGGCGCGGTCTGGGTCAGCCGCTTCTGGATTCTGGTCTTTTTCATTTTCTTCTTCTGGCTCTCCTACCAGCTACATGTGCGCAAAATCTTCGTAATCTTTAAAAGCAGGAACTTTATCAAGTAGGATTATGAAGTCCTATACCTGTAAAAGCGTCACTATCAGCCGAAAACCAGGCAAAGATAGAGATGGATACTGGACCGCTTTTCTGGGATTATTTGATGAGAATAACCCCCATTTGAAAGGCCACGTGCCCTTTGAGGTGCTGGAATTCAAAGAGATTGAGAAAGTGCGTATTAATGAGCTTAAGAACATTTCTTATTATCTTATGGGGAATGATATCGTGATTAACGATTTGGTAAAATTACATTTGGACGTGAAAGACCACATTGTCACCTTGACTGGAAAGCAGGAGATGGAAGGGAAGGAGTAGTGATTTTTCTGAATTTTTCTATAATCTAAAAATAAACCCCTCCAAAACACCTCCTATGCACACTCTGGAATTAAACTCTCCTGCCGGCGACTGGGATTCTCTCCAAGCCGCAGTCTACAACGGCGCAAATTCCGTCTACTTGGGAGTCCAATTTTTCAATGCCCGACGATTGGCCAAGAACTTTAAACTGGAAGAGCTGCGTGATATCGTCACTTTCGCCCATCTTCATCAGGTCAAAATCTACCTTACCATGAATACCCTGGTGAGAAATGAAGAACTTACCCTGTGGTTCAAAACTCTGCAGCAAGCCTATCTCGCGGGCATTGATGCGGTCATCATCCAAGAAATTTCTCTGGCGCCACTGATTAAAAAAATCTTTCCTAAGTTGCGTATTCATGCCTCCACTCAAGCCAGTTTGACGAATTACCATGGCATCAATCTTTTCCAAGAACTCGATCTCGTAGTTTTAGCTAGGGAACTCATTGAAGACGAAATCAGAATCATCCGCAAACACACCAAAACTCAGCTGGAAGTTTTTGTTCACGGCCATCTCTGTATATCCTATTCCGGACAATGCCTTATCTCTTCACTGATTGGAAAACGCAGCGGCAATCGCGGTATCTGCGCCAGCAGTTGTCGTAAACCATACAATAATGAAGGTTATCTCATCAGTGCTAAGGACTTGCTTCTTGCCAATAATATTGACCGAATCTATCATCTGGGCATCAACGCGGTAAAGATTGAAGGACGCATGAAGAGTCCAGAATATGTTGGCATTACCACGAAAACCTACCGGCAGCAAATTGACGCTGCCGCACAACACAAGTTTCGGCCACTCACTATCGAGCAAACCGACAATATCAAAATAGAATTCAACCGTGATTTTACCTCTGGCTTCTTCGCAGGAAACAAAACCATTGTTGGTATTGATATGCCCATGAACCGTGGAGTACCTTTAGGCATAATTCGAACCGGGGAATTACAATTAATTCAGAACTTATCCCAATTTGATGGTGTAGGCTATTGGCACCCGCGCCAAAAGGGCAAATTCAGCGGTGGTTTTGCCAAGAAAATACTCCTTGCTGGCAGGGAGGTACATTTTGCGCCCAAAGGCAGCTATGTGATCTTGCCCTCGCCACATTTTGTCAATGGCGCTCGTGTCTTTTTGACCAGTAGAAACCATGGCCAGGCCGTTTTAGCATCATCTGATTCATCTCCTGATTCTCAATTTGAAGTGCAGATTATTGCCAAGGCCGGCCAGCCCTTGCAATTCAAAAGTGCTTTTGGCAGTGCCTCTTCCGAAATTGCCTTGCAGCAAGCTAAAAATCAACAATTAACATTGGAACAACTCCAAACAGAATTAGGTAAATCGTCTCGTCTCGGCATCCCATGGCAAATTTCTTCCTATGAACTGAAAGAAGTTTTCTTGCCTAAACGCTTTCTCCATAAAGCTCGGGAACAACTGGAAGAGTTTGTGCGTCAAAAGTATCTTGCAGAGCGCCAAGCTTTACCTTTAGTCTTACCCGTAATCCCCTTAGCAACTCTCCCTCCTCCCTCCCGCTTGATTGCCAAAGTGTATTCTCTGGATCAAGTGGAAGAGGCCAATGCTACCGGGGTGTATGCCATTTATTATGACATCTTCAAAGTTGATGTCTTGGAAGCAAAACAGCTTTGCCAGCAGAGTAAATTCTTTTTAGACACTCCCGTAATTATGACTGATAGCGACATAATTAAAATGCAAGCCATCATCGATACAGTAAAGCCAGATGGAATTACCATTGGCAATTGGGGGGCTTTGGCCATTTCTTTTCCCGGAGAAAAACATGGCAAATATTCACTCAATGTCTTCAATGACATTACAGCCCAACTTCTTCATCAGAAAGGTGTGCTTCCCATGCTTTCTGTAGAATTAAATGCCAAACAAGCCCTGCGCTTTCAGAACCAGAACTATATCTATCATACCCATGGACAAGTACCGGTGATGCATTTCAAAGGAATTTTTCCACAGCGTTCCCTGACCGATGAGAAAGAGTATACTTTTCCCTTGCGGATTGTCAACGGCAATACTGAGATGCTGTATTCACGTCCTATCGCACTCTTTGAGAAAATCAAAGAACTTTCAGGGGTACCGTTCTTTTTTCTTGATTTGCGCAAAGACACCACTACTATCATCCGCGCTTACCAAAATATTCTTAACAAGATTCCCCAGGATATTCCCTTCTTAAAGAAAGGGACAACTATTGGGAATTTTGTGAAAGGAGTGGCATAACCATAAAGGTCTTAACCATTGCTCTTTTCTGCCAAAAATAATTTAGTATAAAAACTAATGATCACTACTTCCTCTTCAATGTCAATCCAGAATCTTACTATCTCTTCTATATAGTTGCGAACATTAGTATTCTTTGTTTTGTTGATATTATTACGAATAGAAATTACAGTTGATTCCTTGCTTTTTTCAAAGATTTTACTGGGTTTTAAGAGGTGAGTAATGGTTCTGCTTAATTCTTCTTTAAGGGGTAAAAGCAGGTCTTTTATTCCTTCTGGATGGATCTTTTCCACATAATAATATTCAGCTAGGTTGTATAAAGAATCGCTGATATTCTCCAGTCGCTTGCTGATAAGGAAGTATGAAGGAACAAGCGAAATATTTCTTATTTCTGAGCTATGAAGCACATTGGCATCTATTAAAGCTAAAGAAATGATTTTTACGATGAGCTGGTATAGACGGTCAATCTCATTTTCATTGATGCGTATCTCTTCAATGTTAAGCTCGTCAGTGATGTTGGCGATGCAGGATTCAATAATAAGGCTAATACGGTAAATCAACTGCGTCAAATTTACCTTAGATTTATCTAACAAGACTTTGATAGTTATGGTGTTTTTATCTTCATAGCTGATTTCAGTTCCACTCATACAGGAGAGCGCTTTTCGTATGCGCGCTTTGGTATCTTTTCGTAATTCTTTTTTTGAATGAAGACGAATCGTTTCTGTACCTAGATAGTACACCGCCAGAAGAATCTGATCGATGTTGTGCTGATAGTCATCAACGTTAATAGAGAGTTCATCAGTTTTCTTTTCTTTAGATGTTTCTGGTGATATGATTAAAGTATGGTCATTTCCTTCATATAGCTGCAGGTTCTGCTGTTCTTTAAGATGATTTCTCTTGACCCATTCTTTAGGAAGAGAAATGGTATAGGTGCTTCCAGCAACTAATTGTATTTTTCGTAGGTGCATACTTTTTAAGTTATTTTAATCTATATAAATTTTTTGTAATTTATATAATTTATGTAGGGTAGATATATAATCTTTTATTTTGCTCCTAGACCTTAGAGGTGAATCATCATGAAACAATATTTTATACTTTTAGTATTGCTTCTGTTGCTTATGGGTTGTTCCTCAGTTGAAAGTTCTGGGTCTTCAAAAGGGGAAACTCTGGAAATTAAAGGTTCCGATACGCTCTTAGAACTTATTTCTGCTGCTGCAGAGAATTTTAGGCAAGTACATCCGGATATTAAAATTACAGTAACTGGTGGGGGTTCAGGAACAGGCATGGCTGCACTTTTGAATAAGGAAATTGATGTGGCTACTTCTTCCAGACCCATGAAAGAAGAAGAAATGACTATGGCTACCCAAAAAGGCTTAGAGCCGATACAGGAGTTTTTGATTGCTCGAGATATGCTTTCGATCATAGTCCATCCTTCTAATAGAGTTTTTGAGCTCACTGTGGATGAGCTTGCAGCAATTTATAGTGGAAAAATTACTAATTGGCAGGAAGTGAGTGGAGAAGATACAGAAATTACACTGTATGGAAGGCAGAGTACTTCTGGAACATATACTTTTTTTATGGAGGAAATAGTTAAGGGTGATTATTCTCCCAGGATGAGAAACATGGAAGGAAGCCAGGCTATTGTTGATGCTGTAAGCCAAGATACTTCTGGCATAGGCTATGTTGGCATAGGCTACGTGGTTGATGAACATGACCTTCCTTTGCGCAGCATAAGATTAGTGTCAGTAGGAACATCTAAAGGAGGGCCGTATTTCTCTTCCATTGATGAAACAAGCTATGATTACTATCCCATTAACCGACCTTTGTATTTGTACAGTTCTGAAGCTGAGCTTAATCCTGCGCGGGATTTATTTTTTGAGTTTATGCTCAGCCCGAGTGGACAAACAGTGGTGGAGAACACGGGCTTTGTGAGCATACGATAAAACAGGAGTTGGAATATGCAGCGCGTGGATGGTATAATCAAATGGACACTCTTTGGTGTGAGCTGCAGCTCTATTTTACTTTTAGCAGGTATCTTCTTTTTTCTCTTCACTACTGGCATTAAAGCATTTCAGGTTATTTCTTGGTCTCAATTCTTTTTAGGGAGCTTATGGAATCCTGAAGCTTATGCCGGTCCACAGTGGGGTATATTGGGTTTGATAATAGGAACCTTAATGGTAGCAGGAGGAGCCTTGTTATTTGCCATGCCTTTAGGTCTTGCTTCAGCTATATACTTATCAGAGATGGCTTCTGCGCCTTGGCGGGAAACGCTTAAGCCTCTGCTGGAAATGATTGCCGCTATCCCTTCAGTGGTGTTAGGATTAATTGGATTAATTTTTGTTTCTCCTTTAGTGGCAAGTGTGTTTGGCATTTCTTCCGGCCTTTCTGCTTTAACTTCTTCTTTGATTGTAGGGATCATGATTTTGCCAACTATTATTTCTATATCGGAAGATGTGCTGAGCAGCCTGCCTAAAGATTTTAGGGAAGCGAGCTATGCCTTGGGAGCTACACGTTGGCAGACGATTAAAAAGGTATTGATTCCTGCAGCAACATCAGGCCTGGTGGCAGCAATGATGCTGGCTCTAGGTAGAGCAGTGGGTGAAACCATGGCAGTCTTAATGGTGGCCGGAAATTCTTTAGCTATGCCTCATTCTTTTTTAGACCCGGTACGTCCTATGACGGCCACTATAGCTATTGAAATTAAAGAAGTGGTTCAGGGGAGTCTGCATTATCAAGCGCTCTTTGCCATTGGTTTGGTTCTATTCATATTTACTTTCATGATTAATTTTCTCTCTGACATGGTATTAGAAAAGCAAGCGAGGAAATACCGGTGGTAGGAGAAAAAAGAAGAGAAAAAATATATGAATTTATGTTTAGGGGAATTACTCTGTTTATTGTTTTACTATTGCTTTTGGTGCTGTGGTTTCTTTTAAAAAATGGATGGAGTGTTCTGAGCTGGACTTTTCTTTCTTCTTCTTGGTCACATCAAGATATTACTAACAGCGGTATTTTTCCGGCCATAGTGGGGACGCTTTTGCTAGGTATCGGCGTGTTTTTATTTTCTGTTCCAATTGGCATTGCTACAGCGATTTATTTGCAGGAATATGCCAAAGACGGCATTTTTACTCTGATCATAACTTTGACTATTCGAAATTTAGCAGGAGTTCCTTCTATTATCTATGGTGTTTTTGGATTAGCTTTTTTTGTGTGGTTTTTGAATTTAGGCACTTCATTATTAGCAGCATCATTCACTTTGATGGGTATGACTTTACCATGGATAATCTCTACCAGCCAGGAAGCTTTGCAGATGGTCCCTCATTCTTTTCGAGAAGGAAGTCTGGCTTTAGGGGCGACACCATGGCAGACTATTCGAAAAGTAGTCTTTCCTTCTTCCTTGAGCGGAATGTTGACGGGATCTATTCTGGGCGTTTCTAGGGCAATGGGAGAAACTGCGCCTATCATTATGGTAGGGGCTACTTTTTTTATGCCTTATCTCCCCACTTCAATATTTGATAAATTTATGGCTTTGCCTTATCATCTCTTTATTTTAGCTGCTCAGCATTCCAGCCCTTATGCTAGGCAATATGCTTTTGCTACTGGAATCGTTTTAATAGGGTTAATTTTTATAATGAACTTGGCTATGTTTGCTTTACGATACAGGTTACGGAGGAAGAAAGTGTGGTAAATCAAATTAGAAAAAAGGAAATTAAATTACAAGTCAAAAACATGGACTTTTGGTATAATGGAACGCAGGTTTTGTTTGATATTGGCTTAGATATCTATGCGTATCATATTACAGCGATCATAGGTCCATCAGGGTGTGGAAAATCAACATTGTTGCGAAATTTTAATCGCATGAATGATCTCTTCTCCCAAGCTCGTATGCAGGGTGAAATTATGTATCAAGGACAAAATATCTGTGCTTTAGAAACCAATGTTGTGGCCATACGGCAGCAAATTGGGATGGTTTTTCAAAAAGCTAATCCTTTCCCTTTATCTATTTTTGAAAATGTAGCGTATGGCTTGCGTATACAGAAGAAAGATGAAGCAACTGTTCGCAAGGTAGTGCAGGAAAGTTTAGAAAAAGCTGACTTATGGGGAGAGGTGCATGATAGATTATACACCTCCGCCTTCAGGCTTTCCGGTGGGCAGCAGCAGAGGTTATGTATTGCTCGTGCTTTGGCAGTTAATCCTGATGTATTGTTATTGGATGAGCCTTGCTCAGCTTTGGATCCTATTGCCACAGCCAAAATAGAGCAGCTCTTGCTTAAGCTTAAAAAAGAGCACACCCTTATTATAGTTACCCATAATATGCAGCAGGCTCGGCGAATTTCTGATTATACTTGTTACTTATTGCATGGTAAAGTGATTGAATATGCTTCAACTGCAGAGGTATTCGAGAAGCCTCAGCAGAAGTTGACTTCTGATTATATTAATGGTAGGTTTGGGTAGAGGAGAAATAATTTTTTAAATATAATTGAGTGGCAATATTATATCTCTCACAACTCCACCACCACCTTCTTTTCCTTTAAATCAACCTGTTTAATCTTCTTCTCTTTCTTCAATTCAGCCGCCACTTCCTGCCAATTCTTCTTTTCACGCAGTTCTTTCACAATTGTCAGCATCTTTTGCAGTGGCTGATAACGGGCATAAATCAAATCTGCTTTAGTAGTATTTTCTGTAATCACCTTCTCCTGCTTCGCTACCGATTCCTGCTGAGCTTCGATCATGCGATGCAAAGATTTTATTTTCTGTTCATAGGGAGATGGTTTCAGAAAAGGATTCAGTGTATCAATAGCTTCACTATAAGTAGCTGTTTCCTTCAAAGTAGTCTGTCCTTGCAAGGCAAAGGGCGTAATATTCTCAGAATAAACATATCCTCGTGGAGTTTTAATCTCCTGTAACAACCCCTGCAGAACTTTAAACAGTGCTTCTATCTCCTGATGACTAAGATCTTTTGGTTTCTTTTCTTTCTCGAGCTTTGCCCGCAAACACAATTCTTCGGCATACATCCCCCCAAAACCAATTTCTGTTGCCAAGGCTGTCACTACACTACTTTTCTGGCTCTTCTGCAGCAATTTTTCTAATTGCGGCGATGTAAGATGCTGCCAATCAACTGCCGGTACCGGAAAAACATAAGTCACTCCCACTTTCACTTCCCTATCCTTCCAGGTATGTGCTTCCAACACCCCAATGATGTTATATTTCTCATTAGTCAAGATTATATTCCCCTTGGAAAACAGTTCTATAATTAGAAAAAATGTCTCTTTCTTCTCTAATTCCAGCACCATAATCCTCTCAGAACCTTTCTGATAAAATTGTTTGATATTAGCATTATCCAAATACTTGCGCAGCTGCATACAAAAACTCGATGGTTTCAAAAGAACTTCTTTTTTCGTGGTTTGGCAGAGAAATTTTCCCGGGACAATGCGCACGAGCACTTTTCCATGGCGGGGGACGTGCACTTGTAACAATAACTCCTTTTCCTGTTGATGGTAAATCTGGTCAATCTTGCCACCGGTAATAAACTGCAGTTCCTGTACTAACGCCGTCAATTCCAGGGAGGAGATGCCTTTTTTAACCATGGTTAGGGCTTATTTGTTTATTTTATATATGTTTGCGAAGAAAATATAGAGAAATGCGTTGATTATATCAAATCACTATAATAATCGGAGCAAAAGCGACCAGCAAAAAGTGATTTGATTATAGAGAAATGCGTTGATTGTTAATTTTGGGTACATACCCTACTGCTTGCAGTGACCCAAAATTTACACAAAATAACCAGAAAGCCACGGGCTTTAGCCCATGGATGAATGGTTCTGGTTATTTGCGTCACAAAGGGCGGGGTAAAGAAAGCGCCTCGTTCAAGCCATGAACTTTAGTCCGTGGTGAGGCGCTTTCCCGCCCTTTGTTGACACCAAAAACCCAATGTTAATTCATACCCCGCAGCTTGCTGCGATTGGGTTTTTGATTAGTGTGAATAATTACGCATTTCTAATCGGAGAATTGCCTTTTTCTTTTC
>Ga0209541_10017007_pt1 | contig 10699 bp, 11 predicted proteins | sample RifCSPlowO2_01_FD_184027 | JGI IMG/M metagenome (GOLD analysis project Ga0209541, IMG submission 184027) | Groundwater microbial communities from Rifle, Colorado - Rifle CSP2_plank lowO2_0.1 (SPAdes) (version 2) | ecosystem: Environmental > Aquatic > Deep subsurface > Groundwater | place... | reverse complement strand
AGGCAAGATTGTAGGAAAAGGCTATCATAAAAAGGCAGGTACAGAACACGCAGAAGTCATTGCATTAAATCAGGCTTTCAAGAAAACAAAAAACTCCACGCTTTATGTCAATCTTGAGCCATGCTCGCATTGGGGGAGGACACCGCCGTGCACTGAAAAAATACTGGAATGCGGAGTAAAAGAAGTAGTGATTGGAATGAAAGACCCTCATTCTGTTGTAAACGGCTTCAAGGAGCTGAAATTCAGGGGAATAAAAACAAAGATAGGAATTCTTGAGAAAGAAGCGAGAAAGCTGAATGAAGCTTACATAAAATATATAACAAGCAAAACTCCGTTTGTTATTCTTAAAGTTGCAATGAGCTTGGATGGAAATATAGCGACTTCAACAGGAGACTCAAAATACATAACAAGCGAAGAAGCCAGAAAATATGTCCACCAGTTAAGAAGCGAATGTGATGCTGTGCTTGTGGGAGTTAATACAGTAATAAGGGATAATCCTCTGCTCAATTCCAGACTGGTGAATGGAAAAGATCCTTTGAAGATAGTCATAGACAGTTCATTGAGGATTCCTGAAAAATGCAACCTTATGAAAAATCCTTCAGGTCTCATAGTTGCTACAACAAGCAAAGCTTCTAAAAAAAAGCTGGAAAGCTTCAAAAAGAAGGGAGTGAGGATAATAAAGACCAATGCAAAAAATGGAATGGTTGATATGAATGAGCTTATGAAACAGCTTGGCGCAATGGAGATTATGAGCATAATAATTGAAGGGGGGGCAGAAGTAAACAGCTCTGCAATAAAAGAAGGAATTGTTGACAAGCTGCTCATTTTCACTGCTCCGAAAATAATCGGAAAGGGAAAAGAAGCAATAGGAGATTTAGGAATAACAAAAATAAGCAAAGCTATAAAAATAAAAGAACCTACCATCAGGAAAGTAGGAAAGGATGTTATGATTGAAGCATATCTTTAGGAACTCAAAATGGATTTCTCTAAAATTGAGAGGGCTGTTGAAGACATAATGAATGGGAAGTTTGTGATAGTTGTTGACAGCGAAGAGAGGGAGAATGAAGGCGACTTGGTAATTGCTGCTGAGAAAATAACTCCGGAAAAGATAAATTTTATGATAAAGCATGCCCGTGGATTAATCTGCGTGCCTATGACTGGAGAAAGGTTGGATGAGCTTAAGCTGCCTTCAATGGTTAATGGAAATGTAGGGAATAGGTGCGCATTTGCTATGTCAGTTGATGCGAAGAACAGCACTACTACAGGAATTTCCGCATTTGACAGGGCCGCGACAATAAAAGCATTGATAGACAAAAAAACTAATCCTGATGAATTATTAAGACCTGGGCATATGTTTCCGATACGGTATAGGGAAGGGGGAGTGCTTAAAAGGCAGGGGCATACTGAAGCATCAGTAGATTTGTCAAAGCTCGCAGGATTATATCCCGCTGCAGTTATATGCGAAATAATAAATGATGATGGAACAATGGCAAAGATGGATGATCTCCTCAGGTTTTCTGAAAAACATTCCCTTAACATAATAACAGTTGATGAGATTGTTGAATTTATGGAACTAAAATCGCAAAGATTAAATAAATGATACTAAGATAGTTCCTTATGAATGATGTTGTAAGAAAGGATATTCTCGCAGTCCTTAATGGCCTTGCAGGTATACTGGAAGTAAAAGAAGAAAAAGACATCATTGAAATAAAAAACTTAAGCGACAGGGTAATCCATAATGCAAGCATATTTCAGGATGAGTATTCTGTTTCAGTGGCGATATTTGTCTATTCTCTTTCAAAAATTATTGAGAGGATGTACAGCCAGCTGGACTACAAAAAGCTCATCGGAATGGTCAAAAAAACAGCAGACTTTCTTCAGCAGAATGATGAAAAGAACTTTGGAGATTCTATTAAAGAAATTTTCAGATTCATTTCTTCCATGGATTCAAAGGTCAAGAAATATGTTGGGGAAGTGATAACTCAAGCCCAGATAAAAAAAGGCAGCAAGCTTTATGCCCACGGGATTTCCGCTGCAAGGGCGGCAGAAGTTTTGGGAATCTCCCAATGGGAGCTGCTGAATTATATAGGGAATACAACAATGATGGACAGATTTGAGGATAATGTCGGAATAAAAAAAAGGCTTGCTAATGCAAGAGTGCTTTTTGCAAAATGAAAGCTGTTTTTTTTGATGCAGGCCCTGTAATAAGCCTTACAATGAACAACCTTCTGTGGATACTGCCGAAGCTGAAGGAGAAGTTTGACGGGGATTTTTATATAACTCAGGCGGTGAAGAATGAGATTGTTGATTTTCCGCTGACAACAAAAAAATTCAAGTTTGAAGCCATACAGGTTCTTGAGCTTATAAACAATGGAGTAATAAAAGTTGCAGACACAAGAGAGATAAGAGAAACTACAGCGCATATGCTCGGTGTTGCCAACAGGGTCTTCAGCGCGCACGACCACAACATAAACATAGTGCAGTATGCGGAAATATCTATTCTTGCGGCAGTGAAGCAGTTTCAATCCAACACCGTAGTTATTGATGAAAAGACCACAAGGCTGCTTGCAGAAAATCCAGGAAGACTTAAGGATATTCTGAAAAAAAACCTTCACACCAGCATATCAGTAAATCTTGATATGCTCAATGAATTCAAGAAATTTGCAAGGGGAACAAATATAATACGCTCTGTTGAGCTTGCCGTAATGGCATATGAGTTGGGATTGCTTGACAAATACATTTATAATAAGAATAATTATAACTATGGTTCTGAACAGCTTTTGGATGCGGTGCTTTGGGGGATAAAGCTTAAGGGATGCTCGGTTTCCGAAAGCGAGATAAGGAGAATACTAAAGATTGAATCAAGATGATAAAAGGACAGATAATTTCAGGAAGCTTCTCTCAGGTTCTTGCAAGGCAGAAATCAGGCTGCAGCATAGAGATTGGAGAGCTTTTGACAGGAGAAGTCGGAGAATGCAGGATTATTTTTCAGGTTTATGATTTGATTTATGCAAGCCAGCTGTCAAGGCAGAATCTTGAGATGATAGCGGGAGTGAATCTTGAAGAGGACAGTGATTTGGAAATTTTTGAGCCGCATATGAGAAACTATATGATAGCTGCAATGAAATCCTTGGCAATGGTAAAGGGAAAAAATGCCTATTCTGCAAAAATACTTCCTGAATTTTTTTCCAATGTGAGGGGGCTTGAGAAAGATGATGTGGCATTTCTTGCAAAGCCAAACAATCCCATTTCTCTTGGAATGCTGAGGTCAGGCTCAAAGGTGATGGATGTTGAGGTTTTTCTTGACGGGAAAAAGATATTGAGCCACCACATGCTCATAGCAGGAACAACTGGAAGGGGAAAAAGTGTTTTTATGTCAAATCTTTTGTGGAGCATTGCAGGGCAGGATTACTGCGGCGCTCTTGTATTGGACCCGCATGATGAGTATTATGGAAGGAACGGTCTTGGATTAAAGGATCATCCTTCAAAAAACGCCGTCTATTACACAAGCAAAAATCCCCCAACCGGGGCAAACACGCTTGCAATAAATCTTTTGACGCTCAGGCCTCAGCATTTTGAAGGAGCCGTTGATTTCAGTGATGCGCAAAGGCAGGCATTAAACCTTTACCACAAGGAATTCGGTGAAAAATGGATAGAAGCGATAATTAATGAAGACAAGCTGAACATTGCACAATTCCGTGATGACACGCTTGCTGTTGTAAAAAGAAGGCTTCTGCATACACTTGATATAGATTTGAAAAACGGAAAGATTGAATGCGGAGGCGTATTCAAAATAAATGGAGGGAACACAACGATAGCAGACATATCAAATCATCTTGAGTCAGGAAAAGTTGTGATAATAGACACATCAAATTTTTCAGGAACTGCCGAACTTATTATCGGAAGCCTTGTATCTCATGAGATTTTCAACAGGTACAGGAGATATAAAATCAACGGAACTATCGATGAAAAGCCCGTTATTTCAATAGTGCTGGAAGAAGCTCCGAGAGTTTTGGGAAAAGATGTGCTTGAGCGAGGCCCGAATATATTTTCAACGATAGCGAGGGAAGGAAGAAAATTCAAGATTGGAATTACTGCAATAACACAGCTTCCGTCTTTAATTCCGAGAGAGATACTTGCCAACATGAACACAAAAATAATTTTGGGAACAGAGATGAAGCCTGAGAGGCAGGCATTGATTGACAGCGCATCTCAGGATTTGAGCACTGATGACCGCACAATAGCAAGCCTTGACGTTGGAGAAGCGATTATAACATCCAATTTCCTGAAGTTCACCACACCAATAAAAATTCCTTTTTTTGAGGACACTGTAAAAAAATACATATCAAAAATTCCTGAAAGTAAAATTTCAACGCAGTTCGGAGAATTGAAATGAGCATTTTATTTCGAGATTTTTAACAAACATTTAAATTAAAAACTTCTGCACTAAAATTATGGTTAAGGTAAGATTTACAACTCAGGGGTGCAGCAGCAATGTTCGTGAATCGGAGATAATGGTGGGGCTTCTCTCTAATTCAGGCTGCAGCATCACAGATGAAAAAAAGGAGGCAGATGTGAATGTAGTGAACATATGCACTGTAAAGGGGAACAGAAAAGCATTGAGGGAAATAAAAAGAGTTAAATCAGAATTTCCTGATTCAAAGATTGTTGTTGCAGGCTGCATCACTGAAAGCATAATCTCTCAAATAAAAAATATTGATGAGAATGCAAGCCTTGTAAACACTCATAATCTCGGAAAAATTTCCTCTGTTGTTGAAAATTCCATTAACGGAATTCCATTGGAGTTTACAGGCAAGAATTATGAAGAGAAAGTGAACCTTCCGTCTATAAGAAAAAATCCAGTGGTGGGAATTGTTCCAATCCTAAACGGGTGCAATTATTACTGCACTTTCTGCTCCACAAAAATAGTAAAGGGAAAGCTGTTTTCATATTCAATGGATTCTATAAGGAATGATGTGAAGTCGCATTTGAAGTCTGGATGCAGGGAAATATGGATAACATCAAATGATACCGGAGCATACATGGTTGAGCAGGGAGGGAGGCAGAAGCTTCCTGAGCTTCTTGAGCAGGTTTTGTCAATCCCAATTGATTTTAAGCTAAGGGTGGGAATGATGAATCCTGGAAATACACTTGCAATAATTGACAAGCTGATAAAAATATACAAGCATCAAAAGATGTTCAAGTTTCTTCATATTCCTGTCCAGTCAGGAAACAATGACATCTTGAATCTTATGAACCGAAAGTACACAGCTGAGCAGTTTATGGAAGTCGTAGAGGCATTCAGGAAAGAAATGCCGGAAATAACAATCTCAACAGACATGATAATTGGATTTCCCTCTGAAACAGAATCTCAATTTAATGACTCCCTTAATTTAATAAAGAATGCAAGGCCGGATGTGCTTAATATCTCAAGATACTCTGCAAGGGAAGGAACATCTGCGGCAAAAATGAAGCAAATCATCCCTTCAATCTTAAAGGAAAGGTCAAATATCATGACAAATAATTTCAAAAAATTGGCTCTGGAAAATAACAGAAAGTGGATTGGATGGGAAGGCAGGGCTTTAGTGGATGATGTCGGAAGAAAAAACTCATTTGTAGCAAGAAACTACTGCTACAAGCCGATTATATTAAGAGGAAAATTTAATCTTGGGGATTCTGTTGATGTAAAAATTTCAGATGCAACATGCTTTGATTTGAGGGCGGAGATTTGATATTAATTCTGTGAAGCATTCTCTCTAATAAATGTCAAAGGATCTTTTTGAGACTCTTGACAGTGAGGTGTTACCCTTGCTATAATCCTATTGTATGCCTCTCCAATCAAATCAAAAATTCTTTTTAAAAATGCATCATCTTCAAAATCTTTCGTAACATACAGCATTCTGCCAAATCCGCCTCTGTTCGCATCAGTGACTGCATTTCTTTGAAGCGCGCCAATGATTTTCATTGAATGATGTTTAAGAGTCATTTCATGTGGAAATTTGTAGTTAGCGAGCTCATCAGGAGTTATTGTTTCATAAATTGATTCTATCAATGATGTGAGTTCTTTTTGTGAGGATGCCCATTGATACTTCATAAGTTCTGACGCAAAAGCCCGCACTTCAACTAAAAACTTGATATCTCTTTTTGGAGGGAGATTTCTTTCCCCATCCATGCAAAGTTGTATGACACCCATTATTCCTTCTTCATATTTTCTTGCGAGCGCCACTGATGTCAAAATAGAGCCATAACCCTCAGCCCCAATACCTTCCAGTTCTCTTTTTGATTCTTCATCCAATGTTAGTCGTGCGTATAAGACTAATAAGTGCTCTTTGCCAATGTTCGCCCCCAACTCTGCTTCAACTCCAGTTATTACGAAACTAACAAATTCTTCATCTCCTACTCTAATCCTTTCCAAATATTCCTCTCCTAGGATGGCAATTACTTTTTCAAGTTCACCATCACCCTCTCCATCTAAATTTTTGCGAACTCCAGCTTGTGACTCATATAAAGCCCTTTCTGCAGCTTTTTGCAGGTTTTCTATAAGCTCTTCAACAGTTGGTTCTCTGGAACTGGATACTATCATGATATCTCTCTGAGTAACACCATCTCCGACTGACTCGTCATGGCAATACCCTCTTCCAAGCGCCCCTTCAAAAAGCAAAGTGTATTTCATATTAAAACTAACTTAACTCCAATTAAAAATCTTTTGTTGTTTTTGTATTGTAGATTAGTTTCGTGTTGCTATCATAAAGATGGAGGTGTAATTAGTATGACACAAGAAAAATCCGCTTAATCAAATTTTATGTTTTATTTCTTTTTGATTTATAATAGATTAATTGATTATTCTTCCCCAGAGATTTCATTTATCTCCTTCAACAAAACATCAAAAATTTCACTATCTTCTATTCTTCTGACAATCTTTCCGTCCTTATACAGAAGATGATTTCCCGGGGCACCGACAATTCCAATGTCTGCTTTTTTGCTTTCTCCTGGACCGTTGACAGCGCAGCCCATTATGGCAACCTTTATTGGTTTTTTTATTTTTTCTGTTGCATTTTCTATATTCTCAACGAGTTTTATAACATCAATTTCAGTCCTTGCGCATGTAGGGCAGCTTGTTACTTCAACTCCCTCATTCCTCAGCCCAAGGGATCTTAAAATATATTTTCCAACTCTTACTTCTTCTTTTGGTTCCTCAGAGAGGGAAACTCTTATAGTATCTCCGATTCCCTGAGAGAGAAGCATTCCGATTCCCATTGAGGATTTCACAGTTCCTGGAATTTTTGAGCCTGCTTCCGTGACTCCAAGATGCAATGGATAATCCGTCTTTCCTGCAAAAAGTCTGTAAGCTTCTATCATCCTCGGAACATCAGAAGCTTTTAATGAAACAACAGTGTCATAAAAATTCAGTTCTTCCAAGATTTTTACATGACGCATCGCGCTTTCAACCATTGCTTCTGGTGCATACCCATATTTCATAAACAAATCTCTTTCAAGCGAGCCGAGATTTACTCCAATTCTTATCGGAATTCCATAATCCCTTGCAGACTTTACAACCATCTGCACTTTGTCAGGATTTCCTATATTGCCCGGATTAATTCTTAATTTGTCAGCATATTTCACTGCCTCCAATGCAATCCTGTAGTCAAAATGTATATCTGCGACAAGGGGAAGGCTGATATTTTCTTTTATCTCTTTTAGGGCATTTGCAGCTTCAATTGTCGGGGCGCTGACTCGTATAATATCACAGCCAACCTCTTCCAGACTATTAATCTGCCCTATTGTTGACTTTATGTCTGTAGTCTCTGTCGTGGTCATTGACTGCACAGTAATAGGAGAGTCTCCTCCGATATAGAGCTTCCCGACTTTTACTTTTATTGATTTTCTTCTTGGCAACATTTTCTCTGTAAATCTTTATTAATTTATAAATTTACACTATGTTCAACCAAAAGCTTTTTATTTATGCAACACAGTCATTTTCGTATGGAGATAACTGTAGACACAAACAAGGACTCGCACGAAAGCATAAAGAGGGCAATACAGCTTTTGCAGGGTATTGTTGGAGATTCGGCATTAACAAATTCTCAGGATGTCGTAAATCAGCAGGAGCAATACTCTCCTATGGATATTTTTGGAAGTGCGGCCAGCCTGCCTTCAGATAACCCTACCTCAACACAGCAGGATGGACAGCAAACAACAGACGAATCAATGAAAGCTGGAAGTGCTGGTTTTGAAAATCTATTTGGAGCTGATGAGACGCAAAATAATAATAATAGTGCATCTGAGCCACCTCAGCCTGTTCAGGCTCAACATGAATCAAAAGACGATGAGCCTATTTCAGACAGAGCGTTGTTTGCAGACTTATTCACAAAAGAAGAATTAAATAAAATGGAGTCAGACAAGCAAGATTCTAATGATTCTTCAGAGGATTTGAACTCTCCCGAATCAGATGATGAAGAATTTTCAGATAAGCCTTCTCATAAAAATGCCATAGAGTTTTATTAGATTTCAATAATCTTTCCGCTCTTTCCGACATTTACAACTTTTGTTTTTCCAATAATCTCTTCAATTCCTTCTGCTTCATGCACATGGCTGCATAAAACTATATCAGGCTTGAAGGTCTCAATGGCTTTTCTCAGTCCCTCGCTTCCAGGAAAGAAAGTTGAGAATTTCTCCATTATAGTTCCGCTCGGATGCACGTGGCTTACAAGTATTTTTCTTTTTGTTTCTTTTATCCTGTCGTATCCCTTTTTTATGAGATCGAATATCTCCCCTTCAGTCAGCCTGAACATTCCGATGTTTGCTCCGCCGCATCCGAAAAGCCCGACATCCTTGTATTTTATTGAATATCCATGCAGGTTTGTGGCTCCATAAAGTTCTGCAAGAAAATCAGCTGTGGCTACAGTTTCGTGATTGCCAGGAATCAAGACTACCTTTTTGTTTTTCTTTACAAACGGGCCTATTATTCCTGTAGTGGACTGCTCCGCATAAGTCAAGTCTCCGCAGAGTATGACCAAATCAACATTCTCTTTTTCAGCCCTCTCTGCAAGCTTTTTTGCAAGGCTTATGTCTCCGTGAATATCTCCGGAAGCCAGTATCCTTAGTTTGTGTTTTTCTTTGTCCATTTTTTGTCTGTCATCCTCTCTCAATTATTTTTGCTTTGTCCCTGAGATCTACAATCCTGCTTGGCTTTCCTTTTATCTCCCCTTCATCCAGTATAAAATCAACATTGTTTTTGATTTCTGCGTCCAAATCTTTCATTGATGTCATAAAATCAGAGCCTGACTTATTGACTGAGGTAGTGACAATCGGAACTCCAGTTTCATTTACAAAATCTTTTATCCAATGATTTGGGATTCTCACTCCGAGCGTTCCGAGACCTTTGTTGACAGCTTCAGAAACGCATTTTTTTCGTGTCTTGAATATTAAGGTGTACTGGCCCGGCAGTTTTTCAATCCACTTGCGCCCCTCATTCTCAACAATGCAGTTTTCTTCTATCCACTTTTTTGAAGGGGCAATCACAGAAAAAGGAGTTTCATTCCTCAACTTTATTTTTCTTATTTTTTCAACAGATTTTGTGTTGAGGGCATCACACCCCATCCCATAAATTGTGTCTGTCGGGTAAATGAATAAAGCTCCTTTGTCCATCTCCTCAGCAAAATACGATTTCTCATTGTAAAACTCCTCTTTATCCGCAATTCTCATAAAAAAATGAAAATAATCAGCCTATATAATACTTTTCTTAGATAGAAGACATTACTATCTCTCCATAATCTCAACCCTGCATCTGCAAAGCTCTTTAAAGCGGGCTGCGTCCTTTTCAGTTCCTACAATTGAGCCATAATGCATTGGAACTGCGACTTTAGGCATGATTATGTTGGCTGCCATTGCTGCTTCCTCAGCTGTCATTACATAAGTTCCGCTGACAGGAAGAAGCGCCATGTCTATGTTATCAATCCGCTCCATTTCAGAAATAAAATCAGTATCTCCCGCATGATATATTCTTTTTCCATCTGCAGTTATTATCACTCCAATCCAGCTGTTTTCTTTTGGATGAAAACTTTTGTTGGAGTTATAAGCTGGAACTGCCTCTATTTTTATTTCCCCTATTGAAATATTTTGCCCTGCGCTTATTTTTTTTAAAATTCCTTTTCCTGAAATCTTGGAAGCGCAATCAGGAGTAGCCACTATAACAGTATTTTGTTTTGCTATTTTTGATATGTCTTCAGGAGAGAAATGGTCAAAATGTCCGTGAGTGATTACAATTATGTCGGCAGGCTCAGATTCATTTATACTGAACGGATCGATGTAGATTACTGCTGAACTCGATTTTATTTTGAATGACGCATGCCCCAGCCATTTTATATTTATATTATCAAGCATTTTTATGTCAAACTGTCAAAAGTTCTGCAAATTGCTTAGCTGCCTTGCCCATATCCTTGGATTCGTATATCGCTCTTCCTATTATAGCGTGCCATGAATCCAGCTTTTTTGAAAGCTCTTCAAGCCTGCCTCCCTGAGTTATAAGTCCTGGTGAATAGAATACAGGAGATTTTATTTTTGACTCTATTATTTTTTTATATTTAATCGTGCTGTCCGGCTTGTTTCCGGGAACTACAAAATCAGAAACTCCGAGAGAGGCGGCAAGCTCATAAATTTTTGACGGAGCTGTGTCTTCAATAAAGCCGTTGTCTTTTTT
>Ga0209541_10017005_pt1 | contig 10700 bp, 9 predicted proteins | sample RifCSPlowO2_01_FD_184027 | JGI IMG/M metagenome (GOLD analysis project Ga0209541, IMG submission 184027) | Groundwater microbial communities from Rifle, Colorado - Rifle CSP2_plank lowO2_0.1 (SPAdes) (version 2) | ecosystem: Environmental > Aquatic > Deep subsurface > Groundwater | place: Rifle... | reverse complement strand
AAAAGACATCCACCCGCAATACTATCCCAACGCCAAGGCGCAGTGCGCCTGCGGCAATACTTTTGTTATTGGCTCCACTAAAGAATATACCGAGGTGGAAATTTGTTCTGCCTGCCATCCTTTCTACACGGGAAAAGAAAAAATGATTGATACTCTGGGCAGAGTGGAAAAATTCAGAAAAAGATTGGCCAAAGCCAAAGATGCTCACAGCCGAAAACGCTAAAAAACAATACGGAGAAATTTTACAGCAGCTCAGCTCTCCTGAGCTTCTTTCTAATTATGATAAATTTGAAGAACTGACAAAAGAAAAAAATCGGCTGGAAAAAATCGTTTTAAAATACGACGAATTACAGGATTTGAAGAATAGGATGGAAGAAAATAAGGAAATTCTAAAATCCCGCGAGGATGGAGAGCTCACTTCCTTAGCTGAAGAAGAAATTAAACAGCTTCAGGAAAAAGAAAAAATAATAGAGAAAGAGTTAGCCGCCTTTCTTAATCTTGCGAATCTCGCCTATTCGGGGCAGGATAATTCCTTGGCGCCCTCGGCTGTAATCGTGGAGATCCGAGCAGGAACCGGCGGAGATGAAGCCGCTCTGTTTGCCGGCGATCTTTTTAAGATGTATTCAAAATATGCCGCTTTGCGGGGATGGAAGCAGGAAACTTTAGATGCCAATCAAACGGGCATAGGCGGTTTCAAAGAAGTGGTTCTGGAAATTAAAGGAAAAGATGTTTGGCAAAAAATGCAGTACGAAGGCGGGGTTCATAGGGTTCAAAGAATTCCGACGACTGAAAAAGCCGGTAGAGTCCACACTTCAACGGCTTCTGTTGCCGTATTGCCAAAACCGAAAGAAACTCAATTCAAACTCAATCCGAGCGACCTTAGAATTGAGGTTTCAAAAGCTACCGGCCCCGGAGGCCAGAATGTCAACAAAAGAATGACGGCGGTGAGAGTGGTTCACTTGCCTACCGGCATTGCCGTAGATTCGCATACCGAAAGAAATATGCAGCAAAATAAAGAAAATGCCATAAGCATTCTTTCGGCGAAACTTTTTGAAAAACAAGAAATGGCCCGGCTGGAAACGCTTTCAGAAAAAAGAAAAAATCAGATTAAAGGGGCCATGCGGGCTGAAAAAATAAGAACCTATAATTTTCCTCAAGACAGAGTCACCGATCACCGCATAAAAAAATCATTCCATAATATTGAAGGCGTAATGGACGGCGAACTTGATTCAATCGTAGGAGCCCTAAATGAAAATGGAGAGGTCTAACCTCTCCATTTTTGTTATGACTTTGAGAGCAGGTCGATTTCTTTTTGGTACTGCTTGGCTCTCTGGATAACGGGGTTGCCGTAGCTTTGCTCTTCCGACCATGTCCAGGAGGAACCGGAAAAATATTTCATAGCGGCTTTGAATTCATTGCTTTCGGCTCCCAAATCTTTCAAATAAAGACCGGCTGCCAAAAAGGAATCTTTAATGTCCCACGGATCGGCAGAAACACCGGTAATGCCGGAAATCCTGTCGTTATATCTTACCCAAGTTGAGGGAATGAATTGCGCGGGTCCCATGGCTCCTCCCCAGCCGTACGGCTTGCCGTAAGAATATGCCGAAATCCAGCAGGAAATGGGCGTTCCGAACGGATCGCGAACTAGTCCTTTTGCGTTATTTAATTTTTTAATAATTTCTAAAAACGGCGGCACATCTCTCGTAGGATTCATGGTCCTAGCGGTTGCGGCGCCGGATTGAATACGAATTCCGTCTCCGGTATTAACATTCTTTAAATAGCACTGTCCGACATTAGCGCCTATTTGCCCATAACGCATTGATTCTTGAGCTAAAATGGAGAGCAGGAAGGCCGCCCTGACTCCGGTAGTTCTTTCAACATATTGAGCTATTTCCACGGCTTTGCCGAATTCAATGCCGCCCTGGGCCACACCGATTAATTCAAACAAACGGCTCCTTATTTGAGCTGCCGCTTTTTCAATTTCTTGTTTTTCTTTCAGCTGCTGTTGGTACTGCTCTTCAGTTAATTTTAAGTAATACTCCTGCTGTGATTTCAAATTTGAGCTTTGATTTTTTTGAAGCGTCTGAAGATATACCTGGTCTTCTAAATCTTCCTTGTCGCCATCAAGCGATTGTTTTTGAGTTTCCAAAGAAGACTTTAAAGATTTTATATCCACCAGAAGCGTTTTAGTTTCCGAACTCAAAGATTCGTAGGCGGCCAAATTGTCAAAAAATTCAGAAAGACCTTCCAAGAGCATCACCTCGGCTAAGGAACGGTAATCTTCTTCGTTGATTTTTCTTATGACGGATGCCAGCCTGCCTTTTATGCCTTCAATCTGCAGAGATGTTTTATCTATTGAAACTTCAGTGTCTTTAATTTGCACGCCCAAATCCCCAATCATTAAATTTGACTGGTAAATCTGATACTCCAGATTTTTAATTTGGCTCCTTAAGCTGGAAATCTTATTATTGAGGGTCTGCTTTTCTTTTTCAGTCTTTCCGATGTCCTCGCCTACTCTTAAAGATTCTTGCTTGTAATAATCGTCGCATTTTTCCAAAAGTTGGCGGCATTGAGTCGCATCGGTACTGTCGCAGCTTTTTTCGATATTGCTTATTTCGCAAATAACCGATAAATCCTCCTTGGCTGAAATAAAAAACTCCGGCAATAATAAAGCCGAAGTAAAAATCAAAGAAATGATTATTTTTAATGCCCGCATTATTTTTCCTTGCCCGCCTTAGCCTTGGCGGAGGCGGGTAGTTCAATATCTTCCGCAGAGGCTTTCTTTTCCTTTCCGACTACCTTAACTTCTTCAACTTTATCTTCAGCCGGTTTGGCCAGTTCTTCATCTACTTTTTCCGGAGTGGCTACGGAAACCACGATATCGGAAGAATCTCTAAGAATTTCCACGCCTTTAGCAAATTTTAAGTCTTTGATTAAAATGTGATCTTCAAATGTTTTCAAACCGCTGATATCAATGATAATTTCTTTGGGAAGATCCTGCGGCAAAGCTTTTATTTTAATTTCCGACATTGTCTTAATTAAAGTGCCGCCCAAGTCCTTAACAGCCAAAGACTCCCCTTGTAAAATAACCGGGATATTGGCTTCAATCTTTTCTTCAAGCGACGGCTGGTACAAATCAACATGCAGCGGAGAGCCGGTGATAGGATCTCTCACCAGATCGTGAATTAAAACCAAATATTTTTCTTTTTTACCCGCCATAGCTTCAGCGGAGGCGGGAGAGCCCTGCAGCTCAAGAGAAACTAGCGTATTTTTTCCGGCTTCCTTATAAATCTTTTCGAATTCTTTTATATCAATTCCCAGATTCTGATTTTTTACTTTTGGTCCATACAAAACAGCCGGCATAATACCCTTTTCCCTAAGAGTCTTCACCTTTTTCCCGGCTTCTTTTCTAATTTTAACTGTGAGGGTAATCATATTTATTACTTTTCAACGTGAATGCATTGAACCGGACAAATATCTTGCGCATCCTGATTGCAACCGGCTTCTGCTAATTCTAATTCGTGTTTTTCATCTCCCACCGATTTTGAACCCATTAAATTCACTTTACTGTCGTCTGCCATTTCCCAATATTTTGGGCAAACCGCCTGGCAAGAACCGCAACCGATGCATACATTTCTTTCTAAAATTATTTTCACCATATCTTATTATTTCTTACTCTTGATAACGAATTTTTTCTCTAATTCATTAAGGGTATCCATAACGCCGGTGTATTCCAGCTCGGCCATGGGCAACATGGCTTGGCCGTAGAACCCCTGGCGCCTTATTTCCTCCGCCTTCCTTGAAACGTTATTCCTGACGTAATCCCAATAAGGGTGATCAAAGGCATCTGCCGGCTCTGTAAGCTTACCATCTTTCACGCAAAATGCCAAGCAGTTGACTACCGGCGGCCCGTCAAAAAAGGAAATTGAAGAATTTCTGGTAACCGGCATTAATGGTCCGGCATGAGAACCTCTCATGAAACCGGCGACAAAAGGAGCGATGGAATAGGGTGATAAAATCTCGCCGGTTGCCGGAAAATCTTTCTGTGCCCTCACTAAGGCTACGGGATCATCTTTGCCGGTATATTTTCCGGCTATATTATGAAGTCTGGTTGTGCTCACTGAAGCAGCTTGCTCGCCTGAAAATCTCGACCAAACAGATTCTACCACAAATCTATTGGGATCTCTCAATAAAACGGCGATATCGTAAATGTTTTCCGGCGTATTAAGTTCAATGAATCTGTCTGCCTTGGTGTAAGAAACATCCATTATCACAAACTTAAATCCTTTCTTTATGCTCGGGGAAAGCAAAAGGCCGGCATTGTGCATGGGATCGCAGAAGGTTAAGTACATCGGCAAATTGTAGGCGCCCGGATCGGTTTTATCAGCCGCAAACATTAAAAACGGTTCAGCCGGCCTCTCTTCAATTTCCATTTCGGCTACTGCCGGCCCCATGCCCTTAACGTTTCCGGAAAAACTGTCTTTTAGCAAGTCTTGTCCGGCTCCGTAAAGCCCTTGCTCTTTGGCGACTTTCGTGCCGGTAACAAACGCCGTCCAGCAAAGTTTGTGGATTTTTTCATCAAGAGACCCTCTTCTGTGGGTAGTTAAAATAGCGATGTCGTCTCCCGTGTGACCGATGTATGAATCAATGATTAAGCCCTTGCCGTGAATTTTTATGTAATCTTTTACTGTCTGAAGCAATTTTTCACTGGGCTTAATATGCCCTCCGATACTGCCAATGTCTGCTTTAATTATGGACAAAGTAATTTTCGCCATATATTCTAAAAAAATTAATTATAATTATTGCGACTATGTTTTTATTGTACTTTTTTCTTGGAGAGATGCAAGATGGTTTTAATGACCGTGTCTGGATTTAGGGAAATTGACTCTATCCCTTCTTTGACTAAAAATTCGGCAAACTCCGGATAATCGGAGGGAGCTTGACCGCAGATGCCGCAATATTTGTTCATCTGCCGGCAGACTCTGATGACGCGGGAAATCATATGCTTGACCGCTTCGTTTCTTTCGTCTCCGATATGGGCGATTTTGGCGTTATCCCTGTCTATACCTAAAGCCAATTGAGTTAAGTCGTTGGAGCCGATGGAATAACCGTCAAAAATTTCCAAAAATTGTTCCGCCAGAATAACATTTGACGGTATTTCGCACATCATATAAACATTAAGACCGGTTAATCCGAATTTTTCAATCAATCCCCTGACTTCCCGCCCCTCTTCAACCGTTCTGCAGAAAGGAACCATTACCGAAATATTTTTTAATCCGAATACTTCCCGACAGAGTTTGATAGCCTGACACTCCATTTGAAAAGCCGGCTGGAATTCCTTGTCCAGATAACGGCTGGCGCCGCGAAATCCCAGCATGGGATTCTCCTCGTTTCCCTCAAATAATTCTCCGCCTATTAAATTGCGATATTCGTTGGTTTTAAAATCGGAAAACCTGACGATCGCTTCTCTCGGATAAAATCCGGCGGCAATTTGCGCCACGCCCTCGGCCAATTCTTTAACAAAAAACTCTTTCTTATCTTTATGCTCAATAGTAATTTCTTCAATTTTTTTCTTTAATTTTAAATCTTTTAAACTATTGAAATTATACAGGGCCAGGGGGTGGACTTTGATTTTTTCGGCGATAATAAATTCTTCCCTGGCCAATCCCACTCCCTGGACCGGCAAAAAAGAAGTTTTAAAAGCCATGTCGGGAGCTCCTATATTAACCATTATTTTGGTTTTAATCTCGGGAATGGTTTTAAGGTTATATTTTTTAATCTCAAATGAAATCTTTCCCTCAAAAATCCTGCCCTGCATGCCTTGGCTGCAATCGGCTGTAATAATTTGGCCGTTTTTTAAAATTTTAGCGGCGTTTTTCGCTCCGACGATCGCCGGGACCCCCAATTCCCTTGAAACGATTGCCGCATGGCAGGTCTTGCCGCCTTCTTCGGTAACGATAGCTGAAGCTAACGGGAAAATACTCACCCAATCCGGATCCGTCATTCTTGTTACCAGAATATCGCCTTTTTCAAATTCAGAAATCCTGGAAACATTTTGGATAATGCGAACCTTGCCCTGGCCGATTTTATTTCCCACTGCGGTACCTATCAAAATCGGCTTTTTTGCGGTTTTGACCTCATATTCTTCATAAATATTGCCTTTTTGGGCGTTGTAAATTGTTTCCGGCCGGGACTGAACGATAAAGAGCTTGCCTGTTTTGCCGTCTTTTGCCCACTCAATATCTTCGGCTATGCCGTAATGTTTCTCTATAATCAGCGCCCAATCGGCCAATTTCAATATTTCTTCGTCAGTCAAGGAAAACTTTAATTGATTTTGCGCCGGCACCGCCACTTCCTTTAATCCGCCGCTGTCAGAAAAAACATATTTCCTGTTTTTTCTTCCCAGGTTTTTAACAATAATCGCTTTAGTCGGCTTGAAAACATAAAACTGGTCGGGGGTGATTTTTCCTTTAACGATCATTTCCCCGACTCCCCAGATTGAATTTATCAGGATGGCGTTCTTAAAACCGGTTTCCGTATCCAGCGTGAAAATAATGCCGGAAGAAGCCGAATCCGATCTGACCATCTTTTGCACGCCGACGGAAAGGGCGAATTCCAATTGGGAAATCTTTTTTTCTTCCCTGTAAGCGATAGCTCGATCGGTGAAAGTCGAAATAATACATTTTTTAATTGAGGATAGTAATTTATCTTTGCCCGAGACATTTAAATAAGTTTCAAACTGACCGGCAAAAGAAGCATTGGGACGGTCTTCGGCCACGCCGGAAGTCCTCACCGCTACCGCGGCATTCCCTCCGTATTCCTCTCCTAATTTTTGATAAGCCTTAATAATTTCTTCTTCCAAATCCTTAGGAAAGCTGGATTTTGAAATTACGCCTCTTGCCGCCCTGCCTGTTTCCTGCAAACTTTTGATGCTAGCCGGATTAAATTTTAAAAAAATTTCTTTTAAAACACTGTCGAGTTTATTCTCTTTTAAAAAATACCAATATGACTTGGATGTTAAAGCAAAACCATTCGGAACATTGACGCCTTTTTCGGTCAATTTTGAAAACATTTCTCCCAGGGAAGCGTTTTTTCCGCCAACCAAAGGAATATCGCCTATTAAGATGTCTTTAAACCATAAGATATGCTCCTGTTTTTTATCCATAAAGTATCTTTTTTATTTTATCAACACTCTCGGGATTAGCTAAGGTAGACAAATCTCCCAATTCTTCTTTGGCCCATAATTTTTTTAGAACTCTTCTCATGATTTTTCCCGAACGAGTTTTGGGAAGGTCTTCCGCCAGATAAACTTCTTTTGGCAAGGCAATGGGACCTATTCCTTTTTGAATCTGACCGATAATTTCTTTTTTTATTTCTTCAGATAATTTTGCTCCGTTATAAACAGCGAAGACAATCGGCGCTTCTCCTTTTATTCTATCCGGAACGCCGATCACCGCGCACTCGGTAATTTCAGGGTGCTCATTGATGGCCGCCTCCATTTCTCCGGTGCTTATTCTATGTCCCGCTACCTTAATGACGTCGTCAACTCTGCCGATTATTCTAATTAAACCGTTTTCATCAACAATGGCTCCGTCTGAAGTAAAATAAGCCGCTTGCCCTGAGCCTGTCGAAGGGTATTGCGACCAATAGGCTTCCAGGTACTTTTTAGGATTTTTATATATTCCCCTTAAAAGACCGGGCGCAAAAGGCGGCAAAATCAACAAATTTCCATCCTTAACTTCAGCTTTTACCCCCGGAAAAGGAAGGCCCGTAAAAGCCGGCTTGAATGGGCCCACGCCGGGCAAAGAAGTAATTAAAATTCCGCCGGTTTCCGTCTGCCACCAGGTATCAACAATCGGACAATTTTCCTTACCGATATTTTTATAATACCACAGCCAGGCCGACTCATCGATTGGTTCGCCCACAGAGCCCAGCAACCTTAATTTATCAAACCGGTATTTTTTAAGAATATCCTCTCCGTAGCTCTCAAACATTCTGATAGCCGTGGGGGCGGTATAAAATACCGTAACGCCGTGTTTTTCAATAATTTGAGCCCATCTGTCCGGCGTTGGAAAATTAGGCGCTCCCTCAAACATTAAAGTAGTAATTCCATTCAGCAATGGAGAGTAGGTCGTATATGTGTGCCCGGTAACCCAGCCCAAATCCGAGGTACACCAAAAAATATCATTTTCATGAAAATCAAATATCCATTTGCCTGTCCAGTATGACTGAACCGTATAACCGCCACAAGCGTGCATACAGCCCTTTGGCTTGCCCGTACTGCCCGACGTATAGAGAATAAATTGCAAATCTTCCGAATTCATTTCAGCCGCTTTGCAAAAATCTTTTTCTTCCTGCCACGGCGTCTTACCCGATCTTTGAACTACTGCCGGCTTCTTTACTTTAGTTTCCTTAATGCCATCTTCGGCATTTTTTAATAAATCAATGAATTTTCCGCCTCTATAATATCCGTCGGCCGTAATTAGCACCTTGGCCTCGGTATCTTGCAGTCTCACTCTTAAGGCATCCGGGGAAAATGCCGAAAAGACCACGATATGTACGGCCCCGATTCTGGCGCAAGCAAGCATGGCCATTACGGCTTCCGGGATCATGGGTAAATATATGCCGACCCTGTCGCCTTTTTTAACTCCTATTTTTTTAAGATAATTGGCGCATTTGCAAACCTCTTTAAAAAGTTCCTCGTATGTGAAAATTCTCGGCTTTTCCTCAACGGGCTCGGGCTCCCAAATCAAAGCTATCCTATTTTTTCTTGCCTGCCAACTTCTCTCAAAAATATTAGAGGTAATGTTTATCTTCCCTCCGACAAACCATTGAAAATACGGGGGCTTATGCAAAAATCCTTTTTTCCATGGCTTAAACCAAAAAAGCTCTTGGGCTAATTTCTCCCAAAACTTAACCGGGTCTTTCCCTGCCTCTTCATAAATCTTGGGGTCATTTACCCAAGCATTCTTCTTAAATTCTTCCGTTGGATAATATAATTCACCTTTTTTGATCACAATTTTTTGCCGACGAATTCGGCGAATTCGGCGAGGCGGCAAGCATAGCCGTATTCGTTGTCGTACCAAGCTAAAACTTTCACCAGATTATCGTTAACCATAGTTAAGGGCAGGTCCACGGTGGCCGAATAAGTATTGCCGATGTAATCGGAAGAAACCAGGGGAGCTTCTTCTACCGCTAAAATGCCTTTCATTTTTTGAGCGGCTTTTTTAAAGACGTTGTTTACTTCTTCTGCCGTTGTTTTTTTCTCAACCTCGCAAATTAAATCCAAAACGGAAACTGTCGGTATGGGCACCCTCAAAGCAATGCCGTCCAATTTTCCTTCAAGCTCGGGGATTACCCTGCCTATAGATTTGGCGGCTCCGGTTGACGTTGGGATGATATTCAAATCGGCTGCTCTGGCTCTTCTCAAGTCTTTATGGGGCAAATCCAAAATCTTTTGGTCATTGGTGTAAGCATGGGAGGTGGTCATGAATCCCTTAACTATCTTAAAATTATCATTTAGAACTTTGGCTACTGGTCCCAGGCAATTGGTTGTGCAGGAAGCCATGTCTATAACATCGTATTTTTTAATATCCAGCTCGTCTTCATTTACTCCGAGCATATAGGAAGGAATCTTCTCGGGATCTTTTGATGGGGCAGAAATGATCACTTTTTTGGCTCCTGCCGCAACGTGTTTCTGGGCGCTGTCGTAATTGGTAAATTCTCCGGTAGACTCAATAACGACATCAATATCAAGATCTTTCCACGGCAAAGAAGCCGGGTCTTTTGCGGCAAAAAATTTAACGCCGGCCAATGCTTCTTCGGCCTTCTCGTATCTTCCGTAAACGGAATCGTATTTTAAAAGATGGGCTAAAGTCTTGGGATCGGTTAAATCATTAATCGCCGCCACTTTTAAGTTGGGATGGTAGTCAACAATTCTCCTGAATGTCGCCCTGCCGATGCGACCAAAACCGTTTATGGCAACTTTTACCATATTTTTATTTAAATACCCAATAATTTACTTATTTTGCCCTTATTAAATCCGATAATAATCTCGCCGTCTATATCAACTACTGGCACTCCCATCTGGCCCGACTTGCTGATCATTTCTTCTCTTGCCTGAGCATCCTGACCAACGTTAACATCTTCAAATTCAATATTTTTTTCTTTTAAAAACTCTTTTAAGGTAACGCAGTAAGGACAGGCCAGCGTAGAATATATTTTTATTTTAGCCATATGTTTTATTTTAATTGACAACCGGTTTTTTCCGATAATTTTTGAAAAGAAACTTCTCCCGATTCTCTGCTGCCGTCGGCGAACACCCAAGTCGGATAGCTTGTTATATTATTATCTTTGCAAACCGGGAGCTGTTCCTTGCTATCCTTAGCAGAACACTCAACGTATGGAAGATACTGGACTGCCTCGCCAAACATCTCTTTTTGATTTTTGCAATGAGAACACCATGAAGCGCCGTAAAACTTGGCGCCATTTTCGGTCAAACATTTAGCCAAAGTTTCAAGGGAAACAGCCGCCGCTTTTACCTTTTCAGCATTAAGATCAAAAGCCGTAGAGAACAAATACTTGCCATCCTTGCTCATAAAAGAATCATATTCGTTGCTCTCTATTGTCAAATGCAATTTATAAATACCGCTTTCCTCGGCTACGCTCACGAGAGAAGCCGTAACGTTATCTGTTCTAAG
>Ga0209541_10017004_pt1 | contig 10700 bp, 8 predicted proteins | sample RifCSPlowO2_01_FD_184027 | JGI IMG/M metagenome (GOLD analysis project Ga0209541, IMG submission 184027) | Groundwater microbial communities from Rifle, Colorado - Rifle CSP2_plank lowO2_0.1 (SPAdes) (version 2) | ecosystem: Environmental > Aquatic > Deep subsurface > Groundwater | place: Rifle... | reverse complement strand
TGCTGCATTGGAAGACCAAATAACAAAGGAGAATGCAGGCAAAATAAAGGCAAAGCTCATCCTTGAGATGGCTAACCGCCCGATAACTCCGGAAGCTGACGAAATACTTCTTGACAAGCACATTTTTATTGTTCCCGACATATTGGCTAATGCCGGAGGAGTTGTTGTTTCCTACTTTGAATGGGTGCAGAACTCCCAGAATTACTATTGGAGCGAAAAGGTAGTCCTGGAAAGGCTCAAAACCTACATGACAGATGCTGTGAAGGAGCTTTCAATGGTTTGCACTGACTTTAAATGTGATATGAGGGCTTCGCTTTACATCAACGCTGTCAAGAAGATTCTGGAAGCTGAGAGGCTGAGGGGGAATTTGAAGTGATTATTTATCTTTTTTGAAGCAAATCCTCAGCATTTTTATAGGCATATTTTTCCTGCACTGAAGGATCTAACTGTCCGATAAACGCTCGCGAATATTCTTCAAGCAATGCGGCCACGTCTTGGTCATAATGCCATGCATAGTGTCCGCGATCCGTTCCCCACAGAAATTGATCGGGATGCTTCTCAATTTTGCTTTTCCAGAAAGATACTTTTTTGTTTAAGGTATCTTGCCACTTTTGCTTAAATTGAGTGATAAAATCCTGTTTGTTCTGACAGCAATCAAGAATCGGTCTTCCCCTGTCATCTCCGAAAAGAGTTGTGTCTACGCTATAATACGCGTTCGGATACTTTCCCAAAAATGTATCGAAGTACATGTCTGCCGAAGACAATGTCTCCGCACCATGAAAAAGGAATTGTACATTTGGGTAATCGCGCAAAATTTCTTCCATCGCTTGCGCCTGGCCATCAACCGGATGAATCATCACGATGAGGTTGTTTTTGTCTGCTATTTGGTAAAGCTCGCGCATCTCCGGGTCGTTCGGCTGGACACTGCGATAAAAATCCAAATACAGCGAGATCTCTCCATATCCTTTGAATAAGCCTTTGTTTGCATTAAGGGTTTCGTCTATTTGTGTTGGAACTACTGAGTAGCCGGGGAATGATACTTGCTCAAGAAAATGCATAATCACTCCCGGATACTGTGCTTCAATTTCTTGAATCTTTTGCACCGACTGGGTTCTGATATCTGATGGTATTCCGTAAAAGGCAAAGGCATTTTTTATTCTTTCTTTATCAAAAAGACAAATAACATCGTGCTTTGATACATCTTTATCAAGAACCGGCGCATCTGGGTTATTGGAGATTTCTCGCATTTGTGGCATATGAAAATGATTATCAATGAGCTGACCGGTATAATAAGGAGCATTGCTAAATTGTCTTTGTAAGGGAGCTGCATCGCAAGGAGGAGAGCTTTGGGATTGTTGCTCAGCGACCTCTTGCTGTTTTGGCTGTTCGGCTGGAACAGAAGAAATCCCGGTCTCTTTTTTTTCAGACTCACACAATTTTATGCAGGCTGGCTGGCCGGAAAAATAGCTGCAGTCCTGCCATTGAACCTGCTTTCCTGCTTTCCAGTCCTCGCACGTCTGTTTTCCTTGCGTGTCTGGAATAACGGAGCAAGAAGGCGGCCAGCAGCCAAAATCATCTTTAGTTTGTTTAATTTCAGAAGGAGATGTTTTTTCTATGCTTGGAGTTTCTGGTTTTTGCTGCTGAGGAGCACAACCTATTGCAAAAATTAAAGAAATAAACAAAATTAAGAATAAAAATAAATTTTTAAAGCTCATGATTATTTCTTTAGTAAATCTGTTTATAAACATTTCTTTTGGTGAATTGACAAATCCCACAACCTTTAAAAACCCCTGTTTTTTGCTTTACCACCTATGAACCTAAAAGAGGAAGCGCTGAATCTGCACAGAGCCAATCACGGCAAGCTGGCAACCAAATCCAAAGTAAAAGTTGCAACAAAAGAAGACCTGAGCTTGGTATACACTCCCGGAGTTGCAGAGGTTTGCAGGGAAATAGCCTCAAACCCAAAAAGCGTTTATGACTACACCATGAAGTCTAATTCTGTTGTTGTTGTAACAGACGGCTCTGCAGTTCTTGGTTTGGGCAATATTGGAGCAGAGGCTTCATTGCCTGTGATGGAAGGAAAGTGCATCATATTCAAGGAATTGGCTGATATAGACGCTTTCCCAATTTGCATCAAGTCCCAGGATGAGAACGAAATAATAAGCATAGTGAAGAACATAGCGCCTGCCTTTGGCGGCATTAATCTGGAGGACATATCTGCGCCAAGGTGTTTTACAATAGAAGAGCAGTTGCTCAACATAGGCATTCCACTTATGCATGACGACCAGCACGGCTCTGCAATTGTTGTTTTGGCAGCATTGATAAATGCCTCAAGGGTTGTCAGAAAAGAGATAGAAGACTTGAAGGTTGTGATTAACGGCGCAGGAGCAGCAGGCATGGCAACTGCAAAATTGCTTACGTGCCTTGGCATTGACAAAAAGATATGCACATCTGTCAGAGAGCTTGTTCTTTGCGACAGCAAGGGTATCATCTATGACGGAAGGCCAGACTTGAATGAATTCAAGAAACAGATGGCAAAAATGACAAACAAGTCAAAAAGGCAAGGCAATGTCCAGCATGCTCTGGAAGGCGCTGATGCTTTCATAGGGCTTTCAAGAGGCAATTTGCTCACCGCACATGATTTAAAAGCCATGAATGCAAATTCAATTGTTTTTGCAATGGCAAACCCTACTCCTGAGATATCTTATGACGAGGCAAAAAAGGTTGCAGCGGTTGCAGGCACAGGCAGGAGCGACTTTCCCAACCAAATAAACAATTCTTTGGCGTTTCCGGGATTGTTCAGGGGCACTCTTGACGCAAAAGCCACAAAGATAAACAACGAAATGAAAGTGGCTGCAGCTCATGCAATAGCAGGCTGCGTAAAGCCTACAAAAGACAACGTTCTTCCTTACACGCTTGACAGGCAGGTCGTTCCCAGAGTTGCTGAGGCTGTGAGAAAGGCTGCGATTGAGGCTGGGATTGTAAGGAGATAATCACTCATCTATCATATTTCCATTTATTGGATTTTTTTACTTCTTCTATCTGCTTGGGAGTTAAATCTGGTGTGATTGGCATAACCCATTGGGTAGTATTGCCTTCAATATTACAAATTTCCTTATAATAATGATTTGTTAATTCTCTTAATCTCCCATCAGGATGCGTTAAAGGTGATGCCAGCGATGTAAAATCAAGTCCTTGAAAAGATTCAGGATTTTTTAGCAATAATTCTATTGCTTTTACATTCCCGGGATAAATCCATCCCTTATTTCCAGGAATGAAATTTTTTGCTACATGAGGGCGCGGCACAGCTTCGTAAGTATCCACCATAGCTTGTGTGAATTCACAAGCAAGTTTCAAAGTTTTTTCGGTATCAACTCCAACATGCCCGAACACCATTAATATTTCTGGGATAATCCCAAAATCTCTTCTGGCAGATTGAATAGCCTCTAAACATCTCTTTTCATCATTAATCTCTTTATGCACGCCTTTCCAGACTTGGGGGGTCATACCATCAACACCAAATCCCGCAGTATGAAATCCAGCTTCTACTAGATTTCCTATATAGTTAGCATGCTTATCTCTTGCATTTAAATAAAGAGCCGGAGTTGATAACCCACGCAATCTTATTTCAAAACCAGGATTACTTTGCTTTACGTCTTTAACTGCATATGCAAATTCATTTAATTTATGCGGTTTTTGAAATGTATCAAGGTTAGACATGTATATATTTAATTCTTTTATCCCGAAACTTTTAGCTTTCTTGACGAGATATTCCAAATCGTCCTTTATTATTTTAGGATTTCTGTAAACCTCTTCTGCCTGTATAATTGGTTTGCCAGTTGTGTCAAGAATAGTCCTATTAGCGCCGCAAAAATCGCAATGGAACATGCACCCTTGTGAAACATACAGCCCAAACTCTTTGGAGAGATACATCTTCATCATTTCGTCAGGTATTTTTTCATAGGCTGGAATTAATGATGTTATTTCAGGAGGAGATAACATACCTGCTTCTATCCCTAAAACAGATGCAAGCGTTTTATCATCATTTCCATTGTAAGCAGAATCTCCAAATAATCTCTTGAATTGCTTTTGAGACAAGCCATTGGGAGAACTGGAAACTACCTGGCCTCCAAGCAGATAAATGGCTTTTTCTTGTACACGTTCGTCTATTTCTTTCTGTAATTTTATAACTTCTGGAATATAGGGCGCGCCAAGAAGATTAATTCCAACATAACTGGATGATAATTGCATTGGCTTTATGTTTTCATCATGCAGTTCTACATCAACACCTGCAGCAATCAATCTTGCAGCTGCTGTAAGCAAAGATGTCGGCATATACACATGCCCAAGTGCGCTCTCGCTAACGGCTGGAGCATAATTATGCCTTGGCTGAATTAAATCTACTTTTACCATTAACACCACCCAATATCTAAAATTTAATCACTAACTAATGGTAATTTTAGGCAAAGATACTAATTAAACTTCCTCTCAATTTTTAACCGCTTTATAGAAAAGCTTAAATAGAATTACATAAAATGGCTATTATAATGGAAAAAATAAAGCTAGACTTGACAGATAGGAAAATATTGGCAGAGCTGGACAAAAACTGCAGAATTCATAATTCAACATTGGCAAAGAAGGTAAACAAGTCAAGAGAAGCAGTAAAATACAGAATCCAGCAGCTTCAGAAAAATGGCATAATACAAGGATTTATCACATCAATCAATCCAAACAAGCTTGGCTATTATATGTTCAAAGTTTATCTAAAGCTTGAAAATATACCCAATGAAAGAGAAACGTTCTTTGAAGAACTGAAGCAAAACAAAGATATCTATTGGTTTGGCATTTCTGATGGCGTATTTGACGTTGTTTTTGCCATACTTTCAAGAAGCATAACGGGATATTTTGAAAAAATAAACACACTGCTTTCTAAATGGGAGCATTTAATAGTCAGCAAAGTGCTAGGCACAATGGTAGACACGAGGCAATATAACAAAAAATTCTTCACAAACGACGCAAATGGGCAATTTGTAATTTTTGGAGGGGATGTTGTGGATAATAAAATTGACGAGTTAGACTCAAAAATATTGCTTATACTGGCTAATGAATCCAGGATCCCATTGATGGAATTGGCAAGAAGGATTAAGTCTACCATAGAGATAGTGCGGGGGAGGATAAGAAAGCTGGAGGAGAAAGGCATAATATTGAATTACAGAATTGCCGTTGATTTCAATAAATTGGGGTTGGAGTTCTTTAAGGCAATAATATATTTCAGAAAATTATCGGAAAAAGATGAAAAATCCTTATTTGAATGGATGAGAATACATCCAAACTCGCTTTATTACATCAGAAGCCTGGCTCCTTGGGAGGTTGAGTTTGAGTTCGCCGTTGAAAGCTATCAGCATTTTAATAAAATCATCAATGATTTAAGAAAAAAATTTCCGCATGTAATAAGAAATTACGAGCATTTAATAATGATACATGAAGAATGGATGCCTGCATATCAGGAACTGCTGCAAAATAAATCATAAAATTAATCATAATATTTAAAAACAACCTTCTCACTAAATGTTTAAAATGCAAACCTTCGACTTAATAGTCATAGGAGCAGGCTCCGGCTTAAATGTGAGTTCCGCAGCAGCTGAAATGGGCATGAAAGTAGCTGTTGTCGAGAAAGGCCCGATGGGAGGCACCTGCCTAAACAGGGGATGTATCCCGTCAAAGATAATAATCCACAGCGCTGATGTTGCAGAAACAATAAACAAATCAAAGCTGTTTGGCATAAATTCCAGAATTTCCTCAATTGACTTCAAAAAAATAACGAACAGGGCTTCAAATATTGTTGATAAGGATGCTAAAGATATTGAAAAAGCAATAATAAAAGATAAAAATACAACATTATTCAAAGTTGAGGCAAAGTTTATTGCTGAAAGGACGTTGAAAGTCGGCAAAGAAACCATAAAGGGCAACAAAATTATTATTGCGGCAGGCACACGTCCGTCTATACCAAAAATAGAAGGCTTGAATGAAGTCGATTTCATAACAAGCAACGAAGCATTGAGATTGAAAAAACAGCCAAAGACTATGACGATTCTTGGCGGCGGCTATATCGCAGCCGAGCTTGCGCATTTCTATGGAGCTTTGGGAACTAAAATAAATATTGTTCAAAGAGGCAGGTTTTTGGTTCCGAATGAAGATGAGGAAATATCAAGAAGATTTACTGAAATTTTCAGGGAAAAATACAACATTTTAACTGAATTTAATGCAGCAAACGTCTCAAAGAAAGGAAATAACTTTATTTTAGAAGCTAAAAATAAAAAAACAAGGAAAAAGCTCGTATCAGATGCATTGCTTGTGGCAGCAGGCAGAACCCCCAATACAGACTTGTTGGATGTTGGCAAATCAAATGTTGAAGTCGACAGCAAAGGCTTTGTCAAAACAAATGAGTACCTTGAAACAACCGCAAAAAACATCTGGGCTTTGGGCGACATAGTTGGGAAATTCCTGTTCAAGCACAGCGCAAACATTGAGGCGCAGTATGTTTATAATAATGCAATCCTAAACAAAAAAATTAAAATTGATTACACGGCAATGCCCCATGCAATCTTCTCCTCGCCGCAAATTGCAGGTGTCGGCTTAATGGAGCAAGATTTAAAAGAAAGAAAAATTGACTATGCAGTGGGAAGATATAATTACATTGACTCAGGCATGGGCTTGGCTTTGCAGGACAATGAAGGCTTTGTAAAGATTTTCGCAGACAGAAAAACAAGAAAAATCCTCGGCTGCCATATTATTGGAGCAGATGCCTCAACTTTAATCCATGAAGTAATTGTTGCAATGAAAGCAGGCTTGAGAATTGATGCAATCAGCGATGCTGTTCATGTGCATCCTGCCTTAAGCGAGGTTGTGCAGAGGGCTGCAAGGAATATAAACTGATATTACCGCAAAACTTAAATACTCTTAAATTCAAGATACTGATTTGGGTGGTATATTTATGGCAGAAGAAATGCAGGTCGGAAAGGTAAATCATTACTTTACAAAAATAGGCGTTGCTGTGATTGAAGTCACAGGCGGCAGCATCAAGATTGGAGATGAACTTCATATAAAAGGGCACACAAGCGATTTCAGGCAGAAAGTAAGTTCAATGCAGATAGAGCAGGACAAAATAGAAATGGCAGAGCCCGGGCAGTCCATTGGAGTGAAGGTTAGCGAGCCTGTCAGGCAGCATGATACTGTTTACAAGGAAATTTAAGATTTACTTATTCTTCTCATTTGTTTCTTTGAGGTACTTTCTGACGTCATCGTCTTCGAGCTGGGGAAAATTGTCATAGAACTGGCTTATTGAAAAGAACAAATTTGTTGAATGCAAACATATGAATTCATCAACATTTTTCCTGATTTCGTTGTTTAAATTCGACGGCGCAACAGGAACAGCCAAAATCAATTTTTTTGGATTTTGCGACCTGATGTAATCTATTGCAGCTTTTGTCGTGAAGCCTGTGGCAATGCCGTCGTCTGTCAATATGACAATCTTGTCTTTCAAGCCTTGCAGTTCATATTTTCCCCTGTAAGCCCTGTACCTTCTCGCTATTTCCCTGCCCATCTCCCTTGTTTTTTCCTTTAAATAAACCTCTGAAACATTATAAATTCTTATCGTTTCTTCATTCAGCATTACTTTTTTGTCAGGCCCGACAGAGCCGATTGCGAATTCATCATCGTCTGGCAATCCTATCTTTTTTGTAACTATTATGTCTAACTTTATATTCAATGCCTTTGCAATTTCATAGCCAACTTCAACGCCGCCTCTTGGTATGGCTAAAACTATAACGTCTTTGCTATTCTTATACGCATTTAGCTTTTCTGCTAGCTTGATTCCTGCTTCATGCCTGTCCTTGAAGTGCATTTTTATGCTATTTATTTTAGTGTTTATAATTTTTATTATTAAACAAAAAACAATAAATTTTAAAACAATCTATTTCTAACATCTAATTATGCCAACGGACAAGGAGATAAAGAAAGAATTCAAGCTAAAAGCCTCAAAAGAGCCTGACAAGTATTATGCAACATCTGTTCTAAAGGCAGAAGGCTTCAGCAGGAAAAAGTGTTCAAAATGCGGCACTTATTTCTGGGCAACAACTGGCTCAGATGTCTGCGGCAATCCTGCCTGTTCTGGCGGCTTTAGGTTTATAGGGAAAACTCCTGCGACAAAAAAACTGGATTATGTTGGTGTATGGAACGAATTTTCAAGGCTGTTCAAAAAATGGGGTTACACTCCGATAAAAAGGTATCCCGTTGTTGCAAGATGGCGGGATGACATTGATTATGTTTTTGCATCCATTTGTGATTTCCAGCCTTATGTTGTTTCAGGCGAAGTTGAGCCTCCTGCAAACCCACTGGTTGTGCCGCAGATGTGCTTAAGATTTAATGACATAGACAACATTGGCATCACAGGTGCCCATTACTGCGCTTTTGTGATGATTGGGCAGCATGCCTTCATGAAGCCAAAAGACTGGAACCAGGCAAAGTATTTCACAGACATACACAACTGGCTCAAGCAGGGATTGGGATTGGGCAATGATGAAATAATCTTTCACGAGGATGCATGGGCAGGCGGCGGCAATTTCGGGCCCTGCATGGAATATTTCTCAAGAGGCTTGGAATTAGGGAATCAGGTTTACATGCTTTATGAGCAGACTCCAACAGGCTATAAAGAGCTTAACCTGAAAGTGCTTGACATGGGCATGGGCCACGAGAGGAATGCGTGGTTTACCCAAGGCAAGTCGACAAGCTACGAGACAACATTCCCAAGTGTTGTGAAGAAATTATATGGAATAACGGGCGTGAAAGTAGATGAAAAATTGATGGAAAGATTTTTGCCTTATTCCTCTTACCTAAATGTTGACGAAGTTGAAGACATTGATGCAGTTTGGAAAGATGTTGCTAAAAAAACCGGCTATGATGTGAAGGAATTAAGGGAAAAAATACTGGAATTGGCTGCCTTGTATTCTGTTGCAGAGCATTCAAGGGCATTGCTTGTTGCTTTGAGCGACGGGGCTCTGCCTTCAAATGTCGGCGGTGGCTATAATCTAAGGGCAATTTTAAGAAGGGCTTTGTCCTTCATTGACAAGTACAAGTGGAAGATTGATTTGCCTGACGTCTGCAGATGGCATGCTGATTACCTAAAGCCGTTGTTTCCTGAGCTAAGCGATAATCTTGATGAGGTAACTAAAATTCTTGAAGTTGAAAAAAGCAAGTACGAGGCAACCAAGCAAAAAACACATTCAATGATTTCAAAGCTTGTAAATGAGGATATTGATGACAAAAGACTGCTGCTTTTGTACGACAGCTATGGCATAACGCCTGAAATCGTAAGGGAGGAGTCATTGAAGCTTGGAAAAAAAATTGATGTGCCTGAAAATTTCTACGCAAGAGTCGCTGAGCTGCACGAAAAGCAGGAGCAGGAGCATGCCACAAGAAGGGAGGAAAAGCTGAATTTGGAAAATGTTCCTGAAACAAAAGCAATGTACTACCATGATTACACAAAGAACAGGTTCAGGGCTAAAATAATAAAAATCATTGGCAATAAAGTCATATTAAACGAGACTTATTTCTATCCTACAAGCGGGGGGCAACTGCATGATGTTGGAAAAATCAATGATGAAGAAGTTGTTGATGTTTTCAAGCAAGGAGGAGTAATTGTGCATGTTTTAAAAGAAAAGCCGAAATTAAAAGAAAATCAGGAGGTAGAATGCGAGATTGATCTGCAGAGAAGGCTGCAATTGGCAAAGCACCATACTTCAACCCATATAATAAATGCTGCTGCAAGAAAAGTGCTTGGCAGCCATATCAACCAGGCAGGTGCAAAAAAAGATGTTGATTACGCAACAATCGATTTAACCCATTACCAAAGCATTACAGACGAGGAGATTGAAAAGATTGAGAAAGAGGCAAACAGGCTTGTCAAGGCAGGCATACAGGTGCAAAGCAGTTTTATACCAAGGACAGAGGCAGAGCAAACCTATGGAATGGGAATCTACCAAGGTGGCGCAGTCCCAGGCAAATTATTGAGGATTGTAAACATACCCAACATTGATGTTGAGGCTTGCGGCGGCACACATTTAAAAAATACATCAGAAGCAGGGGAAATAAAAATACTGAAAGCAACAAAAATATCTGACGGGATTGTAAGGCTTTATTTTACAGCAGGGGAGGCTGCCAACAGGGAGGGTAAAAAGGAAAAGGATATTCTGGAAGAGGCAGCAAGGTTGTTGAACATTAAATCCAATGAATTGCCTGCAAGAGTCAACGAGTTGTTTGAGAAATGGAAAATTACAAGAAAAGATGTTGAGAAGAAAAAGCAGATTGACTTGAAGCAGCTCGAATTAACATCAAAAGGGGAATTTAAGGGAAATGTTCTTGACAAGGTTTCTGAAATCCTGAAAACACAGCCGGAGCATATTGTAAAGACTATCGGGAGGTTTTTGAAGGAATTGGAGGAGATGAAGGGGAAAATGCAATAGAATCATTTTCCTTTTTCTCTTTGGTATAACATCTTGTTGACTGCTCTAACATAAGCCTTTGCACTAGCTTCTATTATATCGGTGCTTACCCCCCTACCTCCAAACCTATTACCATTGTCTCTTATTGTTGTAGTGATTTCTCCTTGAACTTCTTTTCCTTCACCTATAGTCCTTATTCGA
>Ga0209541_10017003_pt1 | contig 10700 bp, 11 predicted proteins | sample RifCSPlowO2_01_FD_184027 | JGI IMG/M metagenome (GOLD analysis project Ga0209541, IMG submission 184027) | Groundwater microbial communities from Rifle, Colorado - Rifle CSP2_plank lowO2_0.1 (SPAdes) (version 2) | ecosystem: Environmental > Aquatic > Deep subsurface > Groundwater | place... | reverse complement strand
CACGGCTCAACAATTTCTTTTCCATTCACGCACAAGCTTCTGTAATATCTTGCCCCAACAGGGTCTCTTCCGCCGTACTTAACATCTTGTAAATTAGAGTCATACATGCACCAGCTTTGCCCTTGAATTAATTTGCCTTGATTATTTTGTTCAATTAATCCTTCATCAGTTCCCTGGTAATCTTTCAAGGAAAATGACATCTTAGCAGGGTCGCAATTTAAATCCTCGCAGGTATATTTTCCATCCTTGTCAGAATCTCCGCATAAATTTCCTTTCACGTAATCGCAGTCTTCTTTCACGCCCTCGGGATTCCCGCATGAATCAAGCCAGTAAACATCCTCTTCATCAGGCAAACAACCGGTGTCTTTCGCATTTCCAGCGCCTTTTTTAGTCAAAGTAGGATTGGCGGGAGCGCATTTAACAAAATCAAGTTGAGAGCAATACTGCCCTGAAAAAAATCCTGTCTTTAAGCTTTGCTCGGCAGCGCATGAATCTCTTGTAGTGTAAACAGCGTTATTTTCATCGGTAACGCAGCAGCCTTTCTCTTTGTTTCTCACAATATTCAGGCAGTCAATTTCAGATTTTACTTCAGGCTTGAAATCTACTTGCAAATCAGGGAACTTGGCAGTTTCTAATTTACATCTTTGCTGAGTTATATACTGCGCTTGCGTGCCAATTATGCAGCATCCTTCCTGGCATTGTGAGCTTGCAGCGCACGTAGGATCTGAAATATCAGCCTGCCCCTTGTAATTGTCGCAAGTTGTTTTTGGATAATTTGAATAGCATAATCCTGTTTCCTCGCCAGAAGAATCTTTTGGGTTAAAGCAGCAAGCAGGCCTGCAAAAACTTGTCTGGGAACATGCGGTAGCGGCTTGTTTAGATCCAGGATCGCAGTTTGCATCATCAGTCTGCTGGCAAAAATCACCTGTTTTAGTTTTCTCGCAGCATACATTTGCAGCTTCAACAGGCTTTGCATTGGAAATTAAACTGACTGTAAAGCTCGCTAATATAATTATCAAAATCTGCGCAATAGCCATTTCTTTTTTATAACTCATTTTCATTTCACTCTTTCTTCCTCGCCTTCAATGGCAAACTGGAATACATAATCTGAATTTTTTTTATTCAAAACAAATATTATGTCGGGATAAACAGTATCTCTTTTAATTTCAATCTCTCCCCTGTTCTGGAACATATAAGCTTCATGCAGGAAGTCGCCGGAAGAAGCATAACCATTTATTATTTGGTAAACAGCTTCGTACAAGCTGCCGATAGGGGCATCAATCTCTCTTGTTATCTTAGGCAAAACAGCTTTGGCATCGCCTTTTGACAAAGTCACAGGATAATTAACATTAATTAAAGTTTTTTCATTTTCCAGACCAATATCAACATTCAATTTTCCGATATTAATGTCATAAACCCCAAAAATATTTTTGAATTTATTTGGGTCCAAGCAGTTATTAAGTTCAAATTCGCTGAATTTTTTTAAAGAATCTCCAAAATTCCCTAAAGGCTGGAGCATGTTAAGGCATCTGTTATCATTAGGTATATTAGAGCATAAATAGCTTACTTGATTGCCTTTGTAAAGCCTGTAGTTTGCTGGCTGCAATGTTCCGCCCTGCAAGCCTAATAATTTCAAGCCTTCAGGCACTCTCTCATCAACGCACCTGTTAACTTCATCCTGAATGCTTTTTAATTGCAAGTCTAAAAATTGCTGCTTAGGCACGCCGATTCCAATCTGGTTTCTAGCTAAAAAAACTAAAGCAACAACAATAATAAGAACTATCCCTATAATCATAAAAGCTGTCACTTGCCCCTTTTTTGCCATATTAATTAAAGAAAAACATTATTTATAAGCTTTTCTAAACTATTTTTCCAATATTCTCTTTTTCTTTTTCAAGTCTCTTCTCTTGGCCTCAATTTCTTTCTTGTAATACCCTTCCAAGCCCCAATTCCCAAAAGACTTTGCTTTTTTTATTATATATATACACGTATATACTTATTTGTAAATCTTTCATCTTATAAAGATTTTATCTCTTCCAGTAATTTATTTTTTCTTTTTTTAAATTCCTTAACATTTACATTTAAGTGATTGACATCTTTAAATGCTGTTATTATCCTCTTTAATTCTTTTAGATAATCTAAATTATATCTTTTCAGAATTTCATTGTACTTCTTGAAATCAATATCAGAATAAAAAAGCAAAGTCATGATGTCTATCCTGTCCTTCTGCCCTTTTACGAAGTTGCCCCTGTCCAATTCAGCTCCTTGCTTCAAAATCAAAAGTATTTCAGGCGTAACCACCTTGAACCCTTCCACCACGGTAAAATAATTCTTCAAACCCTCAATTGGCAGGCTCAATTTGGAATAATAAGGGACATAAATATCAACATCAATTTCACCAAATTTAATTTCATATTTTTTAAGCCTGTCATTTTTGATTAATTTATATTCATTTTTTATTTTATACAAAGTTTTTAAATCAATAATAATATCAATATCTTTAGATTTATGCGTCTTGGTCCATAAATAAGAAGCCCATCCGCCGATTAAAATAAAGTCAAATTTGCCTTTAATCTCCTGCAGTAGGTTCCAGCTTTTCTCCGTTAACAAGCTATTCCAAAATTCCACTTATCTCTTCCTCCATGGCTTTTAAAAATTCCTTGGCATACCATTCCTTGATATTCCACAAATCAACAAAAGTTTGCGCCATAGTCGTTAGCTTCCCGTATTTGTCCATAAATTCATCTTTTTTTAAAATTAAAAGATTAGCTGTTTTTTTAGACTCGGGGAATCTCTCTTTCAAATCTTCATTGGAATAAACATACACTTCGGAGTAATCAGATGGAACATCCTTAAACTTTAATTTATAAGCGGAGTATGCTCCATAGATAATATTATCAGGCATGGAATTTTCTATCTTATAAACAGGCATGTCTGCCCTAGTTTTGCATATAATATCTTTTTCCAAATCCCTTATGCTTGCCCAGTAATATAATATCTTTTTTGCGTCAATAACCTCAAATCCCCTTTGCTTGACATCAATTGCATTCATCTTTCTTAATGGGGCTAAAGCGTGGTTTACCATGCTCAAAGACATCTTTAATTCTTTGGATAAAAAAGACTGCGTCAGTCTTCTTTGCTTCTTCTCTATCGCTTGGAATAGTATTTCCCTGTATACAAATTCTATCTTTTTCATATTTCTATTTTAGCATATGCTTATTTATAAATCTTTCTATTTTTATAGAAACATTAATCTTTATTTATCATACACAATTATACACACGAATAAGTATGATTTTCTACCCAACCCTTATATCTTTCCCTAAAATAGTCACGGAAACAGGAGCCATTGAATTTCCAAATATGTCCTTGCATCCAATCTTGTAATAATCCTTGTCAGCTACAGCCTTATGGGCTAGGCCATTTGCGGAAGCCATCTCGCTCGCTTTATCATAATCAAACTTCAGGATATTTGCGAATTTGCATGTGGATTTTTCATTAGTCTCTAAAGTTAAATAACTCCCGTCAAGATAAACCCTTTCCATTCTCGGCGCAGTCCTGTCAGCCTTGATAAAATTAGTGATAGTTTTGCTTACAAAATTGCCGGCTTTATCAACGCATTCAACATTTACAGTTTGGCTTCCTTCTGGCAATCCGCCTTCAGGGGCAAATAACTGCGTATGCTCTTTCCTGCCTGTGCTAAAGAAATCAGTATTAGCTGCAGTATTAAATCCGTATTTGCATTCCGCAGTTCCGTCCATTCCCCCGTCAGTTCTCAATCTTAAAGTATAATTGAAAGCATAAATATCTCCGCATTCAGTCTTAGTTTCCCCATTAGGCAGATTATGTATGCAGTTAGTTTCTGAAATAGTTAAATTGCCTGAGCTTCCGTATAAAGCATACCCTTTTTGTATTCCTATCTGCGGCCAATCCTGTGTATTTGCATTTCCAGCAATATCCTTGCACTTAAAATAAAATTTATTTTCCCCTGCTGTAATATTTGTTAATGTAGTTTCGCAAGTTAATTTTACCGCGGGATCGCACATTTCTGCATCAGTTTCGCCTTCTAAATCTTCTTGCGTCAAATCAGCTTGCGCTGTTTCTTGAATCTGTGCAATAGTCGCGCCAGTGCAGCTGAATTCATTCTTCATATCATCATAATTTATATTTGGCTTGTTATCCCATCTGCATTGCGCAGGCTCATCTAATTGTACTTCAATATTTTTATCTTTATCCCCATACTTAACATAGCTTCCTGGTAATGGATTTATTTTATTTTCATCAATAATAACAGGGCTTTGGTCAGGCTGTTTTGCCGCTTTAAATTTGATTAAATAACTTCGGTCCTCAAGCAAATTTCCTTTATTTCCTTGGAAATCTTCACACTGAACATATAAATTATATTCGCCACAACTATCTGTCCATATAATATCATTGTTAGGCAAAGTGATATTATGCTGCGTGTTTCTTGTATTTTCAGAATCTTCACTTGAAAAACTATAGCTCATTTCATCATATGATTTTTTACTTGTATCAAATTTGCAAATGCTTGCTTCATCGGTTTTTATTCCTAAAGTAAGAATTGGTTTTTTCTTGTTTGTTGCAGCCTCTGAAATATCTATAAGTTCCCCTTTAATTTCAGCTCCTTTTTCTCTTCCGGATTCTGTAACTATGTTTATTCCTTGGTTGGCATCTTCATTGCACTGCGTTACATCCCCTGGCAGTTCTTTGTTGCAGTAATATTTTGTAATGGATTTATCTATTGAAATGCTTGGCGGGAATAAATCCTGCGGGTCAACTTTCAAGCAATTATAAGTTGTATAGTCATATTCGCACCAAGTTCCCAGGCTCTTGCATAAATTTTCGGTGCAGACATAAGAATCCTCGTTGCTGAATTTATAGTCAGGCAATAATCCTCCTTCGCTTATTTTCTTTGAACATTTTTCGCAGTCATCTCCGCCTTTTGGAGGCTTCCATGCGCCGCAGGAAAATGAAACTGTTTTCTTGTCTGTCTTAGGGCAGTCTGTTAATTTTGGAAGGACTTTATAAACAAGATATCCTACAAGGATTGCAACAACAGCAATAACAGCAACAACAGCACAACCTACACCAGTGGAACAACCAATTATTACCATTTTAAACAATAAAATCCCAATTGTTGTAAAAGTTATTGCTCCAGCAACTACAGATATCAAAACATTTCCAACCATATTCCAACCTGTAACAGAAGCCTCGCCAACATCAAATTCTTGTAAATATTTCTCATTCCCAAATATATTCAAAGCCATAGCTACCAACTGCCTTCCGCTTAAGCTGCCAGTAGAATCTAATTGGCTAGCGCTTATCTCACCCACAAATAATCCCTTCCCAGCATTCACAAAATTCTCAAATTTATAATAATAATCAGGTGGATGGCTATAGCAAGGAGGAACATTTTGGCCATAAATTATATTTGTGCCGCTGCTTGAGCTGCATTTACTTCCAGATCTTGTTACGCCTTTATTGGAATATTCTCCAACCAAATTATATTTGGCACCGCAATCGCCAAGAGTATTGCATAAATTAGTAAATTTGTATAAAGCTTCATCAGTATAAGGCTGGCAATTGCCTATCTTAGATTCGCCAAATTGAGATTTGTCGCAATTTGGATTATATGGATTAAGAGGGCTACAGTCACTTTGGCATCTCCAATTTCCTCCGCATTTTTTATTCCAAGCGGTCTGCATCTCCATATTTACCTCACTGCAATAATCGCCAGTGCTGCCGCTCATAAAATTTCCAGGAGGTGATAATGGCAGGCATCTTGATCCAGCCCAAACGCAATTATTTTTAGCGCAATCATCTTCTGAAGTATAAGATAAACATTCCTCTCCAGAATTCTCAATGCATTTAGCCCAGCTTATTTTATTCCCAGAATAATCCATAACGCCTTGAACGCAAATATCGCTTCTGTCAGAATTGCAAGCCTCAACAATTTCTTTCCCATTTTCGCATTTATGCCTGTAATGGCTAGTCCCAGGCAGATCTAAACCAGGTCCAGCTTGAGCTTGATACTCGCACCAAGATTCACCATTTTTTCTAAATCCGCCATCGCCATCAACAGCAGGATTATTCCAAGTATTCGCGCAATCCAAACTCTCGCAGGTATATTTTCCATTATTATCAGAATCCCTGCATATAGTCGCGCTCTGCAAATTATCCGGGTCGCAATTTAATTTTTTATCCTCTAAATTACCAGAAGAATCATACCAGTAAACATCCTCAATTTTTGAAGTTCCTTCAGGCCCGCACTTGGCTGTTTTATGCGATTCATAGCCGGCATCAGAATATCCTGCAACATTCTTGCATAATGTATTCTTAAAAAATTCTCCGTTTAAATTAACGCAGTCGCTTTTTATAGTAAACTTAAATTCTTTCTTATTATTATAATTGCAGCATCCTTCATCAACATTAGTAACCTGCGCAGAACAATCACCAGCGCTTGTAACACTGTCCAAAAAAACACCGCCGTAATAATCGCAGTTCTTCTTGTAATCCAATCTCCACTCATTTCCAATAATGCAGCATTTAGGCTGGCATTCTAAATCAGAACCGCATAAAGGATCAGAACTCCATAATCCATTTTGCGACTCGCAGCTTACCTTAGGCACATTAGAAGAGCAAATTCCATCAGTATCAAGAGTATTGCAGCACCCTTTGTTAGAACATTGACTGACAGAGCTGCAGCTTACACCAGCATTAAATCCGGAAGCGCATTGCGAAGAAGAGCTGACGCTTTGGCAGTACTGCCCGTTGCCGGCATCAACGCAGCAGCCAGCAGTTTCAACAGCCCTAACCTCTTTGGTTATGATGCTCGCAGTAAAAAATATCAGGCTAATCACCAGTAAAATCTGGAATACAGCTTTTTCTTTTATAAATTTTTCTTTCATCTTACTCGCCCTCTACAGCAAACTTGAACTCATAATCATATCCATTTTCTTTAACAGTGTAAATCTTATGGAAAGGTTTGAAAGGTATTAAATTTCTTCTTATTTCATATTTATTTAACGAAAACAAATCATAGCTTAAAGTTGAAAAATCACCAACACTAGCTTCGGCATTTAAAATATCATTCGCAACATAAACCATATCCCCCAAAGGAACTCCAACGCCTTTAAAAAATGAATTCTGCAAAAACTTGACATCTGCCCTTTCAATAGCCACAGGCATGGTCAAATTCAGCAAAACATTTTTCCTGTTGATAGTAACCTGCAAATCAACTGCTTCAGGGTCATAAATTAATTTATAGTCTGAAATTAATTTTGTGGGAGAAGGCTCAAATTGCGCAAGATTGGTGCATTTTTTTATTCTAGGCATTAAATATTCTTTCATTCTTTCTTCCATCTCAGTCTTGGAAAGCATATTATTCAAACAACGTTTATCATTTGGAATATTAGCGCATGAAAAAGAAATCTTCTCCCCGTAATACTCAACATAAGCTTTAGGCTCAAAATATCCTCCATTTTTTCCTAAAATATTAATAGCGCTTCTCGCTTCTTTCTCAACACATTTCCCGGTTTCAGTTTTAATATTGTCCATCACACCCCTTAAATAACTCTGGACTTTTGCTTTCCCGGAAATGCCTTCAATTATTGTATTTTTTGCAAAAAATATAAATGCCAAGGCTAATAATAGAACTATTCCCACTATGATAAAAGTAGTAACCTGCCCTCTTTTTTCCATGCATATTTAGGTAATTTAATGTTTATAAATATTTTTATGTCCTTTTTATAATGCCTTTTCTTAATTCTTCTATTATAATTTTAATTTCCTTAGCTTCTTTGTCGCTTATGTTTAAAAACCCTGCAAATTTCATAATATTTTTTTTATTTCCCATGTATATGCAGAGAGATATGTTTTTAATAAACCTTGCTGTTTTTACATATATATCTTAAGAAGTTTTATAAACTGAAATAACTTGAATAAGCCATGGAATGTTCTATAAAGTCAAAAAAAGTATGCTAAGGCTATGAGAGACAAAACGCATATGGAGCAGGTGGAAAAATGGGCTTGTTACGTAAGGGACAACCCGAATAGCTGGAAAAAAATCCATACGGAATTTATAAATGCATTATTTAAAAAACATGAAAATTTCATTAAAAGATTGGCAAAAACAAAAGAAGGAAAACAAAAGATAATTAAATTATATAATATTAAAAATATAAATGGCTATAAGAAACTTCTTGGTTAATCATTCGCGACTCTTGGCGCTAATATGAATTGCAGCAATAATTTATCTGTTATCTTATATTCAACCCTTAAAGGATAGTCTTTACCGAATTGCAGAACAACAGAATCAGCTAACTTGCCGCCTTTGGCAATCTTCTTCAAATATTCCAAGGAATACTTTGACTTGACAGCATCATCAGTTTCATTGGTTATATTTGTTTCCTCATCCTTCCCAATCTCAACCTTGCCGGAAGAAGTATTTCCTTCGCTTTGTATTGTAAATATATCCCCTTCAACAATAAAATTAACGCTGTCGGAAATAACTTCCATATCTTCAATCGTTTCGTTAAATAATAATGTATTCGTGCTGATTTTCACAGGGAATTTTAACACAGGAACTTTTTGCTCTTTCTCATCAATGTCAATCAAGGATAAAGTAAAGTGCTTGTTGGATTCTCCTTTTAATATAACGCTAAGTCTATTTTTCTCTTCATCTAATTTTAAAGTCAATGTATCAGAAGGCTTTGCCCTTTTCAAAATCTGCTTGAACATATCCAGATTTATAGCCAAGTCATATTTCTTGTCAACATCATATTCAACAAAAACGCTGCTTAATAATTTAAAGTCAACCATCGCGACATTCGCAGGGTCCATTGCAATAATCTCAACCTTATTCTGGTCAATGCTGCACCTTACTTCATTCACTAACTCGGAAATTACAGCTATGCTGTCTTTCAGGTATCTTGGCTCTGCTAATGTTATTTTCATATCATTTCTAAAAATCCAGCATTTAAAAGCTTTTCTTTAATAAAACTTATATATTGCACCTAAGCAATTCCGCCTAAATAACTGGGAACTAAAGGTTCTACAAAAGGCCAGACATAAGGGGCAATAATAACTAAAGCAGAGATTATTATGGTATGAATCCAATGCTCAGCAAGCCCTCTTGCAGCTAACGTGCCTTTGGCCAATGCGGATGTCGCATGTATCTTAATATTCAAAATAATTCCAATTGCAATTCTTACAGCCAAAGCGCTGCTGATTAATGGTATCCCTGAATTAATTAAGCCGGTAACGCTTAAAAAATATTCTGTGTTCATTGTGGCAAACAAGGCTATTATCATAAGAACAATGGAATGCAATCCGTGGCCAAACCAATGGCTCCCCCTGAAATTCATATCAGCATGTATAAGAAACAGCTCGTACAAACCCAATATCACCCCTAATGTGATTACAGGCATAATAATCAGCTCTTCTGCCATATAAAGACTAAATAAAACTAATATATAAACTTAATGTTTGTAAATATGCTTTGTAACAGCTAAATGCTTTTATATTTTGATAAAAAAAATTAAAAGTAAAGTGACCATTATACTTGAAGCAAAATTTCATAGGCGGAATGGGAATAATCATTCAAATTGCAATAATAAAAATGGAAAAATAGATGAAGAACTGGCAATAACTTATTATCTGAATGCATTGAATGAGATAAGAAGTTTTGCTGAAAATATAAAGGCAAAATTAATTGAAATTCCAGAAGAAAATCCTTACCACGTCATAAAATATATTGGGGGTTTGGAAAGTTTTGCTTATGGGGAATATAGAAAATTGTCTATATTAAAAAAAGACTTTGAAGCTTATTTCTCCTTGAAAGGCTATACGCATTTTGGGGAGATTGAAGTTTTTGCTTATGGAAATTCAAATTTAATAAAGAAATTAAAAACCCCTGTGGATGCTGTTGCGCCCGTTTCAAAAGAAAGGCTATGCCAATTCATTGAAAAAGAAGCCAATGTTTATATATTCAAAAAAGTGCACTATAATTTAAATAAAATGCATCCGAAAAATATTAAAAAATTTTTTGAAATCGTTTCATCAAAAGAGCACAGGAAAAGCTCTAAAATAGGGCATAGAATAAATGAATTAATGCTTGAAATATAAGAACCTTGGCGCAGAGTTTATAAATTAATTATTAATACTGTCTCCACTGGTTCTTGCATTTCGTGCACTTGTAAAAAATAGTTTCAGGCTCGTCAGAGCTTCTCATCTGCACAGTCCAGTAATAAGATTCTTTATTTCCGCACTTAGGGCAGTCCATTTTTATTATAGGGTAAACCTCAACTTCTTTTTCAACAATCTCAACCTCTTTCTTGCTTTTTTTCTTGTCTTTAATCATACCCGCTTCTTCGCTTTTATACCCGCAGCCGCATGACATTTTTCCGCCTTTAGGATACATTAACGAGCCGCATTTTGGGCAAAACAAGCTCATATTACTCTCCCGACAATCTGCATGAATATTAATTTCAGCCAGCCTAAATAAGGTATTCTTAAGACAGCCCTTCCTAAAATTTTATCTTCAGTAATATTCATTTCATCCCCTCTTGAGCCGGAATTATGGTCCCCTTTAGTCTGGTAAGTATTGTCTATTTTCACAACCCTGTGGATTATCGGCTCGCTGGCGCTTCCCCAAAAAACAATCACATCTCCTTTATTGA
>Ga0209541_10017002_pt1 | contig 10700 bp, 6 predicted proteins | sample RifCSPlowO2_01_FD_184027 | JGI IMG/M metagenome (GOLD analysis project Ga0209541, IMG submission 184027) | Groundwater microbial communities from Rifle, Colorado - Rifle CSP2_plank lowO2_0.1 (SPAdes) (version 2) | ecosystem: Environmental > Aquatic > Deep subsurface > Groundwater | place: Rifle... | reverse complement strand
GGTAAGCGAGAATAACCTCGTCTGTAATAATTTGTTTCCAGCCCGCGAGGCAAATGTAATCGGTGTTTAATTTTTGCAAAAGCGGAAGGAGCGCTTCTTTTCTCTCACAGATTTCGATATTCAGGTTATTTTTCTTCGCATGTTCTAAGGCCGGAGCATTAATTTTATCTGAAATTACAGCTACAATTTCGGCATTCACCCTACCCACTTTAACTCTTTCAATAATAGCCTTTAGATTCGTGCCAGTGCCGGCGTCAGAAATAAGAACAACTATTTTTGTTTTACTTTTTAGGGACATTGTGATTAACTTCTTTTGCCCGCTCCTTTAAATCTATTGGGTACTCTCCGGTAAAAAATGAAGTGCAAAGATTTTCTTTAGGTATTCCTATCGACTCAATCATTCCCTCGAGAGACAAAAAAGTAAGAGAAGTTGCGCCCAAAAATTCCCGAATCTCTTCAATAGTTTTGCTAGAAGCAATGAGTTCTTTTTGTTTAGGTGTATCAATACCGTAAAAGTCAGGGAAACGAACTGGTGGTGAAGAAACTAAAAAGTGAACTTCCTTAGCTCCATTTTTAAATAGTGTTTCAACTAATCTCTTCGACGTGTGTCCCCGGACGATCGAGTCATCTATCACTGCTATTTTTTTGCCAGCCAAAACTTCTGGCAAGGGCACTAACTTTAAAGCCACACTATTTCGACGGGACTGCTGGTCCGGTTCGATAAATGTCCGATGTACATATCTGTTTTTCACTAACGCAAGCTCTATCGGTATTCCTGAAACTTCCGAGAATCCTATTGCCACAGGCATTGCTGTGTCTGGTACAGGTACAACCGCGTCAACTTCTAGCTTACCTGCTTCCTTTGCCAAAGTTTTACCGAAATTTTTCCTTACTTCATAAATAAGTTTTCCATTCATCACACTATCTGGCCGCGCAAAATAAATATATTCGAAGATGTCATGCTTGGGAGTTGCTTTGGCTAGATTGTGACATTTGAGGCCGTCTTCGTTAATCACAAGCATTTCCCCGGGTAAGACTTCTTGTACAAAATTTGCCCCGATAGTTTTGAGCGCGCAAGTTTCAGACGCCACCACAAAACCGTCCCCAATACTTCCCAAGCAAAGCGGACGTATGCCGTATTGGTCACGGACTGCAACTAAAGTGTCTTTGGTCATCATTACTAGAGCAAAAGCTCCGGTTAAGAGTGGAAAAACTCTTTCCACCGCTTCTGCTAGCGTGGTGCCTTTCTTTAAGTGCACGTCTATGGCATCGGTGATGAGTTCGGAATCACTTCGATCATTCTCGAGCGCATTTTCATTTTTTAAAAATTCCTCTAAGGCTTTTACACTTGGTAAGTTGCCATTATGCGCTAGGGCAAAAGTTTCAGTTTTGTTTATTACTGGTTGAGCATGGTTCAGTGCGCCACCAGCTGACGTAGAATATCTATTATGTCCTATACCTATATTGCCAGAGAGTTTATCTATATCTTCTTCTCTATAAACTTGAGAGACAAGCCCCACGCCTTTGTGCGTGAGTAATTTTTCTCCATTATTTGTGGTGATGCCCGAGGCCTCCTGGCCCCGGTGTTGCAATGCAAAAAGTCCGAAAAAGCACAATCGAGAAACCGGTAAGTCTGGCCCGTATATTCCGACGATTCCACATTTTTCTTTTAGATCCCCACTCATATATTTAAAAAAGACATAATTTCTTTTTTACTTCGCATTTTTATAATAATTAATTGCATTTTTAAATATCTGTAAACCATCTCCTTCTTTTTTTATCTGCCTACCACGTACCAAACTTGCTTTGGTACGGGGCCAAAGCGGAGAATGGTGGAAAAACATCGCCCGTTCAGGATGTGGCATGAGTCCGAGAACTCTTCCATTATATGCCAAAACTCCCGCGATGTCATAATCCGATCCATTTGGATTTGCCTCCAAGTTTTGAAATTTTGATATTTCTCCTTTTGTGTAGGTGAAAGCTATCTCCTTCTTGCCTTTCATTTCCTTATATTTTTCCCTTCCGATTACATAATGTCCTTCACCGTGGGCTATCGGTAGCGATATTTTCTTTATACCAGTAAGCCATGGGCTAAGACCCCTCCCAACCCTCCCCTTCGCAGGGGAGGAGGGTACCTCGAGGTCTACCCAGCGGTCTAAATATTTTCCACCTTTGTTGTGCGTGAGAGCCCCGGGCAGAATTCCCAAGTTGGTTATGATTTGAAATCCGTTACAAATGCCTATTACTAAAGTATCACGAGAAAGAAATTCTTTTAGCTCTTTAGCTAAATGATTTTTAAATTTATTTGCATAAGCTTTTCCGCTCCCCGTGTCGTCCCCATACGAGAATCCCCCCGGAAACGCTAAAATCTGATATTGCGCGAGCATTTTCGGTTTAGCAATGAGGTCATTGATATGCACAATATCGGCAATCCCGCCCACTTTCTCGAAAGCGAATTTTGTTTCTTCTTCGCAATTAAGACCGTAACCCGACATCACTATTATTTTTGGCCCGCCTGCAACGTTTTGCGTAGCATTTCGGGCAGGTTTTTTGATTTTTTTCATAATTTTTCCATTGAACCATTCGCGCGAATAAGACAATCAATATATTTCTTGTTGGTAACATTTTTCACAATACACTATTTCTTGGCGCTCGGGGGAATAACTTGTTTCGAACTCAATTTCACACTTTACTTTCCTATGTAAATGTCCTTCCCTGTCGCACATACATGTCCTATGCCAAAGCTTTAAAGGGTTACGGAATTAAATTCATACGTTTATAAAATTGTAATTCCATTGGGTGTGGAATAAATGCTGTTGTGCATGCATCATCGCATATACCCTTATGCTCACACGGAATTATTTCTTTTTTAATTTCATACTTTTTTTGTTCATGCTCTTTCCATTTATACCCTTTATTTAGAGCTTCTTTTTTAGTAAGCGGAAAAAATTCTTGTGCTGAAGTTTCATTGTAGCCGAAAGGGCTTCTATCAATAGGAAAAAACCCACCATATTCTCCATCAGCTTTCATTTTTACAATAATTTTTTCACGAAGATCAAAGTACTCCTTCTTGCTATATTGTTTATTGAGAATACAGTACTGGCCCTTCTTTAAACCAGCACATCCAAAAAGATTATTCGAGCTAACAACAAACATACAATACTCAACGTTCTGAACATTGGTAATACCCCACCAAGAAAATTTCACCTCAGAAGCCTGATCACCTGTTTGAATTGCTTCATATAAAAGTGAGGAATTTTCTCCGAAATTAGTAAAGTCATATGAATCAGTAAGCTTGCCTGTCACGAAGGAACAATAACGACAATCCTCAATGTCAAAACCGATAAAACAATCCTTGGCGTTTTTAGTATCATTTAAGTAATCTCCACTAGATGAAACATTGCGCCACCCGTGTATATATTTTTGCGGAGCTTTTTTCCAAAGTTCCTGAGATTCTTGCCACCCTTTTTCAATGTTTTCATGGGTGGATGGATAAAGCTCTTTAAGGCGATGGCGGTACTCGTCTTTGCTATAAGGCTCATTAAAAATATAGTAACTTTTATTTTTTAGGTTAACACATCCGAAACAATTATTGCACCCCGAACAATTTTTAGAAAATAAAATATTCGTACAACTTCCACAATCAACCGAGAAAAATGTTTCGTAGCATTGGTCGCAGTTAATTGTCTCATAGCATAATTCAAGACTCTGCCCCATCAGGTTATCGATACTGTCCTTACTCCAATTAACAAAACTTCCGTGTACAACATTCTCGCAGTGGTCACTGTAAGTCACCATGTAACAATTTTTAAGCCAGCCAGTCATATTGGCATATTCAGTGCCGACATTCGTGGTGTAAAGACCGAATAAACTCATGACTGGTATTCGATATAGCAATTCATAAAGTTGGTCCAAGAAAGAACGAGAAGGGTCATAGTCCGTGGCATAATCTTTACCGTCCCAGGAGTCCCCCCACCAACATGGTTGACAATGAACATGTATACCAGAATCCTCTGGGAACACTGAAATCATTTTTTTATTACATTTTTCACAAATTCGATGGTGGAATGTCCTTTCGTTTCTGTACGCTAAACGTCTCACTAATCTACACTCCGGGCAAAACGTCGGTGGAGGAACATTCATCTTTTCATAAAACCCAAAATCATCAGGTTCTATGATAAAGTCTTGTTTACAATTTTGGCAATTTTTTGTTTCGTTTTTCATAATTTTTCCATTGAACCATTCGCGCGAATAAGACAATCAATATATTTCTTGCTGATAACATTTTTCACAATAAATTATTTCTGGCCTCTCGGGTGCATAAGTCGTTTTGAATTCTACCACGCATTTTTCTTTTCCGTGAAAATGTTTTTCTTGCTTGCACATACATTTTCTATCCCAAAGTCTTAAGGGGTTTCTGAGTTTTAGCAGTTCATAATTTCTGCAATTTGGGCATAGTCTAGGCAAAGGTAGGTCCATTCTTTTATAAAACTTTAGTTCTTCAGGAACTATCTTAAAAGCTTCAGTGCATTGTTTTTGGCATTTACCTGCATGCCCGCATTCAATAACTTTATTAAGTATATCTTCTCCTACCCCTATTATGTTATTAGGAATATTTTTATTTTTTATATCTATTTTATATTCCCTATTTTCAATATCTTTCCACTCGTAATTTTTTCCTCTAGCTTCTTCTTTAGTTAGTGGAAAATATTCCTGAGCGATTGTCTCGTTGTAGGCAAAAGGTGAAAGTTCGCTTGGGAAGAATTCTCCATATTTGTATGCAAGTCCTCTTTTATTCAGATAAGGCATTTCATTCATATGCTTTATTATTTTTGGAATAAGTTCCTCATATTGTTTTTTTGTGTATTGTTTGTTTAAAATACAATAACTTTTTTTACGCAACCCTTCACAACCAAAAATGTTGTTACACTCATGGCATTCTTCGTTATAGCGAGCATTTTGATTATTGAAATTTCTTACCCCAAAAGTTGTATTATTTCCACCAAATGCATGGCAATTTTCATATACTAGTTCTGCTCCAAAACCAAGAAAAGATACATCGTAGCAATCTTTAGAACCATTACGGCAGAAAAATATAAATTTTGAATCCTCTACCTCTCGAGAACTAAAAGCCAAATGAGCATTTCTCATTTCAGAAGCATCATCGCCATCCGAATTTACTGATTTATAAACACGGGCATAACGATGAGGAAGAGATAGCCTTAATTCTTTTACTTTCTTTACATTTTCTAGGTGCTTATTGTAGCTGCCACGATTTTCCCTGATAAATTTTTCATATTCTTTTTTTGTATAAGGTTTGTTGAAGATATGGTGTTGTTTATTAATAAGACCTACACAGCCGAAACAATTGATACAGTTTCGGCAATCTATTAAATACATACTATCTACACAATCATTACAATATTGAGAAAAAAATAATTTATTGGATTTCTGGCACTCAAAAAGACTATAACTAAATTCTATTTTATCTGAGAAAGCTAAGTCCATTGAATCCCTGGAGTCAAAAACCTGATTGCTGAAATAGACTCTTTCATTGCTAGCTCCACCGAAAAGTAAGTAACATTCTTTAAAGTCCTTGCCATAATTACAGTATTCACTGGAAATAAAGTTAGTCTGATACAAGTTTGCTCTCGGCACAGCCCTCTGCAGTTCTAGAAATTGTTCAAAAAACGTTTTAGAAAAGTCGTATTCTCTTCCGTAGTCAACAGGATTCCATTTATCAGAAAGCCAGCACTCGCGGCAGTAGATAGTAAATGGTCGCTCTTTGTTATATACACTCAAGACATGTTTTTTGCACATTGCACATTCGCGTTTATAGAAAACCCTGTTGTTTCTAAATAGTAGTCTTCGCTGGAATCTACAATCCGGGCAAAAAGTTGGCGGTGGTACCTTCATTTTCTCGTAAAACCCAAAATCGTCCGGTTCGATGACGAAGTTTTGTTTACAGTTTTGGCAAATTTTTGTTTCGTTTTTCATATTTTCAACACCCTTAAAAACTCCAGTTTTTAAGGGTGTCACTTCATCTGATTTGAAAACCGATGATAAATTTTGTGAAGTTTTTTCACATTCGTATCGACTACCTTTTTGTTATAATTGATTATAACTTTTCCATCATTAGAAACCTTACCCAACTTTACACAAGAAGCATTTCTTACTATTTTTTCAAAAGCAGGAATGTTTTTAGGATTTACTGATACTAGAATTCTTCCCTGGCTTTCAGAAAAAAGCCTGGCATCTATGGTCAAAACGGAAGCCATGCTTCCGTTTTTTTCTCTAATTGAAATATTACATCCAAGCATTCCGCCGACAGATGCTTTGGCGAGAGCAATAGTCAAGCCTCCGGAATTTAGAGATATTGACGAAGCAATTAATTCTTTTTCGATTGCCGACTCGAGCGCTTGATAAGTTTGTAAATTTTTCTTTATATCAACCATAGGGACATTGTTACCTATTGCATTACTCCCCTCTCTTTTAGCCAATAGCTTGAAATATTCAGACGCACCGAGCTCATCACGTGTTTCACCTAATAGATAAATTATATCACCAGACTTTTTAAATTCGGGTGTTACTACTTTATAAATATCTGGCACTACACCGATCGCCGAGATTAAAAGTGTTGGCGGAATAGCAATGGCTGCCCCCCGCCCCTTTTCATCGTAACCTTCAAAGTTATTAAACATACTATCTTTTCCAGAAATAAATGGTGTGCCGTATCCGACTGCGTGGTCATAACAAGCTTTCACTGCATCTACAAGTTCGGCAAGCTTTGTTTTGTCATAAGATGATGACCAGCAGAAATTATCAAGTATCGCCAAGTGCGACAATTTTCCTCCAGATGCCACAGAATTTCGTACAGCAGTGTCGAGAGCCGCGGCCGCCATATGATAAGTGCTAATGTCCGAATATGAAGGATAAATTCCAGAAGACAAAATCACTCCTTTGTCGGACGACAATACTGGCCGAAAAACTTGCGCGTCAGTATTTATTCGTCCTGCCCCGGAGAGAGGTTTCAAAACAGAAGATGCTTGCACTTCGTGATCATACTGCTCGGATATAAATCCGAACCCGCTTAGATTTAAACTTCCAACCAAATCTTCTAGCGTTTTTGTATAGCCTCCCTCCTTAGTGAGGAGGGGGTTGGGGGTGGTAGGTTCAGGATAAGTATGGATGTAAGGAGTAGTTCTTAAGTGACGCTTCGGAAGTCCATTGTGCAAAAACTCCATATCCATATCCATGATTGTTTTCCCTTTGTAACTGACGACACACTTGCCGGAGTTCGTGAATTCTCCTATTACTGTCGCCCCTACTCCCCGGCTCTCCATCAGGTCGTGAAATATTTTCCATTTATTCTTTGGTACAGAAAGCGTCATGCGTTCTTGTGATTCGGAAATCCAAATTTCCCAAGGCCGAAGCCCAGGATATTTAAGCGGAACTTTTTCTAAATTTACTTTTGCTCCGTCACATTCGCGAGCCATTTCCGCCACCGAACAAGAAATTCCTCCTGCCCCGTTGTCCGTAATGCTGTTATATAAATTCATATCACGTGCTTCCTTCACAATGGCGTCGCTTAATTTTTTCTGAGTTATGGGGTCACCAATCTGCACTGCTGTCGCTGGTGAGTGGGTATCGAGCGTCACCGAAGAGAAAGTCGCTCCGTGTATGCCATCTAGTCCAACTCTTCCGCCCACAACGACAATATAGTCCCCTGCCTGGGCCCTCTTTTCATGTAACATTCGCCACTCTCCAGAGGCGGGCAGGTTTATTTTTCTTGGAATTAATCCTATAGTTCCGGCGAAGACCAGAGGTTTACCCCTAAATCTTTCATCGAATTTTACAAAACCGGAAATTGTCGGAATCCCAGAGCAGTTCCCCCCCACATTTATACCCTTTATTACTCCGTCGATTATCCTTTCTGAAGAGAGCATAGGTTGCGTAAGATTTTTATCTTTAAAAAATTTTCGCTTGTCATCTGGGAAACTAAAACAAAAGCCATAAGTATTTGCCACAGGTTTGGCACCTAGGCCAAAGCCGATAGTATCGCGATTTACTCCAACAATTCCCGTAATAGCTCCTCCAAATGGGTCCAAGGCCGAAGGCGAATTGTGCGTTTCTACCTTGTGCGTTATTAAGTAATCTTCATCAAAAATTATTCCACCAGCATTGTCACTAAAAACAGAAACGCAGAAGTCTTGCTGACCTCTCTTTACCTTTTGTTTTCGAATTTCGTTTGTTGCGCCCTTGATATAAGTTTTATAAAGTCCGTCTTTTATATCGTCTATCGAGTTTGCAAAAATTGTGTGCTTGCAATGCTCAGACCATGTCTGAGCCAGAGACTCTAGCTCAATATCAGTCGGGTCTCGTTTAAGTTTGTTGAAATATTCTTGAATTGCCTTCATCGCATGTAAGTTAAGCGCGAGCGGACCCCGACGCGCTCCATTAGTATCCTTTATCCCTTCCCTACCGATATTTATAAGTTCTTGGTCAGAGACTTGTAGTGAAACTTTAATCACTGGCGCCTGATTCGGCAGTACCACCTTCGGTGCCTTTGTAGGTAAATTTATTTTCTTAGCTTTAACTGGAACAATACTTGCTCTCTCTATGAGAGGGTTGTATAAAGTAGAAGAAAATTTTTGCGCATTCTCAAACGTTCCTTTTACTAAATAAATTTTAGAAGTGTATACCTCAGGGCCGGAATCTTTCTTTAAGTAAAGTAAATCTTTCGCAACTTCTTTGACTGTATGAGCAACGTTGTCAGTGACTCCAGGTAAATATCCTATCTCGATCGCATAAGAAAAATCCCCCACTAAGGGAGACTGATTAATGAAATACTCTTCTAGAATTGGGTTAGTAAGCGCCTCGGCAAGTTTATTTAAGTCACCCTTGCCGAGTTTTGAATCAATTAAGTAAGAATCCAGTTTAGCCCCTTTCTTTGGTGCCACATATATCCGAGAAATCATATTGATATATTATATTATTTTCATTTCTTTGCCAACCTCGGATAAGACTCGAAGTGCACGGTCTAATTGTTCGCGAGTATGGGCAGCAGAAACCTGGAATCGAAGCCTAGCTGTGCCTTCTGGCACGACGGGAAACCAAAGTCCCATTACGTACAAACCATTTTTAAATAACTCCTTACTTAACTCTTGAGTTAGTTTTGCGTCGCGAAGCATGAGAGGCACTATCGGGTGCTCGCCCTCTAGAACATTGAAACCTAATTTTTTTACCTCACTTCTAAAATAATCAGAATTTTCTTTTACTTTATTTAGAAGTTCGGGTTGTTCTTTTATTAAGTCCAGTGCCTTGATCGAAGCCATGACTACAGATGGTGGTACAGAATTTGAAAAAAGATACGTGCGAGATTTCTGGCGTAGCAATTCTATAATCTCTTTTTTACCAGCAATGTATCCTCCGACAGCTCCGCCAAGTGCTTTTCCAAAAGTTCCGGAAAGAATATCAACCTTCCCCTGCATGTTAAAATGTTCTGGCGTACCCGCGCCAGTTTTACCCAAGACCCCCACTGCATGTGCATCATCTACAAATAGAAGCGCCTCATATTTTTCTGCCAACTCTTTTAATTTAGGCAAGTTTGCCAAGTACCCTTCCATAGAGAATACTCCATCAGTTACAATAATTTTAAATCTGTATCCGCCAGCTGGCGGATCGTTCCTGTCTTGCTCGAGAGCCTGTTCTAGAGCAGCTAAATCTCCATGCGGGTAAATTCTTTTTACTACATTCTCTTTTTTACAAAGCTTGAATGCGTCAATAATACTGGCATGGTTCAACTCGTCGCTATATATAGCATCAATGTGTTTGCCGTCTCCGCCTAAGGCTTCGTTAGTAATTGTGGCAAAAAATCCTAAATTTGCCATAAAATTTGTCGAATATAAAATAGAGTCTTCTGTGTTCAGAAATTCTGCCAGTTTTTTCTCAAGTATCTTATGTATTGTTTCAGTGCCAGAGATGAAACGAACGGATGACAATCCAAAACCAAAAGTATCGAGGGCTACCCTCGATACTTTTATTATCTCGGGGTGGTTAGCCAAGCCCAAATAGTTGTTGGACGCGAACATTAAAACTTTCTTGCCCCCCAGCTCCACCTCTGCTCCCTGCGCGCCTTCTAATTCCCTTTCCACCTTAAACTTCCCTGCAGCTTTGAGAGTTTCTAATTCTTTTTCTATTTCGCTTGTTAATTTTTTTGAGTACATATTTTTAAGTAAAGGTAGTCATAGTGACAAAATCTTGACCACCAGGAGGAGGAGTGTCAGATAATTCAAACCCCAAACTCTGTGCTAGGGCAAGACTGCCAGAATTTTCTTTCCTGATTTGTGCCCAAAGTTTTGTTTCAGGAAACTTTTTTAAATAAATATCTATTGCAAAACTGCCAAAATCCTTCATTAACCCTTTTCCTCGAAAAGGAGGATATGATCTCCATCCTATAGTATGGCATTTACAACCTTCGTGTAAAGGTTCTGGGCCCATAAAAACTAAGGCTGCAAGCTTTCCTGTATTATTGTGAACGAGCGTAAGTGGAGTTCTATTTTTTTTGTACCAGTCTTCATAAGATCCAATACCGAAGCGCCTAAAGTCAGTAGAATATTTTTGTAGTTCTGCATCGTTTTTGTCTAGTGAGAATGTTTTTAGTTGCGCAGCCATTTTTTCGTTTAGTCCCACAAAAACAG
>Ga0209541_10017001_pt1 | contig 10701 bp, 15 predicted proteins | sample RifCSPlowO2_01_FD_184027 | JGI IMG/M metagenome (GOLD analysis project Ga0209541, IMG submission 184027) | Groundwater microbial communities from Rifle, Colorado - Rifle CSP2_plank lowO2_0.1 (SPAdes) (version 2) | ecosystem: Environmental > Aquatic > Deep subsurface > Groundwater | place... | reverse complement strand
GTATTTAATTCCTTTTAATCCTTCACGCAACCCTATAGCGGATAATAATAATGAGAGAGCCCCGAGAAAAAAAATGAGCCAGAAATGTATGCCCGGCGTCGCGAATTGCATCGCAATAAAGCCTGCTGTCGCGCCTGCCGTAATAATGACAAATTCCCTCCGTTTAGTAAGGCGATATCCTGAAAAAAGGCGACGTATACGGTTCATGTAAGATACGAGCTACTATAACTATATGGTTTTCAACTTTCCACTTTCAACGGTCAGTTACTCTGCCCGATTAGTATAGACTTCCTGTACATCTTCCAGTTCAGCAAGTTGGTCGATACAGGTAGTTAATTTTCCGGCGGTTCCCTCTTCTGTTAAAATCGTCGACTTCGGCCGGTAAATTAACGCGCTTTCACGAACCCGGATATTGTTTTTTTCTAGCGCTTCCTTGACCGCATGCAGCCGTTCTCGTGACGTATAGAATTCAATAGTTCCCTCACTCCCCGATTCCATATCGGTTGCACCCGCCTCGATCGCCACTTGCAGCAATTCCTCTTCACCTTGTCCGCCGGCTTCCGCAACAATCACCCCCTGCTGGTCAAACAGATAGGAAACGCTCCCGGGATTTCCGAGTGACCCGCCGAAGCGGTCAAAAACGTGTTTTATCTGTGCACTCGTGCGCTGTTTGTTGTCTGTTACGGCCTCGATCAACAGGGCGACGCCACCCGGCCCAAACCCTTCATAGACCGCGTGCTCGAGAGCATCGTTCTCACCCGCTGATCCTGCGCCCCGCTCAACCGCCCGTTTTATATTTTCTTTGGGCATGTTGAAGGATTTAGCTTGTTCTACCGCTATACGAAGTTTAAAATTTGAAGTTTCGTCCGTCACGCCTCCGCTTTCTTTGACGGCGAGTGTTATGGCACGGGAAAGCTTGGTAAAGAGCTGTCCCCGCTTTGCATCGGTCACCTGTTTTTGTCGTTTAATAGTACTCCACTTGCTATGCCCTGACATAATTATCGCGATTCTAATCTACGAATTCCATCCGGATGTTCCGAATAAACAAAGTTAGGATCATTCGGTCCGCCAGCCGGCGGATCGGATCATTCGGATCGCTCTTTATTATACCATCCCGGCAGTTGACAAAGAACGGTGAATATGCGTATACTTTCTCCTGTTATGTCCACGCGCAGCGATGAGGCCATTCGGGCAGCGCTCCATGGCGACTGGCATCGGGCAGTTGAACTGAACAAGGAAATTCTTGCCGAAAAACAGGACGATGTCGACGCCCTGAATCGTTTAGCGTATGCGTACACCAAACAGAGTAATTTCGAAGTGGCGCACGACACCTATCTGGCTGTTTTGAGTATTGATACATATAACCCCATTGCCAAAAAAAATCTCGGCAAAATAAAGCAGCTCGCCTCAAGGCCGAAAAGCACTTATCATTCCCCTTCCAATAATCATCACATCGCCGTTTCACCGTCTTTTTTTCTGGCAGACGCGCAAAAGACTAAATCAGTCCATTTAATTCATGTTGCAGCCGGAGATATTTTACAGTCCTTATGTGTCGGTGAACAGCTTCACGCGATAAAGCGCGGATTTGAATTACAGATCAAAGATACGGCAAGCAGATATATAGGAACTCTTCCTGATGATATCGGCCACACGCTCATGCGCCTGCTCGACCAAAGATCGGCGTGTGAGTTCTACGTAAAAGATATACAGGATAATGAAATAATGGTCTTCATAAAATACTGTTGACTCTACCATCCCCCGATGACAACCTGTGCATCAAACCGCTCCGGTATTTCTTCCCGTACAGCAATCGTGCAGTGAAAAAACTGTTTTATACGCCTGACGGTCACGGTTTCTGATGACGATGCTGTCGTGACAATGACACAGGTGGTCGGTCGATCCCCTGCCCAGTTTGACGATTCCACCACACGAACGCCGATATTTTCGAGCATGCGGGATACTGTTCCTGCCACTCCTTCTGCATCAGTCGCGTTATAAACGGCGATGGAAAGATCTTCATCAACGATCGCTTTATCCCAAAATCTGATTCCGTAAAACCGGGCGAGTTCTTCATGATCAACCTTAACCACTTTGCTGCCATCTGACCGTTGCTCTTCTCTCGTTATGATTGCGGACCCAAGATCGATAAACTCATGGTCAGATGTCAATTCCCGCTGCGCGCGCCAAAGAGCCAGGCGGTCCCACCACTGTAAGGTTTGGGCGAGCGAGTCAATCGGCAAACCGATCGCCGTAGCAACACTCATCAATATAAACGAGCTATCCTTTTGCTCAACTTTCGCGAGCTCTGGAATTGCCCCGATGGGATAGAGGCCGTACCCGCCGGGTACGACCGTGTATACATCGCGCGGCAAGGCTATCGTATACCATTCAGCGGAATCACGCCGAAAAATATCGAGAGTAAGATCTTCGCTGTTAAGAATAAAGAAAGGACCGTCATGCCACCATGCACGATTCTGGTAGGTACTATGGAGCCGATACGACACCGCAACAGCGATTAATAAGACGATGGTGGCTGCCAGGATTTTTGTACTGGCGGAGCGTACGCGGCGAATGGTAGATAAAATACGGTTCATGCACTATTGATCGCGAGCTTATTCATCCGTTTCCGTAGATACGGCACCGGCTATTCAGAGAAGTTGCATTCTTTTTTGAATAAAATCGATATGTTTCTGTTGCTCTTCTTTGTATAAAGATTTGTCGAGTCCGTACCGGGCCATCATGCGCGTTACGTGCCGTGCCCCCAAGTAATGCGGCATAATGACGTAGGTAACTCCTTCACGGTATAATTCGCGGGCTTGGGCGTTCGTATGGCCGATCGTTATGACTATGGCACGCGGGTTAATCTTCTTTAAAGTCCTCGCTAAGAGCACATTTGTTTTATGATCAGGAATGCTTGATACCACTAATTTTACTTTTGAAAGCCCCAGCTCTTCTAAAAATTCAATGTCCTCCGCATCTCCGAATCGGTACGAAATTGCATGGTCAATCAGGCGCTTGATGGATGCCGGATTAAAATCCACGACGAGATACGACCGGTTAAATTTTTTGAATGCCTCGATAAAATCGAGCCCTACCCGGTCAAATCCGAACAGGATCATTTCGTAGTACTCCGCTTCGGTGATTGTATCGTCGCGCTTTACTTTTATCAGCTGCAAGTACCGGAGCAGCCGCTCGACGTGCGGATAGATATCATCAGCGTACATAATGAAGTATGTCGATCCGGCAATGGTGATCAGCCCGACCATGGTAATCAGCGATAATATATCGCGCGGGATATGCCCAGAATTAAATCCGAGCGATGCAAGGATGAGGGAAAATTCGCTGATTTGTGCTACCGTCAATCCGGCCATAAATCCGGTTTTTTTCTTGAATCCGAGAAGATTCATCAAAATAACCATAATCACCGGGTTGCCGATCAGGACAAACAGCGACAATACGATCGCGGGAATGATGAGATCCTGTACTTGATCAAGTACCATTTGCGAACCCAGTAATATGAAAAATAATAAGATAAAAAAGTCACGCAGCGGCCGGAGCCGCGATCCTATTTCATACGCGTACGGCGTCAGGGAAAGTATTACGCCGGCTATCAGCGCGCCAATTTCAACTGATAACCCTATTGTGGAAAACATACTGGCAAGCCCGAGCCCCCACGCCAGGGAGAATAAAAAGAGAAGCTCTGAAGATCGGGCGACATATTTCATCAGCCGGGGAATAACATAACTGCTTATCAAATAAAGCCAAACCAGTACGATAAGCATTTTGGCCAGAAGAAACCCGGCAAGTAGAACAATGTTGACGTTCGCGGCGTTTGCAAATGCGGATACAAAGAGCAGAATAAGCGCCGCAATAATATCCTGTACGATCAAAAATCCGATGGAGATTCTGCCGTACAGTTTGTTCAGATCTCCCCGATCGGACAGTAGTTTTAAAATAATGATCGTGCTGCTGAAGGTAAGGGCAATAGCTATGTAGAGCGCGGCTATTTTTTCTATCCCCAAAAAAAGCGCGATGAAAAAGCCGACCAGCGAGGTCAGTAAGACCTGCCCGACGCCCGTAACGAGCGATACTTTCCCGACCTCCTGTATTACTTTCGGGCTTAAGTGCAGGCCGACGATGAATAATAAAACAGTGATGCCGATTTTTGAAAACAACTCGACGTGTTCGGTGGCATGCAAAATATCCAGCGCGTACGGCCCGACGAGAATTCCGGTAAAAATATAGCCCACTACCAACGGCTGTTTTAACAGGCGCATCACGAAAGAAACAACAGCCGCAAGGACGACAATGAGTGTCATTTCGATAAATAATTCCATGGTTATTCTGCAACCGTCATGCGGTTCAAAGTTTGTTGAAGTTCGGGCGGAAGAGGGCTTTTTATAGTTATCATTTTTCCTGATGACGGCAGTTTAAACGTCAGTTTTGCCGCGTGAAGAAAAATACGCGGACACCAACCATGCGTATCCCGCGCGCGTTTTTTTCCGGCGTAAAACAAATCCCCGACTATCGGATAGCCGAGATATCGTAAGTGTACGCGAATTTGATGGGTCCGTCCAGTTCGCGGACGCACGTCAAGCAACGTGTAGATTCCTTCGGGTGAATGAAAATAGTCCTTTACGCGATAGTGAGTCTGGGATGGCTTACCGTCCGGCCATACACCAAAGCGCTTGCGGTCCCACGGCAATCTTTGTACGGGAACGTCGATCGAGCCTTCGCGCGGAACGACTCGTCCGTGAACCAGCGCGCGGTATTCTTTACGGATGGTACGTTCTTTAAACTGTGTCAGAAGGTTCACGAGGGCCGTCGGATGCTTTGCAACTAAAAGAACTCCCGATGTGTCTTTATCGAGACGATGGACGATCCCCGATCGATCGATAAATAACTGAAGATCCGTATCTTTGATCTTTTGATCTTTTGATCTTTTGATCTTTTGAATATTCTTTTCCGCCCAATCCTGCACCGTAAAGCCGCGAACGCTCTCTGCCCGATTGACCACGATGCCGGCAGGCTTGTCTATGACGAAAAGATCATCATCTGAATAAAGAATGGGAATGGTCACGATGATTCTTTTTTCCGTTCGCATTCTATGCAAAAAGTGGCGGTCGGCATGATGCGCATGCGCTCTTCCGGAATCTGCTTGCCGCATATTTCGCAGGTGCCGTACTTGCCCCGCCTGATACGGAATAGTGCGTGCGTTATCGCGCGGAGGCGATTGCGAAGCTCTTTCTGTAATGACTCGACCCGCTGGCGGGTACTTTGCTCATACGCATCCGTATCTGAAGCCGCATTGTCCTTACCATGGTCAGGATCCCGCATCGGATCTTCACTCACGATATTCACGAGCTGCTTTTCAGTTTCGTGTTTCTGGCGGTTCAGAACCGATTCCACGGATTTTAGCAATGATTTGGTAAACGATCTCATAATATCTGTTATTTGAGTTTGATGACCGCACAGAACGGAGGATCAATAAGCAACCACAGGTTGTCGCGATCACCGCAAGGATACTTATCTCAACCAAGCTTTGCTGATAATATACCGTATCGGTAAGAGCAATGTCAATCAACACATAACTGGAGGAAAAAACGGTTACCAGCAGTAATCCGATCTGTCCGGGTAGTCTTGCAAGGCGGGTTCGGCCAATGAATAGTATACCTGAAACAATAATCAATACGCCGCCCGTCCAGAGAAAAAGTGGATGGACGGCGGTAATGAATAAAAACAGCGCGACCGATAGCAGGTAAAAAACCGCGGTACTAATCGTCAAGATATCGAATAACTGCCACCGGGCGTCTGCTTTTCTGCGTTTCGCAAAATACCAGTAGCTCAAGAGGAAAAAGGCCAGGGCGCTCGCCAGAGACATCCCCGGATAGAGTGCAATTAATATCCACTGGAGCGGCGAGAAGCCAAACGAGGACCAGTGAAGTACGATATACATGATCCGTGCACCAAAAACTGCCGAGCCGGTGCTGATGAATACAAGATCAAATACCGTTTCTTCATCAAATAAGCGCTCTTTGGCCTGCTTCCATACGAGAAAAAGCCCGATAATAAACGATACCACGTATACGATCATGTCATCCGCGTACTCTTTACGAAAAGCTAATTTCTGCTGATATATTCTCCGGTACGCGTATCAACAACAAGATCATCGCCTTCTTTGATAAACATGGGCGCTTTGATTTTAAGCTGATTTTCGAGAATCACTTCTTTATAACTCACGGTTGCCGAGTTTCCGCGCGCGTCAGGAGGCGCTTCTTTTACCCGGTAGGTTACTTTGATCGGCAAGCGCAGAGTAAGCAGCCGGTCTTGGTACGAAAGAATATTCACCGCTAGTCCTTTCTTCAAAAATGGGCTGTTTTCCCCGACGATTTCCCGGGATACTTCGATTTCTTCATCGTCTTCATCCGCAAATACATAGTCAGCGCTGGTACGGTATTTGAATATCGCACGGCGTTCCTCTAACTCCGCCTCCTCCACCCGCTTGCCCGAGATAAAAGTTTTAGTAACGATCGCCGTCGTAAAGAGATTTTTTGCTTTTATTCGCACCGTCGCCGTTCCGCGTCCCATCTTTATGTGGTCATATTTGAGCACCTCGTACGGTACGCCGTCTTCCTGAAAATAGGTTCCGCTCCGCAGTTCGGTTACGTTTAACATAGTGGGAAGTATAGCATATGCGCATTTCGTTTTCGCTTCTGCTGAATATATTCTGAAAAGCTCACTGCAAAAAGCGAAAAGCGAATGCCGCTTGACAAATATATTCTTATCCTCGTATACTGAACAAGTTCCTATGGACAGAATCATCAATTTCTCAAAACTCGAGTACCGATACCAGATTTTTCTTCTGCTTCTTTTATTATCTTCGATGAGCGTTCCGTTAACGATTTTCCGAAATTCCGCTCCCCAGCCAGTCAAAGCTCCGGTTCAGGCGCAGGAAATGCAAAACATGCAGGAAACTATCCCCACAACGACGCTGATACCGGTAATGTTTAACGGAGTCACGCCCGGGACGGATGTTACCATCATCATCTATGAGGCTGATTATGAGATCACCGTACAGACTGATCCGTATGGCGAGCAGACATTGATAGATTTCCCCAACCGACTTTATCCGGACATCTATCAGGTAGAAGTCTATCCGGTTGGCGCACAAATGTATTCATTTCCGCTCACGGTAACAAGAGGAATGGGACAGGAAGAGGTAAAATACCAGTTTGTCAGCCAGATAAATTCCCATCAATTTATACCGGCGGACAGATGATGTGCCTCGTTAACGCTTCTTCGTTTGAGGTCTCCTGATGCGGATAAATCCCGAACACGGCAGAACGCCGACGTTATTTTTCTCCAGGCCGTCCATTAAGAGGTTCATCCCGATTGAATCAGAAGCCATGTGTCCGGTCACGATCATGTTCATATGATGCTTCTGCGCTTCTTTCCGGTGTTCTTCTGAAATGTGCATGCCGATGATGGTCCCGATCCCTGCTTGAGAAAGCCGCTCATACACTTCTTTAGCGCCTTCCGTCCCTCCGGTAAACTCGACCACCCTGACGCGGCCCGCCCGTGAATGAGGTGACCCGAGAAATATCATCGGGCCGGCTTTCTGTCTCTGGGCGATTTTAAATTCTTCAATTTTCATCAGCTCCTCCATCACTTCATCGAGCATATCAAATTCCCTCTTTTCTAACCGGTTGGCGAGATACGTCCATCCGAGATTATCCGCAGGCGTATGCACGCACAGGAAAGGAAGATTTAACAACCGTGCCGCATCGATAGCCTGATGGTGGTTCAGCGGGGCAAAACGCCGGTAGACTTCGCCGATCCGCTCTTTCATCAAGTTTTCCGCAACATTTATCGGAATTCCGTACGTATGCAATAGGTCGACTTGCAGTTCCATCACTTCGTCAAGCGCAGCCAATGCCCTTCCTTCAGGGTGATGAGCTATAACCAAATCAATTCCTTCTCCCCGCTCGTTGAGCCGGTCTGCCATGACCATTTCGCCAACGTTAATATCGATGCCGACTAATACTTTGTCGACAACGGTTGTCGGATCGCCGAAAAGTATCCGTGAGTCAGAGTACGGGCTTTTCAACGCCTCGGGATCAAAGTATTCCTGGTCGGATTTGGAAAGCCGGTCGTGGTGTTTTTTTGTCCGCTCCAGCGCTTTATCGACTCCTTTTTTACCGCGCGGGTCAGCGCCTATGCCGCTTTTTATAAACTGTTGATAGATTTCTTGAATGGTCATGGTACTATTCGTTCCTAAATTAATTTATATTGTTTAAGATCAACGCCGTCCGTATGAAGCACTGCTTTCGGGTAAAATGTATAAGCGTCCCGAACATCAGGAATATTGAGCTCTTTTCCTAACACTACGGAAATATTGCTCAAATGCATATCAATACTATTCCTTTCATCTGAAGAAAGACTATGATTTTCCAGACGTTTTTGCAAAGTCCAATATACATTTTCTATCCGTTCAGCATAGACCGTATACTCAAAACCTTGTCTCGGATTTAGTGTATGGAATCGAATTATTAGTTCTTTTCTCATGGGAAATACTTTCATAGCCTAATTATAAATATCTTGAAAGATCATAGGTTATTCCACCACTGTTTAGCTTTAAGTCCTCTCGCTTCAATTTCCGCGAGGTTTTCTAGATGATTATCGATTACTAAATTCCAATTGAAGTGTAAATCTATACTTCCTCCTTCTCTTTCAATCATCAATAATTCATATCTGGCATCACTAACTGTACAGTCATCATATTCTTCCCTAGTAAGTTGACGTGCAAGTTGTACTAGTGCATCATAATCTTTTTTGTATTCTTGTCTCACATTGGGAATTGTACTACCTTCGTTTTTATACAAATGTTATACATTGTGATTGGTACCTCTAATAATGTCGTTCGGTCTTAGTGCTATATCCTGATTTGCAAATGAGTCTGGAGATTTTAATTCCGATCCGTGGGTACCATCGTTTTCACTATGACTATGGAAACCGTATGGATTTTTTACAGGATATTTCTTACCTTCATGAATAAAATCGACAGTTACTTGTTTTAAATCCAGTAGAGCTGAATATGATAAACGATAATTACGATTACCTTCAATCCTTTGGTCTAAATTTTCAGATTCGATTTTTTCTTCTGCCTCCCGGCGGGATCTGAGTGCTTGTTCGATTAACGCTTCTTTTTTCGCTTCAGCTTTTACCTTTGTTTCTTCCAAAGCCAGCACATAACCGGTAAAAGCTTCCGTTACCGACCAATGATTACGAATTATTTTTGCTAAAATCTCACGTTCAAGGACCATAAAATTACCTCCAATGAGCAGGGTGTATTGTGCCACGAGAGGAGTCGAACCTCTATCCCGCTAGGGCGGGACAGGTATTTGACCCGCCCTAGTGCCACGGGAGAGATTCGAACTCTCACGGAGCGTTAACCCCACTGGTTTTTGAGACCAGCCTGTCTACCGTTCCAGCACCGTGGCATATTGGCGGGTGCCATTCCGCCACGCGGGCATTATGAAGGAAGGTCTGCCATTCCAGCACCGCGGCAAACTCGTTCATTCTATTCAGGTAAATTCAAATATCTGCTTCTTTAAAATTCTCCGTATCTAGTCCTGCACTTTTTTCTTCCAAATATGTTAGGATTCTTTCAATGCCTTTTATAGTTTCATTTATATCGTCACGGTCATTTAATCTCCACCACGGAGTTTGATCATAAGCCCGACATAGCGATCCCCTACTCGATTCAAGCCGTTCTCTGTACCCAGCATCATCTGGTACATCAGGTTGTCTCTGTTCTGGCGCGATTATCATATGGTAACCTGCTAATTCATTAAATTATATCATAAATCCCATATTTATTGAAACGTACGCGATATGCCCTTAATATCCACTTCCGGGCATCGTTCGGGTGGAAACGGAGATAGCCGTCCTTAACTACTTCGTTGGTGCGACGAGACTGCATATAAGTCAGCTGTATATTCTTCATTGATAGTTCAAGGAAATTAAGAAATAAAGAAATTAAGAAAATGTTTTTTTCTTTCTTCTTAGTTTCGTAATTTCGGAGTTTCGTAATTTCGAATGCACAGGGCAAGTAATTAAGTACCCACTTATTCCCCTCATAAAACCGCTCCGCTATCCCATCTCTGCTCCACAATACCTTCACCTGCGCCACCTCATGCGCAGAAAACAGGTCGCGCTCGTGAGATGGAACACTCAAATGTCCCTCGTCAACAAACATGTTGAAGCACAATTTATCCCTTAATTCTTTCGTCTTTGGTCTTCGTCGAGCGCTAAATATCTCAGCTAAGAGAATAGTGAGAAACCTGGTAGTCCAAATCCACCCACGCGAGGTGACAATCATAAGATCAATATCGTCATCATTTTTTGCATTCCCGGCAGCAAGGGCTCCGGTCACCGCGAGTAATTTAATAGTGGGAATAATCTTGAAGAATGAAGCTAACCTTTTTGCTCGTGTTAACTTATGCTGTGAATACTTCTCTCGTTTTTTACGAATTTCAACAATTTTCTCCCGACCTTTCAAGAAATAATAATCGTCTTTTTCATCAATATTTTTATCACGGATTATTTGATTATTACTGATTACTTTATACCTTATACTTGATACTTGATACTTGTCAATTTCTTCTCGAGTCAGAGGAAAATCAAATATGTCTGCGTAAC
>Ga0209541_10016999_pt1 | contig 10701 bp, 14 predicted proteins | sample RifCSPlowO2_01_FD_184027 | JGI IMG/M metagenome (GOLD analysis project Ga0209541, IMG submission 184027) | Groundwater microbial communities from Rifle, Colorado - Rifle CSP2_plank lowO2_0.1 (SPAdes) (version 2) | ecosystem: Environmental > Aquatic > Deep subsurface > Groundwater | place... | reverse complement strand
AACAGAAGGGTTTATTTTACTTTAAGTTAAGAGTGAGAGGGGAAAAAAAAAAAAAGATGCATTATGGATGAGTTTATACAAGACATGTATAATCAGACTGGGTTAAGAGAATTTATAAGAAAAAGATTTCCAGAAATAGAAAAACTCGAAACTTTAGATAACCTAAAAGAATTAAAATTAACAGGTTTTTATGCAAATGAAGATTTCCCTTTTATCTCTTTAGATTATGAAGCAATAGCATTTAAAGATTTATACTCAAATGTTAGAGCAAGATTAATTGAACTTGGCTTTGATAATATTCGCGTTGACCTAAAAGAAAAAAGATATGAATCAGTAACCCTTTTTTTAAAAGGAGAAAATCATAAAGGGGCTGAGGTTAAGTTAAAGGTTTATAATCCTGATTATAAACCAGGATAAATTAATAAAAGAAACAATACATTTTTAAATTACATAGCAATTCTAATTATTAAAAAGCATATGAGATAATTAAAATGAATGAAATTAAGGTTACTTTACCAAAATATATCAAAGATAAAATTAGTTATTCTGCATGGACTGGTTTGAGCCATATCTTGCATCATGGCTGGCTACAGGACTATAAATGGCTATTTTCTGAACGCCTTGGAAGAGATGTTGGAGTTCCTGGAACAGTTGATAGGCTGTTTGCACCAATTATGAATTTTCATACAGTTAGTAGATTTTATCTATTAAATCTAGGACCAATACCTAATAGTGAAGACTTACTTAATGAAAACAATTTATTAAGAAAAATTATAGATCTGGAAGAAAAGGCATTTAAATATTTAAACAGCACAAATGATATTTTATCTGATAGCTTTATTCATATTCTTTATGATAGATGCAATATTAGTGAGTTTAAAGAATTTAGAAATTTATTGATTGAGGGTTATCTTTTGGGTACAGATTTTGTAAGTCCGTTATGGATAAATGTGAATGGACAAAGGGAACAAACAGGAATTATCTCAGATGAAGATGGAGCAAACCAATTAGAAGGCGAACTTAGAAGATACCGGGCTATGAAAAATGGAATTTCTCAACCAGAAACAGTTAAAATAAATGAGGAAATCCTTGATAATTATCGCAAAGACTTTCTTATTCCATATGCTGCATCTACAAAATTCGCAGAAAAATTAGGATTGTAAATGGAGATGTAATTTTTAATTCCGATACCTTTTTATATATATAAACAACTCTTGACAGTATAGCAATGGAAGATACAGTAGAACTTGGGGGTAATATACAGCTAAATGGATTTTCTAGGCTAGATGGAGCCTCAATGATTATTCTTAAGAAGATTGTTGGAAATTACGCCAAGAAATTAAGCGAGAAAGGCCCTTTTGAGAAATTAAGCGTCACAATGGATGAATATGAGGAAAATCTTCTAAAGGCCGAATTAATAAATAAGGGAAATTCAATAACAGCAGAAACATCAAATAATAATTTATTCTTTGCCCTAGACAAGGTATTAAAAGAAATAGACAACAAGCTTTAAACTGTCTTTTGATTCTGCTTTAGAACCATTATATGCATTATCTTTAATAATTTTATTTCCTGTTTAAGGTCATCTATGTCATCTTTCATCTCTTGGATTAATTCATAGTTGTGCTGTATATTATTAACATTCTCGTCAACAGTCAGAGGAAGGTCTTTTATTTCGCTTAAGTCTGCTTTCATCTGCTTTATCCATTCATCGACATTCTCTTTGAATTTTAATGTCTCTCTATCCATACGGCCTCTTTTTTTAAAAAAATTTTAATATACTATTTAGTATACTCATATATAAATGTTTTGGATTTGTATATTGACTAAAGAGAAGTGAAATTAATTTGAAAATGATAAATTAATATCAAAAAATAAAATAAAATAAAAAGAGAATCTTAATAATAACCTTTAAATAAATATAAAAATTACGGGATTTATGAAGCTAATGCCAATTGGAATATTAATTATAATATTATCTATATCTTGGATGTTATATCTATGGCAATAAAAAAAATCGTAAGTTTTCCCAGGATGGGAGAATATGAAGATATATTTAAAGAGGCTCTAGAAGACCTTGGTTTAGAGGTTATGCTGCCTCCAAAAACTTCTGAAAAAACAATAAAATTTGGATGCAAGCATAGCTCAGACATGATCTGCTATCCATATAAAGTTACTTTAGGAAATTTCTGGGAGGCTTTAGAAAATGGAGCTAACACATTGGTAATGTGGGACAGCAAAGGGCAGTGCAGGTTTAGGCACTATCACACATTGCAAGAGTATACATTAAAGAATCTTGGCTATAAATTTGATATGTATCCTGTCAATATTAATTTTATTTTTTCTTTAAAAAAAATTAATCCTAAATTAAGCACGTTTAAAATATTAAAAGCTATAAGAAAAACCTTTCGTAAAATAAAAGAGATTGATAAACGAAATATATTTGTAAAGGGGGGCATCAACATCGGAATAATCGGGGAGATATACACCTGTTTAGAGCCTGGGATTAATTATGACCTTATTAATAAAATAAAAAAATATGGGGTAAATGCCTATAATACCGTAACTATATATGATTTTTTAAAAGAGAGCATAAAAGGCGCTTTAAAATTAAACTTAATCGGAAAAAGAAAATACAAGAAAGAAGCGATGAAGTATTTGAACGGGCCGTTAGGCGGGCATGGCTTTGAAAATATCTACAATCTGTTATGGCTTATTGATAATAAGATTGATGGTGTTATACACCTATTGCCTTTAAGTTGTTTTACAGAAAATGCTCAAATAACTGTTGATGACTATACTCAAAAACCAATAAAAGATATAATGATAGGAGATAAAGTTTTTACTCATAAAGGCAGATTTAGAAAAGTCATTAATACTTTCTCTAGGAAATATAATGGAAATATTTTGAATATAGATTGCGGAGGATTATTGAAATTTGATATAACACCCGAACATCCTATTTTAGCTTTAAAAAGAAAAATAAAAAATCACAAAAGAATAATCGATAATCCTGAGTTCATTAAAGCAAGAGAATTAAACAAAGGAGATTTTATCGCTATACCTAAATCTAAATCAATTATCAAAAAATTATATCATAAAAGCGATATGAACAATAAAAAAAAACCAAAATATAAGGATATAACAAAATTATTTTATAATAAAGATATCCTAAGATTAATGGGTTATTATCTAGCAGAAGGAAGTATAACGTATGATAGACATAAGAAAAAAAACAGGAAATATTTTGCAAGCGTTAGATTTACCCTTAATAAAAAAGAAAAAAATTTTATTCAAGATATAATCAATATTGTTAATAATAATTTTGATGCTTATTGCAAAGTTTATGAAAACTCAAAAAGGCCGAATGTATCTGATTTATCGATAACAAATAGAAGCTTTGCTTATTTACTTTACAAATTATGCGGTAAATATTGCGATAAAAAAACCATACATAAGGATATAATGGGCCTCAAACCAGAACTGCAATTGGAATTAGCAAAAGGTTTTTTTAGAGGAGATGGCAACCTTAGAGATAAGTATGGCGAGACCACATATAGAGCAGTTACAACCTCGTCAAAATTAGCTAATCAGTTATTCTGGATTTTAATAAGAAACAATATAAAATGCGCGCTATCTGAACAGAATATAAAAAATAGAAAAAAATCATATATGATAAAAATTTCAAATGCTAAAGGAATAAAAAGATTGAATGATAATACTATCAAGATTACAAACAGAATTGATAATATAAGGTTTTTAGAGATAGATGATTATTTTTTAACCCCTATCAAAAAAATAAAAATAATTAAATTTTCAGGCAAAGTTTATAATTTTGAAGTTGAAGAGGATAACAGTTATATAGCCAATAATCTGGCAGTTCATAACTGCATGCCGGAAACCACTGTAGAATCAATAATTGATAATATCTGCCAGAAGAATAAAATTCCTTTGTTAAGGCTGCCAATTGACGAAACAAATTCAGAGGCAAACGTCAATACTAGACTGGAAACTTTTATCGAGCTTGTTAAAAGGAGGAAGAAATGAAGGCTTATCTCGGAATAGACTGCGGAAGCGTATCTATAAAGATGGTTTGCATAGATGAGAATAATAAAATTCTTTCCAGCGTTTATTTAAGAAATAAAGGACTAATAGAAACGATAAAAGAAGGGTTAAAAAAAATCAAGGAAGCAAGCAATGGTTTAGAGATTTATGGAGTTGGAGTTACTGGAAGCGGAAGAGAGTTTACAAAGATTTTAGTTGGAGCGGATTTGGTTAAGACAGAAATATTAGCGCATAGCATAGCTACTTTAACTTATTATCCGGGTGTAAAGACAATATTTGATATTGGAGGAGAAGACTGCAAGATAATAACAATAAATGACGGCGTGATGAGCAATTTTGTTATGAATAGTATTTGTTTAACATCTGACACGCTTATAACTACAGGTAATCTTTCTCCAAAACCAATCAATCAATTAAAAAAAAAAGATTTGGTTTTGACTAATGAGGGGAATTTTGAACCTATTGAAAATATTTATAGCCGTGATTATAATAAGCTCTTGTTAAACATTTCTTGCGGAGGCCTGAGAAAGGTAAGGTTAACTCCTGAGCATCCTGTTTTTGGCATCAAGAGAAAAGATATCTGCTGTTATAATTCTCATACCAGAAATCATATATATACTTGTAAGCCTCTGAAAAAAGCATTAAATAAAAAATGCGAAGAATGCAATAAAGAGATTAGTTTTGAGCCATCCTATTTCCCTGCTTCTGAACTTGAAAAAAAAGATTTTATTGCAGTGCCTGTTCCTCAACAAATTAACAACCTAAAATATTTAGATTTTAATACGCCGGAAAGGCAAATTTTAGAGAAAGTTAAAAAAGTTGAATTAACCCCTTCTCTTTTAAAAGTTTTGGGCTATTATCTTGCAGAAGGGAACATAGTCTATTGTTTAAGCAGGGGAAAATCAAGAAAAAAGTGCGATGTTGGAATCGGATTTACTTTTAATATAAAAGAAGAACCGATTGTTAATGAAATCATACAAATTCTTAATAAGATGTTTGATATAAGATATAATGTTAAGAAAAATCCAGAACATTCAACTATTCATCTTAACGTTTTTAATAAAAGCTTATGCAGATTGTTTAAGTACCTATGCGGAGAAAAGGCAGCTGGAAAATCAATTAATCCTATATTATTGAATTTATCTCCTTTGCTCCAGTTAGAGCTAATCAAAGGATTATTTATTGGGGATGGATTTTTGAGAGATCATGTTAAATATTCCAGAAAAAATAGATCTTATAAGTTAACTACTATCTCTGCTGATTTAGCGAGCCAAGCTTATTGGATGCTGATCAGGAATAAAATCAAATGCGGAATTTATAAAGATAAATCATTAACCAAAGGGGGATTTGAATGTTATAGAATTGGCATTTATGGAGATGATATCTTTAAATTAAAAAAAAAAATCAGCAAAAGCTTAAGAAATGAATCCAGCTCTTCTTTTATTTATTCTAAATGGCTTTTTATTCCGATAAAAGATATCCGGAAAGAAAAATATCGTGGAAAAGTTTATAATTTGAAAATAAAAAAAGATAATAGCTATATCGCAAATTTTTTAGCAGTTCATAATTGCGGAGCAGGCACTGGCGCTGTAATTGATTCTATTGCCTCAAGATTAGGAATAAAAACAGAAGATGTTGGAGATCTTGCGTTAAAGCATAAAACTAGGCTAAACTTTCCAGGAAAATGCGGAATTTTTGCCACATCTGCTGTTGTCTCCAGATTGAACAGCGGAGCTGATAAAAGCGATATATTAATGGGTGTATGTCGTGGCTTAATTAATAATTATTTGACATTAGCCAAGAATATAAAATTAGATCCTCCTTATGTCTTCCAGGGAGCAACAGCAAAGAACAAGGCTTTGATTAAGATTTTAGAGGAAGAATTAAAAGAAAAAGTTACTGTTCCTGAGAACTGCGAATTAATGGGAGCAATTGGAATTGCTATGCTAGTTAAAGATGAGAAAATAGAAAAAACAAGTTTTAGGGGATTTGATATAAGCAAACAGGAATTTAAGACAAAAAACTTTTTATGCGGAGACTGCTCTAATAACTGCGAAGTTACCCAGATAATGGAAAATGGAAATGTTCTTGGAGCTATTGGAAGCAGATGCGGGAAGTGGAATAAATGACAGGACCAGCAGAAGGCAAAATAGAATTAAAAAATGCTAAGATATATATTCATGTTAAAGGCAAGTCTCTTGCCAGGATTACGCATATAGATGTTGAGCATCCCAAATTAAATCAAATCATTAAGCCTAAAGAAGCTACTTATTGCGCTGGCAAGCAAGGAGGATTTTTTATTGGATTAAAGAAGGAGATGCTGAAGAGAGTGGAAAAACTGATTAAGAAAAATTAACTAGAAAATTTTCACTTTTCAACTCTTCAACAATATGAAACCTTTCTATTTTCTCTGAATATTTCTCTAACTCTTCTTCAAATTCATTTAATTCGTTCATATTTCTAAACAATACATCAATAAAGAAATCATAATTGCTTATTCTATTAATGGAATTAATATTTTTATGATTCAATAAGAATTCTTTTAGTTTTTGCTTATCTTTGGATTTAACAGCAAAATCAGCCCTTATCGGATATCCTAATTTATTGAATTCAATTATAGAAGTATGTTTTATTATAATATTATTCTCTAACTTCTTTATCTTATTAAATAATGTGCTTACTGGAATGTCTGTTTCTCTGGAGATTAAAGCAAGGCTTTTTCTTGCATTATTTCTTAAATGAGATAAGATTATTAGATCTTTTTCTTTGAGCATTAGTAATTTTCAATTAATATTATTTATAAGTTTTAATTAAGGAAAATTGAATATTTTGCGGAAAATTAAATAAAATAGAGTCAATTTATATTCATCATTGATTCGCAGGTTTGTTGTATAAAAGGCCTATCAAAATTTTTACAAAGATTTTTATCATCCAAGACAGCAGCTTTACAAGCTGTAAGAGTCGGTTCTTCACTATAATTATTATCACATATATTTGCATCTTTTTTTTGTCTGCCAACTAATACAACACATTTAAATTTATAGTTATATTCATTGCAATATTCTGCATTTCCTGTTTGCAAAGCTCTTTCAAGCAATAGTTTGTTTTGTTCTTCCCATTCCTTATTCTCTTTTTCCCATTTATAATCCATAATATATTGAATTCCAAAAAGGATTATAGCAATGCCTATAAAAGAATATCCAACTTTCTTCAATATTTTTTTATTCATATTTTCTTAAAATAATTTAAGTATTAAAATCTTATTATAATCTATCCGAAAATCTTTCAGTTTTTTTCTGTGAATCTTTAAAAAGGAAAAATAATGTTTTGATATATCAAAATGAATGGATTAACTCGTTATAATGCTGGCTACCCAATGGCTGGTTATCCAATGGTTGCTCAGCAAGGAGACTTACGCGAATCTTTTTACAATCTTGGATTTAATGAGATTCCAACTGTTTTTAAGCTAGGACAATTGCCGCTTAATCCTTATGCTAAGAAAGCAGTATTCCTTGAGGAGTCTGTTTCTAATGCTCTATCGGGCTTAGTACAGGCAACAGTTTATCAACCAAGATCTGGTATAAAAAGATTTTGTGACAATTTTGGATATGATTTAAGAGGAGACGGATATGATAAATTATTGGCGGAAAGAGCAGATCAAGGAAAACAGATGATGCAGCTAACAGGAATGGTTAATGCAGCAAGAAACATTGGAAGATTTACTGAAACTATTGACAGCATGTGCGACTCAATAAACTTAGCTGGAGGAGATGGGGAACTTAAAAGAGCAAAATATAAGCAAATTTTAAGAAATACAGAACGAAATATAATGGATATTGCATATAGCATGGGTCGTGTTGAAGGCGGGCTTATCTGCGACGGCATAGACTTAGGAGCTATTTAATTTTCTAAAAATGGATCAGGAACTATCTAAATTAGTTAACTTTTGTTTGACAGAAATAAGAAATACTCTTATAAATGAGTACATTGCTGTTCAATCAAAACCAAAGTATACTGGTTGGAAACGCTTTTTATTAGATATGGGAATGGATGAATGTAAAGTTCTTGAAGAAAAAAGGAGAGTGATAGAACATACAAAATATAATGTTACAGCTAATCGCAGCAGCGGGAGAGCCATTTCTGGAATAGATCACATTTTAGATAAATTAGAAGAGATGGGTTATAATAGAAGAGCAATAAAAAATGAATTGTTTAGTATACATGATAGATATAATTGGGACTATAGCCGCATTGAAAAACTTTCATATGATGAGATGAATAGATTCATCAACAATATAATAAATGATGCAAGGGTTGTTTTTGAAAGTTTACCTGAATTAAAAAGAAAATATCTTTCTAAATAATATCTGAGCAATATTAAAAAAAAAAAAAAAAAAATTAGATTTCTAAGATAATTGACTCATCTTTTTTATTAATATAGAACTTACTACCTTCTTTCCTATATATCTTCCGCTATAAGCTCCAATTAATGCAAAAACTACATCCATGAAGCCAAATTCTATTAAACTCAAATAAATGCCAACGTTAATCATCATACCATTCTTAATTAAGAAATAAAAATATGGCGCAAAATATCCAGAGATTACTCCTAACAATCCAAAGACAGTTAATAAACCTAAGAAGATAGTAATCTCTTTTCTTGATCTAAAATCTCCTTTCCCTAATTTAAATCCCAATCCCGCTAATCCTCCTGATAACATACCACAGCCAATAGCTACAAAGCCAAAAATCATTTCTGTAGCGTACATTATTCCAAAGAATATTGCTCCTGATAAAATCATTCCAATTATACCGAATAAAACTGATAATGTCCATGCTTTTTTCATGTTAATCACCATAATTAATTTATTTTCCTGCTTTTTTATAAATAACTGTGAAAAATCCGAAAGGTTTGCGACAATATTGGATCTGCCATAAACTCCTCTTTCTTTATATCATCGATTAAATAATATACCTTCTTGTCTAAAATCTTAAATCTATCTTCTAATTTTTCCATAAACTCTTCCATCTCTTTCAAGTGTTTAAAGATCCCTTCAATCATAAAATCATAATTATTATTAACTTTGTAGACAGAGTTAATTTGAGGGTTTTTCAGAAGATGCTCTCTTAATTCATCTCTTTTTGCCCTGTCTACTTTTAAAACAATATTTGCCCTTGTCATATATCCTAATTTGTTGAAGTCTAATAATGAAACATGCTTCTTTATCACATTTCCCTCATGCAGCTTCAGCCTGTCAAATATTGTTGATATGGGAATGTTTGTCTTCTTTGACATATTGGTTAAGGACATTCTTGCATCCTGCCTAAGATGAGCAATAATCTGTAAATCCTTTTTTTGAAGCATTTCCATATTCATCATATTTATTACGGAATATATATACTTTATCCTAATATAATAATAATCAATAATAATATTCGAATATTTCGAAATATTTATATAATAGTTGAATATTCTTCATTATTATGAAAAGAAAAGTCATAAAACAAGGGCCAAGCACATTAATGGTTAGTTTGCCTAGCAAGTGGGTTAAAGAGCATAACATAGAACAAGGCAATGAAGTTGAATTAGAAGACGTTCCTGATGGTCTTTTAATTAAAACTACTCAATTAAAACTAAAAAGCATAAATTTAGATGTTTCCGGACCGCCTAAACTAATAAGGAGATATATGGATAATCTTTATAGAAAAGGCTATGATGAGATGCGTTTAGAATTCGATAATCCTTCTTATATTAAAGATATTCAAAAATATTCGCAAGACCTTTTAGGTTTAGAGCTAACTGAGCAAGGCAAAAAGCACTGCGTCTTAAGAAGCGTAGCTAATCTTAAAATTGAGGAATATGATTCAATGCTGAATAGGATGTTCCTTTTGGTTTTAGAGATGGGAGAGGATATTATTGAAGCAATAAAAAAAAAAAGTTTAGATGAGCTTAGTAATGTAGTGATTCTTGATAAGACAGTTAATAAACTATTTAATGCGTGTTTAAGGATTATTAATAGGCCTGGTTTTCCAAGAAATATTTATTTTTCAGGAAAGCTTATTATACGATTGGAAGATGCAGGAGATAGATATAAAGATTTAGCAGAATACCTTGTTTCTTTAAAAGAAGTTAAGATTAGCAAATCTGTTCTTGATTTGATGGATGAAATAAATAAACAATTAAGAAAAACATATGAATTGTATAATAAATTCGATAAAGAAAAAATTCTGTATATTTTTAATAAAAGAGAAGAACTTTTAAAAGAAATTAATAGGTTATTTGATAAAGTTCCGAAGAAAGAAATAAGAATTATTCATATTCTAGGGAAATTAATTGATGATACATATGAAGCAAGCTCGCCTATATTTGGGTTGAATTTATAGATATTTTTTAAACATCTCCCTGACTTGAGAGTAAGCATGTTCTTTTATTTCTTCTGAGGTTAAGTTCTCTCCAAATTCAATACCAGCATCCAAGCATGTAATTATAATATTTTCTAATTCTTCATTTTTTATATTATCTTTAACTTTTTTCTTATAATTTTTTCTTATATTTTCATCTCTGATGTATTCATTTCTTCTTTTTTGAATTAAACCTTTTTTAGCAGCTTCTGCACTTGGCATACTATATTCTGT